>Ga0081455_10007977_pt1 | contig 11071 bp, 8 predicted proteins | sample TabmetS3T2R1_FD_70207 | JGI IMG/M metagenome (GOLD analysis project Ga0081455, IMG submission 70207) | Tabebuia heterophylla rhizosphere microbial communities from the University of Puerto Rico - S3T2R1 | ecosystem: Host-associated > Plants > Roots > Rhizosphere ... | reverse complement strand
GGGCTGGGGCGCCCGCGCGCCCCGCGCGTAGTGCCCCAGCCGCTCGAGCGTCGCCTGGGCCAGCTCGACCGGCAGGACGTCGACGAACGCCCGGCCCCGCGCCTCGGCGAGCGCGGCCGCCCCCGCCGACCGCCGGCCCGGTAGGTCGGTGGCCAGCACCAGCAGCGGCCGGACCCCGAAGCCGGAGAGCCGGACCGCCCGGCCCAGCGTGCGCTCGAGCACGTCGCCGTGGCGCAGGCCCGGGCGGCCCACCGTGAAGCCGCCGACCACGTCGACCAGCCACTCGTGGCCGGCCTGGTCGGTGGCCAGCAACGCCACGTCGACGCCCCCCACCTTCCTGCGCACCCCCTCGTCCACCGCGAAGCCGGCGCCGCGCAGGAGCGAGGCGGCGACCGCCACCGCCTTGTCGCCCGCCGGCTCGGGCGGCCCGCCGGAGGCGAGCACGCGCAGCAACTCGTCGGCCGCCCGCCGCCGCGCCACGTCGACGTAGTGCTCGTCGGTGTCGTAGCCGAGGTAGTGGCGCCCGGTGCGCACAGCGGCCACCGCCGCCGATCCCACCCCCATGAAGGGATCGAGCACGACGTCGCCCCGCCACGTGTAGAGCTCGATGAGCCGCTGGGGAAGCTCGACCGGGAACGGCGCCGGGTGGCCCACCCGCCTGGCGCTCTCGGGCGCCAGCTCCCACACGTCGAGCGTCGCCTCCATGAACTCGTCGGCCGAGGCCGTCGCCACGTGCGGCAGGTCGGTGGCGGCGCGCTGCGACCGGTCGATCGCGCGGTCGAACCGCCCCTTGGACGCGACGACCACCCGCTCGGTGAGGTCGCGCAGCACCGGGTTGGCCGGGCTGCGGAAGGACCCCCAGGCGCAGTTCCCACCCGCTCCCCGGGCCTTGCGCCAGATGACCTCGCCCCGGAGCAGCAGCCCCAGGCGGTCCTGGAGGATGCCGATGACGTCGGCCGAGAGCGACCGGTAGGGCTTGCGCCCGAGGTTGGCCACGTTGACGGCGATGCGGCCCCCGGGCTCGAGCTTGCGGACGCACTCGGCGAACACGCCCTCCAGCAGCGCCAGGTACTCGGCGTAGGAGGCGGGGATGCCCTGCTTCCCCAGCTCCTCCTCGTACTGCTTGCCGGCGAAGTAGGGGGGCGAGGTCACCACGAGCGCCACCGACGCCGGCTGCACCCGGTCCATCGAGCGGCTGTCGCCGACGTAGATCTGGTCGACGACGCCGGGCGGGCTGACCTCGGCGTCGTCGGACAGCGCCGGCGCCGCGAACCGGGCGTAGAAGGCCGCCGAGTCGTGGTTCTCGCGGCGCCCCACGCCGAAGGACGAGGTCGCGGTCGGCGACCTCTTGCGCCCGCTGCGCTCCGCCGCTCCCACCCCTCTCGCTCTCATGGCCGACACCTTAGGAAGCCGGTGTGACAGCGAAGCGGAACCCGGTCAGCCCTTGGGCGCCAGACCCAGGTTGTCGACGATCCGGAGCACGGCCTCCGACCGGTTCAGCGCGTAGAGGTGCAGGCCAGGCGCGCCGGCGTTGAGCAGGCGGAGGCACAGGTCGGTGGCCACGTCGACCGCGATCTCCCGACGCGCCTCGATCTCGTCGCCCGCCTCCTCGAGGCGCGCGATCAGGGCCCCGGGGACGACGGACCCGTTCATGGTCGCCATGCGCATGAGCCCGCTCAGCGGGGCCACGCCGGGCGGCATCACCCCTGGCAGGACCGGTGTCGTGCACCCGAGCTCGCCCAGCTCGTCGACCATGCGGAGGTAGTCGTCGAGCTCGAAGAAGAACTGTGTGATCCCGAAGTCGGCGGCGGCCAGCTTGATCGCCAGGTCGCGCCGGTCGCGGGCCCGGTCGCCCTCGGATCGCGGGTGGAGCTCCGGGTGGGCGGCCACGCCGACCGAGAAGTCGCCGGGATGGTCGCGGACCAGCTCCACCAGCTCGAGCGCGTAGGTGAAGTCGCCGCCCGGGTCGCTGCCGTCGGCCGGGGGATCGCCGGCGAGCGCCAGGATGTTGTGAACGCCGCCGGCCTCGTACTCGTCGAGCAGCGCCACGATCTGGTCACGCGAGTGGCCGACGCACGTGAGGTGGGCCATGGCCGGGAAGACCTGCTCCCGGTTCACCTGCATCACGATGTCGCGGGTGCGGTCGCGGGTCGAGCCGCCGGCCCCGTAGGTCACGGACACGAACGAGGGCCGCAGCGGCGCCAGCTCGTGGATGGTCTTCTCGAGCTGGCGCTCGGCCTCGTCGTTCCTGGGCGGGAAGAACTCGAAGCTGAGCGTGCGGCCCACAGCCAGCAGGTCGACGATCCTGCCGGCGGCTTGGCGGTCCTGAGGCACGGAAGCCATGGGTCAACTCCCCCGATGGGTCGGATGTGCGTTGGTGCGCTTCACCGGGCCGGATGCAGCAGCACCACCCATGTCGGTCCGGATCGGGGAGAGACTATCGGGTGGCGGCGTCGGTATGTTCCCGCTCGGCCGCCTCGACCGTGTTGCGCAGGAGCATGGCCACGGTGGTGGGGCCGACGCCGCCCAGCCGCGGGGTGATCCACGAGGCGACGTCGGCAACGGACTCGTCGACGTCGGGGAGCAGCCGGCGACCCTCCCAGCTGATCCCGCCGCTCACGACCACGGCGCCCGGTCGGACCATGTCGGGCTTCACGAACGACGGCACCCCCACGGCCGCAATCACGATGTCGGCCTGCCGGGTGTAGTCGACCAGGTTGGGCACGCCGCTGTGGACGACGGTCACGGCCGCGTTGGCGCCCGGCTGCTTGAGCGTCAGCAGCAATGCGAGCGGCCGGCCCAGCGTCGGGCCGCGCCCGCACACGACGACGTGCTTGCCGGCGATGTCGATGCCGTAGTGCACGAACATCTCGCGGATGCCCGCCGGCGTGGCCGGCACCGGCCCGTCCTCCTGGAGCACCAGCTTGCCGAGGTTGACGGGGTGGAGCCCATCGCCATCCTTGGCCGGGTCCATGGCCCCCACCGCGGCGTTGAAGTCGAACTGCGGCGGCACCGGGTGCTGGATCAGGTAGGCGTCGACCGCGGGGTCGGCGTTGAACTGCTCGACCGCCGCCATGAGGTCGGCCTGGGTGCCGGCGCCGGGGACCTCGATGTGGTGACTGACCACCCCCACCTGCTCGGACGTCTCGTGCTTCTTGCGCACGTAGCCGGCCGACGCGGCGTCGTCGCCCACCAGGATGGTGCCCAGGCCCACCGTCTTGCCGTGGCGGGCGAGCGCCTCCACCCGCTTGGTGACGTCGGCGAGCACGGCCTCGGCCACGGGGGCACCGGCGAGCAGTTGTGCGGTCATCGGGTCCCATTGTGCCGCCGTCCGTGGGGTGATCCCGAGGCAATGGCGCACGGTGGGCCACGGCTGAGGCAATCGCGCACGGACGCCGTCAGCCATTGCCTCGGCCCCCGGAGACCGTGCGTCATTGCCTCGGGTACCGTCCACGCCCATGACCATCGACGGCGACGACGACCTCGAGGGGCTGTGGCGGGCGGGGCGGGCGGTCGCCGAGGCCCGCGACGCCATGCTGTCTGCGGTCGCGCCCGGCCTCACGACCGGCGAGCTCGACGCCGTCGGCCGCGACGTGCTGCGGGCCCACGGCGCCCGCTCCGCGCCCCAGCTCGCGGTCGGCTTCCCGGCCGCAACGTGCATCAGCGTCAACGACGAGGCCGCCCACGGCATCCCTTCGCCGTGGCGGCGGCTGCGGGAGGGCGACCTGGTCAACGTGGACGTGTCCGCCGAGCTCGACGGCTACTGGGCCGACACCGGGGCGAGCGCCCCGGTCGGCCGGGTGACGCCCGACGCCCAGGGGCTCCTAGACGCGACGCGCCTCGCCCAGCGCGACGCCACGGCGGCGGCGAGGGCAGGTCGACCGCTGCGTCACATCGGCCGGGCGGTGCAGCGGCGGGCACGCCGTCACGGCCTCCGGGTGATCGCCAACCTGTGCGGGCACGGCGTCGGCGGGTTCCTCCATGAGCCGCCGCAGGTGCCCAGCGTCGAGGATCCCCGCGACGGCACGATCCTGTGGGAGGGCCTCGTGCTCGCCATCGAGCCGTTCCTGTCGACGGGCGCCACCCACGCCGTCGAGGGCGGCGACGGCTGGACGCTCAGGACCGCCGACGGCAGCCTGGCGGCGCAGTTCGAGCACACGGTGGTCGTCACCCGCGGCCGGCCGCTGGTCCTCACGGGTTCGGCGTAGCCGGCCGGGCCCCGCCGACCCCCCGCCCACGGTGCCGACCGAGCCACCGGACGCCACGGACCGCCGCCGGGCGGAGGCCCTCGACGCCGCAGACCCGCTGGCCCCGTTCGTCGCCGAGTCGATCGTCACCGAACCCGACCGGCTGTACCTCGACGGCAACTCGCTGGGCCGGCTGACGCACCGGGCCCGGGACCGCCTGCAGCGGGTGATCGACGACGAGTGGGCCGGCGGCCTGGTGCGGTCGTGGGAGACGTGGATCGACCTGCCCACCGAGGTGGGCGACGCCCTGGCCCGCAACCTGCTCGGCGCCCAGCCGGGCGAGGTCGTCGTCGGCGATTCCACCACCGTCGGGCTGTACAAGGCGGCGTCGGCGGCGATCGCGGCGCGACCGGGTGCCCGTGCGGTCGTGACCGACGACGACAACTTCCCGACCGACCGCTACGTCCTCGAGGGCCTGGCGGCGGGCCACGGCCTCGAGTACCGGGAGGTGCGCAGCGATCCGGTCGACGGGCCCGACCCGGTCGCGATCGCCGCGGCGCTGGACGGCGCGGCCGTGCTCTGCCTCTCGCACGTCGCCTACGGGTCCGCGGCGCTGGCGGACCTGGCCGGGATCACGGCGCTGGCGCACGACCACGGCGCCCTCGTGCTGTGGGACCTGTCGCACTCGGTGGGGTCGGTGCCGGTCCAGCTCGCCGCGGCGGGCGCCGACCTGGCGGTCGGCTGCACCTACAAGTACGTCAACGCCGGGCCCGGCGCCCCGGCCTTCACCTACGTGCGCCGCGACCTGCAGGCCGTCCTGCGCCAGCCCATCTGGGGGTGGTTCGGCCAGCGCGACCAGTTCGCCATGGGGCCCGGCTACCGGCCGGCCGACGGGATCGGTTCGTGGCTCACCGGGTCGCCGGCGGTGCTGGGACTGGCGTGCGTCGACGCCGGCGTCGCCCTCCTGGCGGAGGCGGGCATCGAGCGCCTGCGGGCCAAGGGGATGGCGCTCACATCGCTGATCGTCGACCTCGCCGACGCGTGGCTCACGCCCCTGGGATTCACGCTCGCCACGCCCCGGGCGCCCGAGCGGCGGGGCTCCCACGTGGCGCTCGCCCACCCCGACGCGTGGCGGATCTCGCAGGCGCTGATCGACGTCGCCGGCGTCGTGCCGGACTTCCGGGCGCCGGACCGGATCCGCCTGGGGCCCGCCCCGATCGCCACCCGGTTCGTCGACGTGTGGGACGCGCTCGACCGGCTGCGCCGCCTGGTCGAGAGCGGGGCCCACGAGCGGCACGTCCCGGCGCCCCGCCGCGTCACCTGAGGCCCGTCGGGCCGGACCGACCGCCCGGCGGTCCGCGCAGCTCCTCAGTGGAAGAAGTGGCGTTCGCCGGTGAAGACCATGGCGAGGCCGAGCTCGTCGGCGCGGGCGATGATCTCCTCGTCGCGGGACACGCCGGTGGGCCGGCCGGGCTGGATCACCACCGCGACCCCGGCGTCCGCGGCGGCCTCGATGCCGTCGGGGAAGGGGTAGAAGGCGTCGCTGGCGCAGGCGCCGCCGGCGGCCCGCCCGGCCGCCTTGGCCGCCGCCAGCTGGCCGGACTCCACCCGGTTCTGCTGGCCGGCGCCGATCCCCCACGCGGCGCCGTCCTTGGCCAGGACGATGGCGTTGGACCGGACCCAGCCGCACACCCGCCAGGCCAGCTCGGCGTCGCTCCACTCGGCATCGGTGGGCACCCGCCGGGTCACCACCCGCCAGTCGGCCCGCTCGGCCACGAACCGGTGGGGATCCTGCAGCAGCAGGCCACCGCTGATGGGGCGCAGGTGCCACCGGTCGGGCGTGGGCGGCGGCGCCTCCAGGATGCGGGTGTTCTTCCGCTTGGCCTGGAGCGCCTCGATGGTGCCGGGTGCGTAGCCGGGGGCGATGACGACGTCGGCCTGCGCCGCCGCCACCATCCTCTCGACCGTCGCCTCGTCGACCACGCGGCTGACGGCCACGATCCCCCCGAAGGCCGAGCGCTCGTCGCATTCGTAGGCGCGCTCGTAGGCGTCGGCCATCGTGGTGGCGACCGCCGCACCGCAGGGATTGGCGTGCTTGATGATCGCGGCGGACGGCTGGTCGAACCGGGTGGCCAGGTCGTGGACCAGCAGCCAGGCGGCGTCGGCGTCGTAGAGGTTGAGGTAGCTGAGCGCCAGCCCGCCGTGCTGGGTCATGGCCGCCCACCACGGCTCCCCCTCGCCGGCACCGACACCCGACTCGGCGCGGTACAGCGCCGCCCGCTGGTGCGGGTTCTCCCCGTAGCGCAGGTCGAGCGGCTCGCGCCGGTAGGCGAGGTGGAGCGAGGGCGGCAGCTCACTCGACCCGGCGGCGTCGTCGAACCAGCGGACGACGGCGGCGTCGTACGCCGCCGTGCGCGCGAACGCCGTCCGCGCCAGCTCTCGGCGCGTGGCGTCGGACAGCGATCCCGACGTCCGCAGCTCGTCGAGCACGGGCCGGTAGTCCGCCGGATCGACGACGACACCGACGTGCGCGTGGTTCTTGGCCGCGGCGCGGACGAGGGCCGGGCCGCCGATGTCGATCAGCTCCTCCGCAGTGGTCGCGCCGTGCTCGAACGCCGACGGGTCGGCGCCGAACGGGTAGAGGTTCACCACCACGAGGTCGAACGGTTCGATGCCGTGGGCCTCGAGGTCGGCCCGGTGGGCCGGATCGGTGCGGTCGGCGAGGATGCCGCCGTGGACCTTCGGGTGGAGGGTCACCACCCGGTGCCCGAGGATGGCCGGGAAGCCGGTGATCGCCGCAGTGTCCGTGACCTCGAGGCCGGCCTCCCGGAGCGCGGCGGCGGTGCCGCCCGACGAGACCAGGTCCCAGCCGAGGTCGGCCAGCCCCTTGGCGAACTCGACGATGCCTGCCTTGTCGTAGACCGAGAGGAGCGCCCTCATTGCTTCCCGCTCTTGCTGCTTCGCAGCGGGCCGCTCGGGCCACGCTCGCTCTCCCGCCCTTCGGGCCGCTCGCTCAAGTGTCGTCCTCCTCCTGCTCTTGGGGATCGGGCTCGTCGCCGGACGCGCCGCCGAAGGTATCGGCGACGAAGCGGCGGATGGTCGCGGGGTAGAGGCGCCACTCGACCTGCTTGATGCGCTCGTGCAGGGTCTCCTCGGTGTCGTCGGGCAGGACGGGGACCGCCTCCTGGGCCAGGATCGGTCCGTCGTCGACCTCGGCCGTGGCCACGTGGATCGTGGTGCCCGTGACCTTGACCCCCGCCGCCAGCGCATCGCGCACCGCGTGCCACCCCTTGAAGGCCGGAAGCAGCGCCGGGTGGCTGTTCAGGACCCGGCCGGGATACGCGTCGGTGAGCCCCGGCACCACCGTGCCGAAGCCGGCCATCACCACCAGGTCGATGGCGTGGGTCCGGAGCACCTTGACGAGCCGCTCGGTGTAGGCCGTGCGGTCGAAGGACGTGCCCCACTCCGTGCGCTCCACCAGCTCGGTGGCGACGTCCCCCTCGGCGGCGATCTCCAGCGCCCGGCAGGGACGGTCGGCCGCCACGAGGGCCACGGGCACGCCATCCTCGAGGATGGCGTGCAGTAGGGTGCCGCTGCCCGAGGCGAGTACCGCGATCCGAGCTGGGGGCATCAGTCGGATGCTAGTGGCCGGGGTTGTTCGAACGGCCGACCCGCGCGGGGGTGCACACGCGCCTCGGGCCCGCTCAACGACTCTGAAGAGAGGCGAAAGACGTGGACCTCAACAAACTCTCGACCGCCGACAAGGTGATCGGCGCGTCCGCGATCGCGTTCCTGATCGCGATGTTCATGCCCTGGTACGGGCTGGCCGGCGGCAGCAACAACGGCTGGGACTACTTCCTCACCGGCATCCTGCCGCTCCTCATCGCCGCCGCCATGGTGGCGGTCATCGCGATCCAGCGGTTCACGACGACCGAGTTGCCCAAGCCGCCCATCCCGTGGGCGCAGGTCCACCTCGTCGCGGGCGCCGCCGTCGTCGTGCTGCTGCTCCTCCGGGTGCTCATCGCATCGGACGTCGACGTCCTCGGTGAGAGCTTCGACCTCGATCGCAAGTACGGGCTCTGGATCGCGTTCCTCGCCGCCATCGGCGTCGCCGTCGGTGGCTACCTGAAGTTCCAGGAATCCGATGAGGCCGTCGCAGGCCCGTCGGTGCCGCCGTCGACGGCGGTCTGAGCTCGGGACCGAAGCGGCCGGCCCGGTCGCTGGCTCACCACGGACCCAGGAGGGACGGGATGGCGGTTGAACACATGGGGTTCCTGGGCCGATTGGGCGCGTGGGCGACGCGTCGGGCCGAGCCGCGGCTCTGGATCTCGCTCGCCGGTGCCGGATGCGCGCTGGCGGTTGTCGGGGTCGTGATCATCTCCGGTGACGCGCAGGTCGGCGAGGACGGGTTCAGCGACGGGACGCGGCTGCCGGGCATCATCATGTGCCTGGTCGTGGCCGCGGCCGGGTACGTCCTGTTGCACTGGTTCGCGGAGAGCCCGGCCGCCACCGCGGGCGTGACCGCCATCGCGCTGGCGGTGCCGCCGTTCTTCTACTTCCTGACCTTCGACGCCGACAGCGCCCCTCCATGGTCGGCCGAGGGCATCCTGGCGCTGTCGGCGCTGGTGTGGCTGGTGTCCTACCTCGTGGGCCCGGCGCAGGGGCGCCCGCTGCTCGTGGGCGCCGGACTGGTGGCGGCTGTGCTCCTGGCGTTCCAGCTCGTGGAAGAACCGTTCTCCGCGGGATTCGACGAGACCTTCTTCGACGAGGCCCCGTTCGCCCCCGACGAGACCCTGCCGGGGGACGAACCGTTCCCGGGCGACCAGGGTGTCACCAGCGAGTCGGGCGAGCCGGACCCCACGACGCTGGGCATCATCTCGCTGGTGTTCGGCGTCGCCTACCTGGTGTGCGCCCGGTTGCTCGACCGCCGGGGCTTCGCCGGGACCGCAACGCCGTTCGTCGTGGCGTCGCTGGCCGCCATAGCCGCCGGGATCGCCTTGCTGGGCGACGACCTCGAGGCTGCGGGCGCCGGCGCCGCCGCGGTCGTCGCCGGCCTGGTGGTCGCCTGGTTCGGCGCCCGCAGTGGCCGCCGGGGGTCGACCGTCATCGGCGCAGCCGGCGTCGCCCTCGGCATCGTGTTGATCATCGCCGACGCCATGGACGAGAGCAGCCCCACCCGGATCGGGATCGCGCTGCTGGTCGTCGGGGCGGCGGTCGCGCTCGGCGCCCAGATCATGCACCTCCAGACCGGCGAGACGCCGCAGATGAAGCCGGGGCCATCGGTGTTCCGCCGCACCAACCCGACGCCGGGATGGTCGGCCCCGGCGCCGTACGCGCCGCCGGGGTCCGGCCCGTCCGGCCCGGCGGTGCCGCCCGTGCCACCGATGCCGCCGACCCGCCCGCCGGCGCCGCCCCCACGACCCCCGGAGTAGCCTGCCACCGAGCACTGTGGAGCTGTTGGAGCGGGACGAGGCGCTGGCCGAGCTGCACCGCCAGTTCGAGCGGAGCGCCACGCACGGCCGGCTCGTCGTCGTGTCGGGCGAGGCCGGCATCGGCAAGACGGCGCTGGTCTCGCGCTTCCTCGGCGAGTGCCTGCCCACGCCGGTGGTGCTGTGGGGCGCCTGCGATCCGCTCCACACGCCGCGGCCCCTGGGACCGATTCGTGACGCGGCCAGGGACGCCGGCGGCCGGCTTGCGGCCCTCGCCGCCGAGGACGCACCCCGCGAGGTGGTCTTCGAGTCGGTCCTCGACGCGCTCCGCCCGCGGCCGCCGCGGGTGCTGGTCGTCGAGGACGTGCACTGGGCGGACGAGGCGAGCCTCGACCTCCTGGTCTGGCTCGCCAGGCGGCTGGCTGCTGCGGCCGGGCTGATCCTGATCACGTACCGCGACGACGACCCAGCCGCCGGCGCGATCAGTCGCGTGCTCGGCCACGCACCGGCGCGCTACGTGGGGCGCGTTTCGCTCGAGCCCCTGAGCCCCGCGGCCGTGGCCCGGCTGGCCGCGGGGTCGGGCCGGCCGCCGGAGCAGCTCCACGCCCTCACGGGTGGGAACCCCTTCTTCGTGACCGAGGTGCTCGCCGGTCCCGAGGGGGCCGTGCCCGCGACCGTCCGGGACGCGGTGATGGCGCGCGTCGAGCCGCTGCCGGCGGAGGCGCGGGCGGTGTTGGAGCTCGTCTCGGTCGTGCCGGGACGGGCCGAGTCGTGGCTGGTGGAGCCGGCCGCGGGCTGGGACCAGGCGCTGGCGTCGGGCCTGCTTCGATCGGGAGCCGACGGTGTGTGGTTCCGCCACGAGCTGGCGCGACGCGCCGTGGAGGGCTCGCTGCCGGCGCACCGCCGCCTGCGGCTCAACGACGCGGTCCTCGCCGGGCTGGCGGGCGCCGGTGCCGATCCCGCCCGGCTGGCCCACCACGCCCGGGAGGCGGGCGACAGCGACGCCGTCGCCGTCCACTCCGCCGCGGCCGGCCGCCTGGCCGCCGCGGCACGAGCCCACCGGGAGGCGGCGCAGTACTTCGAGGCCGCGATCGCCACCGGCGTTGCGGCCGGGGTGGCCCGGGCCGAGCTCCTGGAGGCGTACGCCGACAGCGCGTTCCGGGCCTATCGGGCCGACGACGCGCTCGAAGGCCGTCGCGCCGCGGTCCACGCCTGGGAGGCCCTGGGCAACAGGTCGAAGGTCGGGGAGAACCTGCGCTGGCAATCCCGCGTCGCGTCCGCGGCCGGGCTGCGCACCGAGGCGCAGGAGTCCGCGCACGCGGCCGTGGAGACGTTGGAATCCCTGCCACCGGGCCACGAGCTGGCGATGGCGTACAGCAACCTGTCGCAGCTGTTCATGCTGGCCAACGAGGCCGAGGCCGCGGTGACGTGGGGCGAGCGGGCCCTCGAACTGGG
>Ga0081455_10007976_pt1 | contig 11071 bp, 10 predicted proteins | sample TabmetS3T2R1_FD_70207 | JGI IMG/M metagenome (GOLD analysis project Ga0081455, IMG submission 70207) | Tabebuia heterophylla rhizosphere microbial communities from the University of Puerto Rico - S3T2R1 | ecosystem: Host-associated > Plants > Roots > Rhizosphere ... | reverse complement strand
ATCATTGCGACCACAAACATGCCGATCAGGATTACTGCCCGCGCCACGTATGGGATGCCGAGATTGGTCAACTGTGCGAGGTAGCCACCGGCGAGTGAGCCACCCAGCATCATCACCCCCATGACTACCTGGCCGCGGCCGAAGACTCCCTCGAGCTGTCCTTCGAACCTGGTTGCGGTCAATGCGTCCACCAGCCAAGCCTCGGTTGCACCAGAAAAGAAGGTGAATCCGAGGCCGAGTAACGCCGAAACGATCGCCCACCAGACGAACGCGGCGTGCAACTGCCACAGCAGTACGTAGAGACCCGTCGTCACTGCGAGAGTCAAGGTGCCACAAAGGAATGAGGTGCGGCGGCCCCAGCGGTCCGCGACGACACCCGTCGGAATCTCGAAGAGAACCATGCCGGCGGTGAAGCAGGCGTTGGCGGCGAAGGCTTCGAAATTCGTCAGCCCGGCGTCCAGCAGGAAGATCGTATTGATCCCCCAGATCAGTGATGCCGCCAATGTGTTGCCCGCCGACAGCACATAGTAAGTGCGACGGACCGTCTTGGAGGTCTGCGTCACCCGTCAGACACTAACCGTCGGAAGAGACACTAACCGTCGGAATGGATGTGCTCAGCGCGCATGCGCTTGGTTTGCGATCACAGAGCGGACAGCCACTCGAGAAGTGCCGTCGTCACCGCTGCCGGGTCCTCCTCGTGCGGCAGGTGGCCGACCCCAGGCAGGCTGATCAGGTCGTGGCGTGCCTCGATCCACCGCTCGGCTGCGGCCATTGCCGCGAGCGGAACCAAGTGATCCTCTTGACCATGGATCGACAGCAGCGGTACCGCTCTTGGCTGCCGGAGAGCCCGACGGAAGTCGCGGCCCGTGCTCCGGGCCTGGTTGCGGACGAACATCCGCTGGTACTCCAGCGCACAGTGTGGACTGGGCCACAGCATCAAGGCATCGCGATAGTGCCGTGCATCGGCCGCGGTGAGAAATCCAGTGCGATCGGCCGCCCAACTGCGAAGCATTTCTTCGACGTAGAGCCCGTCGTCTGCCATGATCCGACGCTCGGGGAATAAGGGCAGCTGGAAGAACGCCAGCGCCGGAAAGCTCGCCCGCCAGGGAAAGGCGAGCGGATGAGGTGCGGCGACGCTCACCAACGCACGCACCGGGTCCGCCGCGTAGGCCAGGGTCGTCCATCCAGCAATGCCGCCCCAATCGTGCCCGACGACGACGCCTGTGGAGAAGCCGAGGCTCTTGATCACGCCGGTCACATCTAAGGCAGTGGTCTGTGGGTCGTACCCGCGCGGCGTCTTGTCACTTGCGCCATAGCCACGCAGGTCCATGGCGGCTGCGCTAAAGCCGGCCGCGTCCAGTGCCGGTACTTGGTGGCGCCATGCCCACCAGAACTCACCAAATCCGTGTAGCAGAAGGACGAGCGGTCGGCGAGGACTGAACTGCTCCCCAAGAGCCAGGTGGAATCGGATCCCGTTGGCTGCGATATCTCGATGACGCCATGGCCCATCGAGCAGGATGTCGCGTACGCCGGCCCCGGCCACGGGTGCGGCCCAACCTATGCTCGCGTCGAGCTAACCGCGAGGACGCTCAGGTGATGGCTTTGGTCTCGACGACCGTGCCCTCGATCTCCGGAGCACTAGCCGCGGCGACCGCACGGTTTGCTGCCTCGGTGACCTCGGACACCGTTTGGTTGGCCTGGGCGATGGTCCGCTCCGGGCCTTTGACTCTTCTGACGAACACGTACCCGATTCCGGCCAGGATTGCCGCGATCAGCAGCAGCGCGGCGGCGACGATCAAGAACGCGAGCCACGCTGCCAGGCCTGCTGCAACGAGGCCGAAGGCAGCGGCGAAGTAGAGCAGAATGGTCGCGCTGATTCCAAAGTATCCGGCGGCTCCGAACAGCCCAGCGCCAGTCCCACCGTTCTTGGCGGCAGGGATGAGTTCAACCTTGGCGAGCTCGATCTGGTCCTGCACCAGCAACTTCACGTCATCGGTGATGTTCTTGATGATCTCGCCGACTGGAAGATCAGCCACGTCCGCTCCTCTCGTCAACGCGAGCCTATCGACCTTCGGCTGAACCTTTACCCGAAGCTGGCACCCTTCGACACTCAGTGGTCCTACTGTTGGTGAAGGAGGGCCGTATGTCGGTCGCCGGTGGCTGTCTGATTCGCGAGGCTCAGCCGGGCCTCGATGACGACGTTGTCGCCGCGTTGATGGTGGATTATCTGACGTGGGCCATCGGGCGGCTTGCTCAGGAGTGCGGTGTCGACGAGCCGCCGACACATCCATCGCTGGTACGGGATGGATTGATGAATTACCGACCACCGGTCGGGCGGCTGATCTTGGCTGAGTGCGAGGGGCAGCCAGTGGGTGTGGGCGCGATCCGCAGGCTCAGGGCTGGAGTCGTCGAAGTGAAACGGATGTACGTCGCGCCGGGCTGGCGAGATCGACATGTAGGGTCCGCGATCCTGGATCGCCTGCTCGACCAAGCACGAGAGATGGGTGCGACGACTGTACTGCTGGACACCTGCCGGTTCATGACCGATGCACAGCGGCTCTACCGCTCACGCGGGTTCGTGGAGCGCTCGCCGTACGACGGCACTGAAATCCCCCCGCGCCTGCAGCATCTTTGGATCTTCTTCGAGCGCCAGACGCTTCTCGGGGCTCTCAGCTAGTCCGCGCCGGCCTTGCTCGTCTCGAGGTTCTCCTTGATCAAGTCCATCACAGAGGAGTCGGTCAGCGTAGTTACATCGCCTAGCTCCCTGTTCTCGGCGATGTCGCGGAGCAGCCTGCGCATGATCTTGCCCGAACGGGTCTTGGGAAGCTCCTCGACCACCATGATCTGACGTGGCTTTGCAATTGCACCGATCTCTTTGGCGACATGGGTCCGCAGTTCCTGCACTACCTCGTCTCCGCCCTCGCCGGCATCGCCGCGCAAGATCACGAACGCCACGATCGCCTGCCCAGTGGTCGGATCGTTCGCACCCACGACCGCCGCCTCCGCCACCTTCGGGTGCGACACCAGTGCTGATTCGATCTCTGTTGTGGACATCCGGTGGCCTGAAACGTTCATGACGTCGTCGACCCGACCAAGCAGCCAGATGTCGCCATCCTCGTCCTTCTTTGCACCGTCGCCAGCGAAGTACCTCTCCGGAAAACGTGACCAGTAGTTTTCGATGTAGCGCTGATCATCGCCCCATATGGTGCGCAACATTGCTGGCCACGGCTTGGTGACCACCAGATAGCCGCCGTGTCCGTTCGGCACTGGCTCAGCCTCGTCGTTCACGACCTCAACCTCGACCCCTGGAACAGCAGTCATCGCTGCGCCCGGTTTGCCAACGGTCACCCCCGGCATCGGAGAGATCATGTGCATGCCGGTTTCGGTTTGCCACCACGTGTCCACTACCGGCGTACGATCGCCGCCGATGTAGTGCCGGTACCAGACGTACGCTTCAGGGTTGATCGGCTCGCCCACTGTGCCCAGGATGCGAAGCGACGACAAATCGAATGCTTCGGGAATGTCGGCGCCCCACTTCATGAACGTGCGGATCGCCGTGGGTGCACAGTACAAGATCGACACGCGGTACTTCTCGATCATCTCCCACCAGCGGCCTTTGTGCGGTGTATCGGGCGTGCCCTCATACAGCACCGACGTTGTGCCGTTGGCTAACGGCCCATAGACGATGTAGGAATGCCCGGTTACCCAGCCGATGTCGGCAGCCGTCCAGAAGATGTCGGTCTCCGGCTTCAGGTCGAAGGCTGCCCAGTGCGTGTACGAGACGCCGACCAAATAGCCGCCGGTGGTGTGCAGGATGCCCTTTGGTTTGCCCGTGCTCCCCGACGTGTACATGACATAGAGCGGGTGCTCGGCGGGGAAGTACTCACACTCGTGCTCGTCCGACTGCTTGCCGACGAACTCGTGCCACCACAGGTCACGTCCCTCTTCCATGGGGACGTCCTGATTGGTCCGCCGGACAACGAGCACATTTCGCACGTCGCAGCCGTACGCCAAGGCTTCGTCGACTGCCGGCTTCAACGGTGACGCCTTGCCGCGGCGATAACCTCCATCTGCAGTGATCACGACCTGTACGCCGCAATCGATGACCCGCGAGTAGAGCGCATCTGAGGAAAAGCCGCCGAAAACCACGGTGTGCGGTGCGCCGATTCTGGCGCACGCCAACATCGCGACGACTGTTTCGGGGATCATCGGCAGGTAGATCGCTACTCGGTCCCCAGTCTTCACGCCGAGCTCGATGAGTGCGTTGGCTGCCTGTTTTACCTCGCGGGCCAGCTCGGCGTACGTGATGACCCGAGTGTCTCCCGGCTCGCCTTCGAAGTAGAACGCGACGCGGTCGCCGTTGCCCGCCTCGACGTGCCGGTCGAGGCAGTTGTACGCGGCGTTCAGGGTGCCGTCAGCGAACCACTTGGCGAAGGGCGGGTTGCTCCAGTCGAGGACTTGAGTTGGCTCAGTCTGCCAGCTCAGCCGCTCAGCCTGCTGGGCCCAGAAGCCTTCGAAATCTGCCTCGGCTTCGGCGTAGGTGTCGGCTGTGACATTGGCATTCGCTGCGAGGTCAGCAGGGGGAGGAAAGCGCCTGTCCTCGTGCAGCAAGTTATCCAGGGCCTCATCAGTCACGACTAGTCTCCTCACGAGGATCGATGATCGGGGTCGGCCAGGCGGCCCGGCTTGGGCGGATCGGCCTCTCGGCTCAGCCTACGACCCTCATTTTTGGGTGGACTCTTGGAGCTACTGCCTATAGCGATACCCGCATCCGCAGGTTTCATCACGGCGAGGGCGGGCAGAATGCCTCCAGATCAAAGCTTGATCTGGAATACATCGTCGAAGTCGTCATTGATCACGAGCTTCGAGTGGTCAACTTCAGCACGCCAGCACGATGTCTGGAATGGCAACATCAGCGGATCGGGTACCCGCGCGTACTCCTGATAGAGGGCGCCCACTTCACGGAGCAGTTGGGCCCGCGCCGCAGGATCCAGTCGAGCCACTGCCGGACGCCCCTCTACCATGGAGATCAGCCCATCTCGGGTGATCGGCATCCAATTGCGAAAGTTGCGACGTTCCAGGAGACCGAAGTAGGGGCTTTCGGCGATCTTGTCGACGCTGTCCGCGCCATAGTCGCCGCGCATGGAGTTCGGATCGGCTTCACGCATCAAGGCGATCAGACGCCGCACCCAGGGAACGGTGTCATCGCGTGTGTTGTATGCGATCGCCAGATAGCCGCCGGGCTTGAGAACTCGGGCGATCTCGGTGAGCGCAAGTCCTGGTGCGAAGCGGTGCAGCGTCTGTGCTGCAGTGACGACGTCGAAATGGCAAGAGAGAAAAGGTAATGATTCGACCTGGCCAACGACGTGGAGCCGAGTACCGAGCCGGGCCGGCAGATCAGCAACGAGCTCAACCGTTCGATCGATGCAGAAGACTTCGTGGCCGGCATCGCGCAGCATCGCAGCGAATCCGCCGCGGCCCGCCCCGAGGTCGAGAACCCGCATACGCCCTTCGCCGACCATCCAAGCAGCCGCAGCCTCTGGATAGGGATCCCGCCGCGTCACCATGATGGAAACTTTAGTGGTGCTCGACCCACTGGCTGATCTTGCGCGCTTCGAGGGCGTGCCGTTTGCGGTGGCGGCTGCGACTGATGCGGTCGATGCTGTACTGAGGGATCGTGGGCTGCGCAAGATCACCGACGAGGAGCTGAGCCAGGCTCTGCTGGCTGGAGCGAGAGCCAGCGCAGATCTGACTGGCGACCCAGCGCGGTGGCAGATTGGCGCTCTCCGACTGTCGGCTGAGCTGGCGTCGCTGGCCGCTCTCATCAGAGTCGCGCCCGCGCAGGCGCTTGCTCGGGCGCACGCCCTGGTCGCTCGCGGCGTGGTGCCGGATAGCGAGCTCGGCAAGATCGGCTCGGAGCCAGCGATGGCGGCACGTATGAACAGCCTCGGCGAGCTGCTGACCCGCCAGACATCGGCGCCCGCAATCGTCGTCGGAGCTGTTGCACATGCCGAGGTCGCCGTCGTCGCGCCCTTTGCTGAGGCCAGCGGCTTGATCGCTCGGGCAGCCGAACATCTGGTGCTGATTGCGGCCGGCCTGGACCCCTACGGAGTGATCGTGGTCGAAGCTGGGCATGCCGAAAGTGGCTCGACTTATGCCGCCGGCCTGGACGCGTACGCGGACGGCAGCGTGAATGGGGTCAAGAGTTGGTTGTTGCGATGCGCGGCGGCGGTCGCTCGCGGCGCTGAGCTTTCGCCCGTTGCGAAGGCGCTCTCATAGTTGATGTGGGCTCAGCTTGTCGGAAGCCGCGTGTGGCCTACGACGAGTTCGGGGCACAGGGAAAACCTCAAGGGCCATGGCGCGCTCAGGGCACATATATCCGGTCAGCAGACGTGACGCGGCGCCCACCGAGGCGGGCGCCGTGCCTGGCACGTCATCACCAAGTGACCAAGCGTGCATCTATTCAACGTGTTGGCCCAGGTCAAGCCTGGATCGCAACTTCCCGTCGGGGATGGGTGATCGCCGCGTGGGTACTTGGATGCCGTGCGAGGTTCGCCGATTCGTCGGTCAAGACTGCGCGTGACAGCCGCTGGGACCGTCACTAGGAAAGGCTCTTAGCAGCGCACTCCATCTCGACGATTCGGGTTACCTTGCAGTCCTTTCTACCCCTATCCGGACGTGTTGGAAAGGCCCCCCGGCCAGCAGAAATTCTCGCTGGTTTTTATGCCCGCGACGCGCCAACCGGTTGCTTCGATCAAGATCAACTTGATCGCCTCTCGGGTGCGCTTCCCATTCCACCCGTGCAAACGCTCCGATTTGAGGCGCCTTTCGCGTGCGTTTTAGCATCACACCCGGACAGACATGCGGTAGTCAAGAACTGGTCCGCCGGGCTGTCCAGTTGGGATCGCGCTGTCCACAAGCTGGAACCCGGCTCGAAGCGTCATCCACAGATTTCGCACGGCGCGGCGCGGCGGGGCCCTATCTCAACACACTGCCGACATGGATCCGCACAGCCTCGACCAAACCAGTGTCGTGGTAGCGATCGCCGATCCCGAGTTGCTTGACCAGGTCTTGTCGGTGACGGCAGTCGTGGGTGTGGAGCCGCTTGTCCTGAGCGAGCCAGGTCAATTGCGTCGGCAATGGGCTTCAGCCTCGATGGTGCTGCTCGGCGCCGATCACGCGGATCACGTCGCCGCAATGGGCCTGCCGCGTCGCACTGAGGTCTATCTCGTTGCGGGGGAGGTCTCCGCAGCACGAGCCCAGCAGTGGTCGATACGGCTGGGGGCAGCGGTGATAGCCCTGCCGTCGAGTGTCGCTTGGCTGTCGGAGGCGCTCGCCGGTGTCGCCCGCACCGGTCGCGTGACCGGCAGTCTCGTCTGCGTGGTGGGCGGCTCTGGCGGGGTCGGCGCTTCGACCCTGGCGGCGGCGCTCGCATTTGTTGCGGCTCGTGCCTCGCGACGCACGATGCTGATCGACGCGGATTCGCGCTCGGGTGGGCTCGACCTACTGCTGGGCGCGGAACGGACCGACGGCTGGCGCTGGCCACGGCTCGCTACTGCGCGCGGCCACCTGGGCGACCTGACCGGGCAGCTACCGACCGTCGAGGGCGTCGATCTGTTGTCCATGGCCAGAGGTGAATCGACGCCGGGCTGGGTGCCACAGGCTGAGCAACTGAAATCTGTGGTGCTTTCGGCCATGCGTAGCCATGAGGTCACGGTGGTCGATCTGCCGCCAGCGCTCGGTGCCGCCGCTCGCGAGCCGCTCCGGCGAGCCAAGCTGGCCGTAGTTGTCGTCCGTGACGATGTCCGCGGGGTGGCTGCCGGGCGTGAGGTGGTCCGGGAACTGGAAGGCGAGTGCGATCACCTTGGATTGGTGGTCCGCCGGGGCCGGTCACGCCTGTTGGAGCCGGATCTTGTAGCCACCGGCGTCGGCTTGCCGCTGCTGGGATCTGTCGCCGATGACCCGTCCTTGGTCATGGCCGCCGAGCGAGGCGATCCGCCAGCGCGGTCGGCGCGTAGCTCGCTGGCCCGCCTCGCCCGCCAGCTGCTCGGTGATCTGTTGCAGACCCTCCCGACCAAGCAGAACGCCCCGGCCGGGCTATGAGCGCCGTTCAGTACGCAGCTGGCAATCCGGACGTCCAGGATGTGACCTTGGATCTGGTCCGGGACCGCCTCGCCGGACTTGGTCGTCAATACACGCCGGTTGATGTAGCTGCTGCTATGCGAGCTGAGGGTCTGATTGTGAGCGACTCAGCCGTGCTCGACACCGTGGAGTCGCTGCGTCGACACAGTGTTGGCGCTGGTCCATTGGAGCCGCTGCTCCATGAGCCTGGAGTGACCGACGTGCTGGTCAACGGCCCGAACCAGGTCTTCATCGATCGCGGTGCTGGGCTCGAGCTGACCGATCTCCGATTTCCACGCGAAGGGGATGTACGCCGGCTCGCCCAGCGCCTGGCAGCTTCCGTTGGGCGCCGCCTCGACGATGCAGTGCCTTTCGTGGATGCAAGGCTGGCCGACGGTTGTCGGGTGCATGCAGTTCTCGGCACACTGGCGTCACCAGGCACCTGCATCTCACTCCGTGTCCCGGCGCAGCAGAGCTTCTCACTCGAAGATTGCGTTGCCTCTGGCGCACTGACTCCCGGCACGGCGGAGCTCTTGTCACGTGTGATCGAGTCCAAGCTGGCATTCCTGATCAGCGGTGGAACCGGCTCCGGCAAAACCACTCTGCTTGCCGCGCTGCTGGCGCTGGTGCCGCAACAGGAGCGGATCGTCATTGTCGAGGATTCGAGAGAGCTCGCACCCAACCATCCACACGTCGTGCGAATCGAGGGTCGACCGGCCAACACCGAGCTCACCGGAGCGATCAGCCTGACTGACCTCGTCCGTCAGTCCCTGCGCATGCGTCCGGACCGGCTGGTGGTAGGTGAGGTACGCGGAGCCGAGATCTGTGACCTGTTGACAGCAATGAATACCGGCCACGAGGGCGGCTGTGGGACCGTCCATGCCAATTCCACTGCCGATATTCCGGCTCGCCTGGAGGCCTTGGCGGCGCTCGGCGGGCTCCCTAGGCCCGCCTTGCACGCGCAGCTGGCTGCAGCCCTGGATGCGGTCATCCACGTAGCCCGCGACGACACTGGAGTGCGTCGGGTAGCCGAGATTTCGATCTTCGTACGCGAGCCGCGGAGCGGGCTGGTTCGCAGCGAGTGCGCTGTCGAGTTCCGCGCTGACGGCGGCAGCGTGCTGGGTCCTGGTAGCCGGCAGCTGGAACGGCTGCTCGAACGTTGATCATGATCATGACGAGTCTCGGCTGTGCTGTGCTGGCTGCATTGTTGGCGGTGCGCCGTCCAACGGCGCGAAGTCTGCACAGCCGACTCGTTCCGCCAGCGTCTGCCTCCGTCACGGATGCCTCCGGTTGGGGCCGAATGCCATCGCGACGATCACGGACGATCGTCGCAATCTTGATCACCTTGCTCGGCCTGATCATTTCCGTGGGCTATATCGGCGGACCCCGGGTCGGCGTAATCGCGACCGCAGGGGTGCTGATCATGGCAACCGTCGCCCGGCTGGTTGGTCAATTCCGACGACGAAGATCCGCTCGCCGAGCGCGGGCTGATGTCGCGCAGGCGTGCACGGTCCTGGCTTCCTACCTTCGGGTCGGCCAGGTGCCATCCGCTGCGCTGGCTATCGCCGCCGCCGACTGTGACGTGCTCCGTGAGGGCCATCAGACACACACCCTCGGCGGTGACGTGGTAGGCGTCTGGCGACATCAGGCGCAGCGTGCGGGGCACAAAGGCCTTCTCGAGCTGGCGCGTGCCTGGCAAATCTCGGTGGAGACTGGTGCACCCATGTCATCGACGCTTGACCAGGTCGCGATGAGCCTGTCGGCTGACGAAGAGCTGAGCAGAGTCGTCAACAGCGAGCTCGCCACAGCCCGCGCCACAAGCAAGGTGATGGCTGCCTTGCCCCCATGCGGCCTCGGCATCGGCTATCTGTTGGGAGGTGATCCGGCTCGCTGGCTGCTGGCGGGGCCTGCCGGTCGGACCTGCCTACTGGCCGGAATACTCCTGGCTTGCGCTGGTGTGCTGTGGATTGAGGCTCTGGCGCGACGCGCCACAGCGGATGGATAGGCAGTGGCTCCTCCATTAGTCGCGCAAACGCAGAGCAGTCTTGATCAACTATCGCTCAGCGCCTTGTTGTGTGCCGCGCTCACCGGGCTCGCGGTCTTTATGCTGTTGCGCCATCCTGCAGGTCAGCTGCGCCGGATGACGCGCGGTAGATCAAAGCTGGCGGCGCCTGCAGCGCCGATACTGCGGCTGTTACGAGGACGAGCGGATGCCCCACCGCTGGTTCGCCGGTTAATGCTGAGCATGGTCGGTGTCCTCGCCCTCGGCTTGGCGGCAGCTCGAATCGACGGCTGGCCGGGAGGCTTGCTCTGGCTCGCACTGCCGGTAGTCGCTGCGACCGGAGTGTTGGGACTTGGTTGGCTCGAGCCGAGGTCAGCTCGCCGCCGCCGAGAACAGTTGATCATGGAAGCTCCGCAGGCGTTGGAGCTGATGGCGGCGTGCCTCGGCGCCGGTTTACCGGCCCGCACTGCATGTGCTGCCGTTGTGCGAACATTCGACGGTCCTCTCGCAGACGATCTTGGTCAAGTCTTGGCGCTGCTCGAGCTGGGGGTGGGTGACGTGGTCGCCTGGCAGGCGCTCCATGATCATCCGCAGCTGGGCCTCGCGGCCGCAGACCTGGCACGCTCGGTGGAGTCGGGAACCTCCATGGTGCAAGGTTTGCGACATCACGCTGCCGCGGCTCGCGAGGTGCGACGGAGCGAGCTGCAGGTGCTGGCCCGGGCGGTCGGCGTTCGCAGTGTGATGCCGCTCATGATGTGCTTCATTCCCTCGTTCCTCTTGCTCGGGATCGTTCCTGCGGTGGTGTCCGCTGTCTTGAACGCGATCCCTTGACGGTGACCCACGCGGAGATATCCACAGCTCGCCTGGTGCTCAAAGCCCTGTCAACAGATTCTCGCCGGGCCGCACGATCAGGTTCTTGATCAGGAGACTCCATATGCATCCGAACCG
>Ga0081455_10007975_pt1 | contig 11072 bp, 11 predicted proteins | sample TabmetS3T2R1_FD_70207 | JGI IMG/M metagenome (GOLD analysis project Ga0081455, IMG submission 70207) | Tabebuia heterophylla rhizosphere microbial communities from the University of Puerto Rico - S3T2R1 | ecosystem: Host-associated > Plants > Roots > Rhizosphere ... | reverse complement strand
CACTCCAACGCTATCTTTCGTGGAGCTTCGATATAATAGACGATGCGTTGGCCTCTGACGAAGCCTAGCGCACTCTCCTGATGGAGCGGAGGTCTTCTATGCCGCCCCGTGAGAACAAAGCATCAGTAAAGATATACTTTAGCGATTTTTTTGGTGTGCACCCTGCCAGCCTCGAGCAATATGGTGCACTCAACATATCGCTCGTAAGCGATCTGCCCCTCTTTATTGATCCCTTCCTCTTATTTAACAGCGCCAAGCCCGAGTATCGAGTGTTACATGATAGCATCATTAATTACTTGAGTTTTTTAAGAGATATGTCTATAAGCTCTGACCGTATCAATAAGGGATTGCTACAATATTTCTTTGTTTTCTCAGAAGTTAAGCAAAATTGGTTGGGTTACAGCAAGATCGGTAATCAAGGTAGTGGCTTAGGTCCTGACTTCGCAAGGGCGCTCCATAACAATCTGAACAAGATATTCAGTGATTTTGGGCATGAGGCTGTCACTAAGAGCAGCCATCTCGAAAAGCTCTGCTTGATAAAAGACAAAGTTGGAAGGGATAATATCAGCGACTTCACTACCAATCTAATAAAGGAATACCTGCTAGACTACACACAGACATTTGCCCAATCGCATTTGCGCAGTGAACAAAGAAAGACCTTCGCCGTTGAGAGGGTCCGATTCAGTTATGAAACAAGGACCTGGGTACCCCAGCGATACGATTTGCCGTTCTACAATGGTGATTATGTAATCCTTACCCCAAAGGACATGCTTACAAAGGATGAGACTTGGATAAACAAATCAGATCTTGTGGAGAGTTTCGATGATATATCCGCTTCAATCCCAAATGAGCAGCTTAGAGCTCATTTGGATCTCTATTTAATGACAAGGCTTCCGACAGATAAAGAGCCTACTAAGAAAGAACGCCTGCGTGTTATATCGAGTGCTATATTGCAGCACCCTGAAGTAATTGATTACTACATCAGATACAAAGAAGATCGTGGTGACGATGCCAGGGACATTAGTAGAGAGAAAGTTGTTCTCACTGAAACTCAGTTTATAGACCAAGTGCAGGCATTTGTGGACCAGCATCTTGCGCGAAGCTCATTCTACTATCTGGATCCTGATGATCCGCATGATGTCCTTGATAGGCTGCTGATTCTCAAAGACATCATTGAGAACGAGCGTGGATCCAATCTGTTTTACATAAAGGGTAACGCTATCAAGCGAGAGGCTGAGCTGCAGCTTCTTCTGTCTATCTTGTGGAGAGCTTCATCTACGGCGATCACAAGTTGCGGAGGCAGAACGGCTACCCCTGTCCATTTCAAGCTGGCCAGCAACACCAGACTCGTCCGAATATTGGAACAGAGGAAGGACGCGACTGCATCTGGGCAGCCTTTCCCTCCAATTGTCATCGTGTCCTTCGCTTATAGTGACTTCGAGTTAGCTGTCGGGCATGTTAATGCACTTGAACTCGGAGATGATCCGGGAGTCGTCTTTATCGATGCCAGTGGAACAACGATGCAGGAGCCAGTGCAGGGAGTCCCAAAGTTGATCAAGATACTCTTTCTTGCAGCGAGTCCAGAAAATGAGGCATGGCTTCGCGTCGACAAAGAGATGCGTGAGATCCGTAATCGCCTTCGGTCATCCATGTATCGGGACCAATTTGACATCGCCGATGAGTGGGCGGTTCGAGCCGTTGACCTGCAAGAGCATCTCCTGCGCCATAATCCAACGATAGTTCATTTCAGTGGCCACGGAAGTGCGTCCGGAGAGCTTGTGCTCGAAGATCTAAATGGCTTGAGTCATCCGGTCGAGGTAGATGCTTTGCGGACCCTCTTTTCACTTCTCGGAAACAGCATAAAGTGTGTTGTTCTTAATGCGTGTTTTTCCGAGACACAGGCAAGAGCTATTGCGGAAACAGTTGATTGAGTCGTCGGAATGTCAGATACCATTGGAGATGATTCAGCGATCGCATTCGCATCAAGCTTCTACCAAGCTCTAGGCTATGGACAAAGCGTCAAGTCTGCCTTTGATCTCGGCTGCAACCAGATTCATATCAGCGCCTTGAATGAGCAGGAAATTCCTAAATTACTTGTCCGGAGCGGGGTGGATCCAGCGAATGTCTTTCTACCTCTTCAATCACCTTGAGCCACAGAGCAGGGCAAAAGTCTATGGATGATCAAGGCCGTTGCAGATAGGACCTGCGAATAAGAGATGATCGCTAGTGATAATCGGATGCATGCTACCGAACAACTGGCTGCAGCCAACGCCTTCCAGGCGCGGCTGAGCCATAGCGATAAGCCGTTTCGTTCCTGTAATGATTTTGCAGTATGGTTGTCAGGTAACAGTATGCGCAGGAGCGACCTGTCGTATGCCAGAGACAACGACTGATCTCTATCGGATGGGGAGTGCTTCCAGTCCCAGAATGGACCATGTCCGTCTGGGCAAGGATATTTCTCCCTTTGAGAAGGACGGGGTGTTATGGGTTGCTGCCAGGTCAGGTGGCGTGTCGACCTTCTCGATGCAAGGCTTCGGGAGGAATTGGTGGAGGCTTCCCCAGGGGTATGCCTATCCAGACATCCTCTCTGTCGTGAATGACCATGGCAACCATTATAGTTGGGAACCGCGTGTCGAGATGCCGGTAGCCGATTACGTGGCGCTCCTTGCAGCGGTCAATCCCCATTTCATGAAGGTAAGTTGAACAGCACGGAGAACGGCTCTGGCTTTTCCACACAGAACTCTACGGGAGTTCTGGAGGGTATCATCGCAGAGCAAAGGAAGGATGTCATGAACCTCTCACCAAAAGCGATCCGCTTTATCATCGAAGCGCTGGAACACTACCAAACCTCCCATGAGGAACGTCTGCGCGATGAGCGCCTGACTGAGGATGAGATAGCCGACCTGACAAATGACTGTCAATATCTAGAGGCCATTAAGACGGACCTGAAGAAGTATCACGGAGAGTTACTGCACCAGCTCTCCTCCTATGTCCAGGAGAGCTAGGTCAACCCAACACGGCCTACTTCCACCTCTACAGCCTCAGACACAAAGAGAAATCATCGTATGGCAGCAGTGGTCTCGACCCTGATCGAGTTGGATGAGCGTGGCGTCGCCTGGATTACTGGCACCAAAGTCAAAGTCATTGAAGTCGCCACAGACAAGCTGGCGCATGGCTCCAGCCCGGAAGAGATGGCGTTTCAATACCCGCACCTGTCATTGGCGCAGATTCACGCAGCGCTGGCCTACTACTATGAGCATCAGCGTGAACTGGATGCGGACATTCAACGGCGTTGGCTGGAAGTCAAAGAATGGGCTGCGCAGGAGACGGACTCGCCGCTGCAGCGGCGGTTACGAGAGTTGCAGGAGCCGTGATGAGCGTTCGCCTATATGTGGCTATGTATGTCCGTGACGGGAGACGGAGAAACGTTGCTCTACGGGGAACAGGCCCTCCAGGAGCACCGGATACACACTTCGGTGCCCCTGGCCAAGACGGCAGGTGCCGAGCCATCAGACGATCGCTAGGGCATAGACAGACAGGTACGGATACTCCCGTACGAGCCGGTCCAGGGGTGTCTCGCCTGGGCGGTGCGCGCTGCACGAAGGCGCATGCCACTCACGAGGCGTAGGGGTCAGGTACGTGGCGATCCCGTGCGCCAGAGAGCGCCAGAATCCCGGACGGGCTCTGCGGGTCTGGGGGGTCTCTATAGTAAGGTCGTATGTTTCGACGTGTTCAATCTCAAGTTCAGGGGTATCAATAACAGCGGGCATGGTGTTCCTCCTTGTCCCAGGATGCTTCCCATACGGTATGGGGGCTGCCTCTTGCGGAGCAAGCCAGTACACGAACACTGGTGCGGCGTCGAGGGAGGGACAGTCCTCAATTTTCATCTCACAGATACAATATGCATCATGATGACAAAAAAGAGAAACTAATTGTTTTCATCGTTGGCAGAAAAAAGAGTAATAGCTCTACGAGTATAACTCCTGAGCTGCCTCGACCTCGGGCAACTGGCGCCGCCGCAGCCCGCAGGGGTGGGTCGCAACCTCTACCTTTTGCCGCTACGCCTTCAACGCCTCCCCTGCTGAGTGGCACGGGCGGCCAGCAGGGCGCGGTGGGTCAGCACGTCTTCCCAGAAGGCCTGGCGGCACGTAGCGTCACTGATCTGGCCGGCCTGGCGACTCAGGCGGGCGCAAGCGACCTCCAGCACTTGTGCGGCGCGCGCATCGCCAGCCGCAGATAGAACCTGGTAGCAGCTCAGAAAGAACTGGGGCAACTCGTCTACCCAGGCGATCATCTCAGCCTCCAGGGCAGTTGCCAGCTCGTTGGCTCGAGTCTGAGCAGTGGCGAGGTCGCCACTCGCCAGCGCCAGCTGGGCCAGCCCAGCCAGCGGTTCAAACGCCAGGGTTTGGATACCTAACTCCTGACAAAGCCGCAACGCAGCCTGGTAGGCAGCCTCTGCCCCTTGCAGGTCAGCGAGACCATGCAGGGCGTGTCCCAGGCGGGTAAGGGCAGTCCCCTCGACGTAACGCGCCCCCAGAGCCCTGGCGAGTTCGAGAGACTTCTGAGCATGTTCGCAGGCAGCTTGGTGATCGCCACGCTGAGAGCAGAGCAGCGCCAGGTCAGCACGCACGGCAGCCTCGTGGCAGCGGTCGCCGATCTCTTGATTAATCACCAAAGCCTGGTCGAGCGCCTCCTGGGCAGCGGCGAAATCGCCCAGAGCGCGTGCGACCATCCCCAATGCGGCCAGGCAGGCAGCCTGGCCCTCGCGGTCACCGGTGGCACGCTCGAGCGTCAACGACTCAGTGTAGGCCGCGCGGGCAGCCAGGTAGTCACCCCGGTCATAGGCGACCATACCAATGCCGCGTAGACCATCAGCCTCGCCATCGCGGTCGCCAGTGGCACGGTCGATGGCCAGGGCCTGCTCATAATAGGCCAACGCAGTGGCGCTGTCGTCAAGCTCCCGTGACACCGCACCCAGCCGCACGAGGGTGGCGCTCTCGCCCCGCCGGTCTCCAATCGCCTGATCGATGGCCAGGGCCTGCTCATAGTAGCCACGGGCAGTGGTGTAGTCGCCCTGATGGTAAGCAATCAGTCCCAGGTCGCGCAGGCAATCGTCTTCGGTGCCAGCCAGGCCCATGGAACGGGCCAGGTCAAGAGCCTGGCCAAGATGCGTGCGGGCCTCGTCGTAATGCGCCAACGGGATGAGGGCAGCGCCGTGGATGTGCCGGGCCATCGTTTCTCCCTCGTACCATGCGACAGAGTGCGCTAGCTCAGCCGCCCGCTCCGCCGCCTCAGCTGCACGTGGGAAGCTATCGGTCACCAGACGGTAGTGAGCCTGCCGCAGCGCCAGCTCGGCCTGGGCCCGCATGTCATCTGGGGCACTCAGGTCGGACAACGCAGCGATATCAGCCTCCTGCGCGAGCCGGTCGGCGAGCACATCATGGACCTGCTCGCGGAGCAGCAACAGCCGGCGCCGCTCAGTATAAGCTTCTGGCGGCGTTAGTGCGAGCGCCCGATTGAGGTAGACCAGCGCTTCGGCATTGGCAAAGCCGGCCGCAGCCAGTTCCCCTGCCAAAGCCGTATAGCGCCGCTCGCGCTCGGTATCACCGACCTGCTGATAGTGATACGCTAGCAGGGGGACCATCTCAGTCCGTTGTAGACGCAGCGCTGCAGGAGCCTCTCCAGTGTTCGACCTGGCGTCGGCCAAGTCGTAGTGCGCCTCATACCACTCCGCTACCAGGCGATGCAACTCGCGCCGCTGGGCGAATAGCATCGTGCTGTAGGCTACCTCACGGATGATGGCGTTCTTAAAGACATGGCGCAGGTTCGGGTCAGGCGTCTCCTGGGGGATCAGGTCCAGGACGGCGAGCCGCTCCAGACACGCTCTGAGATCACTGTCGGCAAGCGCCAGGTAGGGCGACAGTGCAGCCCGCAGCGGTTGATAGGGAAAGCTCCGCCCGATCACCGCCCCGACCCGCAGGAGCATCTGCTCTTCAGGGTCGAGCCGGTCGATGCGTGACAGGACGACGCCCTGAATCGTATCAGGCAGGCGCTGGGCAGCCTCGTCCAGGTCGCCGCGCAGCACGCAGTAGCGCTGGCCGTCCTCTTCCGTGATGGCTAGCACTCCCTGGTCGCGCAGTGCCAGGACGATCTCTTCGGCGAAGAAGGGATTGCCGTCCGCACGTGCACAGACCAGCTCGGCTACAGTGGTAGGTAGCTCATGTGCTAACAGCCCCAGGCGGACTGCGGCGAGCGCCACGGTTTCAGAGGGGCTAAGCGCGGTCAGCGTGATGTGCTCAGCACTGTCGAGGGCCTCCAGAGCTACCAACTCGGAGGGACGCTCGAGCTGTGGGATCGGTCGCATGGTCAGTACCATGAGCAGCGGCAGGCCGGCCGTGTGCAGTGCCCTCGCAACTGCCAGGGCCAGCCCCCAGGAACGCGTATCAATCCAGTGTGCATCGTCGAGGAGCAGGACGAGGGGGCGCTCGGCAGCCCAGCGGTGCAGCAACTCAATCAGCAGCGCCTCACGGCCCTGGTAACGGCGCTCAGTTTCAAGCGCTGCAGTGAGGGGCGTCTCAGGGAAGCCGGTACTTAGCAGGTCGTTGAGTAGTGGCAGGCGTTCGACCAGCTCTGGAGCGATCTCGGCCACCTGGGTGTGCACCAGGCGGCGGCGCTCGTCCGCAGCCTCTACCCCGCCCAGCTCGAAGTAGGCGTCAAAAACCTCGCGCCAGGCGCGGTAGGATGTCTGACGCTCGCTACTGTGGCCAGCGCCGGCCAGAGCGGTAAGGCCGCGGTCGTGGCCCAGGCCGGTCAATTCCTCCAGCAGGCGTGATTTCCCCATGCCGGCCTCGCCCTCGATCAGCAGGAGGCGCTGACGACCAGCCTGGACATCGTCCAGGGCAGCCTTCAGGCGAGCCAGCTCGGCCTGCCGCCCGACCATGGTTGTGCCGGCCTGCTCCTGCGGTTGGGCCAGGCCCGTGGGTCGGTAGACCTGCGCCAGGCCAGCCTTGCCCTTCAGGCGTATGGGTGACAGCGTATCAAAGGCCAGCACACGGCGGGCATCGTGGGCCGTAGTGAAGTCACAGCGGATATCGCCAGAGCCGGCAGCGGCCATCAGGCGGGCGGCGCTATTCACCGCGTCCCCCATCACGGTGTACTCGCGACGATTGGCGCTGCCGACCGGGCCGGCGAACACCGGTCCGGTAGCCACACCAACCGCCAGCGCTAACCCCTGTGCCTCGGCCATCTCCAGCAGGTCGCGGGCAGCCTGGGCAGCCCGCGCGGCATCGTCAGCATGGGCTAGTGGCGGTGCGCCGAACATCGCCAGGAGGATGGTGCCCTTATCGTCCACCGTCAGCTTATTGAGGCTACCCTCGTAGCGATAGATCACCTCTTGAGAGGCAGTGAGAAAAGCTTGCAGACGATCGAGGGCATCGGGCGCGACGTAGTCGAGTCCGCTCACTCCGACGAACAGCAGGCTCATCGGGCGTAGATCTGCCAACCACTCCTGCAGGCCCTCGCCGATCCAGGCACGTAGCGCGCCCGGGATGAAGCCGCGCAGTGCTGCAGTAGCCTCCCTCAGATTCATGTCGGGGGCGATCTGCGGGGCAGTCAATGGCTGCGGTGACAGCGCAGATGGTGTTGTCGGGCTGGCCAGCACCGCAGCCGTTTCGGGGCTGATGATGGTCTCGCCAGGTCGAGCGGTGTGCTCAGCCTCGGCCACCTGGCGTAGCGGGTCGCCGGCCACCACGTATTCCCAGCGCTCCAGCACTCCGCCCACCCGAAAAGCCTTCACGGTTCCAACCCCTACACCGATCTTGACCGCCAGGGCAATGGTGCCGGTGCTAGTCGGCAGCGAAGCAAACTCGCCCATGAGGGCGTGCATGGCGGCGGCGGCTTGTACGGCACGGCGGGCGGCGTGGCCAGTCGACTCGGCTGTGGCCGGAAACAGTGCGGTCAGCGCATCACCGCTGAATTTCACCACCTCGCCCCCTTCAGCTTCGATCGCCACAATCAGGCGGCTGAAGTAGGCGTTAAGCAGGCGGGTCATTTCCTCAGGCCCCTCGGCACCACGCTGCGCCAGTGCCTCGGTGAGCGGCGTGAAGCCAGAGATATCGGCAAACAGCACGGCGGCCGGGAACTGCTCCACAAGTGGCACCAGGGTCGGATCGTTGAGCAGCGCACGGGCCAGACCGGGCGGGATATAGGGCAACATAGCAGCGAGCGTTTGCGGCATAAGCCTGTGCCTTATTGCTCTACTAAAGGTTTGACTTCCTGCATGAACAGGGCCATCGAGTCCAGGAGCTGCTGAAGATTATGACAGCCGTTGAAATTAATCTGAAAGGCCTCCAGGCCGGCCTCGTGCCGAAAGCGGCGCATGTCCTCTGCCACTTGCGCTGGGGTGCCCTGCCCTATCGGCCGTTCGGCCCCAGCGGTCGCACCTCGTGCGCTACCCGTGATGTCACTAAAATTCACCCGGAAGCTCATGCGAGTGGCCGGAACATCCTGCCGTCCATGCTTGGTACAGGCCTCACGCAAGTAAGCCTGGCAGGTGCGCAAATCCGCCAGTGCCATTGGGGTGGGCTGCCACACCTGGGCAAACTCCGCGGCTCTACGCAAGGCCGCATGGCTGGCTCCGCCAATCCAGATGGGTGGATGGGGTTGCTGCAGCGGTTTGGGCTTTGTATACATGTCATCGAAGGCAAAGAACCGTCCGTGAAATGTCACCGGATCAGGTGCCCAACAGGCCTGCCAGATGCGGAGGTATTCGGTCGTGCGCGCCCCGCGCTCGCGGAAGGGCACCCCGAGGGCGGCAAATTCGGCCTCACACCACCCGGCCCCCACGCCGGCAATGAGGCGTCCGCCGGACATCTGGTCCAGCGTGGCCATCATTTTGGCTGTGGCCACGGGATTGCGATATGGCATAATGAGCACAGAAGTGCCGAGGCGGATACGGGTTGTGCGCGCCGCTATATAGGACAGGACAATCAACGGATCGTAGGTATTGCCCCAGGAGGGGAGAGCCCTGGGGGAGCCATCAACAATGATGTGATCATTCAGTAACACGGCATCAAAGCCCAGTTCCTCTGCCTTGCAGGCCGTCTCAATAATGCCTTCAGGAGTGGCTTCGAAGCCGAGATAGTCCGCCCCAGGTGGCCGGAAAGAAAACTGGACCATGCCTAGCTCCTTGGTATCGTGTACCGAAGAGTTGTGTCAAGGGTCACGCCTGGAGGGAGCTCTCCAGGGTACAAGAACTGATTGTACATTCTACACTAGTGTCCGACGAAAAGAAAAAACGTCTCCCTTGGCACGCTGTGGATCACACGCTATCATAAGCAACCACACACCGAACACCACCATCACGAACTGGAACGTACCCTATGAATCCACATGTGTTTGCTGGGAATCAGCTTGACCGCGGTGATGTGTACCGTCGTGATCAGAAGTGGCTGGACGAGCAGGCCTACAACGCTCGGAGTCGTTTCCTGCCACTCTGGCAGCTCAATGTCCTTATCCAAGCTGGGCAGGAGACACGGCTCGGGTGGGTCAGTCCTGCCGATATTGCTCGCCTCGACATTGCCGTGCCACCCGTGTTTCTCGGTCTGCAAGACGACATTGCACACTTTGCCATCGACGTGTCGCAGCTCGGCGACCCACGCCACGAGCTGAATCTGGATGAGGCATGGCGGTTTGAAGATGCCCGAGCCGCGGCAACCGCTCTCAGCTCTGCTGAGGCTGGTATTCTGGCCCAGAGTAGGGCCCAGCTCGACTGGCACAGACGCCATCAGTTCTGCAGCGTGTGCGGCCAGCGCACCGAGCAAGGCCGCGGCGGTCAGGTACGCAAATGCATGGCCTGCAAGGCCGATCATTTTCCTCGCACCGATCCTGTGGCGATCATGGTCGTGACCGATGGCGAGCGCTGCTTGCTCGGACAGAGTCGCGGCCGGCTGTCGCGGACGGGGACCTACTCGGCCCTGGCCGGGTTCATGGACCAGGGGGAGTCCATCGAAGAAGCAGTGCGGCGCGAAGTGAAAGAAGAGGCAGGCATCGAGGTGGGTCAGGTACGGTATCATTCCTCACAGCCCTGGCCCTTTCCCTCCTCACTGATGATCGGCTGTCACGCCCGCGCCCTGACCACTGATATCCGCATAGACGACGAAGAGATGACCGATGTCCGCTGGTTCCCCCGCGCTGACGTCCTCTCGGCGCTCCGGGAGGAGCATCCGCACCTGCGTGTGCCAGCGCCTATTGCCATCGCACATCACCTGATCAAAGCCTGGGCCGAAGGCGACGTGCGCTGGGAGTGACTACCCCCCAGGGCAAAACCATCGTGCGTGCTAACGCACGCATGGGTCTCTAGGAAGCCGAGGCTCCCGGGCGCGCCAGCCCTGTATGCGTTGGGGCGAAAACCTGCATGATGTTCCGCGGGGAATGTGAGCGGTACGTCGAGACCAGAGCTGCAGGGCACTGCGACATTGCATCTCAAGCGTCGACGATATGCAAGGGGGGCAGCTCTATCACTGTGGCAATACTGCGACGTGAGGGGGCAACAAAGTGAGAAGACAACTTGTAGCAGTGATCCTAATCGTGGTGGTGTTCGGGACAAGTATGGTGCTTGCCCAAGAAATGAACTACAACACGTTTCAGGTGGGCTCCCGCTCAGCCTTGATGGGTGGTGCGGTTGTAGGCGGAGTCCGGGACACATCCGCGACGTTCTACAACCCTGGGGCCCTCGGTTTTGTCGAGAACCCGAGCATTTCCGTCTCCGCCAATGCCTTTCGTTTTGGCAAGGTGACCATCGACAATGCCCTCGGCCCTGGTGAGGATGCGACCGCATCGCTGTTTGATCCCATTCCTTTGCTCGTTTCTGGCATGCTGCGCTTGCCAGCAGCGCCCCAGTGGGCCTTTGGCTACGCGCTGGTGACACGCCAACAGTATTCGGCAACGTTCACGAACTCTGTGGACACGCAGCGCGACACGATCAACATCGGCGGGGTCATCCAACCGCTCCTCACGCAATTCATTTCCCAGTTCAATCTGACCTCGCGCGCCAATGAGTTCTGGGCGATGGC
>Ga0081455_10007974_pt1 | contig 11073 bp, 11 predicted proteins | sample TabmetS3T2R1_FD_70207 | JGI IMG/M metagenome (GOLD analysis project Ga0081455, IMG submission 70207) | Tabebuia heterophylla rhizosphere microbial communities from the University of Puerto Rico - S3T2R1 | ecosystem: Host-associated > Plants > Roots > Rhizosphere ... | reverse complement strand
ACGAACTTCGTGATCACTGATCAACAGCGGCGTACGCTGCTGGCCCTGCCATCAGGAAAGGATGCGCGGCACCAGACTTACCGCGTGCAGCGCGACCACCTACAGTCTGTGCTCGCCGAGACGCTGAGCACGACGCAGGTGAACTACGGTTTCCAGGCACTCGGCTACGAGACGATTGACACGCGGCACCGGGTGGTTTTCACCGCCGGCCGTCATGTGGACGGCGACGTGGTGGTCGGATGCGACGGTGTGGGTTCCACTCTGCGACGCCAGATCGTTGACGATTCGCCGCACTTCCTGCACCTGTCCGCGATCACCGGCGATGCGGCCTTTAACGTTGACGATCCACTCCTCAACGGCGGTTACTTCATGACCTTGGGCGATCGCGGCGATTCGTTCTTCTGCTACCGCCAGCCTGGTGGCGTCCATTTCTCCTACACGTCAACAACCGAGCCTGCAGGGCTCGAATCGACAAGCCAGCCAGAGCTACTGAGCCAGGTACGTGAGGCAACCGCTGACTGGCACCCGTTGATTGGCGCGATCGTGTCAGCCGCCGATCCGGATTCCATCAAGCCACGCGGTTACTACGACCGCAATCCAACAAAGCAGATACGCGATAGCAACGTCTGGCTGATCGGTGACGCAGCGCATCCGATGAGTCCCTTCCAGGGCCAGGGCGCCAACACCGCGATGCTTGATGCGTTGGAGCTTTCCGAGCTGCTCGGTTCCGGGAATCTCGCCGCTGATGCCGATCAGCTGGCTGCCCGCATCGCAGCCCGGGGGCGCAAGGCAGTCCTCGAGTCCCGGCGCGCCGCGCGCCAGTTCCACAGCACCGGGCGTTTTCAGATTATGAACCGCAACTTCGGCTTCCGAGTGGCCAAGACCATGATCAACTCCCGTCTGCTGCGACGCCGGGACACCGCTGCGGTGTCTCCTGGGACATGACCGCATCCGGAAGGGCGGCAGGTGCGGCGCGTACCACCTCGGCAGGGATCCGCGCGGGGCTAGGGATTCTCGCGGTGCTTGAGGTGATCGTCGGCGTCTGGGCTCTGTTTGCGCCCACGAGCTTCTACAGCAGCTTCCCGCTGCCCGGCCATCCATGGGTCTCGCTGCTGCCGCCGTACAACGAGCACCTGGTGCGCGACGTCGGTGAGCTCAGTCTCGCGCTCACCGTAGTGCTGGTAGCGGCGGCAGTGACCGGCCAGTGGTTGCTGAGTGCAGTGGCGGTCGCCGCTACTGCGGTCTACGCCGTACCCCACGCGATCTTCCACTTCCTCCATCTGGAAGGCTTCCCGACTTCGGATGCCGTGGCCCAGACAATCGGGATCGCGCTCCAGCTAGTGGTGACTGCAGTCGTCGGCTTGCTCTTGTGGCGCGACCGAAGCCGTGCAACCCGACCCTAAGCGCCGTTCTCAGGCGGGCTCCGCGCGGCTCAAGCGACCATGATCAACTCCTAGGGCGGCAGAAGCCCTGACCACCGCTTAGCGCGACACTAAACCGCGCCGTCGGTGCTGATCAACACCACGGCATTCTCCTCGCCGACCTGCAGCGCGGTGCGGCGACCGGAATCGCCGAGCGCCATCCGGACTCCCGCCAGCGACGCGCCGCCACACGCCCCAGCCGCAACCCCGAGCTCATTCAGCCGGTGCATCGCCGCTCCGGCCTCCTCGTCACTGACCGCGGTTGCCGCATTCAGGCCGTCGCGGATGGCGGGCCACGCGATCGTGGAGACGGTCCCACAGTTGAGCCCGACCATGATCGTGGGCTCGGAGGTGTCAGCGCTCACCCGGCTGTCCGCGGCAAGACTGGCTGTGACGCAGGCGGCCGTCACCGGCTCCACTGCAAGGATCGCCGGTTGCTGCTGGCGGGCCGGACGGCGGTAGTGCTGTAAGGCAGCCTGAACCAGCGATCCGACGCCGGTCGGCACAGCCACGAGATGGATGCGTCGCTCGACGATCTGTTCGTCGATCTCGTCGAACAGGGTGCCGTAGCCGTCCACGATCCACCGCGGGATCTGCTCATAACCTTCCCACGCGGTGTCCTGGATGAGCAGGTCGTTGCGATGACCAGCGGTCGAGCTCGCTGCGGCCCACACCACTTCGTCGTAGCTCAGATCGGTCTGCACGACCTCGGCACCTTCGCCGCCGATTGCCGCCACCGTCTCCGGGGCTATTCCCGCGGGAACGTAAATGCGTGCGGCGAGTCCCAGCAGTGCGGCCATACGCGCTACGGCGCAGCCGTGGTTCCCGTCGGTAGCCGTGACCAAAGTGACCGGCGCCGCACGTTCCCGCAGCTCGGTCAGGCTTGTCGCTGGTGTGTCGAAACCGCTGCGCTGGCTCAACGCGCGATTCACCGCCCACGATGCACCAAGGATCTTGAAGGCCGGCAATCCGAGACGGTTGGCCTCGTTCTTGACCAGCACCGCCGCCACACCGAGCTCGGACGCCAGCTCGGGAAGCTCGACGAGCGGCGTCGGCCGATAGCCGGGCATGGAGGTATGGAATTGCCGTGCCATGCCCGGGACGTACGCAGAAGTCCATGTGGGCGCTCCGTCACGTGAGGCCCATCGGAGGTTGGCCGGCCGGCCCGGATAGGCCTTCACTCCACGAGGAACGTCAACGCGCTCGGCCGCCCGGCCTGCAGGTTCTCGACATGTTCAGAGAAGTTCAATTGCTCGAACAATGACGTGCCGTCCTGGATTGCAGACCGCATGACACCTTCGCGTCGCTGGATCGTCTCGGCTGCCTCCAGCGCCGCATCCAGTTCGGCGTCGCCCAAGACCACGATGCCGTCATCGTCGCCGACCAGAATCTCGCCGGGTCTGACCTCAACCTCTCCCAGGCGAATGGGTTGCTGGGTGACTGGAAGCTGAGTTGCTCCCGGAGCGCAGGGAATCGTGCCGAGGGAGTAGATCGGCAGCGGCAGCTGGATCAAGGTCGCCGTATCGCGACACAGACCATAGATGACAATGCCGGCCATGCCACGCCGTACGGCCTCGGTTGCGAAGAGCTCACCAACTACGGCTTGCTCGGTGGTGCCCGCGTCGACAACCAAAATGTCACCGGCGCCGCATTGCTGCAGACCAGCGAGCACCGGCACCAAGTCAGCCGACGCTGTGACGGTGACGGCCCGGCCGACCATACGCATCCCGCGTTGATACGGGCGGAGTTCACGCGGCAGGATACGCAGCCCTTTGTTCGCGTCCGAAAGGCTCGCTGCATCGAGTTGCCACACCGCCGGCGGAATTCCGCCGGCTGCTCCTGGCTCTGCACTCATCGACCACCCCTGATCAGAAACCTACGTGTACGTTCCTTGCCGGCACTCGGCACACGTTGCAACATATGCGAAGCGTGAGGAACACCAGCACTTGTGACGCCAGTCGGAATCTGCGGAAGGGCTAAGTCACCTGGTCGTTCGGCATGGGGGCATCAAGGAATGATGTGATCATCGGCAGCAGCAGATCGGCGCGGTTCACCACCGTTACGTGGGAAGTGCCGGGCAGTATAGCGAGCTGCGAATTCGGCAGGCCGGCCGGCGTATCGCCGAAAACGCCACCGCCCAGCAGGCGGAACATCTCAATCGCGTGCTCCGGACGGACAAGATCGGAATCTCCGATGATCAAGAGGGTAGGGGCCTTGATCGCGCTGATGGCTTCGGCCGGCAGATCCTTGATCTGCTGATCCATCTGGGTCTTCTTGGCGAACAGCTTGGGGAAGTCTTCCGGGTGCGGTGCGATTTGCAGATATTCCTCGTGCCACGGCGAACCATGCATCATCTCCGGCGTCATCTCGCCGAGTCCCTCCATCAGGCCCGGATGGACGCCGGACATGGTGTAGGTGACCGAGGCGAGGACCAGCTTGCGTACCGTATCCGGATGTCGAAGGACTAGCTGCAGGCCGACCGCGGCACCGGTGCTGTATCCAAAGATGTCGGCGGGACTGACTCCCAGCTGACCGATTGCGGCGGCAACATCATCGGCCATCCCCTCTAGGGTTAGCGGGCGATCAATGTCCGCGGTGCGGCCATGAGCCTGCAGCTCGAAAGCGATGACCTGCCGGGCCTCAGCGAGGCCAGGCAGCAACTGTCCAAATGAGGTGCCGATAGCGGAGAACGCGCCATGCAACAGTACGAGCGGCTGTCCCGTGCCGTGGATCTCGTAATACATCTGGAGGCCATTCACCGGGACATAGCCAGTCTTTGTAGGAACGTCGCTGATCGTCATGAACCCTCCCCGGAACTCGGCGCCGAAGACTCAGTATCCCCACTTGGTGTCTGGTCAAGCTCGGAAGGTGCCAGGTCTCGGCTGCATCTCCGGCGCGACGTAGTCCGGCTCCCACGGAAACCGGCCGGCCTTGTCGTCATAGCTGAGCTGGAGTACGGGCACAGAGAACTCAGCTGGGCGCTGGTAGAACCGGTTGGCCGAGAACACGATTTCACCCGGATTTGGCACTTCCTCGGGGATGACTTGGTGTGTCCAGTTCTCGAATGTGATCAGTTCTCCCGGCAGCAGATCCTTGCCAGCCCGGATCTGTTCGCCAATGTCGTTGAGGACTCCGCCCGCCGTCTGCTGCGAAACACCGAAGATGAGCAACTCCGGGTGCTGTAGGCCAAATAGTCCGACGGTGTAAGCAAACGGCACCGCATCCTGATCTTGATCAGCACTGCAGCAACAGCCTGGGAGCGTGCACATTTCGCTGCCGCCGACGTATTGGATAAACCAGCCGTAACGGCGGACCATCGCCCCGATGTGTGCATCTTCCTGATCAAGCCAGGCCTGTATCGCGATATCCATCGCGAACCTCCCCATGTTGTCCACTTTGATCGGACGACGCTATGGGTCAGGTCTGACAGAAAGGGCCGCTAGGAATTGTCGCGGCCGACCCCCAGCCCGGCATCCCGCGCCCTCAGGATGGCCTGCGCTCGATCCGCGACCTGGAGCTTGGTAAAGATCGAGGACAGGTGGTTGGCGACAGTCTTCGGTGACAGGCCAAGATTTTTGGCGATCATGGAATTCGGCATTGCCGCCGCCAGCAGGTCGAGGATTTCGCGTTCCCGCGCAGTGAGCTCCGGAAAGGGATCGACCGCCGTCGGCGGCGGCGCTGCAAAGAAGCGCAGCACCCGCTGCGCGATGCCGGGTCCGAAGATCGCCTCGCCGGAGGCGACCGCCCGGATAGCTCTCCCGATCTCCTCTTGCTCCGCTCCCTTGACGACGTAGCCCCGAGCGCCGGCGCGCATCGCCGCAAACACCGAGTCGTCATCGTCGAACATGGTCAGCACCAGCACGCCGACCTCAGGGGCGACTCGGGCGATCTCTCGAGTGGCCGCAAAGCCATCCTGACCGGGCATCTGCAGGTCTAGCACAGCCACACTCGGCCGCTGCAGCACCACCTCCCGAACGGCCTCGCGACCATCCGATGCCACCCCCACCACCTCGATGCCGGGAAAGGATCCCAGCAATGCCGCTAGACCCGCGCGCACCACGGGATGATCATCAGCCAGCACCACCCGGATGTCGCTCATGACAGCGGAAACGAGGCCACAACTTGGCCCCCGGTCGGCGTCGGCCCGGCCTGGAAGGAACCGCCGAGCTCTGCGGCCCGCTCCTGCATCGCGTTCAGGCCGACTCCCGCTGCCCATGCACCGTTGGGCGGACCGTCGTCGGTGACCGATAATTCGAGTCGCTCGTTGCAGCGCAGCCGAACCGTGGCACCTGTGGCTTGGGAGTGGCGTACCACATTGGTGAGGGCTTCGGTGGCGATACGGTACGTGGCCACCTCGATCGCGGCCGGCAAGGTCGGCACCTCTTCGGGAACGTCGAGTCGAACATGCACGGACTCCCCATCGGCGCGCCAGGCGAGCTGGTCGGCACGTTGCCGCAAGGCCCCGACCAGCCCGAGCTCATCGAGCGTCGGCGGTCGGAGATTGTCCACCAGCCGGCGTACGTCGGCCAGGGCGGCCCGGGTATCCCGCCGCAATGTCGTCAGCAACCGTTGCGATTGTTCGGGATCATCATCGATGGTGTTCGCAGCCGCGTCAGCGGCAAAGGCGATCCCAGTCAGCGTCGGCCCAAGCCCGTCATGTAGCTCGCGGCGCAGCCGCCGGCGCTCCTCTTCCTGGGCTGCGATGATCCGCTCTCGAGACGCCTGCAACTCCTCGGAGACCACCGTCGAGTGCACCGCGACAGCGACGGGATCCGCCAGCATGGCCAGCGCTCGACGATCAGCAGCTGCCAACTCGCGCTCACCTGCGCGCAGCCCGATCGTCATTTGGCCATCTGCCGTGCCGTCATGGGTGAGCGGCCACGGGTGCACACGCTCTGATGGTTCACCGTCGCTGACCAGGATTGTGCCGTTCCGTTCGATTGCGAGGTAGGGCAGCCGGAGGGAAGTACGGATCGTCGTCACTGCTCCCTGCAGCCCTGCATCCGGAGTGGCGAGCTGCTCGCCGAGCCGGGACACGACCCGAGCCGGGTCGCCGCGATCACCGTACAGAGCGCCGTCGACCAGGCGTTGCAGCCGCGGCAGCAAGGGCACCGCGATGATCACCAGCAGCACGCTGGCAAAGGCGGACCAGCGCGGGCCCACCTGGGTAAACCGGCCGATCAATGCGACGAGCGCCACATAGCCGACGATGACCGCCAAGAGCAACATCATCCAGGCCAGCAGACGCGCCACCACGAGGCGGATATCGAGCAGCTCCTGGCGCACGATGGCAACCGTGATTGCAAGGGGAATGAGCGGGATCGCTAACAACACCTCGACCGGCGTGCTGGCGACGAAGCCCCAGGGCAGGATGACGATCAACGCCACGAGAACTGCAAGCAGCAGCCAGAGAAGCTGGCGGCGCTCCACTTCTGATCCGCGTCGATAGCGGACGACCAGAGCGGCCACGCCCAGAGACAGCGCGAGCAAGTTACGCAGCTCAGCAGCGGTCCAGAGCGGCTGTAGCGCGTTGTAGCCCGCGATAGTGAGATAACCAACCGGCAGCCCTGGTTCCATCACATCCGGACTGGCGCCCATCTCGAGCGCGAACAGGGGAGCGGTCACAATCACCGCGACAACCACCCAGTTCCACCGCCGTGACGGTGGACGGCCGTCTGGGAAGAGGAGCAGCGCCAGCGGCAGGCACAGTCCGATCGACCATGGCCATGACCAGGCGAACAGTGTGAAGAGCAAGCGCAGGGCTGTCGGCGGTGCCTCGGCCGCAATCAGTAACTGAATCGCAGGTGCCGCGGCTGCTGTCGTCGCATGAGCCAGACCGGCGGCCACGAAGAGCCAGCCGATCGGATTGCGCGGTCGATGCCACGCCAAGATGCCGCCGCAGCCGGCAAATGTCGCTCCCATCAGGCTGTTCGTCACAACGAACGCGTCGAGCGCATCCTGCCAGGACCAACCGATGCTGATCGACATCACGGCCGCAGCCACGACCTCAGCTATGGCAAACCCGGCGAGGCCGGCGGCGAGCACACGAGCCCAGCGGCCCGGGTACTCCCGCGGTGTCATAGCCCAAGTCTGCGCCGAATACCCTCCCGATGTCCCGGGAAGACTTCCCGATCTGGTCGGGGAACTTCCTACCTCTTCCTAGACAATCGCCTCATTCGGCGAACCCGCTCGTGTCTCGACAGTGGAGATGTCCGGCCACGTGGGTCGGAGCAAGATCTCGAGGAGGTATCTGGAGATGACTCGTCTCTATCGCGCCGGGCTGATCGTGCTCGGTCTGCTCTCGTTGGTGGACTTGGCCTCGCCGCTGTTCACCGACGGTCAACATCCGCCAATGGTCATCGCTTTGATCGGTGCGGGGCTCGGCTTGATCAGTATCATCTTGGTGATCTTGGCATGGCGAGGCCGGCTGGCAGCTGCGATCACTCTCGTTGTGCTGCGGCTCCTGTCGGCTTTGACCGCCGTGCCTGCATTTCTCGAGCCGGGTGTGCCCACCGGCCTGATGATCGCAGCGGGTTGCGGCATTGGACTCACCGTAGTAGGTGCCGCCCTGGTCCTGGCCGGCCTGCGACGTCCCGCCGTGGTGAGTGCATGATGACTGCTGTCGACCGGGCTACCCCCACCCGAACAGTTGCTCAGCCGCCCGCCGCTGCCGCCCGCGTCCGCCGGGTGGCCGGTGCGCTTGCCCTCCTTCTCGCACCCTGGGGCTTCGTGATCGCCAATGCCAGTTATGCCTGGATGATTCGCAATGGCGGAACCGATGAGACAGGAGCTGAAGCCCTGGCCCTAGCGGCGGCCGGTCCTGATCTGCTTCGGTTCGGAATCGTCGGCGGAATGATCGGTTGCTTGTTGATCATCCCAGCCGTGCTGACCGCATTGAGCGTGGCGCGACGTTCATGGCTGGCGTTCGTTGGTGGGTCCTTGATGATCGCAGGCTACGTCTGCTACTTCGGTGTGCTGCTCAGCAACACGATCATTATCGCTATGGCAGAGCGCGGCGGCCCGCTGGCCGACTATGCGGCCGTGATCGACGCTGACCAAAGCGATCCCTCGACCGGATGGGTCTTCTCGATCTTCATCGTCGGCAACCTTATTGGCACCCTGCTCTTCGCGATCGGCTTGCTGCGGAGCCGTGCGGTGCCCATCTGGGCGGCGATCTTGATCATGCTGTGGCCGCCGTTGCATGTCGCCGGGCTGTTCCTGGGCGGGGAGGTCCTCGAGGTGATCGGGGCCGTGTTGCAGGCGATCGGATTCGCCGGAGTGGCGGCTACTGTGCTTCGTCAGCCGCGTCAGGAAGTGTCCGTAGGGTAGCGGTGTGGAAGAACGCGTACTCGGTCGGACTGAGCGTCCGGTCTCGGTGATCGGACTTGGCACCTGGCAACTTGGTGCGGACTGGGGCGAGGTGAGCGAGACGGCGGCGCTGGAGGTGCTCGGCGCCGCTGTCGAGTCTGGGGTGACGTTCTTCGATACCGCTGACGTCTACGGCAACGGTCGTAGCGAGCGACTGATCGGCCGTTTCCGAGCTGAGAATCCAGAGCTGCCGATCATGGTTGCCACCAAGATGGGTCGGCGAGTTGATCAGGTGCCGGCGAACTTTACGCTGCAGAACTTCCGCGCCTGGACGGACAGGTCGCGGCAAAATCTAGGCATGGAGAAACTTGATCTTGTCCAGTTGCACTGTCCGCCGACGGCTGTGTATTCCCAAGATCAGATCTACGACGCACTCGACACGCTTGTAGCCGATGGAGCGATCGCCAACTACGGAGTAAGCGTCGAGACCTGCGACGAGGCGCTGACGGCGATCTCCAGGCGTGGCACTGCGACAGTGCAGATTATCCTCAACGCGTTCCGCCTCAAGCCGTTGGAGGCGGTGCTGCCCTCGGCCGTCACCAATGGTGTGGGGATCATCGCCCGCGTTCCCCTTGCCAGTGGCCTGCTCAGTGGGGCGTACACGACCTCGACCACGTTTGCCGAGAATGATCATCGGAACTTCAACCGCGCCGGGCGGGCATTCGATGTAGGCGAGACCTTCTCTGGCGTCGACTACGAGACCGGCGTACGTGCAGCGCAGGAGTTTGTTGATCTTGTGGCCAAGCTGCCGTTCCAGGCGACGCCGGCACAGGCGGCTCTGGCCTGGGTGGCGCAGCAACCTGGCGTGACAACAGTGATTCCGGGCGCGCGCACCGTGGCACAGGCCAAAGCCAATGCCGCAGCCGGTGAACTGCCTCCATTGGGCGATGAGTTCCTGGACGGCGTACGCGACTTGTACGACCGGGAGCTAAGAGCCCAGATCCACGATCGCTGGTAACGCACTAACCGCAGGACACTAGGCTCAGTGATCTTGGCGCTAGCCAATTTTGTTACGGGATGACGTGGAAGACCGCGCCCGTTCCGGGACAGATGGCAACGATCTTCTGATGGTCCTTTGCTGCTAGCTCCACAATGTCCCGAGCGTCACGCTCATCAACGCCGCATACGTGGGAGACCAGCAGCTTCGCGGCGACGCCGAGGCTCATATTCTCGTGGTGGTTATCGCCGATCACAACGGTGATTAGTGCCCTGGGAGTTTGGGCGCTGGCGTCCACCCCCAGCATCCCGACAGAGAGACATCCCGCCGCAAGCATGAGTGCAAGCTTGCCAATGAACTTACGCTTGATCATGATCGCGATTCCCTTCCGATAGGTGGCGATTTTACACCTCGCGGAGTAATTCCCCCGCCTGATGATCGCTGGTCCCAGTCGGAGCGTCGCCTTGCGGATCAGCAGCCGTTCTGGGCAGGGGAGCGGCCCTGTCTGAGTGGGCTGAGGTGATTGGCCGCGCGAAAAACCGACCGGTCCGCATTATCGGGGTTTCGAGCCTCCAGGGCGGCTACCTCAGGCGCGCTGGCGAGCCTTTCCTTGACATTTGGCGAGGCTTTGCCGACGTCGCCGGTGGCCTGGTCCGTAGCCGCCTGAGCTGTGGAGATGGCCGTCGCCAGGCTGGTGTTGTTTTCAAGGAATCGCAGCAGCTCGACCGGGAAAGGCAGCACGAGAGTGGAATTCTTCTCCGCGGCCACTTCCACGATGGTCTCGAGAAGTCTCAATTGGAGTGCGCCCGGCGTGTCGGCCATGGTGGCCGCAGCCTCTGCCAGTCGGTCTGAGGCCTGCAGCTCGCCTTCGGCCGAAATGATGCGGGCTCGCCGCTCCCGTTCTGCCTCGGCCTGGCGGGACATTGACCGCTTCATCGTCTCCGGCAATGCCACATCTTTGATCTCGACCCGATCTATGTGGATGCCCCACTCGACGGCCGGATTGTCGATCATCAGCTCGAGCCCCTCGTTGAGCCGTTCCCGATTGGTCAGCAGATCGTCCAGATCACTCTTGCCGATCACTGAGCGGAGCGAGGTCTGGGCCACTTGGGATACAGCGTATGGATACTCCTCGACATTGATGATCGCTCTCACCGGGTCGATCACGCGAAAATAGACGACGGCATCCACTTTGACAGTTACGTTGTCGCGCGTGATGCCCTCTTGAGCGGGAACGGCCATGGTCACAATCTGCATATTCACCTTGTGTAGCCGATCCGCAATGGGCACGATCATGGCCAAGCCAGGGCCGCGCACCTGATCAAGGAGTCGGCCGAATCTGAAGAC
>Ga0081455_10007973_pt1 | contig 11073 bp, 10 predicted proteins | sample TabmetS3T2R1_FD_70207 | JGI IMG/M metagenome (GOLD analysis project Ga0081455, IMG submission 70207) | Tabebuia heterophylla rhizosphere microbial communities from the University of Puerto Rico - S3T2R1 | ecosystem: Host-associated > Plants > Roots > Rhizosphere ... | reverse complement strand
GACCGCCTCGGTGTCATCGCTGTTGCCGCAGGCGGCGAGTCCCAGAGCTCCCACGAGGGCGACCGGTGCCGCCCAACGCAGTGCCCGCTTGCTGAAGTACGACATTGGTCTGTCCTCCTCGTGCCGGGTGACCGCCACCCGACACCCCGACGATGCGCCGCCCGGCCCGACCGTTCCGTCACACCTGACGCAAGCGTCAGGTGTCCTTCGTCATTGACGAATGTCACGTGGCCAATCGCCTGCGCCGTCACCGCCCCGCCATCCGGCCTGGCGCCCTACCAAGAGCAAATCGCGCTGCCGCGCCGGATCTGCCGATCTCGCGCCGATCGTTCTGTGCTGCCCACCTGGCAGGCAGTGTGCGCTCGGTTCGGCACCACGCGCTCGTCGAGCGGTGAACCCGCGTCCGAGGCGCGTCACGATCATTCGTGAACGTCACGCACGCCGATCGCCGATTCGGCGACAGTGAACGGCCGAGCAAATACCGCTATGTCATTGGCGCTCCTGCACGAGGATTGAGGCGTGACTGCACCGAGCGCCTCACCGGTCGAGGCCATAGCACCGCTCTTCGAAATCGAGCGCACCCGGCTGCTTGATCTCTTGCAGAACCTTCGCGAAGGGGATTGGCAGCGGCCGAGTCCTTGCCCGGGCTGGACGGTCCTCGGCCTAGCTGGGCACCTTCTCGGTGACGACTTCGGGCTCCTTTCGCGTCGGCGAGACCACTACATGGGCACGCCCCCGCCCGAGGGACTCTCCGAGGACGGGTTCATCGATTGGCTTGATGACCTTCAGATGGAGTGGGTCCGCGCTGCTCGGCGGATCAGCCCGCGGCTTGTCGTGGAGCTACTTGAGTGGTCCGGCCCTGGTCTCGTCGCGATGCTGGCGGGCGAAGATCTCAGTGAGCGTTCAGCTCGGGTGTCATGGGCGGGTCCGGAGGCTGCACCTCGATGGCTCGACCAACTGCGCGAGCTCTCGGAGTACTGGATCCACCGGCAGCAACTGCTCGAGGCGGTCGGACGACCCGTGGATCTCGACCCGACGCTGCTCCGCCCAATCCTTCTCGGCTTGCGATGGGCCCTTCCGTTCCGGCTGTCGAAGGCAGACCTGGCAGGTGACGGCGCCATCCAGATCACGGTCGGCGAACCGATCAGCGAGCAATGGACCCTGGTCTCCAGTGGTGGCACGTGGGGCTTCGCGGAGAGTCCGCAGGAGCATGTGATCGCGCACGCGTCACTTACCGCCGACGCGGCATGGCGACTACTGACCAACAACCTCAAACACACACCAAGCGCTCCTGACATCACGGGCGACGAGCGCGCCATTGCAGTCATCCTCACGACGCGGGCGATCATCGGTCACCCGAAGTAGCGCGACAGATCGACGGTTCGGAGTCGTTCGTCCCGTCCCACGCAGCCTCAGGCGACGATCATTCACAGTGCGTCCGCCGCGCCCGAACTGCCGATCCGCGCCGCATCGTTCTGCGCCAACGATCCGACGGGTGAGGAGCCGTCCGCAGAGGACAATCTGGGCGGCCCGCATGGCCGAAAACTCGATTGCGTGTGTCACTGCGCGAGACCAGAGTCCGCGGCTTGCCCGAGAACTACTTCGACGACTGGGTCGCGCAGCACTACGAGGTCCTGTGGCCGCACCTCTTCGATCCGGAGGTCGTCGAGCCCGCGGTGAGCTTCCTTGCTGACCTGGCTGGTGATGGGCGCGCCCTCGAACTCGGTATCGGCACTGGTCGCCTCGCTCTGCCGCTGAGTCGCCGAGGCATCCGAGTTGACGGCATCGAGCTGTCAGCGGCGATGGTCGAACAGTTGCACGCCCAGCCTGGTTCCTCCGACATCGATGTGACCATTGGCGACTTCTCGACCACGACGGTGAGTGGCACGTTCGCCCTCGCGTACCTTGTGCGAAACACGATCATGAACCTGACAACACAGGACGCGCAGGTCGAGTGCTTCCTCAATGTTGCCATGCATCTGGAACCGGGCGGCTTCTTCGTGATCGAGGTCATCGTTCCGCCCTGGCAGCGACTCGCGCCGGGCGAGACCGTCATCCCGTTCGACGTGAGTCCTGCGCATCTCGGCTTCGACGAGATCGACGTGGTGACGCAGAAGTCGTGGTCGCACCACTACTGGTTCGTAGATGGCGAGACCAAGACCTTCTCGGCGCCGTTCCGCAACGTGTGGCCATCAGAGCTGGATCTCATGGCCCGCCTTGCCGGGATGGCTCTGCGCGATCGGTGGAGCGACTGGAACCGCGAGCCCTTCACCAGCGGGAGCCGCAGCCACATCTCGGTCTGGCAAAAGCCCGAGTAGCTCGCGCCCAAGCGCGCCAAATCTGCCGATCCGCGGCCCGTCGGCGGGGTCTCGGCCTGCGTCATGCGCCCGGATGTGTGTCGTCTGGACCGATGTACGGTCGTGGCGATGGCGAAGCAGACAGCCACTACAACCGAGGACCGGACCGAGACGATCCGAGTGGCACTGTCCGGCATCGCCAGCGATCTGGAGCTCGGTGAGATCGCTGCGCGCCTCGCGCCGCTGCACCCGAACAACAACACCTTTCCCGGCGAGGTGCTGCTCGAGCTCGCCGCCGACGCCATCGAGGAAAGTGGTGCGACCCGGGGGCAGCCGCTCGAGTTCGAGGGCATCCGCAAACGTCACCTTCCCGAAGACCGGGCCCACACGAGGGCCCAGCACCACAAGGCCGAGTATGCGCTTCGGGCGGCGGCAATGGTCAGGGGCGGCGTCGATCCCGGCTGGCTCGATGAAGTGATGTGGTGGCGGACCGATGACCTGTGGTTCTGGACGCTCGAAGCGCTGGTGACTTACGTGCGGGCTGCAGCCGAACGCAGCGCCGAGCCCGTCACCACGATCTGCGGACGGATCGCGAGACGCCACCACGTCCAACTGGCGACGGCGACCTGACCGGCCTCCAAAATGCACGACCGCAGGGCACGCCCATTTCGTCGGCCTCGGCACGGAGAGCTGCACGCCGAACAGGCGCTCTGGCGTCGCGACGACGCTAAGCCCCACCATCCCGAAGGCACATCGACGGCGCCGAAGCCTCTGGATTGGGCGGAACCCCGACTCAGGGGATTTCCTCGGCCTGGTGTCGGAACGCGCCACCGGTCACGACAGCCGAACCGGTGCGCCTCAGTGCAGCTTGGCGGGCTTCGGCTGGTGGAGGTGATGGGTGTGTGAGTTCAGGACATCGGCGACACATCCGGTGATGGGTGTGTCAAGACATCGGAGACACCGAGTGGTGGGGGTGCTCCGTGGACAAGGGTCGGTTCCTGATCGAGACACACCTGCGGACGGGCCGGCCTATCGCCGAGCTGGCCGCCGCCCACGGCGTGCACCGCAGCTGGCTCTACAAGCTCCTCGCCCGCTACCGGGCTGAGGGCGAGGCCGGGCTCGAGCCCCGCTCACGACGACCCCACACCAGCCCCTCCCGGATCGTCGGGGACTGGGAAGAAGCCATCGTCGGTCTACGCAAGGAGCTCACCGACCTCGGCCTCGATGCCGGCGCCGCCACGATCCAGTCCCACCTCGCCCGCCGCCACGACACCATCCCATCAACGGCGACGATCTGGCGGGTCCTCAAGGCCCGCGGGTTCGTCACCCCCCAGCCCCACAAGCGACCCAAGAGCTCCTACAAGCGCTTCGCCGCCGACCTCCCCAACCAGTGCTGGCAAGCCGATGTCACCCACGTCCAACTCGCCGACGGCACCAGCCTCGAGGTCCTCAACATCATCGACGACCACAGCCGCCTCGCCGTGGCCTCCCGGGCCTTCCTCACCACCCGCTCGCCCGATGTGGTCCGCACCATGCACCGAGCCGCCCAGATCCACGGCTACCCGGCCAGCTTCCTGACCGACAACGGCGCCATCTTCACCGCCAGCTACCGAGGCGGCATGGCCGCCATGGAGTCCGAGCTCCTGTCCCTCGGCATCGCCTCCAAACACTCCCGGCCCTACCACCCCCAGACCTGCGGCAAGATCGAGCGCTTCCACCAGACCCTCAAGAAGTTCCTAGCCAAACAACCACCGGTCACCACCAAGAAGCAGCTGCAACGCCAACTGGACGCCTTCCGGGCCTACTACAACCACACCCGACCCCACCGAGCCATCGGCCGGCGCACCCCCACCCAAGCCTTCACCACCCGCGAGAAGGCCTACCCGACCGGACCCCGCATCGACTGCCTCGGCTACCGCGTCCGCCACGACCGCGTCGCCAAGAACGGCAACCTCACCCTCCGCTACCGCGGCCGCCTCCACCACATCGGCCTCGGCGCCGCCTACAAAGGCTGGCGCGTCATCCTCCTCGTCGCCGGACGCGACATCCGCATCATCACCCTCGACGGCACCCAACTCCGCCGCCTCACCCTCAACCCCCAAAAGGACTACCAGCCCATCGGATAAACCCACAGACCAGCGTCTACGGTGTCTCGCGACACCCGTCTCCGATGTCTCGCGACATCACACAGTGCCCCCGGCAGGACTCGAACCTGCGGCCTACCGCTTAGGAGGCGGTCGCTCTATCCACCTGAGCTACGAGGGCGCGCCGAGAAACGTAGAGCAAGATCGACCGCGGGCCTCACATCGATCAACGCCATGACGACACGCGTGCGGACGGACAACCCGCCGCGGGCCATGCGAGCCGAGCGCCTACCGGGACAGCGTCGTTGGCCTAATCGACCGTGAGTGTGGCGGTCATCGACGCGTGGATCTTGCAGTGGAACGGGTAGTCGCCGGGTTCGGGCGGCATGTCGACGTCGACCGTCTCATCCGAGCCGTACGAGACGTCGAACGACCCGTCGTCGGCAGTGAACGTGTGCGCTACTCCACTCGTGTTGTCGATCTCGAGCGTGCCGCCCGCAGGGGCCGTCACGTCGCAGTAGGCGATCGAGTCGACCTCGAGCGTCGCGTCTGCCGCGCCCCACCGTCGGAGGTCTGATCGCTGGATCCGCCGTCGGATGATGTGTCGTCACCGCAGGCTGCCGCGCCCGCGAAAAAGCCGAGCGCAAGCGCGGCGGCTGTTGCATGGCGGAGCAGCGTGACCGGAGATGCACGCCGGTGAACGGCACGTGTGGTCCTGTCCATGTGGCAATAGTGCCGCCCGTGAGGGCGCCGCATCAGGATCGGTCACTGCGTTCCGCGGCCCGATCCGACGAGCCCACGCAACGCTGGCAGCGGCCGGGATCCCCGTCGGCTAGGCAAGTGGCCCGTGGGACTCGACGCCGACACCGCCACACGACACGTCGAGCAAGTCTGGGACGGCGACATCGTCCCGGTGCTGCACGACTACATCCGCATTCCCAACGTCTCGGTCGCCTACGACGCGGGCTGGCACGAGGCCGGGCACATGGCCCGCGCCACCGAGCTGTTGCAGCAATGGTGCACGCGCCACGTGACCGAGTCGCTGCCCGGTGCCACCGTCGAGGTCCACCAGCTCGAGGGCCGCACGCCACTGCTCCTGATCGACGTGCCACCGACCGAAGCCAGTGGTCCTGGCGGCGACGAAGGCGACGACGGCGACGACAGCGACACGGTGCTGCTCTATGGCCACCTCGACAAGCAGCCACCGTTCACCGGTTGGCGTGAGGGGCTGGGACCCTGGGAGCCAGTCCAGGACGGTGACCGTCTGTACGGCAGGGGCAGTGCCGACGACGGATACGCCACCTTCTCGGCCGTCGCCGCACTGGAAGCGGTCCGCGCCGCCGGTGGTGCCCATCGCCGGTGCGTAGTGCTCATCGAGGCCAGCGAGGAGTCGGGCAGCCCCGACCTGCCGGCGCACCTCGAGGCGCTGGGCGACAAGCTGGGCACGCCGTCGCTGGTCGTCGCGCTCGACTCGTGGTGCGGCGACTACGAGCGGCTGTGGATCACGACGTCGCTACGCGGGCTCGTGGATCTCACGCTCGAGGTCCAGGTGCTGACGGAGGGCGTGCACTCGGGTACGGCGGGCGGCGTGGTGCCGTCCAGCTTCCGGATCCTGAGGCAGCTGCTCGATCGGGTCGAGGATGCCGCCAGCGGCGAGTTGCTGCTGCCGCAGCTGCATACGAGCATCCCCGACGAGCGGCTGAGGCAGATCGCCGCCACCGCACCGGAGCTGGGCGACTTCGCCGACCGCTTCCCCTTCGCCGGCGGAACCCGGCCGGCCTACGGCACCGCCGAACAGGTGCTGGTGGCCCGCACCTGGAGACCGTCGCTCGAAGTGACCGGCATCGAGGGTGCACCCCCGCCGGCCGAGGCCGGCAACGTGCTGCGGCCCTCCACAGCGGTGAAGTTGTCGGTGCGCATACCGCCCACCGCCGATGCCGAGATCGCTGTCGACGCCCTCGAGCGCCGACTCACGGCCGACCCTCCTTACGACGCGTGCGTGACGCTGCGGCGGGGGAGCGCAGAGGCGGGGTGGCACTCGCCGCCAGAGCTGCCATGGCTGGCCCGCGCCATCGACCGCGCGTCGAGGGCGACCTTCGGGCAAGCGCCGCGCTCGCTGGGCGAGGGGGGCACGATCCCGTTCATGGGCATGCTCGGTCGCCGCTTCCCGCAGGCCCAGTTCGTCGTCACGGGCGTGCTGGGGCCCGAGTCCAACGCGCACGGGCCCAACGAGTTCCTGCACCTGCCGACCGCGCGCAGGGTCACGGCGGCGGTTGCCCACATCCTCGACGCCCACGCCCGCTCGTAGCGACATCCGCTCCCAGCATTCTGTGAGCATCCTCCCAGGTTCGAGGACTCAACTTGGGGTGTGAGCGAGCGTCCCAGAGGGCAAATGAGCGGCCCGGCCCAAGGCCATGAGCGGGAATCACGGTCCGACGCCACCGTGCTCGTCGTCGACGACGACGAGTTCATCCGCGACCTGACCTCGAGCGCGCTCCGCATCGCCGGCTTCGCCACCACGACATCGAGCAGCGGCCTGGACGCCCTCGCCAGCATCGAGCGCCAGCGTCCCGACCTCGTGGTGCTCGACGTCGGCCTTCCGGGCGTCGACGGCTTCGAGGTGTGCCGTCGCCTCCGAGCCGCCGGTGACCAGACGCCGGTCGTCTTCCTCACGGCCCGGGATGCCGACGAGGACAAGGTCTCGGGGTTCACCAAGGGCGGCGACGACTATCTCACCAAGCCCTTCAGCCTCGAGGAGCTCGTCGCCCGGGTGCGGGCGGTGCTGCGCCGGACCGGGCCGCAGACGCCCGCCAGCCGGCTCCGCTACGCCGACCTCGAGCTCGACGAGGAGACGCTCCGCGTCACCCGCGCGGGCAGGCCGATCCAGCTCTCCCCCACCGAGCTCAAGGTCCTGCGGTTCCTGCTGCTCAACCGGGAGCGCGTCCTGTCGAAGGCCCAGATACTCGACCACGTCTGGGACTACGACTTCGGCGGCAACGCCGGCGTGGTGGAGAACTACATCTCCTACCTGCGCAAGAAGGTCGACACGGTCGATCCGCCGCTCATCCACACGGTGCGCGGCTTCGGCTACGTGTTGCGGACGGACCCATGATCCGCAGACGGCTGACGGCGACGATCGTCGGCCTGGTGGCCGTGGTCGGCGGCATCGTCGCGGTGGTCTTCCTGACCACGCTCGAGTCCCGCCTCACCGAGGGCGTCGACCGTGAGTTGGACCGCGTGCCGGCGACGGTGACCAGGGCGACCGTGGCCCGCCTGGAGCGACGGGCGGAGCGCGAGACCCGGATCTACGACATCCGCCGGATCGCCTTCGTGTTGGTGGGTCCGGGTGGTCGGATCGTGGCCGAGGAGCCCAGCGGGCCGACGGCCGATCCCGATCCGCCCCCGAACGTCGCCGGGCTGGCGGCACCGGCGGGGCCCGTGACGGTCAGCGCGAGCGGCGAGGGGCCCCGTTACCGCGTCGTCACGTCGTCGTTGCCGGGCGGCGGCATGCTGGCGACCGGCATCTCGCTCGAAGACGTCGACACCGCGCTCTCCAACGCCCGGCGCGGGCTGCTCATCGCCGGCCTGGTCGCCCTGGCTGCCACCGCAGCCGCGACGTGGATCGCCATCAGGCGCGGCCTGCGACCGATCGACCGCATGGTCGGCACCGCCGAGGCGATCGCCGAGGGTCACACCGACGAGCGGATCGACGTCGCCGATCCCGACAGCGAGGTGGGCCGGCTCGGTACCGCGCTGAATCTCATGCTGGATCGGATCGGCGAGTCGCTGGCGGCGCGCACCGCGTCGGAACAGAGGATGCGACGGTTCGTGGCCGATGCCTCACACGAGCTCCGGACCCCGCTGACGGCGATCCGCGGCTACGCCGAGCTGTATCGCCAGGGGGCCGGCGACGCCGCCGACGTCGTCACGTCCATGGAGCGCATCGAACGGGCGGCGACCCGCATGGGCGGGCTGGTCGACGACTTGGTGCTGCTCGCCCGGCTCGACCAGGGCCGACCGCTGGAGGCGGTACCCGTCGATCTGGCGGCGGTGGTGGAGGAGGCCGTCGCCGACGCCCGGGCGGTCGAGCCGGGCCGAGCCGTGGCGGTCGCCGGCGTCACCCGCGCCATGGTGTCGGGCGATCGCTCGCGGCTCCGGCAGGTGGTCGACAACCTGCTCGCCAACGTCCGCGAACACACCGACCCGGACACGCGCGTCGCGATCCGCCTCGAGACCCACCGCCGCGACGTCGTCCTGGTCGTCGAGGACGACGGCCCGGGCATGACGGAGGCCGACGCCAGCCGGGCCTTCGATCGCTTCTGGCAGGCGGCTGCCACGGAGGTGCACCCCCGTCGCGGGACCGGGTTGGGCCTCGCCATCGTCACCGATCTCGTCGCCGCCCACGGCGGCGAAGTCGGCATCGACACCGCCCCGGGCGCCGGCACGCGGGTCACGATCCGCCTACCCGCCGGCGAAGCTCCCAGGTGATTCCCAGGTGGACGTGAGCGGGCGGCGAGTTGGGGCGGCGATGGTTGCCGATGACACCCGTCCCACCCACGCGGAGGAACCATGAGGATCTCTCGACCGATCGCGGTGATGACACTCGCCGCCACCGCCCTCGCCGGCGGGCTCGGCGGCGCGCTCCTGCTGGGGCCGGCGTCGGCAGACTCGACGAACACGGCGGCGAGCACCGCATCCGGTCACGCCGTGGCCACCGCCGCCCAGTGCCGGGGCGGCCTCGCCGACCTGGCCGAGGCCCTCGGCATCTCGACGGATGATCTGCGAGCGGCACTCCGCGACGGCCAGACGCTCGCCGAGGTGGCGGAGGCCAACGACGTCGACCCCCAGCAGCTCGTCGACCTCCTGGTCGCCAACGGCACCGAGCGCCTCGACGCCGCCGTGGCCGCGGGCCGCATCGATCAGGCGACCGCCGACGAACGCAAGGCCTCCCTGCCCGACCGTGCGGCCGACCTGGTGAACGGTGAGCTCGAGCGCCACCCGCACCGCCACCCCGGCCGGGCGGCGGCGATCCGGACGGCCGCCGAGGCGATCGGCATCGACGCCGACGAGTTGCGGACCGCACTGCGCGGCGGCCAGACCATCGCCCAGGTCGCCGAGGCCAACGGCGTCGACCCCCAGGACGTCATCGATGCGCTCGTAGCCCAGGCCACCGAGCGGATCACCAAGGTGGTGAACGGCGACACGGTGCGGCAGCGCTGCTGACAGCCGTTACCCAGCCGCCCGGCGTCGCGCTCCCCGTGACGCCGGGCGGCTCCGCGCTCGGGCACCGATCGTGGCGCCGGCGTCCGCGGGTCGGCGCGCCCCTGCTCGGGGAGCATCCATGGTCCGCGGAATCACACCTCACTACCCTGCCCTCATGGCCGGGAGCGGACATGGAACCCGGGCGGTTGTGGCCGCGTTGCTCGCCAACCTGGGCATCGCCATCGCCAAGTTCGTCGGGTTCCTGCTCACGCGCTCAGCCTCGATGCTGGCCGAGGGTGTGCACTCGGTGGCCGACTCCGGCAACCAGGTCTTGCTGCTACTGGGGCACCGGCGCTCCCGCCGGGCACCGACGGCCGAGCACCCGTTCGGCTACGGACGTGAGCGCTACTTCTGGGCGTTCGTCGTGGCCCTCATCCTGTTCAGCCTGGGTGGCATGTTCGCCATCTACGAGGGCGTCACGAAGATCCGCGACCCCCACGAGCTCGAATCTCCGTCGATCGCGATCGGGATCCTGCTCGTTGCCATCGCGCTCGAGAGCGCCTCGTTCCGCACGGCGATCGTTGAGTCCAGGCGCGCCAAGGAACGTGGCATGAGCTGGTGGGGGTTCATCCATCGCTCCAAGCAGCCCGAGCTGCCGGTAGTGCTCTTGGAAGACCTGGGCGCGCTGGTCGGCCTCACGTTCGCCCTCGCCGCCGTTTCGGCGACGGTGGTGACCGACGACCCCCTCTGGGACGCCATCGGCACGCTGAGCATCGGTGTGCTCCTTGTCGTCATCGCCATCATCCTGGCGATCGAGATGAAGGGCCTGCTCATCGGGGAGGCGGCGTCGCTCACCGACCAGCAGCGGATCGCCGCCGCCATCGAGATCGAGCCCAGCGTGACCAGGCTGATCCACATGCGGACCGAGCACATCGGACCGGACGAGCTGCTGGTGGGCGCCAAGGTGGAGCTGGTGCACGGGCTATCGGTCGAGGAGGCCGTCGAGGCGGTCAACCGGATCGAGCACAGCGTGCGCCGGGCGGTCCCGACGGCGCGGATCATGTACCTCGAGCCGGACATCTTCCGGACCAGCCTGCCGAGCGACGAGATCGCTCCCCCGGCGGCGCTGGGCGCCAACGTCGACGACGCCCACAGCGAGGCTGACGGCAAGGCGTCTGACGACGCTGCGGCGGCCGAGGTGCCCGCCGCGGCCGAGACCCGCGCCGGCGGCCCCGCCCGGTCCGAGTAAACCCGACCTGCCAAGTCGCCTTTCGTCGGTGGTCTCGGTAGCATCGGCTGGCACGGCAACACATGGAGGCAGCATGGCCATTCGACTGGGCGACGACGCCCCCAACTTCACCGCCGAGACCACCGAGGGCACGGTCGATTTCTACGACTGGAAGGGCGATAGCTGGGCGGTGCTGTTCTCCCATCCGAAGGATTTCACCCCGGTCTGCACGACCGAGCTCGGCCGCGTGGCTGCGCTCAAG
>Ga0081455_10007972_pt1 | contig 11073 bp, 8 predicted proteins | sample TabmetS3T2R1_FD_70207 | JGI IMG/M metagenome (GOLD analysis project Ga0081455, IMG submission 70207) | Tabebuia heterophylla rhizosphere microbial communities from the University of Puerto Rico - S3T2R1 | ecosystem: Host-associated > Plants > Roots > Rhizosphere ... | reverse complement strand
GGCGCAGGGCCCGGACGTAGACGCGCAAGTAATGGCTCTCGTTCGCGTACCCGGGCCCCCACACCTGCCGCAGGAGCCACTGGTGGGTGAGCAGCTTGCCGGGGTTGGTGACGAGCGCCTCGAGAAGCGCGTACTCGGTCTTCGTGAGGTGGACCCGCTCGCCGTCCAGGGACACCAGCCGCTTGCCGAGATCCACCACCAGGGAGCCGAAGGCGAGGGTCGCGGGCTCGGCCTGCTCGGTCGGACCACGCCGGAGCGCGGCTCGCAGCCTGGCCAGCACCTCCTCCATGCCGAACGGTTTGGTCACGTAGTCGTCCGCGCCCGCGTCCAATGCCGCGACCTTGTCGTTCTGCCGGTCGCGGACCGACAGGACGATCACCGGCACGGGCGAGAACGAACGGACGCGGCGGATGACGTCGGTCCCGTCGATGTCGGGCAGGCCCAGGTCCAGGAACACCAGGTCGACCCCGGATTCCGCGGCCGCGACGACCGCCTCCTCGCCGTTGGAGGCGGTCTGCACCTGATAGCCGTGCGCCTCCAGGCTGGTCCGGAGCGCGCGCCGGATCTGGGGTTCGTCGTCGACGACCAGCACACGGGTCACCCGCGCCGCTCCGAGCCACCCCGGCTCGCTTCCACGGAGGTTCTCGGCTCATGCGACGTCTCGACCGCCTCGGCTGGCGGGGCGGGCTCAGCGGCCCCGGATGACGCTGGCTCCGCCGCCTCGGCCGGCGGGGGCGGCGCGGCGCCGTCGGGGGTCGGAAGCTCGAACACGACCGAGACGCCGCCGGTGGGCGAGCCCTCCATCCGGATGCGCCCGCCGTGCGCGAGGACGATCGCGCGCGCGATCGTGAGGCCGAGGCCGCTGCCGACGTTGCCCCCGGCGTCCCCCTGGTAGAAGGCGTCGAACACGCGCTCGCGATCATCGGGCGAGATCCCGCGACCCTGGTCGGAGATGCGTACCTGGACCGCCTGCTTCCACGGCGAGATCGCGATCGCGACCTCGCCGCCCGGGGGCGAGAACCGGAGCGCGTTCTCGAGCAGGTTCGTGAACACCTGGTCCAGCTGGACCGGGTCGGCCATGATCTCCGGCGTGTCGCGGATCACCGTTCGGATCCGCACCGACGCGAGCCGCGGCTCGAGGCGGTGCAGCACCGACGCGAGGATCTCGTCCACGGCGACGGGCTGCTTGGCCGGCGTGAGGACCCCCGCCTCGAACCGCGCGAGGTCCAGCAGGTTGCCCAGCAGCCGGTTCAGCCGGTCGGTCTCCTCCAGCACGGTCTGCAGCAGGTCCGCCCGCTGCTCCTGGTCGTGGGCGGCGTCGTCGTCGAGCAGGCTCGTCGCTGCCGCCTTGATCGAGGCGAGCGGGGTCCGCAGGTCGTGCGTCACCGCGGAGAACAGCGCCGCGCGCGCCTGATTGGTCTCGGCGTCCATGCGGGCCACCGTCACCTGCGCGTCCAGGCGCGCGCGCTCCAGCGCGAGCGCGATCTGCCGCGCGGCGGCCTCGAGCAGCCGGAACTCGTCCCGGCCCATCGGCGGCTGGTCGGCCTCCCGCACGACGGCGAGCGTCCCGAACACCTCGGCCCCCACGTCGAGCGGCAGGTTGCGCTCCTCGCCGCCCGCGATGCCCTCGCGGGCCTGCACGACCTCGTACGAACCGCTCACCGTCCGGGCCCGGATCTCGCAGCGCGTCAGATGCAGGGGCCCCAGGAGCGAGCCCGCGAAGTCCTCCAGCACGCGTTCGAGACGCTCGCCCGCGAGGACCTTCGTCGCCAGGTAGCTGAGCAGCTGGGACTCGCGCTCGCCGCGCGCCGCCCGGGCCCGCTCCTCGAGCGTCCGCGCCACGAGCGATCCCACGATCGCCGCGACGACCAGGAACGCCACCAGGGCCACGACGTCCTCGGAGTCCGTGACCCGGAACGTGTGCAGCGGCTCGGTGAAGAAGTAGTTGATGCAGAACAAACTGAGGACCGAGGCCACCAGGCCGCTCCACAGGCCCCCCACAGCGGCCGCGACCACGACCCCGAGCAGGTAGATCGAGATCGCGCCCAGCGCGCGTCCCGGCTGCAGGATCAGGCCAAGGCCCGTGGCGAGGGCCGGTGCGAGCACGGCGACCGCTGCGCCGCGGATCCAGGGGGACCGTCGCAGCCTGCCGAGCGCGCTCATACCGAGAACCTACGGCTTCGCTACGGCATCTTCACGGTCGGGGGCCCGGCTTTCACGGGACGTTTACGCAGGTCGTCGCACGCTGGAGCCATGAGCGCGACGATCAGGACGCCGGCGACCCAGGCCCCGGTCGCGGCCCCGGGACCGGCCCCGGGAGCGCTGCCACCGGGCACCGGTCACGCGCTCAAGCGGGTGCTGCTGGGGCCGGCGCTGCCGACGGCCCACCTCAAGCACGAGCGCCTCGGCAAGCCGACGGCCCTGGCCGTGTTCGCGAGCGACAACCTGTCCTCGGTGGCCTACGCGACCGAGGAGATCCTCAAGGTCGCGGTCCCGGCCGTGGGCATCCTCGCCTTCTCGCTGGTCATGCCGGTCACGCTCGGGATCTTGGCCGTGTTGGCGATCCTGCTGTTCTCCTACCGCCAGACGATCAAGGCCTACCCGAGCGCGGGCGGCGCCTACATCGTGACGAAGGACAACTTCGGGCTCCTGGCCGCGCAGCTCGCCGGCGTCGCGCTCCTGACCGACTACGTGCTGACCGTCTCGGTCTCGGTGGCGGCGGGGGTGGCCGCCATCACCTCGGCCGCGCCGGGCCTGTACCCGTACCGGGTCTGGCTCTCGGTCGCGTGCATCTGGATCATCGCGTGGGGGAACCTGCGCGGCGTCCGCGAGTCCGGCCGGATGTTCGCGGTGCCGACCTACTTCTTCATCGTGATGATGTTCCTGCTCCTGGGCGTCGGGGTGGTCCGGGCGTTCGCGGGCGACCTGCACCCCCTGCCGGTCCCGCCCGACGTCGCGCAGACGGCCGGCGCGATCGGGATCTTCCTCGTGCTGCACGCGTTCGCCTCCGGCGGCGCGGCCGTCACCGGCGTCGAGGCGATCTCCAACGGCGTCCCGGCGTTCAAGCCGCCCGAGTGGGTGCACGCGCGCACGACGCTGATGTGGATGGGCAGCCTGCTGGGCGTGATGTTCCTCGGCCTGTCGTTCCTGGCGATGAAGCTGCAGGTCGTCCCCACCGAGACCAAGACCGCGATCTCCGAGGTCGGCCGGGCCGTGTTCGGCAGCGGAGGCGTGGGCACGGTCCTGTTCCTGCTGCTGCAGGTCGCGACCACCCTGATCCTGATCCTGGCGGCCAACACCTCGTTCGCCGACTTCCCTCGCCTGGCGAACTTCCACGCGCAGGACCACTTCATGCCGCGCCCGCTCACCAAGCGCGGCCACCGGCTCGTGTTCTCCAACGGCATCATCGGCCTGGCGATCGCCTCCACGTTCCTGGTGGTCGTGTTCCGGGCCGACGTGCACCGCCTGATCCCCCTGTACGCGATCGGCGTGTTCACCTCGTTCACCCTGTCGCAGGCGGGCATGGCCAGGCGCCACCTCCGCCTGCGCGAACCCGGCTGGCGTCACGGGCTGCTGATCAACGGCCTGGGCGCGGTCACCACCGCCGTGGTCACCGTCGTCATCGCGATCACGAAGTTCGCGCACGGCGCGTGGGCGGTCATGGTGTTCGTCCCGGTGATGGTGTGGCTGCTGGTCCGGATGAACCACCAGTACACGCGCGAGCACGTCGAGCTCGATCCGGGCACCGAGCCGTTCGACGACACCCCGATCGAGCATCCGCTCGTCGTCGTGCTCGTGGACGAGCTCGACCGCAAGGCGGTGCACGCCCTGCAGTACGCACGGACGATCCGCTCGCGCGCGATCCGCGCCGTCCACGTCGACGTCGACCCGGCCGAGGCCGCCCTGCTGCGCGAGGCCTGGGAGCGGCGGGGCTTCGACGTGCCGCTGGACCTGGTCCCGGCCCGGGACGACCCGACCGCGACGCTGCTCGGCTACGTGGAGGGACTGTCGCGCAGCGCCGACGTGTCGCTGATCGTCCCCGGACCCGACCGGATGGGGCGGGTCGAGCGGTTCCGCAGGGGGCGCACCGGCGCCCGGCTCGCGCGCGACCTCGCACCCAACCCTCGGGTCCACGTCACGCTCGTGCGCGACCATCCCGAGCCCGGCGGGCCGGATCGGGGCGAGCTCCGGGCGCTCCCCCGCGCCAACCATCACGTCGTGGTCCTGGTCGACGAGGCGGACAAGGCCGCCCTGCGGGCGGTCCGCTACGCGCTCTCGCTCGGCGCCGAGGACGTCGTCGCCGTCCACGCCGCGGTCGACCCCGACGAGCAGGAGGGCCTGATCGACCGGTGGATGACGCTACGAGTGCCCGTCGCGCTCGACCTCGTCGAATGCTGGGACCGCGACGTGGCGCGCACGGTCGAGCGGTACGTGGTCGAGCTCATGGGCCCCAGGACCGAGGTGACCGTCGTGCTCCCGCGGCGGGACTTCCCCCACCTGCGCCAGCGCGTGCTCCACGACCGGACCAGCCGGGGCATCGCGAGGGCGCTCGGCCGCTACGAGCACGTCGACGTGGCCGTGGTCCCGACCTTCATCGGCGAGCCGGCCCCCGAGACGCCGGCCACGGACGCCGAACACCGGCGGGAGGCTGCGACCGCCCACCGGGCACGCTAAGGTAGCCAACCGTGCGCGTGATCATCATGGGATGCGGTCGTGTGGGCATCCTGCTCACGCAGGAGCTGGCGAAGCAGGGCCACGAGGTCACCGTGATCGACAAGAACGCGGCGGCCTTCTCCCGGCTGCCGCCGGGGTTCGAGGCGCGGACGATGGTGGGGCTCGGCTTCGACCGCGAGGTGCTTGAGGAGGCCGGGATCAAGGAGGCCGACGCCTTCCTCGCGGTCTCGAGCGGCGACAACTCCAACATCCTGTCGGCCCGGGTGGCGCGCGAGACCTACCACGTGCCCAAGGTCATCGCCCGGATCTACGACCCGATGCGCGCCGACATCTACGAGCGGCTGAACATCCCCACGGTCTCGACCACGCGATGGGGCGTCAAGCAGATGATCCTCATGCTCAAGCACCCCGGCGAGGAGATCAAGGAGACGCTGGCCGCGGGCGACCTGTTCCGCATGCGGATCGAGATCCCGCAGCATCTGGTCGGCAAGCCGGTCTCGTCGATCAACCTGGAGGGCAAGATCCTGGTGGCCGGGGTCGACCGGGGCGGCAAGGGCTTCATCCCCGTGCCCTCCAGCACGTTCCAGGAGGGCGATTTCGCGGCCGTGATCGTGCAGAAGGACGCGGTCGAGACGCTGGACGAGCTGCTCCAGCCGATCGCGGAACACTGACATGCGGGTCGTGATCAGCGGGGCCGGGGCGGTGGGACGTCACCTGGCGTCCGACCTCGCCAAGCGCGGCCACGGCGTCACGCTGATCGAGCAGGACCCCGCCGTGCTCGAGACGGCCAAGGAGTGGGCCCCCGACGTCGACCACATGATCGGCGACGCCTGCGAACCCTGGGTGCTCGAGCAGGCGCAGCTGAACAGCGCCGACGTGGTCGTGGCCGCGACCGGCGACGACGAGGACAACCTGGTGACGGCCCTGCTCGCCAAGCAGGAGTTCGGCGTCCCGAGGGTGCTCGCGCGGGTGAACCACCCGGACAACGAGTGGCTGTTCACCGAGCAGTGGGGTGTCGACGCGGCCGTCTCGCCCCCACACCTGCTCACCGCGATGGTCGAGGAGGAGGTGACGGTCGGCGACCTGGTCCGGCTGCTGCCGCTCGAACGCGGCGGGATCTCGATCGTCGAGCTCACGATCCCGGCCGACTCCCCTTCGGCGGGCCGGCCGCTCTACGAGCTGCGGCTGCCCCCGGACGCCGCGATCGTGGCGATCATCCGCGAGGGCCACGTCGTGATCCCGCAGCCCGAGACCGTGATCACCGACGGTGACGAGGTGATCGCGCTCACCGTCCCCGACGCCGAGATCGCGCTGCGCGAGGCGGTCCTGGGAGGGGCGTCGAGCCAGGCCTGATCGAACGCGGTGCGGTTCAGTTGCCGTTGCCGTTGCCGTTGCCGTGGCCGTGGCCGTTGCCGCCGGCGTTGCCGTGTGGCTCGCCGCTGTGGCCGGGGCTCGAGCTCGAGGCGTCCTCGTCCCCGTCGGAGCCGACGCCGTCGCCGGACGCGCCCTGTTCGTGCTTGTCCTTGTTCTCCTGCAGGTGCGCGAGCGAGTTCTGCAGACCCTCGTTGTCGGGGTGCACGATCAGCAGCGCCTCGTGCCGGCAGATCGCGTTGTCCAGCCCGGTCAGGCCCTCACAGGCGCTGAAATCCGGGCCCTCGTCGCCTTGCTCCTCCACGGACTCGGTCAGCGGACCCGAGGGACCGCTCGCGCCCGACTCGCCGGTCGCGCCGGTGACCCCGGTCACGCCCGAGGTTCCCGTGGCTCCGCTGCTTCCGGTCGCCGCCAGATGCGGCCCGCGCGGAGGCCGGAGCGACGGACTGGCCGACGCCAAGGATCCGATCGCGATCACCGCCGCGACCGCCACGATGGTCGCCCTCCACGCGTGCCACCAGGAACGCATACCAGAGATATCGACCGGGAGGCACCCATCTCTTGACCGGCCATTCGGGGGACACTGGCTCGGCCGTTAGGCGGCGAACTCGAACGTGGGGTTCACCAGCCGGCGCTCCGAGCGCTGCTCGGCCAGCAGGCCCTCGACGATGAGCCGGGTCCCCAGGCTCAGGCCGCGGATCGCCCGCCGGCCCATCCACACGACCGTGACCTCGCCGGTGCCGTCGAACAGGATCGCCTCGAGCGACTCGTTGCCCTCGAGGGGCCGGACGGTGATCCGCCGCACGACCCCGGCGATCTTCACCCGTGACCGCGGCTGCGCCTCGGCGATCCGAACGCTGGCGGGGACGTTGCGAGCCCAGGCCAGGATCTCCTCCGCGTAGCGCTGCTCGTCGCTCTCGGCCATCCGGCGGAAGAACCGCCGGAACGGATCGAGGACCCCCATGGCGGCGCTCGAACGCCGCCTAGGTGACCGGCGTGGGCTGCTCGCGCGCGGGGCTCGCCGAGTCTCCCGTCTCGATCATGAGCTCGGACTTGCGGGACTTCGACACCCAGATCGCCGCCCCCACGATGGCCACCCCCACGGTAACGACGATCGCCCGGACCCAGTCGTTGTGCGCCTGCTCGACGATGAGAGGCGCGAACAGGAGTGCGACCAGGTTCATCACCTTGATCAGCGGGTTCAGGGCCGGGCCGGCCGTGTCCTTGAACGGGTCGCCGACGGTGTCACCGATCACGGCCGCCTTGTGAGCCTCGCTGCCCTTGCCCCCGTAGTGGCCGTCCTCGATGAACTTCTTCGCGTTGTCCCAGGCGCCACCGGAGTTCGAGAGCATCACGGCGAGGAGCTGGCCGGTCAGGATCGAGCCTGCGAGGAACGCGCCCAGGGCCTCGGCCTCGAACGCGAACCCGACGATGATCGGTGACAGCACGGCGAGCAGGCCGGGCGTGAGCAGCTCCCGCAGCGAGGTCTTCGTGCAGATGTCGACGACGCGCGCGTAGTCCGGGGTCTCCTTGTAGTCCATGATTCCGGGGTGGTCGCGGAACTGGTTCCGCACCTCCACCACCACCTGGGAGGCCGCTCGGCCGACGGCTCGGATCGCGAGCGAGCAGAACAGGAACGCGACCGAGCCCCCGATCAGGAGCCCGACGAGCACGTTCGGTTCGTCGACGCGGATGCCGAGGAAGTCGAACCCGGCCAATCGCAGTGCCTCCTCGAACGAGCCGAACAACGAGGTCGCCGCGATCACCGCAGTTGCGATCGCCATCCCCTTGGTGATGGCCTTCGTCGAGTTGCCGACCGCATCCAGGCCCGTCAGCACCGCGGCCGGCCGGCCCTCGAACTCGCCCGACATCTCGGCGATGCCCTGCGCGTTGTCGGACACCGGGCCGTACGTGTCCATCGACACGATCACGCCCACCGTGGTGAGCATGCCCATCCCGGTGAGCGAGATGAAGTACAACGCCTCGCGCGTGTTGTCCCCCAACAGGAACGCGCCGCCGATCACGCCGGCGATGATGAGGATCGACCAGACCGTCGATTCGAGACCGATCGAGAAGCCGGACAGGATCGTCGTCGCAGGCCCGGTCTGCGTGGACTCGGCGATCTCCTGCACGGGCTTGAACTTCGTGTCGGTGAAGTACTGGGTCAGGACCTGGATCACGCTGGCCAGGATCAAGCCGAACAGCACCGCCACCGCCGGCCGGATGTCGTCCATGTAGACCGCGCTGATCACGAACACGGCCACGGCCGAGATCGCCGCGGAGATGAAGAAGCCGCGGTTGATCGCGCGCATCCCGTGCTCGTCCTCGCTGCGCGGCGTCACCGCCAAGATCCCGACGATCGAGGTGATCACGCCCACGGCGCGCACGAACAGCGGGAACATGACCCCGGCGATCGCCCCGACCTCGGACCCGGCGAACGCCGCCGCCCCGAGGATCAGGGACGCGACCAGCGTTACCTCGTAGGACTCGAACAGGTCCGCGGCCATCCCGGCGCAGTCGCCGACGTTGTCGCCCACGTTGTCGGCGATCGTCGCGGCGTTGCGCGGGTCGTCCTCCGGGATCCCCTTCTCGACCTTGCCGACCAGGTCGGCGCCCACGTCCGCCGCCTTGGTGAAGATGCCGCCGCCCACCCGCATGAACATCGCGAGCAGCGCGCCGCCGAACCCGAACCCGACCAGCACGGCCGTCGCGTCCTGCTCGTAGATCAGCAGGATCACGGTGGCGCCGAACAACCCAAGGCCGACCGTGAACATGCCGGCCACGCCACCGGCGCGGAACGCGATCCGGAGCGCCCGGCGCAGGCCGGACTCCTTCGCGGCGTTGGCGGTCCGGACGTTCGCGCGGACCGCCAGCCACATCCCGGTGTAGCCGGTGATCGCGCTGAACGCGGCTCCCAGGACGAACGCGAGCGAGCGGCCGAACCGGAGCGAGAACTCGCTGTGCGCCGCGTTCGCGGGAACCGGGAGCGCGAAGAACAGGACGATCGCCAGGATCGCCATGAAGACGGCGACCGTTCGGAACTGGCGGCTGAGGTACGCCTTCGCGCCGATCTGGATCGACCGGGCGATCTCCCTCATCTTGGGCGAGCCCTCGGGCGCGGCCAGGACCTCACGCACGAGGTAGTACGCGAACACCAGCGCGACCAGGGAGATCCCGAGGATCACCCACAGGGCCTTGCTCTCGAACGAGCCGAAGACGGCGTTGATCGGGCCGCCTTCCTGGGCCAGGACACCGTGCAGCAACTTCGGACCTCCTCGGGTTCGAAACCTTGAGCCCGGGCAGGCCGGGACCCGCCAAGTATAGGGAGAACGTTCCTCCCCGACCCCGGCCGTTCGGCCCGTTCCCGCGGTGTCGTCGCAGGTCCGGAGCGGTCGGCCCTCAGGACCTGCCCGAGCCCCGCAGGACGGCGAACCCGAGCAGCCCGCAGGCCGCGGCCGCCAGCAGGATCGCCACGGTGGCCGTCTCGACCAGGTCCGCCGGCAGCGAGAACCGCGCGATGTACAGGGAGACCGTGAAGGGGATCCCGGCGGCGAGCGCCATGCCCACGAGGTGGCGCCGCCGAACCCCGGTGGGGAGCGCAGCCCCGAGCGCGAGCGCGACCACGACGGCCAGCGAGATGCCCAGCGGCTTGCCCACCAGCCTCGAGGCCAGGATGCCGAGCCCGAGCCGCGAGGTGGCGGCGTCGGCGATCGAGCCCCGGGACAGCTCGATCCCCGCGTAGGCGAGCGCGAACAGCGGCACCACGAGGAAGCTCACCCACGGCAGGAGGAACGCCTCGGCGCGGGCGAGCGGCGACACGGCCTCCCTCGCGAGTCCGGCCAGCGAGAGCCACGAGGGGGCATCGGCGTCCGGGGGCTCGGGGTCGTCGACGGTTCGGTCGGCCACCCTGCGCGCCTCCTCGCTCACCGCCCGGGGACGCTGGAACGCCACCGCCGGCGTGAGCAGACCGACGGCCACGCCGGCGATCGTGGGCGAGACGCCCGCCTCGCTCACCGCCACCCAGGCAGCCACGCCCAGGGCGACGTACAGGACGAGCGACCGGACGTGGATCCGCCACAGCCCGCCGTACAGGGTGAGCAGCCCGACCGCGACCAGGAGCGGCACGACCTCCACGCTCTCGGGGTAGGTCACGGCCACGACCACGATGCTGCCCAGGTCGTCGACGATCGCCAGGCCCAGCAGCAACACGCGCAGGCCGGGCGGCAGCCGGCCCGCGAGCGCCAGCACCGCAAGCGCGAACACCACGTCGGTCGGCATCGCCACGCCGAACCCGCTCGTGGCGTCCGTGCCGGCCGTGAACGCCAGGTAGATCAGCGCCGGCACGAGCATCCCACCCACGGCCGCGGCGATCGGCAGCAGGGCCGCGCGGCGTTCGCGAAGCTCTCCCGTCAGCAGCTCGCGCTTGATCTCGAGCCCGACCAGGAGGAAGAACAGCGTCATCAGCCCGTCCGAGACCCAGCCGCGCAGATCGTGCGAGATGGTCCACGGCCCGAGCCTGATCGTGAGGTTCGTGCCCCAGAACGTGGGGTACGAGTCCCCGAACGCGTTGGCCCAGACCAACGCCGCGATCGTGGCGAACAGCAGCAGAAGGGCCGAGGAGGTTTCGGTTTGGAGGAACGCCTGGAGCGGCTGGAACACCCGGCGGGCAACCGGCCGGTTCGAAAGCGACCAGGTCGGACGCACGGCGTCGGGCCGCGGGGAGTCGTCTTCGGCGTGTCGGTCGGTCATGGCTCATCCCGTCGCCGACCAGTCTTCCCGGCACACCTCAAGAACTTCTTCATCTTACTTCTGTTGTTTCGGCCCTCCACCGCCTGTAGCCTCTGCGCGTTTTGACCGATAGCAGCACTCCCTCCACCGTGACAGCCAACCGGGTCGAACGCGGCGAGAAGAAGAAGCGCCGCGTCCCACTGGCCGTCCTCATCGTCCCGATCGCGCTGATCCTCGTCGGGGTCGTCATGCTCCTCACGCTCCGTGGCGGCGCCGTGCCGATCCTGGGCGGGCAGGACG
>Ga0081455_10007971_pt1 | contig 11074 bp, 8 predicted proteins | sample TabmetS3T2R1_FD_70207 | JGI IMG/M metagenome (GOLD analysis project Ga0081455, IMG submission 70207) | Tabebuia heterophylla rhizosphere microbial communities from the University of Puerto Rico - S3T2R1 | ecosystem: Host-associated > Plants > Roots > Rhizosphere ... | reverse complement strand
CGCGCGCCCCGGATGCGGCGACATCACGATCATGAGGAGACCGTCCTGCCACTTCAGAAGATCGGCGAGGGTGAGAAGACACTCGCCTTTGGGCGCGCGCAGCTTGCCTTCGCTCAAGAGCCGGCAGAGACGACCGTAAGCCGCGCGGTCGGTGGGATAGACGAGCATGTCCGGCGTGCCGTCGACGAAGACGAGGCGGCAACCCGTGAGCATTCTCGGTGCTTCGGCGCCGATCTGGCGTAGTGCATCGAAGAGGCGCACGACACCCGCGAGCGAATTGCGGTCGGCAATGCCGATCGCGGGCATGCCCAGAACCGTCGCCGCGGCGGCGTATTCGTGAGGATGCGACGCGCCGCGCAGGAACGAGAAATTGGTCGTGACTGCAAGCTCGGCATAGCTCATGCGAACACCCCGTGCATGAACCACTGAGGCGTCGTCGTCTCGCGCGCGTAAAGGCCGCTGCGGTAAAGCCAGAAGCGCCGGCCTTCGCTGTCCTCGACGCGAAAGTAATCGCGCGTGGGCTCGCCGTCGGCGCCCTGCCACCACTCCATCGCGATGCGCTCGGGACCTTCCGCGAACGCCACCGCATGGAGCGCGCGGCGCCAGCGGAATTGCACCGGCGGACCTTCGGGCACTTCCGCGATCACCTCGACGGGCTCGGGCCGCGCGAACATCCGCAGCGGCCGGCGCGGCGCTTCGCCATCGCCGCGTATACGCGTCCATTCGAGCGTGGAGCTCCCCGCGCCTTGCGCGGGCACCGCGACCGCCGCGGCTTCGGGGCGATGGGTGTCGTTCGGCCGGAACGTCACGAGATGCGCGCCGCCGAAGCGCGCCGCCAGGCGGTCGACGAGCACGCCAACCTCGCGCTCGGCGTGCGGGCCTTGGGTCACGCGCTCGGCTTTGAGCGCCGCGAGCCGGATGACGTCATAGCCGAAGCCGGGATCGAGCGGACCCGTCAGCGCCGAAAGCTTCTCGCGCAGAAGCCGCTCGACGATGGCGGGCGTGCGCGTGGGCGCGCCCATGTCGACCACGATGCGCCGCACCGCGCCGTCGCTTCGGAAGAAGGCCGCTTCGAGCCGCCGTGCGCCCTCGCCATGGGTCTCCATGATCTTGCCGAGTCGGGAGGCGAGATCCCGCAAGGTGGCAAGCACGAGCTCTTCGGTGAGAATGGGCTCGGCGAAACGATGCTCGGTCCGGTAGCTCGGCACGGGTAGACGTGGCGAGAGCGGCGTTTCCGCCCGGCCCAGGATCCGGTCGAGCGCGAACACGAGATCGGCACCGAAGCGCGCGGCGAGCTCGCCGCGGCGGCGGCCCGCCACCTGCCCCACTGTCTTGAGACCGGCACGCCGGAAGGCGGACCACGTCGCGGGCTCGGTCTCGAGTGCTTCGACCGGCAGGGCCACGACGAAGGCCTCATCTTCGCCCGGCGGCGCGATCGCGCCATCGGCATAGCGGGCGAGCGCGCGCGCCGCCGCCGTCCCGCCCGCGATAGCACCGCGCACGGCAAAGCCCTGTTGTGCCAGCCTGGCGCGCACCTCACTGAGAAGCGCCATCTCACCGCCGAACAGATCCGCGCCGCCCGTGATGTCGAGCAGAAGCGCGCGCGGCGGATGGCACGCGACGAAGGGCGTGTAGCGGTCGCACCAATCAGCGATACGCTCGAGCAGCGCGCGGTCGGCCTCCGCGTCGGCAGGTTTCGCCACGAGGCCCGGCACCCGCGCGCGGGCATCGGCGAGCGTCATGTCGACCGACAGCCCGACCGCGCTTGCCGCCCGATCGACCGCCGTCAAGCGCAGCGCGTTGTCGACCTTGTCGACGACCACGAGCGGTGGCCCTATTAGCTTACGCGCGCTTCGCTGCAGCCGGTCGGTCGAAAGCCGGGGCAGCCACAGCGCCAAAATTCGGCGGGACACTGAAGACCCCATCGTCACACCTCCACTGCATGAGAAAGCGCCCGGTCCGGCCGTGCCGGTTGCGGGCGAGGGTCGCGTCGAACCGAGGTCCGCCCCAGGTTTCAGCCCCGGGTGCAGAGCGCGCGCTCCGGATGTGCCAGCGGGTTTCGACGACGCCGGCCTGAACAGATGCTTGAAAGCGCAGGAGGAAGGCGGGCACTCCGGCCCGCGCGGCGGCGAGCATGAGCCGCTGGCTCGCGACGAAATCGAGCGCCTTGGGCGTGCCCACAATCTCGAGCACCACCGCCCCCAGCGCACCGCAGGCCAAGGCATCGGCGCCCGCACGCAGGACGTCGGCGGCTTGAGCGACCCGCAGAAGCAGGAGACGGTCGGGATCGAGGCCCAATTCCAAAAGACCGGTCGCGGCGATCTCGCCCCATTCGGCCGCGGCGAAATCCTGCCGGATCCACAGGACAGGCTTCACCCTGGCCATGCGAAAGGCCAGCGCCGCCGCAAAGCCCGTGGCCGCCGTCTCATGGCCGCCCTCGGCAATCACCTCATGCAAAGCCCCCCGCGCCAGCCCGCCCTGCAGGCAGGCATCGGCCTCGGCAAGGCCGAGCGGCACCCGGTGCTCAGGCTCGGGGAGCGTGAGCTTTGCTTTGACGAGGCGGGCCCGAAGCGCCGCCCCTCTTTCCGATATCCGTTCTGGCCGCATGGGGGAGAAGTTTGGAACAAAAAGGGAACATGAGTCAACGGGCCTTTCCCCTCACACCGTCATTGCATTTAGGGGACAGATCGGGTTGGTTGGCGGGCCCTTAAATCGAGAGCCCCCATGAACCTGTTCCGCTCTAGCGTCGTTCTGCTTTTCATGACCCTCGCTGTTCCCGCTTTCGCCGATGGCGATTCCTCCGCCGGCACGAAGGTGTTCGGGCGTTGCGCCGGATGCCACACGACCGACGGCACCTCCAGGACCGGCCCGTCCCTTCAGGGCATCGTGGGCCGCAAGGCCGGATCGGTCACGGGCTTCCATTATTCCAAGGCGCTTGCCGACTCGGGCCTCGTCTGGACCGAGCCCACGCTGGATAATTTCCTGACGAACCCGATGAAGATGGTTCCGGGCACTTACATGGTCATCGGGGTCCCCAGCGCGAAAGACCGCGCCGATCTCATCGCCTACCTCAAGACGCTGACGCCACACTGAGTGCCATGGTGAAAGCGTCGATTCTTCTTCCCCTCCACAATGTCGCCCCGTACCTCGAGACCTGCCTCAGCGCCGCTCTGAACCAGACGCTCTCCGACTTCGAGCTCATCGCAGTCGACGACGCGTCAAATGATGGGAGTGCCGAGATTCTCGAGCGGGTCGCGCGGCAGGATTCCCGCCTGCGCGTCGTCACGCTGGCGCGCAACGGAGGCGTTTCCGTCGCACGCAATGTCGCCCTGAAAGAAGCCAAGGGCGAATGGATCGTGCTCATCGACGGCGACGACTGGATGGAACGCGACCGGATTGCCCGCATGATCGACGCGGCCGAGACGCTCGGCGCGGACTGGATTGCTGACGATCAGTATTTCGTGCGCGACGAGGAGAAAGGGCCGCCGCCCCGCCTCTTCGTCAATGAGCCGCCGGGCGCGCGTCTCATCGAGGCGCCCCATGTCGTCGGGCGCGATGTTCCCGGCCATCACGGGTATGGCCTGCTCAAGCCCGTGATTTCCCGCGCGTTCATCGAGCGCCACCGGGTGCGCTACCGCCCCGACCTGCGGATCCACGGCGATTTCTTCTTCTTCATCGAATGCGCAGCACATGGCGCCAAGATCGCGCTCCTGAACGAGCCCCTCTACTGGTATCGCCTGCGCAAAGGCTCGGTAAGCAAGGGCGATCCCATCGAGATCGCCACGACCATGAAGAGGTTGAGCACGCGCGAGCGCACGGTTGCCCGCGAGCTTGGCCAGACCGCCCTGGAACAGGCGCTGGCGCGGCGCGAGCAGCTGATCGACCTGGAGCTCGCCTATTACCACACCATCGCGCCGTTGAAGCGCCGCCGGCCTCTGGCCAGTGCTGCCGTGCTGGCGCGCAATCTGTTCGCGGTGCCCTATATTGCCCGCAAGCTGCGGGACCGCGTGCGTCACCGGGTCAACCGGCGTGACACGTTCGAACTCGTGCTATTATCCAATGCCAACATACCCGAAACAGAAGCGAGCGCGCCGACGCCCGCCCCCGAGATGCCCCGATACACCATCGACCAGCATCCGCCCGAAAAGCCCGCCGTGATCATGGGCGGATCGGGTCAGTCCGTGACCTATGGCGAGTTGACTGATAGGTCGCGCCGGCTCACCCGCTTCTTCCGCGCCCAGGGCCTCCGGCCCGGAGATCACATTGCCACCGTGCTCGAGAACCGGCTTACCTGGTACGAGATTTTCTGGGCGGCGACCCGCAGCGGGCTCTATCAGACGCCGATCAATTGGCATCTCCACCCTGACGAGGCGACTTATGTCGTGCGCGATTGCGGCGCCAAGCTTCTGTTCGTGTCGAACACAGTGGCCGACGCTGTCGGAGATCTTGCCCAGGGCCTGACGGTCGTGAATGTCGACGGGCCCGCGGGCGATCCTTCGTCCTACGCGCGATGCCTCGCGGGATCCGCCGCGCCGCTCGACGACGAGCGCGAAGGCCAGATCATGTTCTACTCCTCGGGCACGACCGGACGCCCCAAGGGCATCAAGCGCCCACTCTCGGGCGAACCCTATGGCCAGCCGAGCAAGCTTATGCAGCAGATGATCGGGGGCTTAAGCTTCGGCCCCGACATGGTCTATCTGAGCCCGGCGCCGCTCTACCATGCTGCGCCGAGCCTTTGGTCGAACGCGGTGCTTCGGGTCGGCGGCACAGTCGTCTGCATGGAGCGCTTCGATCCGCTCGAAACGCTCGAGCTCATCGAGCGCTACAAGGTCACGCACGCGCAGTTCGTGCCGACCATGTTCATCCGCATGCTGAAGCTTCCCGAAGAGGACCGGCGCCGGTTCGACCTGTCGAGCCTCAAGGTCGTCATTCACGCCGCGGCACCCTGCCCGGTCGACATCAAGCGCGCGATGATCGATTGGTTCGGACCGGTCATCCACGAGTATTATTCCGCCTCCGAAGGCATCGGACGCACCGAAATCGACACGGCGGATTGGCTTGCCCATCCGGGCTCGGTCGGCAAGGCAAAGGCCGGCATCGTGCACATCATCGGCGAGGACGGTAACGAATGCCCACCGGGCACGCCGGGCCTCATCTATTTCGAAGGCCAGGGCGACTTCGCCTATCACAACGATCCCGCCAAGACCGCGGAAGCCCATCTCCCGAACGGATGGGCCACCGTCGGCGACATGGGCTATCTCGACGCGGACGGCTATCTCTATCTGACCGACCGCAAGGCCCACATGATCATCTCGGGCGGGGTCAACATCTATCCGCAGGAAATCGAGGCCGTGCTCACCGGACATCCCGACGTCGAAGACGTCGCGGTGATCGGCGTGCCGAACCCCGATTTCGGCGAGGAAGTGAAAGCCGTGGTCGTGCCAGGGCGTTTCGCTCATCCGGGCCCCGCGCTCGAGGAGACGCTCATCACCTTCTGCCGCGGTCGCATGGGACATTTCAAATGTCCGAAGACCGTCGACTTCGTCACCGAGCTGCCGCGCCTGCCCACCGGCAAGCTCCTCAAGCGCCAGTTGCGCGAACGCTATTTGGCGAAGTGAAGCGGGATCGCGCGTGGCCCATCCTTCGAGGCTCGCTCCGCTCGCACCTCAGGATGAGGTCATAGCGAGCTGCAAAAAAGCTGACCCGAACTTTGCCCTCATCCTGAGGTGCCCGCGAAAGCGGGCCTCGAAGGATGGGCCACACACGAGGAGTCGGCGCTACAGCGCGGCCTGCACGCGCGCCACGACTTCGCTGAGAGCGTCTTCAGCGTAAGGCTCGCGCACGCCCGCGCCCCAGACGGGGCCGGGCCAGGCGGCGTCGCCGGCAAAGCGCGCGATGACATGGGCATGAAGCTGCGGCACGACGTTGCCGAGTAGGCCGATGTTCATCTTCTCCGCCATCGTCACCGATTTGAGTGCGCGCGACGCGCGCAGAATTTCCTGCCACAGCGTTTCCTGCCCCGCCATGGGCAGATCCGTGGGCTCGCGGAGGCCCGCGCGACGGGGCACGAGCACAAGCCAGGGAAAGCGCCGATCGTTCATCAGACGCACGAGCGAGAGCGGCCAGATCGCGACCGCCACGGTGTCCCGCTCGAGCCGCGGGTCGAGGGTGAACGCCTCGCTCATTCCGAGGACTCGAGCGCAAGCTCTGCGCGCTCCGACGGCTCGTCGGCTTGCTCATGTGGCGAGCTATCCGTGTCTGAACGCAAGCGTTCGAGACGCTCTTCGACCGCCGCCGCCTCGATTTGGCGCCGCCACATCGCGGCGTAGGCACCGTCCTTGGCCAGCAGGGCCTCGTGGGTGCCGCGCTCGATCACGCAGCCCTTGTCCAGCACCAGAATCTCGTCGGCATCGACCACCGTCGACAACCGATGGGCGACGACGAGCGTCGTGCGCCCGCGCGTGATCGCGCCGAGCGACGCCTGGATCTCGCGTTCCGTATGGCTGTCGAGCGCGCTCGTCGCCTCGTCGAGCACGAGAATGGGCGGATTTTTCAACACCGTGCGCGCGATGGCGACGCGCTGCTTCTCGCCGCCCGAGAGTTTCAGGCCACGCTCGCCGACCATCGTGTCATAGCCCTTGGGCAAGCCTTCGATGAAATCGTGAATTTGCGCGACGCGCGCGGCCGCCTCGACCTCGGCGTCGCTGGCGCCCGGGCGGCCATAGCGGATGTTGTAGCGGATCGTATCGTTGAACAGCACCGTGTCCTGGGGCACGATTCCGATCGCGGCGCGCAGCGAGGCCTGCGTCGCCGCGGCGATGTCCTGACCATCGATCGAGATACGGCCGGCACCCGCATCGTAGAAGCGGAACAAGAGGCGCGAGATGGTCGATTTGCCCGAGCCGCTCGGGCCCACGATCGCAAGTTTGCGCCCGGCGGGAACCGCGAAGCACACATCGAACAGAATCTGGCGGTCCGGATCGTAGCTGAACGACACATCGTCGAAGCGCACCTCGGCGCCGTTGACGGCGAGCGGCCGCGCGTCCGGGCGATCACGGATATCGGGTGCAACACCAAGAAGCGCGAACATGTTCTCCATGTCGATGAGCGCCTGCTGAATCTCGCGATAGACGGTGCCCAAGAGATTGAGCGGCTGGAAAAGTTGCATCAGCCAGACATTGATGGCACCGAAACTGCCCACCGTCATCTCGCCATGGGCGACGCGATAGGCCGCGAGCAGCAGCAGCGCGCCGAGGCCTGCGTTGAACACGATCGCCTGACCCGTGTTCAGCGCGGCAAGCGACTCGATCGTGCGCGTGGCGGCGCGTTCATAGCCCGCGAGCGCGCGGTCGTAGCGGGCGGCTTCATGCTCTTCGTTGCCGAAATATTTGACCGTCTCGAAATTGATGAGGCTGTCGATCGCCTTGGTGTTCGCCTCGCTGTCCGAATTGTTCATCTCGCGCCGGAAGCGCGCGCGCCAGGACGTGAGCACGAAGGTCACGGCGATATAGAGGGCCACCGTGACGACCGTCACGAGCGGAAACGCCGCGCCGAACATCGTCCAGAACATCACGATGATGAAGGTGAGTTCGAGAATCGTCGGCCCGATGTTGAACAGCGTGAAGCGGATCAACGTATCGATGCCCTGCACGCCGCGCTCGATGGCGCGCGACAGGCCGCCCATGCGCCGTTCGAGATGGAAGCGGAGCGACAAGGCATGCACATGACGGAACACGGCCAGCGCAACGCGCCGCTGTGCATGGGAGCCGACGGGCGCGGAGATCCAGTCCCGGAACTGGGCAAATCCGATCGAGAGGAACCGCGCCAGCACATAAGCGCCCACAAGGGCGAGCGTCAGCTTCACGGCATCAGGCGCCTGCAGGTGATCGAGCGCGCGGCCGAAGAAAATCGGCGCCACCACCGTCGCAGTCTTGGCGAGCGCGAGGGAGGCCAGCGCAATGACGATTCGCGTTTTGAGCGCCGGGCGATCCCGCGGCCACAGATAGGGGCCGAGAGCCTTCAGCGTGTCCCAATGACCGCTGCGCGCGCTTTTTTCAGCCGTAATTTGATCGGACTTCATGCCGCCCTCATCCACAGGTGAGCAGGTAAGGCTTTGAACGCATTGCGGCAAGAGGCCATGCCCCGGAACCTCGGGATCTTCAGACGGGTCTTAAGATTGTGGTCTTCCCACCCTACATTTAGCTTCCGGCCCTGCTCCGTGGTTACCCGGGCTTAGCAGGTGCCGGTCAGAATAATGGCGAGTCGGGGGGCCCCGAAGCGGCTCGCGCGAGGAAGGGTATATCGGAAAGAACATGTCGCGAACATCAAAAAGCCTGTGCGTCTTTTGCGGCTCACGGGAAGGTGGTAATCCCGCCTTCGCGCGCGGCGCGGAACAGCTCGGCCGTGTTATGGCCCAGCGCGGAATCCGGCTCGTCTATGGCGGCGGCGGTGTTGGATTGATGGGCATCGTCGCACGCAGCGTGCTTGCCGCGAAAGGCGAAGTCGTCGGCGTCGTGCCGCAATTCCTGCGCGAGCTCGAGGTGCAGCAGGACGGATTGAACGAGCTTCACGTCACCAAGACGATGCATGAGCGCAAAGCCATGATGTACGACCGCTCGGATGCGTTCGCCGTCATGCCCGGCGGCGTCGGCACCATTGAAGAGGTCGCCGAGCTTCTGAGCTGGCGTCATCTCGGGGTCCACACGAAGCCGATCGTGATCGTCAATCTGGAGAATTATTGGGGGCCCTATCTCGAGCTTATGCAACACATCGTGACGAACGGATTCGCCACGGCCAAGGTGCTCGGCGAATACACCGTCGTCGACCGCATCGAGGACGTGCTTCCGGCCGCGGGTCTCGCCCTTTCCGAGCGCGTCGAGGATCTGGTCTAGAACAAGGGGTGCGTGCTCATTTGAAATCAGCACCCACACTGTGTCACCTGTGTCACCCCCGGGCTTGACCCGGGGGTCCAGGCGGCTTTACCACACGCTCAGAGTTCTGCGTCTCTGGATTGCCGGGTCAAGCCCGGCAATGACACTGAGTGTCTTGCTGGCGTCCGTCACATCGCTCACGACCCTCCTGAGGAACCGCGAAGCGGCGTCTCGAAGGATGGCCGCGCGCTCAGCGCGGGCGGAGATCGAGCATCAGCTTGTAGGTGATGCTGTCGGTCAGCGCCTGGAACGACGCGTCCACAATGTTCGGCGAGACTCCGACCGTAAACCAGCGGCGCCCTTTCCCGTCCGCGCTTTCGACCAGAACCCGTGTCACGGCTTCGGTGCCGCTTGTGAGGATACGGACCTTGAAGTCGACGAGGCGCAGATCGTCGATGTTCTTCTGATATTTGCCGAGATCCTTGCGCAGCGCCTGATCGAGCGCGTTGACGGGGCCATTGCCCTCGGCGACCGAGAACAGCGTGTTGCCGTCGACGGTGATCTTCACGGTCGCTTCCGACACGGTGGTGAGCTTGCCCAGCGCATTGTGCCGGCGCTCGACCGTCACGCGGAAGGAGTCGACCGTGAAGAACTCGGGCACCTGGCCAAGCGCCCGCCGCGCCAGAAGTTCGAAGGAGGCTTCCGCGCCGTCATAGGTGTAGCCTAGGAACTCGCGTTCCTTCACCTCGTCGAGGAGACGCGTGACGCGCGGATCGTTCCCCTGCAGATTGATGCCGATCTCTTCCAGTCGCCACAGAATGTTCGACTTGCCCGCCTGATCGGAGACGAGAATCTTGCGCCGGTTGCCGACCGCTTCCGGCGGAACATGCTCGTAGGTTTTCGGGTCCTTCATCACGGCCGAGACGTGAAGCCCGCCCTTATGCGCGAAGGCGTTGGCGCCGACATAGGGCTGATGACGGTTCGGCGCGCGGTTCAGGATCTCGTCCAGGAGATGGGCGACGCGGGTGAGCTCGGCGCATTGCGCGACGCTGACACCGGTCTCGTAGCGTTCGGAAAGCTCCGGCTTCAGCACGAGATTGGCGACCAGGGACACGATATTCGCGTTGCCGCAGCGCTCGCCGATCCCGTTCAGCGTGCCCTGAAGATGCCGCGCGCCGGCCTTGATCGCCGCCAGCGTGTTGGCCACCGCGTTGTCCGTGTCGTTGTGGGTGTGGATGCCGAGCCGGTTGCCCGGCACATGACGCACGACCTCGCCCACGATGCGCTCGACGTCATCCGGCAAAGAGCCGCCGTTCGTGTCGCACAGCACGACCCAGCGCGCGCCGGCCTTGTAGGCCGCGGTGATGCATTCGAGCGCGTAAGCCGGGTTGGCCTTGTAGCCGTCGAAAAAATGCTCGGCATCGAACAGCGCCTCGCGCCCCGACGCCACGACCGCGCGGATCGAATCCGCGATGGCCTCGACATTCTCCTCGCGCGGAACGCCGAGCGCCACGTCGACATGATAATCCCAGGTCTTGCCGACGAGGCAGATCGCCGTCGCGCGCGACTGGAACAGCGCGGCAAGTCCCGGATCGTTCGACGCGCTGCGGCCCGACCGCCGCGTCATGCCGAACGCCACGAAGCGCGCATTCGAAAGGCCAGGATCAGTGGCGAAGAACGCCGTGTCGGTCGGATTGGCACCGGGCCAGCCGCCTTCGACATAGTCGAGCCCGATCTCGTCCAGCGCGCGCGCAATCAGCGTCTTGTCCTCGACGGAAAAATCAATGCCCTGCGTCTGCGCCCCATCGCGCAACGTGGTGTCGAAGAGATAAAGACGGTCTTTGGTCATGATCTACCTACGCTCATCGCTTGACCTCCCACGTCGTGCCGGTGGGACCATCCTTGAGCACGATCCCCTTAGCCAGCAGTTCGTCGCGGATCCGATCGGACTCCTTGAAGTTCTTCGCCTTGCGCGCAGCGTTGCGCGCGGCAATCGCCAGTTCAACTTCATCGGCATCGGATTTCTGATCAGAAATTGGCTTTAGGTTTATTACCCCGCTGGAGTAGACCTCGACGGTAAGCCCCTTGGGTTCAAGCGCCCGCAATCCCAATTCGAATGCTTGTGGGCTTTTGTTGATAATGGACCTTCGTAGTTGGTCAACTATGCCCAGGTTGTCCATTAGTGTCTTTGGTCCAACGCCTGA
>Ga0081455_10007970_pt1 | contig 11075 bp, 9 predicted proteins | sample TabmetS3T2R1_FD_70207 | JGI IMG/M metagenome (GOLD analysis project Ga0081455, IMG submission 70207) | Tabebuia heterophylla rhizosphere microbial communities from the University of Puerto Rico - S3T2R1 | ecosystem: Host-associated > Plants > Roots > Rhizosphere ... | reverse complement strand
CTGCCCCTGATCTTCGGGAAATAGCGGCCGCATGTGGCCGCGATCTGAAGCCGGTTTACGAGACCGGGTGCGGCTCGTGCCCGGCCGAGAGCCGGCCGGAGAGCACGCTGCCGACGCCTCCGATGACGCCAACGGCGAGGGCCGCGATCGCCCAGATGACGCCGTGGAGGTCGAAGCCGAAGGCGTTGTCCAGCGACCAGCCGCCGGCGCCGATCCCGGCCAGGGCGAAGGCCACCGACGCCATGACGAGGTTGAACTCGTAGCCCTGGTTCGTGTTCCAGATGCCATTGCGGGCATGGACGGTGATCACGGCCGCCGTCATCACCGCGATCAGCGCGGCTGCGGCGAATGGCGTGAACAGCCCCAGAGCGAGGAGCAGGCCCCCAGCGAACTCGGCCGTGGCTGCCGCCCGGGCGTGAAGCCAGCCGGGGCGCAGGCCGATGTTGTCGAACATGCCGGAGGTGCCCTCGAGGCCGCCGCCGCCGAACGCGCCGAACAGCTTCTGGGCGCCGTGGCCGACGAAGAGCAGCCCCACCACGAGGCGCAGAACCAACAGTGCGAGATCCATCCGGATCCTCCTTGGGGATAGAGGTCGAAGTCTTCAACCAGGATAGTTGCCTACTCAAATATTCCCTAAACCCGGGTAGCCGGCCCGCGGCGCTTCACCCGGGTTGCGGCAGCGATGCCGACACAGGAGAATCGCCCGATGCGTCAGTTGACCAGCCTCGACGCGCAGTTCCTGGCGCTGGAGAGCTCGAATCAGACCGGCCACGTCGCCGGTCTCACCATCCTCGACCCCTCGACCACGCCCAGCGGGGAGCTCACCTTCCAGGACATCTGCGCGCTGATGGAGGAGCGCCTTCCGCTGCTGCCCCCGCTGCGCTGGCGGCTGGTGGAGGTCCCCTTCGGGCTCGACTATCCGTACTGGCTGGACGATCCGGACTTCGACCTCGACTTCCACGTCCGCGAGCTGGCCCTGCCGCCGGGCGCCCATCGGGATAAGCTCGCCGAGCAGGTGGCGCGGATCGTCTCCAGGCCGCTCGACCGGTCGCGGCCTCTCTGGGAGATCTACCTGATCCACGGGCTCGAGGACGGGCACAAGGCGCTGCTCACCAAGATCCATCACTCCGTGATCGACGGGCTCTCGGGCGCGGAGATCATGGGCGTGCTGTTCGACCTCGCGCCGGAGGGGCGCGAGCTGCCCGAGCCGCAGGTGAACGGGGTGGACCGTGAGCCGGGGGAGCTCGAGATGCTCACCCGCGGGCTGATGGGGCTGCCGCGGTATCCGCTGCGCGTCCTGCGCTCGCTGCCGCGGGCACTTCCGAACCTCGACGAGTCGCCCGTCTTCGCCACTCTGCCGGGCGCAGGGCTGGTCGCCAAGGTGACCGACCGGCTCACCCGCCCTCTCACGAGCCGCGAGACCGGGGTGCTCGCCCACACGACCTTCAAGGCCCCGAAGACCCGCTTCAACGGCCGGATCTCGCCGCACCGCCGATTCGCCTTCGGCCAGCTGGACCTGGACGAGGTGAAGGAGGTCAAGAACAAGCATCGCTGCACCGTCAACGACGTGGTGGTCTCGACCTGCGCGGGCGCGGTCCGCAGCTGGCTGCTCGAGCACGACGAGCTGCCCCCGGACCCCCTGGTGGTGCAGGTCCCGGTCTCGGTTCGGACCGACGAGGAGATGGGGACCTACGGCAACCGGATCATGCTGATGAGCGCCCCGCTGTTCACCAACGAGCCCGACGCGGTGCGCCGCCTCAAGAAGACCCACGACGCGCTCGCCGCGATGAAGGAGCACCACCGCGCGCTGCCGGCGGAGCTGCTCCAGGACACCAATCACTTCATCCCGCCGGCGGTCTTCGCCAGGGCCGCCCGCGCGACCTTCGTGATCTCGACCGGAGCCGGGCGGCCGACCTGGAACCTGGTCGTCTCCAACGTTCCCGGCCCGCAGTTCCCGCTTTACTGCGCGGGTGCCCGGCTGGTGGCGAACTACCCCGTCTCGGTGATCACCGACGGCATGGGGCTCAACATGACCGTGATGAGCTACTGCGGGAAGATGGACTTCGGGATCGTCGCCGACCGGGACCAGATGCCCGACCTCTGGTCGATGCTCGACCGCTTGCGCGATTCCCTCGAGGAGCTCAAGTAGACGAGATTGTCGACTGGCCTGGCGGCCGGGCCTTCGAGCAGCGGATCAGGCCCGGGATCGCCGATGCCGACGGCGGCGGACGCTGTCGCCTCGACGCGATGGCACGCTGGCTCCAGGACGTCGCCTATCTGGACCTGGTCGACGCGGGCTTCGAGGGGCGGGGTGCCTGGATCGTGCGGCGCACGCGCATCCGTGTCGAGGCCTTCCCGCGCTTCGGCGAGGAGCTGCACCTGCGCACCTTCTGCAGCGGCATCGCCCGCTTCTCGGCGGAGCGCCGGACCTCGATCACCGGCGAGCGGGCCGCCGTGGAGACGGTGGCGCGCTGGGTCTGCCTCGACCCGGAGCGCGGACGGCCGATGCGCTTCCCACCCGATTTCATCTCGACGTACGAGGAGAGCGCCGGTGGGCGCGATGCCAACGTCCGGCGCCGCCATCCGGATCCGCCAGGCGGCGCCCAGCGCTCGACCTGGCTCTTCCGGGCCACGGAGACGGACCCCGCCGGCCACATCAACAACTCGCACTACTGGGCGCCGCTCGAGGAGGAGCTCGCCGAGGGTCCGGAGCCCGAGCGGATCGACGCCGAGATCGAGTTCCGAGACCCGGCCATGCCGGGCGAGGTCGCGGTCCTCCGCGACGGGTCTTCGATCTGGGTCGCGGGCACCGAGGGCGCGGTGCACGCCTCGATTCTCAGGGGCTAGGCGGCCGCGCGCGTCCGGACGCCGTCGGCGGCCCGGGCATGCTCCGAGATCGCGTCGAGCAGCTGCGGCCACGCTCCGCGGGGCAGGTCGTGGCCCATCCCCTCGACCATCATCAGCCGCGCGCCCGGGATCGCCCTGGCCGTGGCACGCCCGCCGGAGGGGCGCACCATCTTGTCGACGGTGCCGTGGACCACGAGGGTCGGAGCCGTGATACCGCGCAGCTTCTCGGTTCGATCGCCCGAGGCGACGATGGCGCCGAGCTGGCGACCGCCGGCGCGCACGTCGAAGCCCCGGTCGTAGCTGATCCCGGCGCGTTCACGGATGTACTGCTCGTCACGGGGGAAGCCCGTGGAGCCGACGAGGCCGAACACCTCCGCGGAGCGGTCGATGTAGCCCTCCCGGTCGCGAGGCGGAGGCCGCAGCAGGTAGCGGTACACCGACAGTGTCGGCTGGCCGTGCCAGCGGCTGCCGGTGGTGGCCATGATCGAGGTGAGCGAGCGAACCGCCTCCGGATGTTCGGCGGCCAGCACCTGGGCGATCATCCCGCCCATCGACGCGCCGACGATGTGAGCGGGCGCCAGATCGAGCTCTCGCAGCAGCCCGACGGCGTCCTCGGCCATGTCCGACAGCGAGTACTGCTCCGGCGGGGGCCTGCGGAGCAGCATCTGCGCGATGCTCGGCGGGCTGAAATCGAAGTGAGTGGAGCGGCCGATGTCGCGGTTGTCGAAGCGCACGACGTAGAAGCCCCGCTCGGCGAGCCGCTCGCAGAAGTCCTCGTGCCAGGCGACCATCTGCGTGCCCAGGCCCATGATCAGGAGGATGGGCGGGTCGCCGGGATCGCCGTAGGCCTCGTAACAGAGCGTCACGCCCCGCCCGACGTCGCAGAACTCCTCGGCCATCGAGTGATCCTAGATGAAGGTCTCGGGACCGCATGAACTCCCTGCCTGTGCCCGCCTAGGCATTACGCACTTCTCGGCACTCCTGCAGTCGCAACGGATCTTGCACGCGTGTTAACGACCGCTTACATTCGCGGGACGACTGGATAGTCTCGCCGGCTGCCACGTGCGGGACGCCGCACGCCTGTCGATGCCTGACCCCCAGCTCAAAAGAGGGCGATCCACGCCGCGCGAGCGGTCCACCCCGCGTGGGCGCGCAGCCGTGCTCGCGCTGATGGTGCTCGCCACGCTCGTGATCGCCGCCCTGCTCGGCCAGAGCGCGCTCGGCGACCCGGCCTCGAAGATCGAGCAGAAGCAGTCGGAGCTCGACCGGATCCAGTCGGTCGAGGGTCCGCTGCGCTCGCAGATCGACCAGATGAACGCCGAGGTCGACCGGCTGATCGGAGAGGAGTCGCGGCTTCGCCAGGAGCAGGCGGCGGCGCAGCACGAGCTGGACGTCAAGCAGGCGGAGCTCGAGAAGGCGACCGCCCAGCTCAACGCGGAGAAGGCGGAGCTGGCGCGGGTGCGGGCGAAGCTGCAGCAGGCCGTCGCGGCGCTCGAGCAGCTGCTCGTCGACATCTACAAGTCGAACCAGCCCGACCTGACCTCGGTCGTCATGCACTCGGCGAGCTGGTCCGACCTGCTGACCAGGACCGAGTACATCAACCACATCCACGACTACGACGACGAGGTCGTCGCACGGGTCCGCGGTCTGCGGGATCAGATCACCGCTCTGGTCAACCAGCTCCAGGCGACGCATGACCGCATCAAGGCCGCCCGCGACGAGGTCGCCGCGAAGGAGCGGCAGATCGCCGCGCAGCACGAGCAGATCGCGGAGCGGCAGTCGCAGCTCGCTTCGGCGCGCGACGCGCGGCAGGGCGTCCTCAGCGCACTGCTTCGCAAGGAGCGCCAGATCCAGACGGATCTCTCGGAGATCCCGGCGCCGGCGGGCCACGCCACCATCGACTCGAGCGGCGACGCGATTCCGCCGGCGAACGCTCCGCTTGCAGTGCGCGGCGCGATCGAGGCGGCGAACCAGATCGACGACCTCCCCTACATCTGGGGAGGTGGCCATGGCTCGTTCACCTCCAGCGGCTACGACTGCTCCGGTGCCGTCAGCTTCATGCTGCACGGGGGCGGCTTCCTCTCCAGCCCGCTCGACTCGACCGGCCTCGAGGTCTGGGGCGAGTCCGGTGGCGGCAACTGGATCACGGTCTTCGCCAACAGCGGCCACGCCTGGGCCTACGTCGCCGGCCTGCGCTGGGACACCGGCGGGCCGGGCGGCGGCAACGGGCCGCGGTGGAGCACCGTCATGCGCGATGACGCGTCGAGCTTCGTCGCGCGACACCCAAGCGGCTACTAGCCGGTCTCCGCCCCGCGACTGACGGCGAAGCCGTCTGCCGCAGGCATCGTGATCACAATCACACTGCCATACAACTGTGTAGTTGTATTATCTCCGCATGGCGAAGTTCGAGGTCCAGCATCCACTCCCCGCACCGATCGTTGAGCGCATCGCCGAGCGCTTTCGTGTCCTCGGTGAGCCGATGCGGATCCGGCTTCTCGAGGCGATGCTCGAAGGAGAGAAGAGCGTCACGGAGCTGCAGGAGCTGACCGGCGCCTCGCAGCAGAACGTCTCGCAGCATCTGGGGATCCTGCTGCGCGCTCGGATCATCGAACGCCGCAAGGAGGGGAACTTCTCCTTCTACTCGATCTCGGACCCGGTGGTCTGGGCATTGTGCGAACAGGTCAGTGAAGGGCTGCGCGAGGAGATCGAGCGGCTCGAAGGCCTGCTGGAAGGGGGCTCACGGTGACCGACGTCGGTCCGATCGGGAGGCTGGGGCGCTACACAGCCACTCACTTCAGGGTCGTGCTGATCGGCTGGGCCGTGATCGCACTCGGCCTGGGTTTTCTTGCCCCGCGGGCCGAGAAGGCGCTCTCCGGCGCCGGCTGGGAGGCAAGCGGTTCGCAGTCCGTGCAGGCCCGCCATCTGATCAACCAGAACTTCGACGGGCTCTCCGCCTACGGCCTGATGGTCGTCGTGCATTCGCCGAATGCGACCGTCGGCGATCCGAGCTTCGCCGCGACCATCGGCGCGGTCGAGCGCAAGCTGCGTGACGACGACGCTGTGCGGAAGGTGGTCCCGCCGCGCCCGGGCGCCTCCATCTCGCCCGACGGGCATACCGCGATCGTGCAGACGGGGGCCGCAAAGGACTCGAACGCGATGGTCGAGGCGGCGCAGGACCTCAAGGGACCGCTTGCCCGGCTCGGCCGCGAAGGGGTGCAGGTGCACCTCACCGGCGCCGCCGGCATGTGGTCCGACTTCAACGCCGCCAACAAGAACGCGATGCTGCGCTCGGAGGTGATCTCCTGGCCGGTGACGCTCGCGATCATGCTGATCGCATTCGGCTCGCTGGTGGCCGCCGGCCTGCCCCTGATGCTGACGATGGTGGGCCTGATCGCGGCGGCCGGCTCGCTGTACCTCGGGACGCAGTTCCTGCCGATCTCGATCTGGGCGATGAACTTCGCTCTGATGTTCGCGCTTGCCCTCGGGATCGACTACGCCCTCTTCGTGGTCCACCGCTTCCGTGGGGCGCTTCTCGGCTCGAAGTTGCCGGCGGAGGAGGCGGTCGCGCAGACCATGGACACCGCCGGGAAGGCGGTCCTCTTCTCGGGCATCACGGTGCTGGTCTCACTGGGCGCCGTGATGCTGGTGCCGAGTCCCGCCTTCCGCTCGGTGAGCCTGGGAATCATGCTCGCCGTCGCCTTCGTCCTCGCTGCGACGCTGACGTTGCTGCCGGCGGTGCTCGCCAGGCTGGGGACGCGGGTCGACCGGCTCTCGCTTCCCTGGGTTCAGGCGGGCCGGCATCGCTCGCCGCGGTCCGCCGCCTGGGGCGAGCGCCTCTGGCGCCATCCCCTTCGGTACGGGCTGCCGGCCCTTGCAGCTCTGGTCCTGCTGATCGTCCCGGTCACGCAACTGGATACCGCGATGCCCTCGATCAAGGTCGTCCCACCACACGACTCCTCGAGAGTCGGGTACGAGCAGGTCCAGGCTGCCTTCGGCCCCGGTGCGACGGGTCCCCTGCAACTGGTGACGCCCGCGGGGAACGCGGAACGGGTGACGGCCGTGGCGCAGAGCGATCCCGGCATCGGCCAGGTCGGGCCAACGGCACGCTCAGGGGACGTCGCCCTGATCCAGGCCGTTCCCACGCGCGATCCCTCGAGCTCCTCTGTTGGCGCGACGATCGACCGGCTGCGAGCCGGGCTTCCGCAGGGTGCACTCGTGGGCGGCGCCGTCGCCGAGAACTACGACCTGCAGTCAGCTCTCGCGGCCAAGACGCCGCTGGTGATCGGCGTGGTCCTCGCGCTCGGGTTCGCGCTCCTGGTCTTTGCTCTGCAGGCGCCGCTGGTCGCGGCGGGCGCCGTGCTCACCAACCTGCTCGCGACTGGGGCCGCCTTCGGCGTCGCCAAGTGGGTCTTCCAGGACGGGGCGCTCCATTCCCTGCTCGGATTCGAGCCGCAGGGGTTCCTGGACGCCTGGGGCCCGGTCTTCTTCTTCGCGATGATCTTCGCGATCTCCATGGACTACACGGTCTTCCTGCTCTCCTCGGCCAAGGAGCATTGGGACCGCACGGGCAGCGCCAAGGAGGCGATGGTCGGTAGCTTGGCTCACACCGGGCGGGTCATCTTCGCGGCCGGTGCCGTGATGGTCGCGGTCTTCTTCACCTTCGCCCTCTCGGGTCCGCTGCCGCCGAAGGAGATGGGAATCATCCTCGGCATCGCGGTCTTTCTGGACGCGACGCTCGTCCGCCTCCTGCTGATCCCGGTGATGCTCAGGCTGCTCGGCCCGTGGGCCTGGTACAAGCCGCGGTGGGCTGACCGCGTGCTGCCCGAAGTCCGGTTCGGTCACGCCTGAGCGCGCCGAAGTGAGAGCGCCGGACCGCGCCTACTTGGCCGGCCAGCAGTAGCCGTAGGCCGTCAGGTTCGAGGCGGGCCCGAAGAAGCCGTAGCTGCGGGCCGTGAAGCTGTTGTTCCGGTTGATCGAGCCCTCGGCGAAGAAGGCGTTGGGCGAGCGGCTGTTCGAGAAGCCGCCGGCGACCAGGCGCCTGCCGGCCGGGCAGGCGGGCGTGGTCGTGCTCGCCAGCTGGTTGGCTCCGATCGGGGCCGGGCTGGACGCGACCTCCGTCAGCTTCGGCTTCGGCATGCGCGCGCAGTAGGCGATCGCGGTGAGCTCGCCCTGTCCGGTGCCGTAGGCGCTGCCGGTCACGGTCCAGGCCTTCTTGCCCGCGGCCCGCGACTCGGTGATGTAGTCGCCGCCGTCGCTGCGGAAGTTGGTTCGCTGGAAGCCGCCCGAGACGAGGAACTGGCCCTTGGGGCAGCGTGCGGTCACGGTCTTGGTCTGGCCGCTCCTGACCCAGACGGTCTTGTGCGGGGTCGGCGTGGCCGGGATCACGCCCCTGCCGCAGACCACCTGCATCGTGACCTCCCGCGTGGTGGTCTGAGCCGGACTCGGGTCCAGGACGACGACGCTGATGTGGTAGCCGAGCTGCGCGCCCAGCCGCTCGTAGGAGTGCGGATAGATCCCCTCACCGTCGGATCCGACGGTCGGGCTCTGCGTCATCCCGCCGCCGATCGGAGACTTCCCGCCGGGGCAGAGGACCTCGAGCCGGGGGGCCGTGTCGGGCTTGTTCAGCCTGTATGTCTGGGTGGCGAGACTGACGCCGCTCAGCGTGCGGGCGACCCCGGGGGTCGCCGCTCCCTTGCGTCCCTGGATCCGCACCGTGCCGAGGTGCGAGTCGAGTACGTAGATGCTGGCGGCCCGCAGAGCCATCCGCAGGCGATTGCAGCTGGTCCCCGACTTGAGCACGTAGACCCGGTTCCGCACCCGCAGCTGGCCGGTCCCCTTCGCCACCCCGACCTTGTGTCCCGTGGCCTGCGTGAGGATCCCCGCCAGCTCCTTGGGGGGCGCGTAGCAGCCGGCGGGATCGAAGCGCCGATCCTGGAGGGCGAACTTGTACGCGCCCTCCAGGCGCTGCGTCGGAAGGTTGAAGCCGGGCCCCTTGGCGGAAGCGCTGGAGCTGATCACGAGGCCCGTGACCAGCACCGCGATCAGCGTGATGAGGATGGCGGCGCGGCGCATGAGGTGGGCATCAGAACAGATCCGGCCGTCAGAAGTTGCGCGGTTTCGAACCGGGCGTATCGGAAGACCGCCCTTCGATACATTTCACACCGCGTGTATCAGACGCGCTAGCGGGACGAAAAGGAGGAGAGGATGCTCGGAGGGCGGAGGACGCCGGTCAGGCTGCTCCTGACGGCGATGGTGGTGGCGGGGATGTGCGCTTGGTTTGCGCCGAGCGCGGGGGCCAAGATCCCGGTCAAGTTCAAGGTGATGCGGGGCTTCGCCTCACCGGGGACCCCGGAGAACCTGAACGTGGTCGGGGTGCTGAAGTTCGGCGATCCCAAGGCCAAGAACGTCCTCGTGCTCAACCCGGGCACCTCTGCCGGTGGCGGCTACTTCCAGCCGCTGGCCCGGACGATCGTGAAGACGCTGCCGGACTGGCAGGTCTGGTCGGTGGAGCGGCGCGAGAACTTCCTCGAGGACCAGTCCGAGCTCAACCTCCTCAAGCAGGGCAAGGTGAGCCCGTCCGACTTCTTCGACTACTACCTGGGCTACCTGTCGAACTCGAGCATCACGAACCACGTCCACAACGTGTCCGACGCTTCGGTGCCCTACGCGCGGGAGTGGGGGATGAACACCGAGATCAACGACCTGCGCGTCGTGGTCAAGGCGGCGGCGAAGAAGGGGCGCAACGTTGCGATGGGCGGCCACTCCCTGGGCGGCTCGATCACCACGGCCTACGCGACCTGGGACTTCAACGGCACGCCGGGAGGCCGCGACCTCTCCGGCCTCGTCCTGATCGATGGGGCGAGCAGCCCGACGGCCGTGACGCCCGAGCAGGCGCAGACGTCGCTGAACGACCTCCAGACGTCGTCGCCGTGGCTGAGCTTCGGCGGCATACCGGCGCCGCTGGCGGGTCTCTTCGGGACCGTCGGCTCCGCCACGACCAAGGCCTCGCCCAACACCCTCTCGGTGTTCGCCGGCTGGCCGCTCCTGCCCTCGAACCTGATGCCTCCCGGCGGGATCATGCCGACCAATGAGGGCGGCTTCGGCTTCGCGACGGACGCCGCGACCTCTCCGCCGAACCTGCGGGCGGCGCAGGTCCACTCCGGCCACCTGGCGCCGAGCGGCGACCCCCGTGGCTGGGTGCGGGACGGGGCGATCACCCCGATCCAGCGCTGGGCGACGATGTTCTCCGGCTGGGGCCTGCAGAACATCGACGGCACCGCCTGGTACCACCCGATGCGGCTGACGCTCGACTCGGGCGTCGTCGGCGACGGGATCCCAAACCCGGCTCAGGCCGTGCTCAACGTGCACTCGACGGACGCGGCGAAGCTGCCGAAGCGGCTGCGGATCCTCGCCTTCGGTGCTGCGCTCGGTGGCTCGAGGGTGCTGACCGCCGCGCAGATCCTGGCGCAGACCGCGCACATCCCGAAGAAGAACCTGAAGCTGATCGACCGACAGACGACCTACGCCCACAACGACCCGAACTCCGCCTATCCGAAGAACGCCTTCCTGAAGCGGCTGATCCCCTTCCTCGAGAAGATCAGCTCGGGGAAGCAGGGCGGGAAGAAGAAGGGCGGGAAGAAGAAGTAGCCCGCTAGCCGCTCTCCACGGGGCGCCCGGCCCGGCGCCAGGTGCCGACGCCGCCGTCGGCGACGTGCAGGACGCGCTCGAAGCCCTCGCGCTGCAGGATCGACGCGGCGAGCCCGCTCCGCTTGCCGCCGCTGCAGATCGCCGCGATCGTCCGGTCGCGCGGCAGCTCGCCCTGCCGCTCGGGGAGGTCGCCGTAGGGGAGGTTGACCGAGCCGGGAATGTGGGCCTCGGCGTACTCGTGCTCGTCGCGGACGTCCAGGACGAGCAGCTCGTTCGCCTCGAGCCGCTCCGCGAGCCCGTCCGGATCGATCAGCTCGATCCGCCGCACCGGACGGCCCTCCGAGCGCCAGGCGGTCATGCCGCCCTCCAAATAGCCGCGCACCCGGAGGCCGACCGAGGCGAGCAGCTCGGCGGCCTCCAGCTCGTAGCCGTCGGAGGCGGCGATCACGATCAGCTCGACGTCGGGCGGGACCACCTTGGCGACCTTGGTCGCGAAGCCCGTCTCGTAGGCCGAGGCGCTGATCGCGCCCGGGACGTGCGCCTCATCGAACTGCTCGTTCGTGCGCGCGTCCACCAGCAGG
>Ga0081455_10007969_pt1 | contig 11075 bp, 10 predicted proteins | sample TabmetS3T2R1_FD_70207 | JGI IMG/M metagenome (GOLD analysis project Ga0081455, IMG submission 70207) | Tabebuia heterophylla rhizosphere microbial communities from the University of Puerto Rico - S3T2R1 | ecosystem: Host-associated > Plants > Roots > Rhizosphere ... | reverse complement strand
GAGAGCGCGGGCTGGACGCGCTCTGAAGCGTGATCTAACCAGCGAGCGTCTCAACGTCGCGATCCGGTCTGAGTGGTCTTCCACAGCAGGGCCGGATCGTCGGCGTTTGATCACCGACTGCGTTGAGTCGGCGCTGGTTGAGCTGTATGCAGAAGTGGGCGGCCCTGAAAACGGGGCCGCCCTTGCTGCTGTCGGAAGTTTGGCGCGGCGCGAGCTTGGTCCACGATCAGACATCGACCTGGTCTTGTTGCACGACGGCAAGTCCTCAGACAAGATCAACGGGCTCGCCGCAGACCTGTGGTATCCGCTCTGGGATTCGCGGATCCGCGTTGATCATGCGGTGCGTACGCCGGCGGAGTGTGTTGAAGTCGCAGGCCGAGAACTGAGTGCGGGTGTAGGCCTGCTCGATCTTCGGATGATCGCCGGCGACGCCGAACTGGTCAAGCGGGCTCGTACGACCCTTCTGGACAGCTGGCGTGGCCATGCCCGCAAACGGCTTCCGGAGCTACTCGCGTCACTCGACGAACGTCTCACGAGCTTCGGTGATGCCGCCTACCTGCTGGAGCCCGACCTGAAGGAGGCCCGTGGCGGCTTTCGCGACGTAACGATGCTGCGAGCGCTTGCCGCGAGCTGGCTTACTGACCGACCACATGTCGGCGTACAGGAGCCGTACCGACGGCTGCTTGATGTCCGAGACGCGTTACATGTGGCGTCGGGTCGCACCCTCGACCGGCTGATCGCCAGCGAAACCGCAGCCGTCGCCACCCGGCTGGGCTACAGCGAGGCCGATGACCTTCGTCGCGACGTCAGTCTGGCCGCGCGTCGCATCGGACATGCGGTTGACGTGACAGTACGGTCCGCCCGCCAGGCGCTGCCACAGCATCGCGTCCTCAGTTTCATCAAGCGCGAGCGCAAACCCGACTACATCAAGGCCGATCACGGCTTGATCATCCACCTCGGCGAGGTGGGCCTCGGCCCCGGGACCAGCCCCAGCGATCCTCTCGTCGGCCTTCGAGCTGGAGCGCTGGCCGCGCAACGCGGGCTGGCGCTCTCTCCCGTCACGGCTAACAACCTCGGCGAGCAGGGACAAGCGCTACCGACGCCGTGGCCCGAGGCGTGCCGGGAGGCGCTGCTGGACATGCTGGCCACTGGCGCCAATGTCGTACCGGTGTGGGAGGCCCTTGACCTCGCCAGCTGCATCAGCCGGTGGATTCCGTCCTGGGAGCCGATCCGCGCTCGACCGCAGCACAATCCGGTCCACCGGCACACGGTCGACCGGCACCTGGTGCAGACGGTGGCCGAGGCACAGCGTCACCTCACCCGGGTTGATCGGCCTGACCTCTTGCTGCTGACCTGCCTCTTCCATGACATCGGCAAGCTGCCAGGCGCTGGTGTCCACCACGCGGATCGGGGGGCACCTATCGCCAGGGAGGCGGTCGAGGCGATCGGTCTCGACCCGACCGACGCTGAGCTTGTCGAGCACTTGGTGAAGCACCATCTCACCCTCGCCGGGTTGGCCACTAAGCGGGATCATGCCGACCCGGCCACGCTCAATGCCCTGGTCGAGGCGGTACAGGGCCGCACCGACATCTTGGACCTGCTGCGCTGTCTCACCGAGGCCGATGCCCGGGCGGCCGGGCCGGCCGCCTGGTCGCCGTGGCGCGCCCAGCTGATCAACAGCCTCGCTGATCACACTGAAGGGCTGCTGATCGATGGAGGCACCCCACGAGTGGACGTGACCCAGTTGGTTGATCTTGGTCTGGCGCGTTCGGTCCAGCTCGATGGAAGGCCGCGGATCCGGGTTGCGGCCCAACCCGGCGGTGTGCAGCTGATCATCGCTGCGACCGACCGGCTGGGCTTGTTCAGCGACACCGCCGGTCTGCTCGCCTCGCATGCGGTGCAAGTGCGATCAGCGGTCCTCCACACGGTCGAAGGCATAGCCGTCAACACCTGGCGTATCGACAAGCAGGTGCCAACCGATCTGCCTGACACCGCGTACCTGATCAAGCAGCTGATACGCCTCGAAGCCGGTGAAACCGGCATCCTGGCGCCTGTGCAACGCCGTGAGTCCCGCGCCCACGGCAGTGGTGTGGTGTCCCACCCCTACGTCCAGCTGATCCGTGATGCCAGTGAGACAGCGGCTGTGATCGAAGTCCGGACCGGCGACCGTGCGGGCTTGTTGTACACACTCGGCCGATCCCTGAGTGAAATCAAATTATCCATCCGATCGGCCCACATCAGTACTCTCGCTGGCCAGGCCATCGACACCTTCTATGTGACCGAGGTCGACGGCTCGGCACCCGGCGCGCTGCGCGCCCAGGAGGCGGTCGATGCCCTGACCGTGGCAGCCGGAATTCCGGCAATCCCAGGGGAGAGTACGCCCAGCTGACTGTGGGGCTTCGAGTCGCTCGCGAGGTCCGATTGCTCGCTCCGCTCGCTGAGGCTCGTGCTACTGCGCCAACCAGGCTCCGTGCCTCGGCGGCGCCGTTCCGACTGTTATTGCCTAAGTTCGCTCTGCGATCAGGTCGTCGACCTCCGCCGACGTCGGCGGTTGCGCACCACGCCTGGAGCAGACGATGGAGGCAGCAGCGGCACCACGCTCCAAGGAAGCCGCGAGGCCCGAATTCAACTTCACCCAGCCATCGAGGAAGCCGGCCATGAAAGTGTCGCCGGCACCCACCGTGTCGACGACCTTCGTCGGGAAACCAGAGACTCGTGTGACGTTGCCGCCAGGCTCGATAGCCACTCCCCCGCCTGGCCCGAGCGTGATCACGGCAAGCCCGAGCCCGTACTGCTCGACCCAGATGCCGGCCAGCTCGACTGGATCTGCGCCGCCGTGGCCGGCGCTGCCGCCCTCTGCCTTGGCAAGGAACTTGATGTCCTCATCACTCGCCTTGACGATTCCTTGCCGCCGACCAACCACCCGTAGCCAGGGTTGCACCTTGCCCCAATAAACGTCGGGATCAGCAATCACACTCGGCCGTACGTTGATGTCGTAGGAAACCCCCGACCTGACGTCGCGCATCCAGTCCAGCAGCACCTCCGCACCCGGACTCACGATGCAAGACAACGATGCGATGTGCAGCCAGTCGTCACTGGACAGTTCCGGCAGGTCGTCGACCTGCCAGCCGAAGTTCGCTGTGTTGTTGAAGTGGAACGTGTAGCTAGCGACTCCTTGATCATCCAGACTGACGACCGCGATCGAAGTGGCCTGCGAAGACTCGGTGGCAAGATCGAGTTTGACGTTCGCCTCGAGAATGTGCTGGCGCAGCTGCCGGCCGAAGGCATCTTTGGATAGCCGGCCCAGGAAGTGCGTGTCGGCGCCAAGCTTGCCTAAGGCAACCGCCGAATTCATAGGACCTCCGGCCGACAGAGCCAGCCAGGTAGAGCTGAACGAGTCATCGCTCTCGGCATCTGCCTGAACCAGGTCGATGAGGGTCTCTCCGCACACCACGAAGCGAGTCATGGACCAAACTTAGTGGTTTCAGCAGCGCCGAGAGTGGGGTTGGTTTGCGTTGGTAAAGCAAGTTCGCTACCCAGCGAGCAGTCCGAATTCAGCACCCAGTCCGGCCTGCATCTCACCTCCAATCTGTTGCCACAAAGACGGGGGGAGAGCTCTGTCACTGATCTCGGTAAGCAATCTCCCCATGGAGTACTCCGGGGCCACCTGTACTAGCCGCTCGCAACAGCAGTTCAGCAAGGCGCCGGATCCGCTGAGCCAGGCGGCCATGCCTAGCAGACATAGGGGTGCAGCCGCCAATGTCGGCGGCACGTGCGCCACCACGCTGCCCCACAACCGGACGTGATCATCGGCGTTGGTCGGGCTGATCAGCGCCCAGGCCAGATCACGCAGGTCGATCTGGGTTACCAGGAGTCCCAGGAGCAGGGAGTTCCGCTCATCGAGAACACCGCCTCCGGATTGCGTCGCTTGCATGGTGCTGGCCAAGAGGCGAGTTCGCGCGCGTGGGTCATGCAGTTGATCCAGCTCGGTTAGCAGCGCGTCAGCCAAGGCCTCCGCTCGCGGCAGCTCCGTCGACGACGGGCCGCTGACGGTAGCCTCGAGCTCCCGCCGGTGGCCGTGAGCGCCAAGTCCGGCAAAGACCGCCGCCGCTGATATGGGATGGGAACTTGGGTCGAATGGCGTTCCACTGAGCGGGCAGCATTCCTCGCCACAGCTAAGTGACCACCACCGGCCGTGTCCGACGTAGAGCACGTCGGTCAGCCTGTTCGTGCCCAGCCGGTCCATGAGGCGTGTCAACAGCCGGTTGGCCGGCAAGGAGGCGGCGCTATAGGCCACCAAGGCCAGGGCATGAGCCTTGTGCTGCTTCGCTAGGCCGTCGATCCGTTCAGCCAGCTCATCGCTGGCCGACTCTGTCGGAAGATCCATTCGGGCCGTGAGCGCGATTTGTCCGGATCTGACGAACACCGCGACAATCGATTCATCGGGATGGAACCCGATCATGTAGGGGATGATGGCGAGAAGCTCGTCCGGCCTGCAGACCTTGAGCCGTGTTTGTGGCGGCCGGCGGCGTAGCCGTCGTGCCGATTTCCTTGAAGATGTCACGGTGTGAGCTTGCGGACGCCAAACCCGAACGTGTCAGCCGTCCGCAGATCTGTGGACAGTGGATCCGCCGACCCGCACTCCTGTGGACAACTCCGAGGTCAGCGGTTCGTTCAGCTCTTGTCTCTCCGGTACCGGCTGCTCTCGGCAGACTGCCCATCCTGCGCTACCGTGGTCGAAATGGACGAGCCCAGCGGTTCAGAGAGCACCGGTATGGGACCGACGCCCAGCGGGCCGTCCTTCGTCCCCTGGGCGCCCGCCCCGGGTGAGGTGCCGCCCAGCAAGCCAACGCTGCCTGCCCGTTCTGCCAAGTCGATGGCCAAGCCCACAAACCGGCTTCCGACCGTCATCACGGTAACGGTCATCCTTTTGGTTGCAGCCGTTGTCGCTGCGGCCAGCCTCGTTGCACACTTCGCGGATACCCAGGTCAGAGCTCCGGTCGCGCGCCACCAACCCATCCCTCAGATCACCACTCAAGGTGACCGGATCGAGTTCACAACCAGCGAAGGAAGCGGCCAGTTGGTCTTGCTCAGGCATCTCTGGCTGAGCACCGGGCAGATGCCGCCCACATCTGGCAGCTATCTCCGGGTCGAGGTGGAACTGATCTGCACCGCCGGTTCAGTGGACTACGACCCGTACAACTTCCAGGTCTTCGATCAAGCTGGCCGATTGTTCGAGACCGCGATCGAAGGAGCCGGAGATGCCATGCTGGAAACCGGCACTCTCCGCCCCGGCCAGCGAGTTCGTGGCACCATCGCATTCGATATGCCCCACAGCGAGGCGACGCTGCTGATGAGCGACGATACCAATCAGACGGTCACCGCACTGAAGGTCCCTGACTGATTTTCTTGAGCGCGTCACGCGGAAAGCAGATGCCCGCGATCAGCGAAGTTCTTTGCGGATCACCAGCTTCAGGCCCGACCAGACCTGGTCGATCGCGCATACCTTGACATCGACAAGCCCGCTGCTGGGCAGCACGATGTCCCGAATGACATCCTCCGTCATATCCGTGTCGATCTTGCTCGCCCGCTTGGGCCAGGCCACCCAGATCATGCCGTTCGGGGCGATTGCGGAGGTCAAGGCGGGGAGCCGGGAGGCGAGGTCCACCTGCCTGGTGATGAAGATCAGCACCAGGTCCCGATGCCCAGTCAGCCGACGGCTGGTAGTCACGCCGTTTGGCAGCTCGCCGAGGATGGTTTTGACGTCAGGCGGCGCGTGCAGCAGCGCGATGGACATGCCCGGCTTGATGCCGAGCTTCTTCTGCAGTGGTGTTCCTGAGTAGCCGACCGTCATTCTGACCTCACGGAATCAGCATGCACTGAACCACGACTGAAAGCAGAGTGCTAGCCGATCCCCAGCTGCCGTGCTTGACTCGGCGGCGTGGTGGAAGCGAAGCCTACGCACGCCGGCGAGCCGCATTATGGGGGACTGGCGAACCGGCTCAACTGGCTGCGGGCAGGCGTACTTGGTGCCAATGACGGCATCGTCTCGGTGTCGGCGATTGCGGTTGGCGTAGCCGGCGCATCACCGCAGCTCGCGCCGATCCTCGCTGCCTCCGTTGCGGGACTGGTCGGAGGCGCGCTTTCGATGGCTCTCGGGGAGTACGTGTCGGTAAGCAGCCAGCGTGACAGCGAGCGAGCGTTGATTGCCAAGGAGAAGGCCGAGCTGGCGACAATGCCTCGCGAGGAACTGGCCGAGCTCACCCAGCTCTATCAGGACAAAGGGCTGAGCCCGCAAACCGCACGCCAGGTGGCCGAAGAGTTGACGGCGAGCGACGCGCTTGCCGCACATCTGGATGCCGAACTCAACATTGATCAGCAGGACATCGTCAGCCCATGGCGTGCGGCGTATGCCTCTGCCGTCGCCTTCCTCATCGGCGGTCTGCTGCCGATCCTGGCCATGATCGTTTTTCCGGACACCATGCGCATTCCAGCAACGTTTGCGGCTGTGCTGCTTGCCCTCGCGATCACGGGCGCGACCGGTGCCTACCTCGGCGGAAGTCCGACACTGCGGCCGACAATTCGGGTGGTAATCGGCGGCGCATTCGCCCTCGCGGCGACGTTCCTCATCGGTCGCCTGCTGGGCACGACGGTTCTGGCCTAGGTAGCGTTACGCAACGGCCATCAGGCATCCGACACGCGCGGCATGACTCCTGGCCTGGTCCAGCCAGAAAGGCAGTTCCGCCTCGGAACCGTGCGGCAGATCCGCGATCCACATGGCCGTCGCCAGCGAGCGCACGGCCTGGATGGCCGGGTAGAGCCGACCCGGTCCGCCTGCTCGCCGATACCCCAAGAGAAAGTAGTCCACCAGCGGCTGTGGCATCGCGCGCCATCGCGGCGCCAACCACGTGATCATGTCGATGGCCGACGCCAGATCCCACGCTGAATCTCCGAGGCCGGCATCCTGAGGATCGACGAAGCTGACTCGCAGTGCTGGTCGCTGCTCCACCAAGACATTGAAGGCATTCAGGTTGCCATGGATCCAGTGCAGTTCGGTCCAGCGCGCATCAACCTCGCTTGCGGCGGCACGCAGGTCGCGGGAGGACTCGTACGCCCTGAGCACCGCCGCATAGCCGAAACCGCGTGCCGCGGGTCTCATCGAGGCGGTCACGTGCTCTGGATCGGCCACCCAGGGTCGCGCAGCGAGCGGTGCCGATGAGCGGCGGACCGCCGCGGCGTGCAATGCCGCAACTGCCGCCCCCCACGCCTGGCAGATCTGCGCCAGCTCAGCGAGGGTGCCACCTTGTTGGGCAAGATCAGTGCCGCCGAATTGGCCTTTGTGCGAGATGAGTTCGGTAGGTGTGTACATCGCAACCTCCCAAACTCCTCGCACCAACGGCGGTAGCCGTCAAGGGCCTTTACATGATCAGAGCCTGCTGCCCAACCGGTGATACGGCCGGAATCGGCTATCACAATCAATTCGATGCAGGCCGTGGAAGGGTTTGGGCGATCGGCTCAGTAGCGTCGCAAAGGGTGCCCTTCGACGGGCTCAGGGCACATGGAACGCGGGCTCAGGGCACGTGGAACGCGGGCTCAGGGCACATGGAACGCGGGTTCAGGGCACATGGAACAAAGGGCATATGGACGCCGGCTACGGAAGGATGCCGACACAGGCCCAGGTGCTGGTGTACCCAGGCTCAGAAGCGGATGTCCCAGTTGTCAGGATTCCGGGCCGGCCGCTTCCGGATACCCGTTCTCCGGGATCTCCGGTCCGCCGGGCGGATCCAGCGGTCGATCTGGATCGACATACTCGGTGTCCTCCGGTGGGTCAAGCGGGCGATCAGGATCGACCTGCGGCTGGGCCTGGTCGGGCGCACCGGAGGGGGTATCGGGATCGGGCATGGTTGCATCGCTCCTTCCACATCCCAAATGGCCTCTGACGGCATAGTTTTACCCAGGAATCAGACCGGTCATTGCGCCGGTTTGGGCTGGCCAGGCAGGCTGGGTTCGACGAGTGGTCGCCCGGCGGGCACCGATTAGGACCGACGGAAAGGTGAACGATGGCCGAACGGACGGTGCCGCGCCCTGGCTTGGCCGCCTTGTTCATGCTGTTCCTGCTCGCGGGCATGTGGGTTCTGGAGTTCCTTGATCAGCTGAGCGGCCACCAGCTAGATCAGTTGGGTATTCACGCTCGCGAAGTCGATGGCGTGCCGGAGATCCTCACTGCGCCCTTCCTGCACGCTGGCTGGGATCACCTGATCAGCAACTCATTGCCGTTCTTCGTGCTCGGATTCCTGGTGCTGCTCAGCGGCCTGGCCAGGTGGTTCGTCTCCTCGTTGATCATCATTGTCGTCTCTGGCATGTCAGCCTGGTTCCTGACGCCTGCCAACACGATCATCCTCGGTGCCAGCGGCCTCATATTTGGCTGGCTTACCTACCTACTGGCCCGCGGAATCTGGTCCCGGCGCCCAGCCCAGGTGGCGATCGCGGTGATTGTGCTGCTCGTGTACGGCGGCTTGATCTGGGGCGTCCTTCCAGGCACCGCAGGGATCAGCTGGCAGGCACACCTAGGAGGTGCAATTGGCGGGGTGCTGGCAGCCTGGCTGTTGCACCGACGGGCCAGCCGCCAGGCCGTCACCGCAGGATCGATCCGGCGCTATTGATCCCGACGAAGCCTGCTGGTCAGTGATCCGCCAGCAGATGCTCAATGCAGCAGCCGGTAGAACCGGAAGAAAGCAAAGTCCCGATCGGCAGCACTTCTGCTGACCTGAATCTGGCACGCGTGCGTCGTCAGTGAAGATTGACTGGCGCATGACCGTGTCGGTGCCCTCCGATGGCGTGGACGACAAGCCGTCCGGAAGGCAGATCGGCGTGCTGTGTATGCGGCCGATTCCTCTCCCGTAAACGGTTACGGTGGAGCCGCCCGGGTGATATGGCGGGCACATGTCCCAACCTGCAGGAAGGACTGCTCGTGCCCAATCCGATCAAGGTCGCAGTCCTGGGATTCTGGCATGTCCATGCTGCCGAATATGCCGACCGGGTACGCCAGCACCCGGACACCGAACTGGTCGCCGTCTGGGATGACGATCAGGATCGAGGGCAGGCGGCCGCCGAGGACCTGGACACTGCCTTCTTTGAGGACCTCGGCGATCTGCTCGCCCGCGACGATGTCGATGCCGTGACCGTCACCGCCGCCACCAGTCAGCATCACCGGATCATGATCAGTGCCGCCAACGCCGGCAAGCACATCTTCACCGAGAAACTCCTGGCACCGGCGGTTGCCGAGGCCGAGGAGATCATCGCCGCGGCGGATCAAGCCGGTGTAGCGCTGGTGGTATCACTTCCCCGGCTCTACCACGGATATGCCCGCACAATCGTCGATCAGCTCAACCAGGGGCGACTCGGCAAACCGACCTACTGCCGGGTACGGCTGTCTCACGACGGCGCTATCGCCGGCTGGCTGCCGGAACGCTTCTACGATTCCACCGCTGCCATAGGCGGCGCGCTCAGTGATCTTGGCTGCCATCCGGTCTATCTCGCTCAGCTGTTCCTCGGCACATCCCCGGCCACGGTGAGCGCCACCTACGCCTCGTTCACCAAGCGTCCAGCTGAGGATCAAGCCGTGGTCACCCTCGGATACGACGGCGGTGCGATTGGCGTCGCGGAAACCGGATTCCTGAGCCGAGATCCCTTCACCATCGAGATTCATGGCACTCGGGCCACCCTGGCGTACGACGGCACCGAGAACCTGCTGCAGGTGCGCGACGCACGAGCGGACAGGTGGCAGCCAGTGACCATGGCTGACGACGGCGCTGACCCGTTCGCGCTGTGGGTGGCTCACATCCACAACCGGACACGGGCCGACGACAACCTGGCGCGGGCGGTCGAGCTCAGCCGCCTGGTGGTGTCGGCCAACATTTCAGCAGCTACCGAAACGACTGTGCGCTATTCGATCGAGGCAAAATGATCAAGGTAGGCCTGATTGGTGGCGGCGGCATCGCGGACGCTCACATCCGGGGCTACCGTGCTTACGCTGAGACCATCGCGGTGACCGCGGTTGCCGATGTGGTCTACCAGACTGCCAGCCGGCGCGCAGCCGAGCTCGGCGCGGTCGGGTACACCGATTTCCGCCAGATGATCCTCGATGCTGATCTTGACGCGGTGGACGTCTGCTTGCCTCACCACCTCCACGCGGAGGCGATCATTGCCGCTGCCGCGGCAGGAAAACAGATCTTGTGCGAGAAGCCGCTCTGCCTGACTGTGGAGGAGGCAGATCAGGTGCGGCTGGCGATCGAGGCAGCAGGCGTGACTTTGATGTGCGCTCACAATCAGCTGTTTCTGCCCGCAGTGGCCAAGGCAAAGCAGCTGTTGGATGACGGGATTCTCGGCACGGTCTATGAGGTTCGGACAACCGACAGCTTCTACAACGACTTCGATCCGCAGAACATGGGCTGGCGGGCGACTGCTACCACCAGCGGTGGCGGTGAGCTGATCGACACCGGCTATCACCCCACCTACCTGATGCTGCACTTGGCGGGTGGCTCACCGGTGGAGGCCACGGCCTTGCTGTCTCGGCACCGGCTGCGCTTCATGGAGGGCGAGGACTCTGCTCAGGTGCTTGTCCGCTTCGACAACGGGGTCGTCGGCCACCTTGTCACGAGCTGGGCGTACGACCCGCCGCCCAGCACCGAGAAGTTCTCGGTCGTTGGAGAGCGCGGCTCGCTGGCGAGCGACGGACGGAAGCTGGTCGTGACGCTTCGCGGATCAGGCAGCCAGAGCTATGACTTCGAGGACGTGGACACGTATGTGTCTGAAATCGGACACTTCGCCGAGTGCTTGCGCTCTCACACACGACCGCTGCATACCGAGAAGGAAGGGATCGAGGTACTCGGCCTCATCCTCGCCGCGTACGAGGGCGCACACAGTCGGACCATTGCGCCTGTCTTCAGGCGTTTCTAAAAGATGGAAATGCTCACCGAGGAAACACTCGTGCCTCCCACCAGAGGCGAGAGGCACGAGCACATTCCCCGAGCGTGAGCGGCCGTGGGCCAAACAGTGAGTGCTCTACTCGCTGA
>Ga0081455_10007968_pt1 | contig 11075 bp, 8 predicted proteins | sample TabmetS3T2R1_FD_70207 | JGI IMG/M metagenome (GOLD analysis project Ga0081455, IMG submission 70207) | Tabebuia heterophylla rhizosphere microbial communities from the University of Puerto Rico - S3T2R1 | ecosystem: Host-associated > Plants > Roots > Rhizosphere ... | reverse complement strand
ACGCCCGCGTTCCACGGCTTGTGGAAGTCGGCTGTCTTGTACACCACCGTCTTCGTGCTCGTGTCGACCACCAGCCGGATCCTGGTGAACCGCGCCCCCTTGCTGAGGTTCTCGGTCAACAGGACGCCGTTCGGTCGAGTGGACAGCACCTGGAAGTTCGTGTGGTCCCCGATCACGGCGTCCACGTCCGTCAGCTGGTCGGCGAGATCGACTACCGGACCCGTCGGGTTCGTGAGCGTTCCGGCGGTCGCGCCGTCGTGGCCCATGACCACCACGGTCTTGATCCCCTGGCTCCTCAGGCTGTCGACCTCGGCCTGGACGGCGGGGGCCCGGGGTGCGACGTGGAACGGGCCCAGCCCACCGGGGAAGATCAGCTCCGGGATGTCCTCGTTCGAGAACCCGACGAGCCCGATCTTGGTGCCATCGAAGTCGAAGACCGCGGAAGGTGACCATTCGGCGGGCGTGTCGCCCTGTGCGTCCACGATGTTCGACGAGAGGTAGGGGAAGTCCGCGAGCGGGATCAGCGTGTTCCGCAGGTACTGCTCCCCCTTGTCGAAGTTGTGGTTCCCCAGCCCGTCTGCCGAGAAGCCCATGAGGTTCATGATCTCGATCGTCGGCGTGTCGCCGAAGAACGCCGAGATCGGCGGCGTCGCCCCGACCGAGTCGCCTGCCGCCACCGTGATCGAGCCGTTCGGCGCCTCGGCCCGGTACAGGTCGAACCACGTGTCCAGGAACGCGGCGCCGCCGATCGGGAAGGCCGGGTTCGCGGCGCCGCCTCCCGAGAGCGTGTCCGAGGCCTCCGTGAGCGGCACCAGCTGGCCGTGGTAGTCGCTGATGTCGAGGATCGTGGCCGTCTTCCATCGTCCGGGCTGTGGGAACAGCTCGGTCAGGATGCGGCCGCGGGCGTTCATCGGCCCCGGGAACGGCTCGGATGCCGAGCTCAACAGGAACGCGATCGTCGGCGCCAAGTCGACCGAACGGATCCCCTCGACCGGAGCCTGCTTGCGGATCCCCGGGCCGGAGGCGACGAAGACCCCGTGCATGTTCACGTTGTGCTCGAGGTCGACGAGGTCCGGGAAGTACCCGTGCTGCCCGAAGAACTGCGAGAAGGCGATCGTCTGCCCGGGCGTCGCCGCATCGAACTGGTACGGCGGGCGCAGCACGACGACGACGTCACCGCTCCGGTTGGGATGCAGCGAGTCGCTGCCGTCGACGTCTCGGAGCTCCTCCTTCAGGAGCACGTCCTGCACGACCTGGGCCCCCGGGTTCGCGGGGTCGGTCAGGCCCTCGAACGCGTCGACGATCTGCTGGCGAACGGCCTCGTACTGATCCGCCGGGACCTGCGGATCGTTGACGCACGGACAGGCGTTCCCGGAGATGGGTGGGTTCGGATCGCGTCCCGCGAGGTTGAGGTAGATCTGAGCGGTACCACCCGCCCAGCACGCCTTCGCCAGCGTCGCGGCGCCCGAGGCCGCCTTGCGGCAGTTCTGCAGGATGCCCTGGGCGCTCAGCTGCTCGGCCCCCTGCAGGCCCGCGTCCTTGAGCACCTTGCTCGCGTTGACGGCGTACCACTGCGGCCCGAACCCGTGGTCCGAGCTCGCGAAGACGGTCGTGTCGGAGCCCATCAGATCGCGCCCGAGCGCCAGCGTGTCGTCGGCCTCCTCGTACGCCGAGCGGATATACCCCTCGCGTTCGTCGACGCGCCCGTCCGGGACGTCGTCGTTCGTCACGTCGTCGAAGTACGGGTTCGGGTTGCCGTCCATGTCCGCCCGCGTGATGAGGCCCATGAACTGGTGCTGGAACTCGTCGGTGGTCGGCGTCCCGAGCATGAGCAGGTCGGGGTTCACGTCGAGGTCGTCCAGGATGTAGGACAGGTACGCCTGGTGCGCGTCCGCCCACTTCAGCCCCTGCTCGGCGTAGGTGTCCTCGTCGATGATCCCGGCCTCGAGCGGCGCGAAGTCCGCCGCCGTCGAGCTCGGGAAGTCGTGGTTGAGGGTCTCCTCGAATTCGGCCGATCCCGCCCCGCCGAGGGCGTTGTACGTCGCGTTCGCGCGCGCGATCGACGTGAAGTAGACCCGGAACGTCGACAGATCGGGGGCGATGTCGATGGCCTTGAAGAGCAGTCCGGCGGTCCTGCCCGAGAGGGTCCCGTCGAGCGTGACCTTCACGTCGGCCCAGTCCCCGGCGGCGAGATCGGCCACGGCGTCGTCGCCGTCCTTGCCGGCCGCGGCGTCGACGATCAGGACGCGGTCGTAGTTGGTCGCCGAGTCGTCCGTCGAGTCGTACACGTACAGGTCGTACGTGCGCGTGTGGTTCAGCGAGGACGGGAACGCCGTGTTCGTCGAGACGAGCTGCTCCTGCTGCGCGGGGCTGAACGAGTCGGGCACGTTGCTCCAGCCCGCCGCGGGATCCAGATCCACCCGCTGGTAGGAGACGCCGAACGAAGTCGCGCCCACGGGCTGACCGGGGATGTCGTAGTTGACCAGCACGCCGCGGTTGGAGAAGAACGTGCGGAAGTCCACGACGGGTCCCTGGAGCGGCGGGACGAGGCCGCGCGAGCCGACCCACTCGAGCGAGACCACCGTCTTGCCGGCACGCTCGGCGGCCTGCTGGATCGTGTCGGCCTGGAGGATCCCGTTGGCCGCGAAGCTCGTGGAGTTGTTGAAGTTGCCCTCGCCGGTCCGATGGAACGTGTTGTTGGTGGAGCCGTGCTCGCCGGGATAGGCCCCGGTCGCCAGCGAGGCCCAGCCGACCCCGGTGTTGGGCGGGAAGGCCTGGGTGAGGCCGTTGACGCCCCGAACGCCGTTGGCCATGAGGTCCGCGTAGGTCGGCATCAGCCCCTGGGCCGCGTACCGCTCCATCAGGTCCGGCCGCATCCCGTCGGACGCGAAGAAGATCACCTTGTCGGCGTGGGGCGGCGACGACGGCGGCTTGGCCGCCTCCGCGCCGGGAACGACGACGAGTGCGAACGCGAGCAGCGACAGCGCGACCAGGATCGAGCGTGTGCGACCGAGCACGGGCGACTCCTTCCCCCTCAGGCCGGATGTCCGGCGCTCCGACGGTCGGCGCAAGACGATCACGCGGGCCGAGCCGCCCCGGGGCCGCCGCGTGAACGCGGCTACAAAGCTATGTGAACCGCGTTCGTCGGCGCTGTCGGACGAAAGGCCTACTCGGGGTGGTTGAAGGGCCGGCCGAGCGCGCCCGCCAGCTGCTCGAGATCGCGACCGAGGTCCAGCATCTCGTCGGGCGTGAGCGCCTGCGGGCCGTCGCACAGGGCGCTCTCGGGGTCGGGGTGCACGTCGATCATCACGGCGTCGGCCCCCGCCGCGATCGCCGCGCGCGCCATCGGCCCGACGAGGTGGCGCTTGCCCACGGCATGGGACGGGTCGACGATCACGGGCAGGTGGGACTCGGCCTGCGCGACGGCCATCCCGGCGAGGTCGAGCGTGTTCCGCGTCGAGGGTTCGAACGTCCGGATCCCGCGCTCGCACAGGATGATCTCGGAGTTCCCGCGCTGCGCGACGTACTCGGCCGCCTGGAGCCACTCCTCGATCGTCATGGCGAGTCCGCGCTTGAGCATCACCGGGCGGTGCGCGAGACCGACCTCCTTCAGGAGCTCGAAGTTCTGCGCGTTGCGCGTCCCGACACGGATGCAGTCGGCGATCTCGGCGACGTGATCGACCTGGGAGATGTCGACCACCTCGACGACGATCGGCAGGCCCGTCTGCCGGCGGCATTCCTGCAGGACGTCCAGCCCGTGTTCGCCGAGGCCCTGGAACGAGTAGGGCGAGGTCCGGGGCTTGTAGACGTCGCCACGGAGGATGGTCGCGCCCGCGGCGCGCGCGGCCTTGGTCGCGAGCATCGCCTGCTCCTCGCTCTCCACCGCGCACGGACCCGCGATCAGCGTGAAGGTGCCGCGACCGACCGGCGTGGCGCCGACGTTCACGGTGGTCGGCGACGGATGGAGGTCGGCGGCCACCATCTTGTACGGCTTGCCGACCTGGATCACGTGGTCGACGCCGTCGAGCTGCCCCCACGGGATCGCCTGGAAGCGCTCGGTGTCGCCGACGAGGCCGATGATCGTGTGGACGGCGCCACGAGAGACGAACGCCTCGCCGCCGGCGGCGCGGACGCGTTCGGCGACCGCCTCGATGTCGGCCTCGGTGGCCTCCCGCCTCATCACCACGACCATCGCGTGCCTCCTCGTCCTCGGGGTCCGGTTCCCGGAGACGAAAGAACCCCGGGTCTTGGCCCGGGGTCCCCTGGTCCGTTCGGCTCAGGCGACTACGCCGGGCGAGGCCCGCCGTAGAACCAGAAACCGAAGAACTCCTGCATCAGGCGGCCATGGTGGCAGCCCGGCCGGGTCCTGGCAACCCACCGAGCGACCCACGGGATGGGTACGATGCGCGCGTGTCCGTGACCGTGGTCGACCACCCGCTCGCCGGACACCTGCTCACCCAGCTGCGTGACGAGCGGACGGAGCCACCGGTCTTCCGGACGCTCGCGAAGCGCCTGGCGTTCGCGATCACGCTCGAGGCGATCCGCGACCTGCCCACCACCGCCACTCGCGTGCAGACACCGCTGGAGGAGACCGACGGGCACGTCGTCGGGGACCTGGTCGCCGTGCCGATCCTCCGGGCGGGCCTCGGGATGCTCGAGGCGGTCACCGACCTGTTCCCGGAGGTGGCGGTGGGCTACATCGGCCTCGAGCGGGACGAGGCGTCGCTCGAGCCGCAGTCGTACTACCGCAAGCTCCCGGACGTGCGGGGATGCCACGTCCTGGTGCTCGACCCGATGCTCGCGACGGGCGGCTCGGGCTCGGCGGCGACGGCGGCCGTGAAGGAGGGCGGGCCGGCCTCGATCGGGTTCGTGTGCGTCGTGGCCGCGCCCGAGGGCATCCGCAAGATGGAGGCCGACCACCCCGACGTGCCGATCTTCACCGCGGCGATCGACCGCCAGCTGAACGAGCGCGGGTACATCATCCCCGGCCTCGGCGACTTCGGAGATCGCTTGTTCGGGACCGAATAGCTAGCTTCCGCCGCCGCCCTCGTACGCGCGGCCGGCCGCCGCCGGCGGACGCACTCGGCCCACGAAGCCCGCGATCGCCACGATCGTGACGACGTACGGGATCATCCGGATGAACTGCTCCGGCAGCAGCGAGATCACGGGGGCATCGTTCAGCCGCAGCGGGATCGCGACGGCGAACCCGAACAGCCACGCGAAGAACATCAGCCGGACCGGGTTCCAGTTCGACAGGATGAGCGCGGCGAGCGCGATGAACCCCAGGCCCAGCGTCTGGCCCTCCCGCCAGGCGCCGATCACCTCCGCGGCCAGGAACGCGCCGGACAGGCCCGCGAAGGCGCCCGACAGCAACACGCCCTGGTAGCGGTACAGGGGGACGCTCACGCCGAGCGATCGGGTCGCCTCGGGGTTCTCGCCGCACGAACGCAGCCGCAGGCCCCACCGGAGCCGGTTCAGCGAGTACCACACGGGGATCACCATGAGGGCGGCCACGATCACCATCGGCGACAAGCCCTCGAACGCGCGGTCCAGGCCTCCGGGTAAGGCCGACAGCCCCGGGATGTCGAGCCGCGCGAGGTGCGGGCCGCCCGGGTCCGACTGCGTCGACTGCCCGTTGAAGAACGCGTACGAGAGGAACCGCGCGAGGCCGATGGCGATCAGGTTGATCACCACGCCGGACACGATGTGGTCGACCCGGAAGGTGATCGTGGCGACGGCGTGCACGCTCGCGAAGATCGCGCCGCACAGCGCGCCGAACAGAAGCCCGAGGATCGGCCCCCACACCGTGCCGAGTCCGACCGTGTCGGTGAAGAACCGCGCGCCGAACGCGCCGGTGACGGTCCCCACGATCATCAGGCCCTCCAGGCCGATGTTCACGATGCCCGAGCGCTCGCTGAACAGACCGCCGAGGCCGGTCAGGTAGATGATCGTGAAGTACGTGAACGAGATCTGGACGGCGACGGCGATGTCCGTGAACGGCATCAGATCCTCTTCTCGTCGGCGGGCTCGAGCGCCTCGGCGCCGGTCTCCTCGGGGCCGCGGGGTCCGGCGCTCTCCTCCGGCGCGGCCGAGTCCTCCAGCTCGCCGGCCATGCCGGCCCGTTGCAGCTGGCGGGCGGCGAGCCGTCGCTTGGCGATCTGGTACGTGATCACGACGGTCAGGATCAGCAGGCCCTGCAGGATGATGATGAACTCGCGCGGGACCTGGCTCGAGATCTGCAGCGCGACCTCGCCGCGCGACAGGATGCCCCACAGGATCGCCGCGAAGATGATGCCGATCGGATTGTTCTGGCCGAGGAAGGCCACGGCGATGCCGGTGAAGCCCAGGCCGACGACGTAGTTCAGGGGCAGGTACCCGCGGTCCGCGAGGATCAGCTGCATCCCGACCAGGCCGGCGAGCGCTCCCGAGATCAGGAACAGGCGCAGCTGCGTCGCGCCGATCGACACGCCGCCCGCCTTGGCCGAACCCGGCGAGGACCCGACCGCCCGTGCCTCGTACCCCAGTCGCGTGCGTCGGATCAGGAACCACACGACGATCGCGGCCCCGACCGCGAGGAAGATCAGCCACGACAGGTGCGCCCCCGGCGTCACGCCGAACATCGCGCCGAGGTCCCCGGCCAACCCCGCCTTCGGGAACACGTTGCTGCGCAGGTCGACGAAGGCCCCTTCGGGGGCGTCGTTGTAATGGAGCGGGCCATTGAGCGCCCACCCGACGAGGCTGACCGCGATGCCGTTCATCATGATCGTGGTGACCACCTCGTGCGCCCCGGTCTTGACCTTCAGGACGCCGGGCACGGAGGCCCAGATCATCCCGCCGACCATCCCGCCGATCAGCACGGCGGGCACGAGCAACGGGCCTGGCAGGAAGTCGAAGTTGAGCTCGACCACGGCCGCCGTGATCATCGCCACGAGGTACTGGCCCTCGACGCCGATGTTGAACATGCCGCCCTTGAAGCAGACGGAGACGGCCAGCGCCGAGAAGATCAGCGGCGTCGCGATCGCGAAGACGTAGCCGATGCCGTCGGTCGAGCCGAGCGACGCGTCGAAGATCGACCGGTAGACCTCGATCGGGTTCTCGCCGTAGGCCACGATCAGGAGCGCGCCGATCAGCAGCGCGATCCCGAACGAGGCCAGCAGCGCGAGCATCTGGCCGACGAAGGTCTCGAGCCACGCCGGGCGCGCGCGGGGGCCGGCGATCGTGCCGGCCGTGCCCTCGGCGGCCACTACGCGGCCTCCTCGGGCGCCCGCCCCAACATGCCGATCCCGACCTGCTCGGGCGGCGCGTCCGGCGGGAACTCCCCGGTGATCTTGCCCTCGTACAGCGTCACGATGCGGTCCGAGAGCGCGTAGATCTCGTCGAGCTCGGCCGAGATGAGCAGGACGCCGCGGCCGGCCGCCTTCTGGTCCAGGATCTCCTTCCAGACGAACTCGATCGCGCCGACGTCCAGCCCGCGCGTCGGCTGCGCCGCGATCAGGAGCTTCGGATCGGTCTCGAGCTCCCGCGCGAGGATCAGCTTCTGCTGGTTCCCGCCCGACAGCGTCGAGGCCGACACGTCAACGGTGCGGGCGCGGATGTCGAACAGCTTCACCAGCCGCGCCGCCAGATCCTTGATCTTCCGGATGAACAGCACGCCGAGTGTCCCGGAGAAGTCGGCGTCGTCCTGTCGGCCGAGCACCGCGTTCTCCCAGAGCGACATGTTCAGGACCAGGCCCTGCTCGTGGCGGTCCTCGGGGATGTATCCGACGCCGGCGTTGCGGATGTCGAACACCGGTCGGCCCGCGATCGCGGCCCCCTCGAGCTCGATCGTGCCGCCCTCCGGCGTCCGAAGGCCGATCAGCGACTCCGCGAGCTCGCGCTGCCCGTTGCCCTCGACGCCCGCGACGCCGAGGATCTCGCCGGCCCGGACCTCCAGGCTGATGCCGTTCAGCTTGCCCTCGCCCGTGAGGTCCTCGACCCGCAGCACCGGGTCGCCGATCTGCACCTTCGGCTTCTCGAGGCGGAAGAGCACCGGGCGGCCCACCATCATCTCGGCCAGCTTGGCCTTGGACGTCTCGGAGGGGACGGTCTCGCCCACCACGCGTCCGCGCCGCAGGACCGTGATGCGGTCGGCGATCTCCATCACCTCGTCCAGCTTGTGGCTGATGAACACGATCGTCCGGCCGGCCTCGCGCAGCTTGCGCAGGTTGCCGAACAGGTCCTTGGTCTCGCTGGGGGTGAGCACGGCGGTCGGCTCGTCGAGGATCAGGATCTCGACGCCACGGTACAGCGCCTTGAGGATCTCGACGCGCTGCTCCTCGCCGACGGACAGGTCCTCGACGACCGCGCCCGGGTCCACGCGGAACGCGTAGGACTCGGCGAGCTCGGCGACCCGCTGCTGCGCCGAATCCATGTCGAGGCGCTCGCCGCCCTCCTCGCCCAGGATGATGTTCTCGGTGACCGTGAACGGGTCGACCAGGACGAAATGCTGATGGACCATCCCGATCCCGTTGGCGATCGCGTCGCGCGGAGAGGAGATCTTGATCTCGTTCCCGCGCACGAGGATCCGCCCGCCGTCCGCGGGATACATCCCGTACAGCACGCGCATCAGGGTGGACTTGCCCGCGCCGTTCTCCCCGATCAACGCATGGACCTCGCCCGCGCGAAGCTCGAGGTTCACCTCGTCGTTGGCGAGCACGCCGGGGAAGCGCTTGGTGATGCCTTCGAGAACGACGAGGGGCGGGGTCGCGCTTCCCCCCGCCCCGTCGCCGCCGGTCACGCTCCTGACCCGCCCTGCCTTACGAACCCTCGGGCGTGTCGGGCACGACGATCGTTCCGTCGATGATCTGCTGCTTGAACTGGTCCAGCTGCTCCGTGATGTCCGCGGTCAGGGCCTCGGGGTTCGAGGTCGCGTAGTCGACCCCGTCCTCGGCCATGCCGAACACCTGGCTGCCGCCGAAGTTGCCCTCCCCCTCCGCCTGGATCGCGTTGTAGACGGCCACGTCCACCCGCTTGAGCATCGAGGTCAGGATCCACGGCTGCTGCTCGGCACTCGCGGTCAGGTACTGGTCCGAGTCGACCCCGATCGCGAACTTCTGCGCCTCGACGGCTGCGTTGAACAGCCCGGCACCGGATGCGCCGGAGGCGTGGTAGACGATCTCGGCGCCCTCGTCGTACATCTTGCTGGAGAGCTCCTCGCCCTTGACCGGGTCGTTGAACGCCTCCGTGCTGTCGCCGATGTACTCGACGAGCACCTTGATGTTCGGGTCGATCTGGTGCGCGCCGGCCTCGTAGCCCGCCTCGAACTTCTCGATCAGGCCCGTGCCCTGCTGCCCGCCCAGGAACCCGATGGTGTCGCACTGGCACTTCAGCGCGGCGGCCGCGCCGACCAGGAACGAGCCCTCCTGCTCCTTGAACGTGTAGTCGGCCACGTTCGGGATCGCGTCGGCGTCGTTGGTCAGGCCGCACGCGGTGCCGCAGGTCGCGAACCCGTCCACGATCATGAAGTTCTGGTCCGCATAGTCCGGGGCGATCGTGTTGACGCCCGGCGAGAACGAGAACCCGACGCCGATCATCAGGTCGAAGCCCGCGTCCGCGAGCGCCTGCATGTTCTGGTCGCGGTCCGAGCCGGTCGAGTTCGCCTCGTTCGTCACGACGTTGTCCTCACACACGAGGCCGTCGGCGATCGCCTGCTGGAGCCCGCGGTTGGCGGCGTCGTTGAACGACTTGTCACCCAGGCCGCCGATGTCGAACGCCACACCGACCCGGATGTCCGAGTTGCATTCGGCGGCTCCGGTCCCCCCCGTGGCGGACCCGCCGGTCGCGCTGGTCTGCCCGCCGCCGTTGTCGTCGCTGCCGCACGCCGCGGCCACGACCGACAGGACGCCGAGCAGGATCAGCGCCTTCGCTCGCCATGAGCGCATGCCTTCCCCCTCCCGTTTCCGATGGGTGCCCCGAAACGGGGCACGGCCTCGATTCTCCCGTCGGCGGGACGAGCCCGTCAAACGAGGTCTGTAGCCCAACGGGGGTACGGTTCGGGGGCCGTCGCCGGATGTTGCGATGGCAGTGCGGGAGGGAGCAACGGGGGCGATGGATCGGCTGTCCGAGATCCGCGAACGCTTCGCGACCTCGCCGTTCCACACCGCGTTCGTGGGGGCCCGGCTCGAGCGCGTGGCCCCCGACGAGGTCGACGTCTCGCTCGACGTCGAGCCGCGTCACCTGAACCTTTCGGGCACGCTCCACGGGGGGATGATCGCGACGCTCGCCGACACGGCGACGGGCCTGGCCTACCGCACCGGCCTGGACGAGGGCGCGAGCGCGCTCACGAGCTCGCTCTCGGTCACGTTCCTGCGGCCGGGTGGGCTCGGAACCGTCACCGCGAAGGGGCGGGTGGTCAAGCGTGGCTCGCGGTTCGGCTACGCGGAGGCTGACGTGGTGGACGCGGCCGGAGCGCTGCTCGCGCGGGCCGCCGCGACGTTCACCGTGCTTGCCGCGCCCGAGCGCGCTCAGTAGTCGACGTCGATCTCCTGCATCTCCTTGGCGAGCTCGGACAGCGCGCCCTGGAGCTGCATCAGCAGCATCATGCTGCCGTTGATCCGGATCTTGCCGGTCATGAACGCCGAGACGGGGTTCAGCTCGCTCTTGGCGAGCGCCACCGCCGTGTCGTAATCCTGCTCGATCGTCGCGTCCGGCTTGTCGGCGTCGCCCGCCTCCAGGTCGACCGTGCCGTCCTCGAACCTCATCCAGTAGCGCTTGGGGCCGTCGGGGGTGTTGATCACGTTCTGGATCGTGACGTTGGCCGTGGCCGCGGCGGCGCGGAACGCGTCGCTGGCGTTGAGGCGTTTCTCGAGCTCCTCGGTCCATTCGGGTGACAGGAACTGGACGGGCATCGGGACCTCCCGGGATCGATGGGGCGGACGGTGAGGCGGCAGTCTATCGGGGCATGGTGGGCCCGGCCGCGGCGAACAGGTGCGGGTCGGTCAGGTGCAGCGCGTCGTTGAGGAACCGGACGCGACGGCTGTCGCCGTCGACCACGACCGAGTTCAGCGAGGCGTTCTCGGGCACGAAGAACATCTCGT
>Ga0081455_10007967_pt1 | contig 11076 bp, 10 predicted proteins | sample TabmetS3T2R1_FD_70207 | JGI IMG/M metagenome (GOLD analysis project Ga0081455, IMG submission 70207) | Tabebuia heterophylla rhizosphere microbial communities from the University of Puerto Rico - S3T2R1 | ecosystem: Host-associated > Plants > Roots > Rhizosphere ... | reverse complement strand
GGCCGCCGTCGATGCGACGCGCAAGCTGATCGAGCGCGACGGCGTGCTGGCGGTCATCGGCCCGATCACCTCGCGCAACCTGGACGCCATGGCGCCGGTGATCGAAAACGCAAAGACGCCGCTGCTCTATGCCACCAACTACGAAGGCGGCAAATGCAGCCGGTACATCTTCTCGTTCAGCACGGTGCCCAATCAGGAGCTGGCACAGCTCCTCCCCTACATGAACCGCACCTTCGGCAACACCTATTTTCTGCTCGGGGCCGACCGCGCCTGGCCGCACAAGATGTTCGAGGCCGCGGAGCCGATCATCCGCAAGCTCGGCGGCCGGGTGGTCGGCACGGAGTACACCACCGGCAAGGAAACGGATTTCGCCCCGCTGATCCGCCGCATCGCCGCGACGAAAGCCAAGGTCCTGCTGTTCGCTCTGAAAGGCGACGGGTTGAACTTCATCCCGCAGGCGGACGACCTCGGGCTCTTCAAGACCACGACCGTTGCATTTCTCGGGTTGTCCGAGACCGACCTCGGCATCTTCGGCGGCAAGGGCCAGAACATGTTCGTCGTGGTGCCATTCGTCGCGACGAGCGGCGCCCGACCGGCCAAGGCTTTCGTCCGCAAGGTCAAGACGGAAGCCGGCGCCGACGCCACGGTGTCGAACTACGTGATGACGCATTACAACGCGCTGATCGCCGTGAAGGCGGCGCTCGAGAAAGCGGGGAAAGTCGACAAGGAAGCGATGATCGATGCCCTCGAAGGGTTGGCGATCAAATCCCCCACGGGGCCGATGACCGTCGGCAAGAATCACCACGCGGCCATGACCATGTTCCTGGCCAAGACCAAGGGACGCGATCTCGTCACCGTGCGCGCGCTCGGCGAGATCACTCCCGACCCCGGCTGCAGGTGATCCGATCTTCGCAATGATCGACCGCTTTCCCCGTCATGGCCGGGCTCGTCCCGGCCATCCACGCCTTGTTACATCTTGTCGCACAAAGGCGTGGATGGCCGGCATAAAGCCGGCCATGACGAATCGGCGCTAAGCGAGGGCGCGTCGTATCGCGGCAACCGCCGCCTCGATCTCCTCCATGGTGTGGTAGCAGCCGAAGCCGAAGCGGATGCGCTCGCCGCGCACGTCGGTCACGATGTTGGCGCGAGAAAGCCGGTCGTACATCGCCTGTGCGTTCGCGAGCTCGAAGGTCAGGAAATGGCCGCGCGCGGTTCCGCTCCCCACCGGGGTCACGAGCCGGGCCTCGCAAAGCGGCCGCACCTCGGCGCGCGCGATCTCGGCGCGGAAGCAGTCCTGCAGGGCCAGCACGTGCTCGTGGATGGCATCGACGGTCAGCCCGATCTCGCTCATCCAGTCGAGCACGCCGGCGAGGCGGTAGAGCCCGGTCGGATCGAAGGTGGCGCCCAGGAAGCGGGAGCCGTCGACGCCGTAGCCGACACCGCCGCCGCTGCCGCTGAGCGCGCCGAAGGCGGCGAACCAGCCGGTATCGCGTGGGCGCATGGCAAAGCCCGGCGGGCAATGCATGAAGCAGACGTTCTCGCCCGCCATCGCATATTTGTAGCCGCCCGCGAGATAGAAGGCGCGCGCCGCGACGGAAGCAAGCTCGGTCGGCAGCGCCATGAAGCCGTGATAGCCGTCGAGCACCACAAGCGGCTGCGCGTCGGGCACCGCGCCGACGATGGCCTCGAGCGGCCCGCAGGTCGCCGCGGAGTTGAAGAAGACCTGGCTGACGAAGACGAGATCGTGTCCGCCGCGCCGCGCCGCCGCGGCGAACCGCTCGGGAAAGCTCGCGAACGGCTCGGCGGCGATGCGCTCGACGGCGACGAGCCCGTCCTCCTCCAGGCGGGCGATCTGGCGGGTGAAAGAGTGAAACTCGCTGTCGCTGGTGAGAATGCGCGGGATTGCGCCCGGCGGGAGCGCGGACAGGAGGCGGCGGACGAAGTCGTGGGTGTTGGGCGCGACCGCGATGGTGGCGGGATCGGGCAGGCCGAGGAGCGCGGCGACCCCGCGCTGCACGCGCGGCATCAGCGTCCCGAAGATCGGCTCCCATTTGGCGTCGGCGAGCCGCGCCGCGTCGATGAGCGCGCGGCGGTGGGCGGCGCAGGCGGCGTCCGGCCAGTAATGATGACTGTGCGCGGCGAGGTGGATGCGCCCCGGGGCGGCGGCGCGAAACTCGGTGAAATGGGCGCGCAGGTCCAGAGTCACGCGATCGGCCTCGCCGTATAACTGTAGCCCATGGCTTCCTCGAGCTCGCGCGGCAACTTCGGCAGCCGCGAGCGCGGAATGAGATAGGTCGACAGCCGGAACAAGTCTGAGAAGATGCGGTGCCTGACGGCGGTGTCGCGCAGATAGTCGTGGCCGGCGGAGCCGCCGGTGCCGATCTTCACGCCGATCATTCGCTGCACCATGAGCGCGTGCCGGTAGCGCCATAGCGTCAGCAATTCGTCGACGTTCATCAACGCGGCCAAGAGGCGGAATGGCAACTGCAGCACCGGCCGGTCTCGATAAACAATAATGAACAACGCTGCCTGCACCGCTGCTCGCGACATCTGCCATGGCGAAGGCTCCGATGCTGGCGCGAAGATCGCCTGGAATTCCTCGAGGGAGGCCTCGATTCCTCTGGCTTCGGCTTCCCGCTGCGCGGGACTCATCGCTTGGTTCGCGCGCACGCGCGCCGCGTCGTCCTCGAGCATCCGCCGCACCGCCGTGCGATATTCGCGCGAGAAGTCGTAATCGGGCCGGTGCACGAAGGGCGTGCGCGAAAGCCAGCGGTCGAGCTGGTCGATGAGCTTCGGGCCGCCTTCGGCGGCGGCAATGCGGTCGCGATCGGCTCTGCTTAGCGTGTCGTCGAAGGATTTGCCGCCGTATTCGGAGCGGACGGCGCGCGAAAGACCGAGCCGGATCTCGATCAACCGGAACTGGGCCGACTGGAAGCCCGAGGCCGGAAACAGGAAGTCGCGGAAATCGAGGAAGTCCAGCGGCGTCATGGTCTCCAGCACTTCGAGTTGCTGGATCAACAGCTTGAGGATTTCGTTGATGCGCTCGAGGCCGCGCACGATGCGCCCGAGGTACTCGTCCTCCACCACCTCCCCGCCGAAATCGGCCTGGATACGATCGAGCTCGTGCAGAATTTGCTTGAACCACAACTCGTAGGTCTGGTGCACGACGATGAACAGCATCTCATCGTGTGCGCTGCGGCCATGCCGCGCGCTCTCCGGCGCTTGGGCGGATAGGAGCGCGGGAAGCTTCAGATAGTCGGCGTAGTACAAGGGGGAAGCAGAAGACCGAGACATTGAGCAACCTTTCGCAGCCGCGCCGAAGTAGAATCAGGCGAGCTACAAGCTCCGCTCTGGCCTCGGCGCGGCAAGATTGGCGCTATTTCGCGCGCCTATATGTCACCTTGGCCGGCGCGCCGCCGTGCGACGGCGTGGGGTTGAGGTACGTCACCTCGTCATCACCGTTGAACGAAAGGATGCGCGTCTGCGTGCCGCCGGTGAAATTCGGAAACGTGCTGCCCTCGACATTGACCGTGATCACGCGCGTCGGCTCGTCGATGGAGTAGCTCCCGTAGTAGGCGATGCTGCCTTGCACGACCGCCGTGGCCTCGTCCGGCGTCGCGGTCATGCGATTGTTCGAGACAAATTGCGGTAGATCGCAGCGTACCACGGTGATCATGAATCGGCCATTGGCGTCGACGATCATGGAGCCTTTCGGATTCGCGCCGTAGGGAAAGGTCTGATCCGCTTCCTCGCCGGCCGTGAGCGAGACGAGAGTCCACGCTCCGACGAGTCGCTCCTTGGCGGTCTTTGCCAGCGGCTCGCCCATGCATACTAAGCCAGCAGCTGCCTCAGCTCTCCAATCCCGTCGGCACGTTCTTGTTCTCGCTTTCGAGCGTCATGCCGGAGGCGAGCGCCATGGTCTCCATGAGCGCCGCGAAATCCTTTTGTAGGTACTCTTCGGGGTCGGACTTGAGGGTCGCTGCGCCGAAATGGCTTTGCAGCACCTCGCGCGCCGCCGCCGTGACCGGCATCGGCACGTCCCATTCGCGGCCGAGCGCCAGCCCGAGGTCGAGGTCCTTGCGCAAAAGCTCCGGCGTGAACGTCGTGGTCCAATCGAGATTGACTAGCGCCGGCGATTTATAGCGCGTGAACATCGAGCCCATCACGCCGTTGTTCATGAAGGCGAGGAAGGCGTGGCGGGGAACGCCCATCTTGTTGGCCAAGAGCGTGATCTCGATGAGATTCTCGATCACCACGCCGAGCATGACGTTGTGGGCAATCTTGCAGATGCGCGCGAGCTCGCCGGCGCCGACGTAGGAGACGCCGCGCGGCGCGATCGCCTCGAGCATCGGCGTCACCGTCTTGCACGCGGCCTCGTTGCCGGAGATGACCGCGGAGAGCTTGCCCGCCTTAATGACCTTGGCGTTGCCGCTCACAGGCGCGGCGACGTAGTCGCTGCCGAGCTGCTTGAGCCGATCGCGGATCGCAGCCGACTCCTCGACCGAGATGGTCGAGCAATCGACGAAGATTTTCGGCAGCTTGCCGCCATGGCCGGTGACGCTGTTCTTGCCGAAGTAGACCTGATCCAGATCCTTTCCGGTCGAGACGATCGAGAATAGGACGTCGACGTCCTTGAGCTCGAGGAGATTGTCCACGACCTTGCCGCCGAGCTTCGCCAGTGGCTCGGCCTTGGAACGGGTGCGGTTCCAGATGGAGACATCGTAGCCGGCCTTGAGCAGCCGCTCGGCCATGGGCAATCCCATGCGGCCTACGCCGATCCAGCCGATCTTTTGCTTGTTCTCCACCATTGCAACTCTCCTTCATCCGTAAGCTGGGCGGTCTCTAGCACACAGGCAAATGGCTTGTCGTCACGCTCGAGTCGCATTCTCTCTCGGCCTCATGCTGAGGAACATCGCAGCGCGACCGATTCGGCGCGGCTTTCACGGTTCTCCCTTTGCGCTGCGATGCGTCTCGAAGCATGAGGCCAGCGGTGGCCCGCCCTCATCCTTCGAGACGGCTGCTTCGCAGCCTCCTCAGGATGAGGGCGGGAGTGGGCCCGGCGGCTTGCCGAATGCCCAATCGGCAGCCCGATTGAACAGAACGAGGGCGGTGCGGCACCAGATCAGCACGATGATGATGCGCATAAGCTGGAAGCCGGCGATCACCGTGGCATCTAATCCCAGCACCTTGCCGGTGAGCACCATCTCGGCGATGCCGGCGGGCGCCATGGCCAGCACCATGGTCGGCACCGGATATGCAAACAGCCAGGCAATCGCGGCGGCGAAGGCGGCCATCGCTCCGGCCGCGAACAGCACGACCAGGCACGAACCCAACAGCAACCTGAACAGCCGGGTGAGAAACTCGGGCCTGAACTGGGCGCCGAGCGCGCTGCCGATCACCACCTGCGCCGCGATCAGCAGCAGGTCGGGCATGCGGCCCTCGACCCAGCCGAGATGGCTGGCGGCAGCCGCGATGAAGAGCGGCGCCATCAGCCAGGCATTGGGCGAGCGCGTGCGCGAGAGCACGGTGGCGATGAGGCCCGACACTGCAAGAAGCCCAAGCAGCGGCAGCCACGGCACGACCGAGACAGCGAGCAGCGGATTGGCGGCGCCGGCGCCGGCGAACGAAATCACCAGAAATGGCGCAAAGACGACAATCAGCGCGACTCGCGTCGTCTGCGCGACCATGATCGGCTCGAGCTGTCCGCCATAGTACGGGGCGATGGTCATGGTTTCGACGACGCCCCCGGGGACGGTGGCGAAGAACGCGGTGACGCGGTCGATGCCGGTGAGCCGCATGTAAATGAGCCCGCCGATGGCCCCAATGATGGTGGAGAAAAGCGCCGCGCCGATGATCAACGGCAGCAGCACGAGGAGCTTGGCGACAACGGCGGCGGTGAACTGGAGGCCGGTCGAGGCGCCGACCACCACCGTTCCGGCCGGACGCCCCCACGGGATCAGCCGCACCGGCGCGCCGGCAAGCGACAGCGCCATGGTGGTGAACAGCGAACCGAGCATCCACGGGAGCGGCAGATGCACGTAACGCGCGGCGAAGCCCCCGGCGACGCCGGCGGCGAGTGTCGCGACGATCGTGAGGGCCGCGGCGAGGCGCTTCGGCATGCGCTGGAGAACGGTCATCCCATGCACATGCGGTCGTAACAGCCGCGCGCGTGTAAATCCATTGTGCTCGGCGCGCGGCACGCATGCATAGGCGGCTCGCTCGCTTGTGCTCGCGCCCAGGACACGAGAAAGCTCGCTTGTCGGAGAGGTGCCCCGGCCCTATCGTGAGCTTATGTCCGACCTTGCTCCCGCTACGTCGCCACATGTCCTCACCGCCGGCACAATGGCACGACATGGCGAGAGCCGGTGGCGCATCATCGCGCGCACCGCGTTTCCGTTCCTGGTCGTGGGCATCGCCTGGGAAATCACGGCACATCTCGGCGTGTTCCCGCGCAAGCTGTTTCCGCCGCTGGAGGAGGTGGCCGCGGCGTTCGTGCGCCTCACCGCCTCGGGCGTGTTGCCCCACCACGTGCTCGACACGCTGGTGCGGCTGCTTGCCGGGTTTGCCCTGGCGGCGGCGGCGGGAATTGCGACCGGTTTCGCCATGGGGCGCTCGCGCCGCGCGGAAGACGTATTCCTGCCGCTCATCAGCATTGGCGCGCCGATCCCGGGCCTCGCCTATGCGCCGCTGTTCCTGCTCTGGTTCGGCCTCGGCAACATGACCGCGGTGCTGCTCGTCGCCTTCGTCTCAGCATTTCCCATCGTCTTCAACACGTGGACCGGCGTGAAGGCGGTCAAGGAAATCTGGGTGCGATCGGCGCAGGCGATGGGCGCGGACGACCGGCGGCTCTTGCACTACGTCATCCTGCCGGGTGCGCTGCCCTATGTGCTGACCGGCTTGCGACTGGGCTTGGCGCAGGCCTGGCGCATTCTGGTCGGCGTGGAGATGCTCGCCGCGGTGTCGTGGGGACTCGGCTGGATGATTTTCGGCGCCCGCGAATTTCTGAACACCGACGTGATGCTCGCCGGCGTTGCCGTCATCGGCGCAATCGGGCTCGCGCTGGAGAAGCTCGTGTTCCAGAGACTCGAGCAATACACCGTCGTGCGCTGGGGGATGATGTCGTGACCGCGGCCACCAAAGCGGGCATGGAGCGCGCGACCTCGGCTTATCGCGCTGGCCTCACGCTGCTCATCGCCGCAGCCTGTTACGAGGCGGTTGCACGCAGCGGCGTCTTCCCCTCGGCGCTCTTGCCGACGCTGCCGAAGATCGCGAGCACGCTGTGGGCCCTTCTCCTCGACGGCACCATGCTCGAGCACGCCGGCTTCACCATGTACCGCGTGCTGTTCGGGCTCGCGCTTGCGGTCCCCGTCGCGCTACCGCTCGGAATCCTGATGGGACGCTTCCGCCCGGTCGAGAATTTTTTTCTTCCGCTCGCCAGTGCGCTGATGCCGATCCCCTCGCTCGCCTGGGTGCCCGTTTTCATTCTCTGGTTCGGGCTCGGCAACACGGTCGCGATCCTTATTGTGTTCTATGCCGCACTGTTTCCCATGCTGCTCAATGCCTGGTCGGGGGTTCGCGCCGTCAATCCGCTGTGGCTGCGCGCGGCGGGCGCGATGGGCGCCGACGAGCGGGCGCTGTTCTGGAAGGTGATCATTCCAGGCACGTCGCCTTTCATCATCACCGGGCTGCGGCAAGCATTCCTGCGGGCGTGGATCGCGGTCGTCGGCGCCGAGATGCTCGCCGCCTCGGACTGGGGACTGGGCTGGGTGATTTTCGACGCGAAGGAATTTTTGAACGCGGACGTCATGCTCGCCGCGCTCGCCGTGATCGGCGCCATCGGCTTTCTGTTCGAGCGGCTCGTTTTCGGCTCGCTCGAGCGCGCCACCGTCATGCGCTGGGGCATGGTGCGCACCGCGAAGGGATAGGACACTGATGACTGTCGTCCCCGCGGAAGCGAGGACCATAACCACCGGCCTCTGGAATATGGGTCCACGCTTTCGCGGGCCGACGACCGCAGGGAGGAATGCATGAAACACTATTGCTTGCCCATTCTCGCCGGCGTTGCCGTCGCCGCGGCCGCATCGATCGCCGCGGCGCAGGAGTACCCGACGCGACAGATTACCTTGATCGCTCCGTGGCCGGCGGGCGGAGCGGTCGACGCGCTCTGCCGCGCGGTTGCACCGCCCCTGTCCGATCGGCTGGCCAAGTCGGTCGTGGTGGAGAATCGGCCGGGGGCGGGCTCGGTGATCGGGACCGCCGCGGGCGCTAAAGCCGCGCCCGACGGCTACACCATGGTGATGGCGGGCAGCGGATCGCTCGCCATCAGCGCGACGATGTACAAGAAGCTGCCCTACGATCCGATCAAGGATTTGGTGCCGCTGGCGCTCGGGGGCAGGGTTCCGTTCGTGCTCGTGGCCAATCCGTCCTTGCCGGTACGCTCGGTCGCAGAGCTCGTGCAGTACGCCAAGAACAATCCCGGCAAACTGTCCTTCGCATCGGGCGGACCCGGCTCGCCCCATCATCTCTATGGTGAACTGCTCAAGAGCATGACCGGCATCGAGATGACGCACGTGCCCTATAAGGGCAGCGCGCCGGCGCTCACCGACGTGATCGCCGGGCACGTGCCGCTGCTGTTCTCAGACACCGTGCCGTCGCTGCCGCAGATCAGGGAAGGCAAGGTCCGCGCCCTCGGCGTATCGACTGCAATCCGTCTGCCGGCAGCGCCGGACATCCCGCCGATTGCGGAGGCCGGCGTTCCCGGATTCGACGCTGCCGGCTGGGGCGTCTTCGCGGTGCCGGCCGGCACGCCGAAGGAGGTCGTGGGCAGGCTCCAAGCCGCGCTCGCCGAGGTGTTGGCCTTGCCCGACGTTCAACAGCAGATCATCAAGCTGGGCATGATTCCGGGAAACGCCTCTTCGCCCGAGGAGCTGGAGCGCTTCATCGCCTCCGAGATCGCGCGCTGGGGCAAGGTCGTGACGCAGGCGGGGCTTGCGGGGACCGAGTAGCGGCGCTACCGCGAAACGACTCCACTGCGTCACCCGCGGGCTTGACCCGCGGGTCCATCTTCTTCGTAAGATTCAAAGCGCATTTTCCTAAGAGGATGGATTGCCGGGTCAAGCCCGGCAATGACGGCATTTGGTTTTGCCATGCGCGACGGTCCCACAAACGCGCTCACAAAAACCGGGTCGGCCACATCAGCGTGCGCCACATGTGCGACGACGGCGTGTTGTCGAAGCCGAGGCCCTCTTTCGGCTGCTTGAAATGGCGGCCGATGATGTCGACGAAATCGTCGAGGTTGACCTTGGCGGTGGGATCGAACGCGTAGATGTCGTTCACGCAAATGAGCCGCGCGGTCATGTAATATTTGTGGCCGCGGGCGCGTTTGTATTCCTCCACAATGTACGGCTCGGGCTTGTAGTCGGGTCCGAAATATTTGACGTACATGTCCGGATATTTGTAGCCGACCGATTCGTCGGGAAAGAAGCGCAGCGCCTGGTGCACGCGCACCGCCCAGCTCACCTCCTCGTCCACATAGGGCTCGATCAGCTGCGCGCCCCAATAGCCGTGGTCGCAGCGGATGAAGGAGGCGACGCCGATGTCGTGCAGAAGACACGCCAGCACGACCTTCTCCTCGTGGCCGGCCTTGAGCGCCAGCGCCGCGCTTTGCAAGAGATGGTTCATCGATACGAAGCGGTGCTTGAAAAAGTCGATCAGCGTCGGCTTGTCCGGCATCTTGGGCAGCCGCGGATCGGCGCCCATCAGGAAATACTTGCCCGGATTGCGCGCCTGCAGTTCGGCCCCACCGACGTAATCCATGTTGCCGTCGGCCATCGCGAACAGCGCCGATTTCGTGGCGATCTTGTCGTTGAGCTCCTCCATCATTTTGTGTTCGAGCTCGTCCGCCTGCTCCGACAAGGTCAGCGGCCTCGATGCGGCGTGCGGTCCCATGCGATGCTCCCGGTGAACGCCTTGCGGCGAATTGTCCGTCTGCGCCTGTCTACACCCAATCTCAATTGGGTGAAACTCTTCCCGAGCGTGGCTGCCACCGCTGGCCACAAATGGGCATACCATCTATTACAGCAACACGTAGCTCATGCCCCACATCGAAGTCCGCAAGGTCTCCCTCGTCTACGACACACCGGCCGGCCAGGTTCCGGCCGTCGTGGATGTCAACTTTGAGATCGAGGCCTCGGAATTCCTTTGCATCGTCGGCCCTTCCGGCTGTGGCAAGTCGACCCTGCTCAACGTCATCGCCGGATTTCTCGTCCCGACCGCCGGCGAAATCCGCATCGGCGGCAAGCCGGTGACGGGCCACGGCCTCGACCGCGGCGTGGTGTTTCAGGACTTTGCCCAGCTGTTTCCCTGGCGCACGGCGCTCGGGAACGTCACCTTCGGGCTCGAGATGAAGGGGATGCGAAAGCCCGAGCGCGAAGCGATTGCCCTCGAGCAGCTCAAGCTGGTGAAGCTGGAGAAGTTCGTGGCCGCGTACCCGCACCACTTGTCCGGCGGAATGCAACAGCGGGTCGCCATCGCGCGGGCGCTCGCGTACAATCCGGCGGTGCTGCTGATGGACGAGCCATTCGCCGCGCTCGATGCGCTCACGCGCGACGACATGCAGCGCTTGCTCGCGGACGTTTGGCGAAAGACTCGCAAGACCGTGGTCTACGTGACGCATAACGTGGCGGAAGCGGTTTACCTCGCGGATCGCGTGGTGGTGATGACGTCGCATCCCGGTATGGTGAAGACTGAGCTGCCGATTCGCTTGCCGCGGCCGCGCGATCCGCTCAGCGTCGAATTCCTCGAGTATCAGAAATCGCTGCTGCGGCATCTCGGCCAGGATGCAGGCGCAGAACGAACGCAGGCGGGGTGAACCCATGTCGGACAGTATTGCGGAGTTGATCAACGCCCGCGCGACGAATTCGGTCTGCTCCCTCTCCCATAGGGTTCTCGGGTTTGTGTTTCCCTGAGATGGACGTTGATTGCTGGTAGTTCATAACGCGCTGATTCTTCTTGCGTCAATGCGGACGGAGGATCACGTTCAATCCTGTCATTTCATTTGCGGTGCTACCTATGTGA
>Ga0081455_10007966_pt1 | contig 11078 bp, 11 predicted proteins | sample TabmetS3T2R1_FD_70207 | JGI IMG/M metagenome (GOLD analysis project Ga0081455, IMG submission 70207) | Tabebuia heterophylla rhizosphere microbial communities from the University of Puerto Rico - S3T2R1 | ecosystem: Host-associated > Plants > Roots > Rhizosphere ... | reverse complement strand
TCGCTACCATAGACGGCATGTGCCGAGCGCACCGCGCTCACCATATTGGCCGCCGGAGAGCTCGTCAGCTCGCGTAGGTCGATTGCATGAACGACCAGCGCCACGGCTGCCGCGAGCGCTCCAATCAGCATCAACCGTCGCGCCGCCTGCCGCCAATGGCCCAGCCGCGATCGTGCCACCACGCTCCTGATGGTCGGCGGAATCGTCTCGGCCAGCACAGGATCATAGGCCTGCTTGAGCGCTGCCTTCTGGCGCTTGAGCTCGGCGAGCATGAGCTGTGATTCCGGATCCTCGCGCAGCAACGCTTCGATCTCGGCGGCCGCATCGCCGGAAAGCTCGCCATCGGCATAGGCGCTCAGCGCCCAATCATCGATTTTCCTGAGCTTTGTCATTTTACTCGTCTCAATCGCGGCTCCTTATCCCCGTCGAATTCCTGTCGCAGGAACGACCGCGCGCGCGACAGGCGTGACATGACGGTTCCGATTGGAACACCGGTGATCTCAGCAACATCGCGATAGCTCATCTCCTCCAGGACCACGAGTAGCAGCACTTCGCGTTGCACCAGCGGCAAGCGCCGAACCGCCTCCTCAATATCACTGAGTGCCAACCGATCCTCCTGACGCGGCGGCACCGCATCGGCCCCGCTCGGAATCTCGTCGAGTCCGATATTCGCGCCGCGCCGGAGCTCGCTCCGACGCCCGCTGACATGCAGATTGCGCAGAATGGTGTAGAGCCAGGCGCGCATCGGCCGCTCTGGATCGTACAGCTCATGCTTGCGCAGAGCTCTTTCGATGCAATCCTGCACCAGATCGTCAGCAAGGACCTGATCGCCGGTCAGCGCCCGAGCGAACCGCCTCAAGAACGGAATATGGGTGACCAATTCGGTCTTGAAGCTCATCGCGCAACCGCCCTGCTCGAGGACTATACGACTGAATTTCCTTCCTTATTCCGCCAGGCTAATCGCCCTCCCAGGGCTCAGCCAAGGTGACGAGCTCCTCGGCGGCGGTCGGATGGATTGCCACGGTGGCGTCGAAATCGGCCTTGGTCGCGCCCGCCTTCATGGCAATTGCCAGGATCTGAGCCAACTCCGAAGCCTCGGGGCCGAGAATGTGACAGCCGACGACGCGTCCGCTTTCAGCGTCAACCACCAGCTTCATCATGGTGCGCTCATCGCGGCCGCCCAGCGTGTTCCGCATACCACGGAAGCTCGTCTTGTAGACGGCGACCTTCGCACACAGCTCGCCGAGGCCATGCAGCGACTTGAACATGTCGTTCAGCCGGTCGCGCACTTCGGAACCCTGCTCGTTCTGGCGGCCCTGCGCGGCGTAGGCCAGCATGAATTCATAGGTCTCCTCGATAACATCGATGGCTTCGGCAAAGGTCATTCCGGCGGCCATGGACACCTTCCTTGTTGTTGATTCTTATGCGGTGCCGCGATCAGGCCCGGTCCTCAACGCGCCACCGGCTGGCGTCGCAGTGCTCGGCATATTCCTTGCGGCTGATGGTCCCGCGGAACATCGATCGGGTGAGCCACCATTCGTCAGGACGCAGCGCGAAGTAAATGTGAATCATCACCAGCGTGATCATCGCCAACGAGGCAAAGCCGTGCACCGAATAGACGATACCCCAGGTGTCGTTATCAAACCAATACGGATTGCGCTTCCAGAACGGCGTATCGATCTTGAGCAGCATGAGAAGGCCGCTCGCGATGATCGCGAGGACCAGAATTGCGACGGCGAGGTGATAGAGCTTTTGCAGGATCTTGTATTTGCCCGGCTTGCCGGGCGCAAGCTCGCCGCCACCGACGGCCGCCCGGATGCTGCGGACGCCATTGCGGATGTCGGCACCGTCCGGGATCATCGCGCGCCAGTCCTGCCAGATCAGCGCCCGAACGATGTGGATGAGGACAAGCAGCGTCAACACGATGCCGGTCATCCAATGCAGGCTCACCCATTCGAACTTCCAGCCGGCGATGGGAAGGAAGGCGCTGCCCATGAGGATGAGCACCGATGCCGCCATCAGCCAATGATAGAGCCGATCGACGAGCTGGTGCCGAAGGACCCGCTCGCCCGTCTCCGCCACGACAGGTGTGACTGGCGCACTGGTCTCGGACGCGCTCATACTTACGCAGCCACTAGCTGGCATGGCCACGCCGACCGGCGATGGCCTTCACTACCGCATGCACGATGATGAAGGCAGCGCCGGCGGCGACAAACCACGGGAGCAAGTCCCACGAGGCGCCGATCACGACACGAGAGTCGCCGTAGATCGACGCCGCGTAACGAAACAACTCCATAATCTTAAGCTCGCAGTTCTCAAGCTCGCGCGTCGCGGACGGCGCGCGTCACCAGGTTGGCCATCAGCGGAATCTTGAACTGATTGTAGTTGAGCGGCTTCGCGCCCCGCGTCGCCGACGAGCCGGCAAGCTTGGCGATGTCCTCGCCGATCGGCTTGCCCTTGACGATCTGCTCAACCGCGGTGAGGCGGCGCGGCACGCAGCTCACGCCGCCGCAGGCGATGCGAGCATTGTCGATCACGCCGTTCTTGACCACGATCGCCGAGGCGACATTGACCAGCGGGAAGTCCCAGACATTCCGATCTGCCACCTTCTCGAAGTAGAAGTAAGCGTTGGCAAAGGTTGCCGGAATGCGAATTGCGACCAGGATCTCCTCCGGCTTGGTCGAGGTCATGCGCGTGATATCGATCTGCGGACCGATGAAGAATTCCTCGGCCGCGATCACACGCTCGCCCTTGGAACTGCGGATCACGAATTTCGCATCAAGGGCGACCAGCGCCGGCGCCGTATCGGAGGGAGTCACGGCCACGCAGCGGTCGACGTCGAACAGCGCATGCTCGCGGTTGACGCCCTCGGGCGTATCCGCATAGCAGGCGTTGCCGCCCGCCCGATAGCAGGGCAAGCCATAGCGATAGTAGAGGCATCGCGCGTCTTGCGAGGCATTGCCGCCAAGGGTGCCGTGGTGGCGGATTTGCGGGGCCGCCACCTTCGCTGCGGCGTCGGCAAGCAAGCGATACTTCGCCTTGATGATCGGGTTGCGCTCGATGGTGGTCAGCGTCTCGAGCGCGCCGATCTCGACACCATCCGGCGTTTCGCGGATGCCCTTGAGCTCCGCGATGCCGGAGATGTCGATCACTGCCTTGGGCTTTTTGATGCGGTCCTTGAACCAGGACAGGCTGTCATAGCCGCCCGCCATCTTCCAGGCATCCTTGCCGAAGCGGTCGAGCAGGGCGAAGGCATCGCGAAGCTGCGTCGGTTGATACAGCTCGAATGCAGGCATCACATCTCTGATGATCATGGCGATGCTCCCTCAGACCGTGTTGATCTGCAGCGGCTTGTGCGCCTGCGGCCGCTTGTTGAGATGATTGAGGATCATGTCGAGCGAGACCGGCGTGCGGTTGAACAGGTGCCCGCCAAGCGCGTCCGCGATCGCGGACGTAATGGCGGCCGCACCTGAGCCCTGCACCGGCTCACCGACACCCTTCACGCCGATCGGATTCTGCGGGTCGGGCTTTTCGACCGCCCCCCAGCCGATCTCGGCCGGAACGTCGAGATAGGTCGGCGGCTTGGATTGCTCGATGCTTTGCGTCGTGGGGATTCCAAGCTTCGCGTCATAGACATGGCGCTCCAAATGGGCGAGGCCAATGCCCATGACATTGCCGCCGGAGATCTGATGGCCGAGGCCGAGCGGATGCAGCACCGTGCCGCAGTCCGCCACGCACAGCATCTCCTTGATCTCGAACTTGCCGGTCTCGGTATCGAGCTCGATCTCGGCAAAGCTCACAGTGAGGCCCGGCGTGATACCGACGCGCGGGAGAGTGTCCTTTGCGACGGCGACCAGGCCCGTGCCCGCAATCATCGCGACGCCATGCTTGGTCACCGGGTTGATATCGTTGGGGACCTCCTTGCCGGTGTACTTGCCGCCGAGCTCCATCGCCTTCTGCGCCGCCTGCGCATAGGTGATCGACTTCGACGCATCGGCCTTGCTGACGACCTTTTCGTCGCCGAGGTCGTAGTCGGCGGCAGCGCCACCGAGCATCTGGGCGGCGATGTCGAGGAGCTTGCCCTTCATGTCCATCGCGGCGACGTACATGGTGCGCGACTGCGTCGACGCGGTGAGACTGCCGGCCTGGTTGCTGTTCCAGGGCAGCCCGCGCCGGCTGTCGCCGCGCTCGATGATGGCGTTATCCCAGTTGTAGTTGAGGAGTTCCGCCGCCACGCGCGCGGTTGCCGAATGCGAGAAGGTGCCGAGATTGCCGACACCGGTGTGGACGTGGAGCTTGCCGTCCGGCGTGATGCGCAGGAGGCCGTCGAAGCCGTTCGAGCCGGCCGAATGGTAGCCCTGCCCGATGCCGAGGCCGGTCACCTTGCGGCCGTTACGCTGGCCCGAGCGGGCCTTCTTCTGGTCCCAGTTGAACATGCGCGCGCCCTGGTCGAGCGCCTCCTTCATGAAGGCCGACGTGAGCGGTCCGCGGTCCGCACCGATCTTGCTGCTCGAGTCTGGCGCGTTGATCTTGCGGATCGCGACGCGGTCGACGCCGAGCTCGCGCGCCACCTTGTCCATGATCGGCTCGATGATGGGCACGAACTGGTTCTCGCCCGGCCCGCGCTGCGGGCCCGTGGGTGGCGTGTTGGTCAGCACCGGCACGGCGCGATAACGCATGGCGGCGGGCTGGTAGACGAACGAGAGACAATTGCCGGCCGAGCGGAAGTCGCCGGCGCCCTGATGCGGGCCAGTCTCCTGCACGATGTAGAGGTCGGCAGCCAGGATCTTGCCGTCGGCCGCAAAGCCGAGCTTGAGGCGGCCCTGGAAGCTCGGCCGCGAGCTGCCGATCGCATATTCCTCGGCGCGGGAGATGCGGTGCATCACCGGGCGGCCGATCTTCTTCGACATCAAGGCGGCGATCGCCATGTTGGGATAGCCGGGGATCTTGCTGCCGAAGCCGCCGCCGCAGAATTCCGCGACGAAGACCAGGTTCTCTGGCGGAATGCCAATCAAGCGCGCGATATTGGGGACGGCCGAGGTATGGCTCTGGTTCGAGCCATGCAGGATGCACTTGCCGCCTTCCCAGTAGGCGAAGGCCGTGCGCGTCTCCATGCTGTGATGCGGGAAGCCGCCAGCGACGAAGCTCTCGTCAATCACGACCTTTGCCGCCTTGAATCCCGCGTCGACGTCGCCGTATTTCCACTCTTCGGCGGGCTTGCCAGCAGGCAGCTTGTCGTCGCCCGCGGCCGCAAAGTCGCTCGCCTCCCACTTCAACGTCTGCAGGTTGATCTGGGCGGCCGCGACATTGCCGTTCGAGCGCGCATTGGGGCCGCCCGGGAACAGGCTCTCCAGCGGGTCGGTGACGTGCGGGAGCTGCTGGAGGTCGACCTTGATCGCTTCGATCGCCTCGGCTGCCGCCGCCTCGCTTTCGGCCGCAACGGCAAGGATCGGATGCCCGACATAGAGCACCTCGTCCTTGGTCAGGATCGGCGGCTGCGGCGGCGGGAACTGCGGCACATCATCTGCGGTCAGGATCCCGAGGAAGCCCGGCACCCTGGTCGCCGCAGAGGTGTCAATGTTGCGGATGCGCGCGTGCGGCATGGGGCTCGTGAGCGTCTTGCAGAACGCCATGCGCTCAGCCCGGAAATCCTCCGCGTATTTCGCCCGGCCGGTGATCTTCGCCACGACGTCGACCGGCGTGAAGTCTTTTCCAATGAGCTTGTCAGCCATCTCAAGCCTCCCGCGCTGCACGCATGACGGCCTTGAGGTAGTGATCGTACGCTCCGCACCGACAGAGATTGCCGGACATTGCGATGCGTGCTTCCTCGACCGTCGGTTTGGGATTGTGTTTCAGCAGGGCAACAGCAGACACCACTTGTCCGGAGGTGCAGAATCCGCATTGCGGCCCGAGCTCCTGGACCATGGCCTTCTGCACCGGATGCAGCTCGCCGTTAGGCCCTTCGATGCCTTCGATGGTGACGATCTTGCGTCCGCGCACCCCGTGGGTCAGGGTCGTGCAGGAATAGGTCGCCACATCGTCGAGCATCACCGTGCAATTGCCGCACTCGGCATGATCGCAGCCAAGCTTGGTGCCGGTGAGGCCGAGCTTGTAGCGCAGCGTATGGATCAGCGTTTCGTTCGGGAGCACGTCGACGGGCCGATCGCGGCCGTTGACGTTGAGCGTCACGAGCCTCGTCACCGTGCCCGCGGCCTGAGCAAAAGCCTCGCCGCCGCGTCCCACGACCACGTAGCCGGCGGCGGAAACAGCGACACCCGATGCAATCACGCTCTTGATGAACTCGCGCCGCGTGGCCCTAAGGCTTGTCGCACTAAGACTTGGCGGCGTCGGCGAACCAGTATCCGGCTCGCCGGCATCCTTGCGATGGACATCACAAGGGGGAGCCTGGTCGTGCTCTGGCATGATTGTTCCTCCCTATTTGACGTGCTGGTGAGTGGATCGCGCGATGGGCGCCCCGGATACGGGCACCTCCCGCACTTTCGAATGAGATTTAATCAGAACAGCGCGCCGACCGCGACAGTTTTTTGGCAGGCCAGGCCGCGCGTTGGGACAGGGCCCATTCCCTTTCGGGTCCCGTCAAGTCCTATCGGCTCGATCGCTGACGGCCGCGCAGCTCGACCACCAGGCGAAAGGCTTTCTCGCGGTCGGCGTCGGGGACCGCTTCGAGCGCCGCATCGCGGCAAAGCGTGGCATCGCCGCTGCCGTTGGTCTCGGCGAGCTCACACCATGCATAGGCCTGCACGTAGCTCTGCGGGACGCCGAGTCCATAGTAGAATAGGATCCCAAGCATGAGCTGGCCTTCGGCTTGGCCGTGCTCGGCCGCGCGCAGCAGCCAGGCCGCAGCCTCACGGTCATCGGCGCGCACGCCCATGCCACGATGGTACATGAACCCGATACCGGCCTGCGACCGCGGCTCGCCCTTCTCGGCGAGGGGCCGCCAGACTTTCAAGGCCGTTGCGTAATCGCCGGTGTTGAAGGCCGAAAGTCCGCGACGAAAATCGTCATCATCGCTCGCGGCGCGCGTCGGCCCGACAATCGGGCCTTCGGCCAGACAAAGGATCAGGGCGACCAACGCGATGAATTTGCTCATCTGGCAACACTACTGAAGCGGCGCGGGCTTGTACACGTCACCGCGGGCTCTCGCCGTGTTTGCCCAGTACTGTTAGGCTTCCGCGAAGTCTAGCTGTGGGAGAATAAGATGCAGAAGCAATGCTCATGGCTGCTCGTGGCCGTCATCGTCAGCAGCCTTGCCGCCTCGGTCAAATATAGCGCCGCACAATCACCCGGCAGTGCCCCAAAGGCCGGGACCCGCCTCATCACGCTTGGAACGTCGGGCGGGCCCGTACCGCGCGCCAAGCGGGCACAATCGTCGAACCTCCTCATCGTCAACGGGACGCCCTATCTCATCGACGCTGGCGACGGCACGGCCCGCAGGCTCGCGAAGCTGAAATTCAATCTCCGCTCGCTCGGCACCATCTTCATCACCCACGGCCACAACGACCACACCGGCGGGCTCCCTCATCTGCTGTCGGTGCAGTGGGGCGCGCAGCGTTCGCAGCCGATCAATGTCTACGGGCCGCCAGGCACCCAGGGAATGATCAAGGCCGCGATTGCGTATCTGAACTACGATGCCGAGATCAGGATCAGCGACGGAAGCAGAACCACGCCGATCGAGAAGGTGTTCTTTGGCCATGACGTCGGCACCGGGCAAGTCTACCAGGACGCCAACATCACGGTGACCGCCGTCGAGAATACCCATTTCCACTTTCCGGCAGGCAGCCCGGCTTACGGGAAATACAAGTCCTATTCCTATCGCTTCAGGACACCCGATCGGGTGGTCGTGTTCACCGGCGATACCGGGGAAAGCGACGCGCTCACCGAGCTTGCGAAGGACGCGGACATTCTGGTCTCCGAAGTGGTTTCGGTCGAGGACATCAAAGAGGCGCGGATCCGGGACGGACGCTGGCAGGCCATGAGCCCGAAGGAGCAGGAAGAATTCATCCGGCACATGATCGAGGAGCACATCACGCCCGAGCAGATCGGCAAGATGGCCGCACGCGCCAACGTCAAGACCGTGATTCTGTCGCACCTGACGCCGCGCCCCGACAGCGACGACTACACCGCCTGGGCCGAAGAAGTGAAGAAGCACTTCTCCGGCCGGGTGCTCGTTGCGCAGGATTTGATGGAATTCTAAGAGCACCAGCCTGTCACGGCCAGTGCCAGGCCAGGATTGCCACCAGCGTGTCTGGCAGCGCTATCAATTCCTGCACAGCCTGGGTGCTCAGGCTCAGTGCCAGCGCGCCCGCAAGCGACACGACCGTGCCGGCAATGACAGCTCCTCCGAACACCTCGTGCTGCGGGTTGAGCCAGCGGCTGAAATAGAGTCGGAACAGAAGCGAGAGGCGGTTGATCGGCGACACCACCGTAACGGGCGCGATCGCCATCGCCATGTAGAGGAACATCTGCGACAGAAACACCAGCACGCCCGAAAGCGTGAACCACCTCGCGGATTCGCGGTCGACCGCGAGGGCGTGGCGCAGCCGGCCGGGCCACGCGAGCAAGAGCGCCATCACGGCGGTCGCCGCCACATAGGCGACAAGCCCGCCCGCGAAGCTCGCGCCGAGGCCTCTGCTCTCGAGGGCGACGCGCACGAGGATCGGGCTCAGCCCGTAGCCGAGCGCAGAAAGGAGCGAGAACGTGATGCCTTCCGCGTATTTCGGCTCGAACATCGGCGGCCGCTCGGCGTCGATGCCGGTGATCTTCTCGTCTGAGACCGTGCGCCCCGCGGGAGAGTGCCGCTCGCGCATGGTGATGCTGGGGCCGACGAGGACGAGCGCGATACCAAGGAGCTTCAGCGCAGTGAGCTCCTCGCCCAGGAGCCAGATCGCCAACAGCAAAGTGACGAGCAGATTGAACTGCTGGATCGGGGCCACCAGGTTGGTACCGATCGCACGGGTGGCGCGGTAGTTGCAGTAGCGGCCCCACACGAAATGCAGGATGCCGGCGAGCGCCAACGCCGCGTAGCCCTGCGTCGAGAACGCAAGCACGTCGCCGAGCCGGCCGGTCACGAGCGCCGCGAGGAAGAACAGCGGCACCCCGATCGGCACCGTGATCGCCATCGCCTGCGCGACCGTTCCGGTCAGCACACCTCGCCTGACACTTGCATTGTTGAACGCAAAGGTCGCCGCAGAGCAGATGGCGAGAAGTCCTCCGAGCACCCTCTAAATATCCTGTTTGCTTTGCCTTATGCGTTGGGCCGGATGGTCACCGTGTCGCAAGGTCGGCGCTCTTTGCCACCTCGGCCCACTTGGCGGTCTCGGCCTTGAGAAACGTCGCCAGCCCTTCGGGCGAGCCGCCGATGAAGCGATAGCCGAGGGTCACACCGCGCGCCTTGGTGTCGGGCTGGGCGAGGATGCGTCCGAGATCGCGATTGACCTTGTCAACGACCTCGCGCGGCGTGCCCTTGGGAGCGAAGAACGCGAACCAGCTGGACTCTTCCTCCATCGCGACGCCCTGCTCCTTGAAGGTCGGCACCTCCGGCAACGCCTGTGTGCGCTCATGGCCTGACACCGCGAGCGCGCGCACCTTGCCGGCCTGCACATTGCCGAGCGCGCCGCCCAGCGTGGAAAGCCAGAGCGAGATCCGCCCGGCCATGATGTCGGTCGCCGCCTGCGACATGCCGGTCGGATAGGGCACGTGCCGCAGCTTGATGCCGGCGACCCGCGCGAACAGCACGGTCGCAAGGTGCGCGCTCGAGCCCGGCCCGAGCGACGCATAGGTAAGCGCATCGGGCCGCCCCCTGGCATCGGCGATCAGATCCTGCACCGTGCGATAGGGTGCGTTCGGCGCCACCATCAAGACATCCTGCGCGGTCGCGACCAGCATGATCGGCTCGAGGTTGCGGATGGGATCGAAACCCTGGTGCGGCGCGATGGTGACATTGACGGCGAGCGTCTGCGCACCAAGGTGGAGCGTGTAGCCGTCCGCCGCCGCTTGCGCAGCGGCTGCCGCCCCGAGATTGCCGCCGGCGCCGGGGCGGTTCTCGATCACGACGTTCTGGCCCCATTCCTCGGAGAGCTTGGCGCCGAGAATGCGCCCGAGCGTGTCGATCGACCCGCCGGCCGGAAATGCGATCAGGAGCCGCACCGGCTTATTGGGATAGGATTGGGCACACGCCTGCTGAGCCCAAACGGTCGTGATGACGGTCGCCGCGATGCTGATTGCGCCGACTAGGCGTCCGTGCATGCGCTCCTCCCGGGGTCTCGGGGGGAGCCTACATTATTCGCGAGGTATTGCGAGCCAGCCACGACTGAGCGCGGCATGCGCCGAAAGGAACTCGGCGAGATGTCTTTCGCTACTGGGCCGCGGCTGCGGCGACGACATTGGCCTTGGCGTCGGTCTTGTCGCCCGTCTTGTCGCCCGTCTTGGGCGCTTCCGATACGGCCGGCCGCATCTGCGCTTCCTTGATCCGCACCTGGCGCAACGACGCTGCCAGCTTGCGCCATTCGCCGCGCGACTGGATATGGGCCGGGTCGTAACCGGGCATCGGCCGATAGAGCCCGTACTTGGCGCCGTGGGCGTCGATCCATTTCCAGACGTCGGACATATCGGTGCCCTCGCCGCCTGCAACGTCAACCGCCTGGCCATGACCGTAGCCACCGGTCCGCCGGCTGCCACCGTGCAGCGAGTTGCCGCCGCTCGCCTTGATGCCGGAGGCGATGCGCTGACGATAGTCGTCGCGGAACGCACTCAGGATCGACCACTGTACGCCCGCCGCATCCATGGCGCGCCCGGCGTGGTAAAGTTGCTCGCGGAAATCAGCGTCCATGCCGAGGATCACGTATTTCGGCAGCGACATGCCGACACGCTCGGCCGCCGCCGGATCCTTCCAGGTGAAGTCACCCGAGCCGTCCTTCTTGGTCGGCGAGCGCTGATACACTTCCCAGAGATAGCGGGAGACCTCGTCCTTGAGGTCGATGACCACATCCTTGCCCGTGATCTTCGGCTTGTCGATCTCGACCGGGCGGGGGGCGATGCTGGCGAGCGCAAAGCCCGGC
>Ga0081455_10007965_pt1 | contig 11078 bp, 5 predicted proteins | sample TabmetS3T2R1_FD_70207 | JGI IMG/M metagenome (GOLD analysis project Ga0081455, IMG submission 70207) | Tabebuia heterophylla rhizosphere microbial communities from the University of Puerto Rico - S3T2R1 | ecosystem: Host-associated > Plants > Roots > Rhizosphere ... | reverse complement strand
ATCAGTTATCATGAGCACAATGAAGCGATGCGCACAGCCGAACTCGTCGTTCGCCTTGAGAAAGGCGAAAACATTGCGTTGATCACAGATGCCGGGACGCCAGGATTATCCGATCCAGGCGCGCGTCTCGTACGCGAATGCATCAAACGGGGGCTTCCGTTTACAATCGTTCCCGGCCCATCATCCCTCCTGACCGCTCTGGTTGGGTGCGGATTTCCAATCGAAAAGTTTCGCTTTCGTGGGTTTGTTCCGACCAAGAGTGGGCAACGCGAGCGCGAGTTGCGAGCGGCCGCCGAATCCGGTGAGACAATAATCTTCTTTGAATCGCCTTATCGATTAAACAAGACGCTGGCTGCGTGCGTCGATGTCATGCCAGAACGGCAACTTTGTGTTGCTCGGGAATTGACAAAAAAATTCGAGGAATTCCGGCGCGGCACCTCGGGTGAGCTTCTTGCCCATTACGACGCGCATCCGCCCAAAGGCGAAATTGTCCTAATCGTTTCCCCTCCCTAATGATCGCGCCACAGGGAAATTCGGTGACGAAGTCGTTACGGCAGCAGAGAATGGTTGGCAGCATTCCTCTCGCGAATAAACGATGCTCATCCGCCGTCAAACTCGGTTTCACGCCAGCGTACACGGTTTGGAGACAATGCGACTCGAAATTTATTCTTCAGGATCTCTCGCACCCCGTTGCGGCCTCGTTGCAACCCCGGTCGGTCTGGCGATTGTCTCGGACGGCATTCCACCTGTACCAAAAGCTTTCACGAACAAAAGCGCCACACGCGGCGATTATAATGTAATGACCCGCTGGCTGTGGTTGCTCAGGCCCCTGCTCGCGGGACTCACCATCACCCTGCTTCAACTGGCGATGGCGTTGGGCCTGCTTGCGCCGGAAGGATCCCTTTCGGACCGCTACGCCACGTTGGTCCAGCACGACAGTTACTGGTTTATGAACATCGTGGACCGCGGATACGAGACGATTGTCCCTCCCATCGATCACAAGATGATGGAAGTATCAAACGTCGCATTTTTTCCCGCTTATCCTGCGATTGCGGCTGCGTTCCGCTACGTACTTCACATCAGTACCGGCGCAGCTCTGTTAATCACTGCTCAGCTCGCCGCCTGGGGGTTCTGGAGTTATTTCTTTCTTTTTTGCAGGCGGTGGAATATTTCGTCCGCACTCCAAATTTGCGGCGCATTGTTAATCGCCGCGCATCCTGCAGCATTCTTTCTAATTGCCGGTTACTCGGAATCGTTGTTTCTGATGGCATTGCTGGGCTTCATATATTGGAGCATTGCGGATGGGCGATCCGCGAAATTCTGGGCGGCCGTACACGGCATTGTGATGTCGGCAACACGGATCGTGGGAATCGTATGCGCGGCGTTTCCGTTGGTGCGCTCAGTTTTTCAAACCCCATCGCGCGCCTTCCTTGAGCCTGGAGCGTGGTTTCGCAAAGAGAAACCAGCGATCGTCATGATGCTGGTTGCAAGTCTCGGGGCGCTGGGATTTTTCACCTACTCTCAGCTGCGCTGGGGCCACTGGGATATTTATATGCTTACGCAGGCAGCCGGGTGGGGAATCGTTCCCGATTATTTGGCGGTGTTTAAGCCCTCTAGTTATCGCTTGTTCGTTCCCGCACTGAACGATCCGACCGAGGCGAGCCAAATATCGATGACGTTGGGCGCCGTGCTGTTTGCAGGTATCGCCATTTGCGAATTGTCGAGTCGGAGGCGCCCCGGTTTGCCAATTCGGGCCGGCATCTATTTCTGCGCTTTTGTAATCTATTATCTCTCCGTTAGCGGAGTGGCCTGCGTGGACATGGAAAGCATGCTGCGCTACGAATTCTGCGCACACGCGCTGATCGTGCTGGCGCTTTTGAATTTTTTGAGCCAATTTCGCGCGCCGCCGGCGTTCGTTAGGGCATTCGGTACCGCGGCGGTGGCGGTGGTTGGTGCTGCCGGGCTATGTGTACAGGGTTGGTACGTCTGGAATTTCACCCGGGGAAATTGGGTCGCCTGAAAGAAAGATGAAAACAAGAGTTGTCATTATTGGAGCGGGCCCGGCGGGTTTAACAGCTGGCTATCTTCTTTCGAAGGAGGAAGTCGATGTCGTTGTCCTGGAAGCCGATCCCGTTTACGTCGGCGGAATTTCCCGAACGGTGGCTTACAAGGGTTTTCAGTTCGACATTGGCGGGCACCGTTTCTTTTCAAAGTCGAAGCTAGTCGAAGATCTATGGACGGAGATCTTGCCCGACGACATGCTGGTGCGGCCACGGTCTTCGCGCATTTTTTACGACGGCAAATTTTTCTCCTATCCGTTGAAACCGTTTGAGGCCCTGCTGAAACTCGGGGTCTTCAGGTCTATCCTTTGCATCCTTTCATGGATCAAAGCGCGCTTGTTCCCAGTGCGCCTTCCCCGCAATTTCGAAGAATGGGTAAGCAATCAATTCGGCAAACGGCTCTTCAACACATTCTTCAAAAGTTACACGGAAAAAGTCTGGGGCATGAGTTGCAAAGAAATTTCCGCGGATTGGGCCGCGCAGCGCATCAAAGGACTTTCGCTTGGCAGCGCCATCAAAAATGCGCTGATTCCGCAGCGCCATAACGGAGATCGCGCAAACGTAATTAAAACGCTCATCAATTCATTCCGTTATCCACGCCGTGGCCCGGGAATGATGTGGGAAGCCTGCGCGGAAAAGACAAAGGCGCTTGGCGGCAGGCTTGAGATGGGATGCCGGGTAACTCGCTGTTCTTACGATGAAACTTCCGGCAGTTGGACGGTCGAGTACAAGAATCAACAGGGCACATCGCACGCGATCGAAGCCGAACACGTTATTTCGTCTGCGCCGATGCGGGAGTTGATCTGTGGATTGTCACCGAGCGTGAGCAAGCGAACGAAGCATGCCGCGGAGAGTCTCAAGTATCGCGATTTCCTCACCGTGATGTTGATCTTGAAAGATCGGCAGATGTTTGATGACAACTGGATCTACATCCACGACCCCAGCGTCAAAGTCGGTCGCGTTCAAAACTTCCGTTCGTGGTCACCGGAGATGGTTCCTGAACCGGACAAGGTCTGTTACGGCCTCGAGTATTTTTGTTTCGAACACGACGGACTCTGGGATTCAAGCGATAAGGATTTGATTGAGCTCGCCAGACGTGAGCTTGTCCAGATTGGCCTGGCCAAAGAAGAAGACTTTGTGGACGGCTGCGTTGTGCGACAAAAAAAGGCGTATCCCGTTTATGACGACGATTACGCGCGACATGTCGCTACAATCCGCCAGGAATTGGACATCTCTTATCCAAATCTGCATCTCGTTGGTCGCAACGGGATGCACAAATACAATAACCAAGACCACGCCATGGTGACCGCGATGTTATGCGTCGAAAATATCCTGGCGGACACGAAGCTTTATGACCTGTGGCAGGTCAACAGCGACGCTGAATACCACGAATCAGGGCCTGCGGCTGAAGAAACAGCTGGCTCCGGACTGCGACTGGTCCCCACGCGCGTCGTCTCTGCTCCGGAGCTCGCGCCGGAAGGGTAACGTCAATAAGACCGGATTCAGGTTGACTTAAAGAACGCGGCGCCGGCGTGACGTTGAATGCCTTTATTCATCCGAAAACTGTTCAATCGGCGGGCATGAGCAAAACAAATTTCTGTCGCCGTAAACATTGTCGATGCGACCTACAGCTGGCCAGAATTTGTGTTCGCGTGTCCAGGAGGCTGGAAAAGCTGCCCGTTCCCTCGAATAAGGATGGTCCCAATTGTCGGAAGCGAGTTGTCGCGCAGTGTGCGGAGCGTTTTTCAGCATATTGTTTTCCCTATCCATCTTACCTTTTGCGATTGCATCAATCTCCGAGTGAATCGAGATCATCGCGTCGCAAAAGCGGTCAAGCTCGTGTTTGGGTTCGCTTTCGGTCGGCTCGATCATCATCGTTCCGGTGACCGGCCAGGAAACCGTCGGGGCGTGAAAGCCATAGTCCATTAACCGTTTTGCTACATCTTCGACTTCGATCCCTGCGCTTTTCCACTGGCGAAGATCGATGATGCATTCATGCGCGACGAGCCCGCGTTTGCCTTTGAAAAGCACGGGAAAATAAGGATCGAGTCGTTTGGCGATGTAATTGGCGTTCAGGATGGCAACTTCGCTTGCGCGTTTCAATCCCTTCGCGCCCATCATTCGGATGTACATCCATGTGATCGTTAGGATACTGGCGCTACCATAGGGCGCGGCTGAAATATTGCCGCCTTTGCCACCTCCGTGACGGTAGTCAGAGCCGCTTCCATTCTGCGGGCGCTTCCCATGTTGTCGCTCACCAAACAGGATGCGGCCGCTCTCAGGATCAAGAATAACCTCCCGCGGAAGATAAGGTGTGAGGTGTTTCGCTACACCGATTGGTCCGATTCCCGGGCCGCCGCCACCATGCGGAATGCAAAACGTTTTGTGCAAATTTAAATGACAAATGTCGGCGCCATAGTCGCCGGGTCGGCAAAGACCCACTTGCGCGTTCATATTTGCCCCGTCCATGTAAACCTGCCCGCCATGCGCGTGCACGATGTCGCAAATTTCGCGAATCGTAGGTTCAAAGACGCCGTGTGTGGAAGGGTAGGTGACCATCAGCGCCGCGAGGTCGCGTGCATGGGCTTCGGCTTTTGCACGCAAATCGGCAAGATCGATGTCTCCATCCTTCAAGCAGGCGACGGAGACAACTCTAAACCCAGCCATGTGTGCGCTGGCCGGGTTTGTGCCGTGTGCGGACGTCGGGATCAGGCAAATATTGCGATGGGATTCACCCCGCGACGCATGGTACTCGCGGATCGCCAGCAAGCCTGCGTATTCGCCTTGTGAACCGGCATTCGGTTGCAATGAAATCGCGTCGAATCCAGTGATCTCGGCAAGCCAGTCCTCGAGCTGTTCGCACATCTCTGTATAACCGACAGTTTGATCCGCAGGGGCGAAGGGATGCAGTTTGGAAATTTCCGGCCACGAAATCGGAAACATTTCCGCCGTCGCATTCAATTTCATCGTGCACGATCCGAGCGGGATCATGGAGGTGGTCAGGGAAAGGTCTCGCGATTCGAGTTTTTTCAAATACCGCAGCATTTCGGTCTCAGTGTCGTGCGTGTTAAAAACGGGGTGGCCGAGGAATTCAGACGTGCGGAGTGCAATTTGCGGAATCCGGATTGGCGGTTCGCCCAGCTTCTTATCGGCAAAATCCTGGACGAGCGTGCCACGAAAGGTCGACATTAATAACTCGATGTCGCGGTTTGTTGTTGTTTCGTCGAACGATATACCGATCGCTCGCGGACCAAGCCCTCGCAGATCGCAGTCTGCTTTTTGAGTGTGCTCTAAAATGAGGGCGCTCGACTCGACTTCGACGCGAATGGTGTCGAAGAAACTTTCGTGCGTGATTTTCAGGCCGAGGGCACGCAGGCCATCTGCAAGTTGACTTGTCAGGCGATGGACGCGTTCGGCGATTGCGCGCAACCCTCGAGGACCATGATAGACGGCATACATCGAGGCAATCACGGCCAGCAAAACCTGCGCAGTGCAAATGTTGCTCGTCGCCTTGTCGCGACGGATATGTTGCTCACGCGTTTGCAGCGAAAGTCGGTAAGCAGGGTGCCCTTCGGCATCGTGCGAAACGCCCACGAGCCGACCAGGCATGTGACGTTTGTACTCGTCGCGCGTCGCGAAGTATGCCGCATGCGGGCCGCCGAACCCCAACGGAACGCCGAAGCGTTGAGTGTTACCGACTGCGACATCGGCGCCGAATTCTCCAGGCGGTTTCAGCAGGGTCAGCGCCAGAATGTCGGCTGCCACCACGACAAGGGCGCCAGCATCGTGTGCCCGTCTAATGAAGTCCGTATAATCGTAGATTGCGCCATCGGTGGCGGGATACTGGACAAGCGCGCCGAAGACGGTCGGGTCGAATTTAAACTCCGCGAAATTGCCGATTTGAACCTCAATGCCGAGGGGCTTTGCGCGTGTCTGCACAACAGCAATCGTTTGTGGGTGACAATTGTCGGCGACAAAAAACCTTTTGTAATTGGGGACCACCGCATGACAAAGCGCCATGGCTTCGGCGGCGGCGGTGGCTTCATCAAGTAGAGACGCGTTGGCAATATCGAGCGCCGTCAGGTCGGTAATCATCGTCTGGAAGTTGAGGAGGGCCTCGAGCCGACCTTGTGCGAGCTCTGCCTGGTACGGCGTGTAAGCCGTGTACCAGCCTGGATTTTCAAGAATGTTTCGCTGAATCACCGGCGGCGTAACACAATCGGAATAGCCACAGCCCACAAAAGAGCGCGCGATCTTGTTCTTTCTGGAAATCGCGCGAAGCTCGGCCAGGGCTTCCACCTCCGATTTCGCTTCGGGCAAATTCAGTTCGCGATCCAGCCGGATATTTTGTGGAACAGCGGCTTCGACCAGGGAATCGAGATCCTCGAAACCGACCTCGCGCAACATGACGCGCACCTCTTCTTCGTTCGGGCCAATGTGGCGGCGTTCGAAGGAATTTGGATCGATTGTCTGTTCACGCCGTTGCATGGGAGCAGACTACGGAAAGCGATTCGCGCTTCAAGTTGTAGCCACGGCGCTGTGTCGCCGTGTTGCCGAAAGGATCGCGATGGCTACAGCTCATTACCATCGTGAATTTCGACGCCCCGGCTTTTCAATAGCGCACGAAGATCGGCCAGGTGTTGATGATTCCGCGTTTCGATAGTGCAAAGCACGTTCACCGCTGAGACATCCGGGCTGGCGAAGGCGCGATCGTGCACGATTTGCTTTACGCTTGCTCCAGTAGAAGCGATTTGGGCTGCCAGATCGGCCAATCCACCAGGCCGATCGCTTATCACAGCGGTAAATCGGCCGAGCCTGCCGTCCGCTACCAGGCCGCTTTCAATTACGCGACTTAGAACATTCGGGTCGATGTTCCCTCCACAAAGCAACAGAACGACTGGCTTACGGGCTAGCTGTTCTAATTTTTCGGACATGCACGCAGCCAATGGCGTGGCTGCGGCTCCTTCAACGACGCTTTTTTCTAGTTCAACCAGGCGAAGAATCGCCAGGGCGATCTCTTCTTCAGTTACGGTGACGGTCAGATCGACGAGCGGTCGCGCAATTTGAAACGCATTTGCGCCGACTTCCGGAATGGCCAGCCCATCCGCAAGCGTCGGACGCATTCGGATTTTTGTCGGTTTCCCTGCTTTAAGCGCAGCGGAAAAACTCGCGACCTTTTCAGCTTCTACGGCAACAATTTTGACGCTTGGTCGCAATGTTTTGAGCGCCAAAGAAACACCGGCGAGCAATCCGGCTCCGCCTACGGGAACAATTACGGCTTCAAGATCAGGAACCTGTTCGATGATTTCGAGAGCTATGGTTCCCTGTCCGGCGATGATAGTGGGATCGTCGTAACCGTCGATGTACGCGAAGCCTTTTTCCGCCGCTATTTCATGTGCATGCGCCTTTGCTTCGCCGAAATCTTCTCCATGCAGCACAACAGTTGCTCCGAGTTGCTGGCACGTGCTGACTTTTATAAGCGGCGCGAACTTTGGCATGACTACCGTCGCAGGGATTCCGAGCAAGCTGCCCTGATAAGCGAGCGCCTGAGCGTGGTTGCCGGCGGAGGCGGCTATGACTCCACGTTTCTGCTGGTCGCGCGACAATTGAGCCAGCGCATTGCGCGCACCGCGTTCCTTGAAACTTCCCGTTCGCTGCAGGTTGTCGAGCTTACAGAAAATTTTCTTTCCAGTGATTTCGCTCAACGGAATCGAGGGCGGACAAGGCGAATAATACACCGCATCCGCAATCCGTTTGCGTGCCGCTTCGATGTCCTGAAATGTGACCAAGCGTTTAACTCTCAAGCGCTGCCTGCGCCGCTGCCAACCGTGCAATCGGAATCCGGAACGGGCTGCAACTTACGTAATCCAAGCCCAGCCGATGACAAAATTTGACGCTAGCGGGCTCGCCACCGTGTTCGCCGCAAATCCCTAGTTTGATATTTGGCCGGGTCTTGCGTCCCTGGTCCCGTGTGATTTCCATTAAGCGCCCCACGCCTTTCTGATCGATTGATGCGAATGGATTTGTATCAACAATGTCCAGCTCGGCGTATGCGGGCAGGAAACTACCAGAATCGTCCCGGCTCATTCCGAGTGTTGTTTGCGTAAGGTCGTTTGTGCCAAAACTGAAAAACTCGGCGTCGCGTGCAATTTGGTCCGCAACCAGTGCGGCGCGTGGAATTTCGATCATCGTTCCGACAAGATAATTGAATTTTGTTCGTTTTTCCTTCGCCACTTCATCGGCCACGCGCCGTACGATGTCGATTTGAAGCTTCAGCTCGCGGGGAAATCCAACCAGCGGAATCATGATTTCGGGGCGTACTTTGATTCCTTTGGCTTGCACTTCGGCGGCGGCTTCAAAAATCGCCCTTGCCTGCATTTCAGAGATTTCCGGATAAACGATGCCGAGCCGACAGCCGCGGTGACCGAGCATCGGATTAAATTCATGCAACTCATGCACGCGACGCGCGATGTGATCGACCGCGACGCCCAGCTTGTTTGCAAGTTCGTTTTGTTGCGCGTGATCATGGGGCAAAAATTCGTGAAGCGGCGGATCAAGGAAACGAATCGTGGCGGGCAAACCTTTTAGAGCGGTGAAGATCCCGATAAAATCATCGCGCTGAAAAGGAAGCAGTTTGGCCAGGGCACGAGCGCGCTCCTCCTTGGTGCCAGCAAGAATCATCTCTCGCATGGCGTCAATGCGATCACCTTCGAAAAACATATGTTCTGTGCGGCAAAGCCCGATGCCTTCCGCACCAAATGCGACGGCGTTTGCAACCTGCTCGGGCGTATCGGCGTTTGTGCGCACGCCCAGTCGGCGAAATTCGTCCGTCCAGTTCATCAGTTTTGCATACTCTCGATAGGTCAGACTCTTCTTTGGTTCGAGAGAGCGATCGATCAGTACCTGGACGATTTCTGACGGCGCCGTAGCGACTTCGCCGGCGAATACTTCTCCGGCAGTGCCGTCAATGGAGATATAATCGCCTCGATTCAATGTTGTGCCGTTCGCACTGAGGGTGCGCTTTTGGTAATCGATTTGAATCCCGGTCGCGCCGCACACGCACACCTTTCCCATTTGCCGCGCCACGAGTGCTGCGTGGGAAGAAACTCCACCGCGCGACGTGAGAATTCCTTCCGCAGCAATCATTCCGCGTAAGTCTTCAGGAGAAGTTTCAATGCGGGCAAGCACGACTTTTTCGCCCTTCTCGGAACGCACCACTGCTTCTTCCGCGTTAAAGACCACACGACCACAAGCCGCGCCCGGACCTGCAGCCAGGCCGGTGCCGATCTTTTTCGCTTGTTTGGCAGATTGGCGATCGAACACGGGCGCCAAAAGATGGGCTAGCGAATCGGCAGGAATGCGACGTACCGCATCCTTTTTTGTAATCAGCTTTTCGCCCACCATATCAACTGCAATACGGACCGCGGCGTGGCCGGTGCGCTTGCCATTCCGAGTCTGCAGAATGTAAAGACGCTTTTCCTCCACTGTGAATTCGAGGTCCTGCATGTCCTTAAAGTGGCGCTCAAGGATCGCGCGGACCTTCATGAGCTCTTTATGAGCTTTGGGCATTTCCTTCGCCAGATCGGCAATAGGATGAGGTGTGCGGACGCCCGCCACGACGTCTTCGCCCTGGGCATTGATCAAATACTCGCCGTAGAAAACTTTTTCGCCGGTCGCAGGATCGCGTGTAAATGCGACCCCGGTTGCGCTTGTTTCGCCCATGTTCCCGAACACCATCGTTTGCACGTTGACGGCTGTCCCCCAGTCGTGCGGGATGCCGTATTTCCTGCGATAAACCATCGCTCGATCGTTCATCCACGATCCAAAGACGGCTCCGACGGCGCCCCAAAGCTGCGCTTGTGGATTCTGCGGGAAAGATTTTCCGGTGTGCTCTCTAATTAATGCTTTGAATCTTTGCACCAGTTCCTCGAGGTCGGCGACGGTTAGTCTGACGTCTGGAAAGTCGTGTTTGCCATAGCGTTCGTCCTTTAGATGCTCGATGACCGTCTCAAACGGTTCGTGGTCTTCGCCCGGACGTTTCTGAACTCCCATGACCACGTCGCCGTACATTTGCAAAAACCGCCGATACGAATCCCAGGCGAAACGAGGGTTGTTTGTTTTTTTCGCGACAATCTCGACCACTTCGTCATTCATCCCCAGGTTTAGAATCGTATCCATCATCCCCGGCATGGAATCACGCGCGCCCGATCGTACGGAAACGAGCAAAGGGCGCTCCTTATCGCCGAATTTCTTCCCGACCGAGTTTTCAACTTTTGTCAGCGCCGCCGCGACCTCCGTCTCCAGCTCTCGCGGATAAGTCCGGTCATGAGCGTAAAAGTGAGTGCATACTTCGGTGGTGATGGTGAACCCCGGTGGCACTGGCAGGCCAATGCGTGTCATTTCGTGAAGATTCGCGCCTTTTCCACCTAGCAGCGATTTCATACCGCCTGATCCGTCCGCGTGCCCATCTCCGAAGTAATAAACGTAGCGTGGTTTTTTCGTTTTTTTCACGTGAGCGCGGCTACTCGCCTGACGCTTCGGTCTTTTCGATGTGCGACGAGCTGATTTTCGAATAGTAGATTTGCGTCTTGTGGCCATATTTAGGATGCGAAAAAGTCGCCAGGGACGAACTGGCCAAACTAGTTTCCGGTATCGCGCTGTCAACGATCCTTAAAACTTGTGGGACCGTGTTGTGAGTTCGGAGCTATTGCAGCTGGCGTATCGCCCGTGGGGAAAGCTGTGGTGGCAGGCGTGCCGCCTGCAGATTAGAGGGCGTTGCAGCCGACACGGCTGCCTCTACAGAAAGTGTCCAGCGGTTAAGCTGGCGCCCCTTCGTTGTTCGTCAGAACTTCAGCAATTGTCGCCGTAAAGTCATCAACGCCGGTACTCGGTACGATGATGCTGTTGCGGCGGCCGTGGGCTTCTTCGGTGATGCGCAAGAACCTCCCGCGCTCGTTTTCTCTGAGCTCCACGTAGAAATGCTTGCGTTCTATCTGCAGTTCTCTCGCCTCGATGATG
>Ga0081455_10004084_pt1 | contig 11079 bp, 8 predicted proteins | sample TabmetS3T2R1_FD_70207 | JGI IMG/M metagenome (GOLD analysis project Ga0081455, IMG submission 70207) | Tabebuia heterophylla rhizosphere microbial communities from the University of Puerto Rico - S3T2R1 | ecosystem: Host-associated > Plants > Roots > Rhizosphere ... | reverse complement strand
GCAGGATTGCCGAGACACCGGCGCGCCACCGGACGAATGCGTTGTGCCCGAGCCAACAGCGGTCGAATTCACAGGAAGTCCAACGCCGTTCAAGGAAGCAACCGGGACGGCGCTCAGACTGTCGAGTCTCCTCGTCGCGCTCGTCGTCTTCATGATCGCCGCCAGTTTCATCGGCGCCGAGTACAGCTCCGGCTCGATCACAACCTGGCTGACGTTCGTTCCGCGACGAGGGCCCGTCTTCTGGTCAAAGCTGCTGACAGTGGCCGGATTTGCGGCGTTGCTTGGCATTCTCTCCGCCACGCTGGTCTTCGATGCGGCCCTGGTCTTAGCCCACCTACACGGATCCCGCATCGAGGCCGTCAGGGAATTGGCCGAAATGGGAGCACGCAGCGTGCTGCCCGTCGTCGTGCTGGCCATTGTTGGCTTCTGTGTCGGGTTGCTGTCCCGCCACACCGCCGGCGCAATCGGCGCCCTACTTGCGTTGGTCCTTCTCTGGTTCATCCGAACCGGACCACTCAGCTCACTTGCGTGGGCCCAGCGGGTAACGCCCTGGACTCCCGATGGGAATATCGCGGCAATTCTTGATCATGGCTATACGTATTCCGTTCCAGTCGAGAACGCGACGGCTGGAGCGAACCTTGGTCTCGTCGAGCACTCTGTGAGTCTCACCCACGGCGTCGTCTACTGGTCGATCGTCCTTGCGCTGCTGATCATCTGCACATTGCTGATCTTCCGTCGCCGCGACGTAACGTGAGATCTTCGCCTCGGCGGCCCGCAAGCGCGATCCGCAGTGAGCGGAGCGAGCAAATTGAACCTCGGGTTCAGAGCGCGATCCGTCGCGAGCGGAGCGAGCCAATCAAACATCGGATCGCGCGCCGCCGAACGGAGGAGGCGCGAGCAGAGGCGTTCTTTCCTCTGCGAGCAACGACGACGTCGGCGGGTTCAGAGCACGATCCGTCGCGAGCGGAGCGAGCCAATCAAACACAGTAGGCTGATCAGGTGACCATCGCCCCCGAAGGCCGCAAACCGCTGCGCCTGGAGGTTCGCAACGCCACCACGCCGATTGAGAAGAAGCCGCCGTGGATCAGGACCACGGCACGTCTGGGGCCGGAATATCGCGAGCTCCACGAGCTGGTCAAGAGCCAGGGTCTGCATACGGTGTGCCAGGAGGCGGGCTGCCCGAACATCTTCGAGTGCTGGGAGGACCGCGAGGCCACCTTCTTGATAGGCGGAGATGTGTGCACTCGGCGCTGTGACTTCTGTCAGATCGACACCGGCAAGCCGGCCAGCTTCGATGCCGAGGAGCCGGTCCGAGTGGCCGAGTCAGTGCGCCAGATGGGTCTTCGATATGCGACCGTCACCGGTGTCTGTCGCGATGATCTTCCCGACGAGGGCGCTTGGCTGTACGCCGAGACGATCCGCAAGATTCATGAGCTGAACCCCGACACCGGCGTAGAGATGTTGGCCCCCGACTTCTCCGGCAACTCAGACTACCTAGGGCAGGTTTTTGAGACCGAGCCAGAAGTCTTTGCACACAATGTGGAAACCGTGCCGCGGATCTTCAAGAGAATTCGCCCAGGCTTCCGCTACGACCGCTCGCTCGATGTGCTACGAGCGTCTCGAGCTGCAGGGCTGGTGACCAAATCCAACCTCATCCTCGGCATGGGGGAGACCCGGCCGGAGGTCAGCGAGGCCCTCGCCGACTTGTATGAGGCAGGCGCGGAGATCATCACGATCACCCAATACTTGCGGCCATCACCGCGGCACCATCCTGTGGACCGTTGGGTCAAGCCGGAGGAGTTCATCGAACTGGCAGACGAGGCGAGAGCGATCGGTTTCGCTGGCGTTATGAGCGGACCACTCGTACGCTCCTCCTATCGTGCCGGCCGGCTGTACCGCCAGGCACTGCAGACCCGTGAGGCATTGTCAGTGCATGCTTCGGCGGTATAGGCAAGCACAATCGAGAGCGCGAAAGTGAGTAGTAATGGCCAACGCGGCGGCTAAGAACGCTACGGGTGGCGGCAAGGACCCGAAGTCTGCAGCAAAGGAGGCCAAGGCGCGGGCCAAGGCCGCGAAGCAGGCGGAGAAGGCTCGCAAGAAAGCAAGCAACGATCCAAAAGACATGGGTCGGGTCCGCCAGATCATTCGGGCCTATCAGGTCACGCATGAGCAAGACCGCGCGCTTCCCTATCTCTTGATCGGCGCCTTCCTGCTACCGGTCGCGCTGAGCATCGTCATCGGCCTGACGTGGGGCTACGCCTTTAACGTGATCTTCGCCGGCGTCATGACCGGCATCCTCGCCGTGATGTTCACGCTCGTTCGGCGAGCAAAAGCCGCCACCTACAAGCGGTATGAAGGAAAGACCGGCTCGGCCGAGGTGGCTCTGGGAATGCTGCCCAAGAAGTGGGTCTCCACGCCCGCGATCGCCGCCAATCGCAACCGAGATGTCATCCATCGCACACTTGGCCCCGGCGGACTGATACTCATCGGCGAGGGTGAGCCCGGTCGGGTGCGTCAGCTCCTCGCCAGCGAGGTGAAGAAACACGAGCGAGTGGCGTACGGAGTCACGGTGACCACGGTGATCATGGGCAACAAAGAAGGCCAGGTGCCGCTGGAGAAGCTGGCCGACTACATTCGCAAACGGCCCAAAGTGCTCCAGGCCCACCAGATCACCGATATCAGACAGCGGTTGCGAGCACTTGATGCCTTGCGGCCGCCGGTGCCGGTGCCCAAGGGACCGATGCCCACTAGTCCACGCCAGGTGAAGGGTGCCCGCCAGGCGATGCGCGGTCGCTGATTGAGGTCATTTCGAGTCAGCCTCAATGCCCGGGTAGCGCCTGATCGATCATGAGCAACCTGGTCAACGCAGAACGCGTCGCGATGAGCTACGGCACGCGTACGCTCCTTGACGGCGTCAGCCTAGGTCTTGGTCGTGGTGAGGCGGTTGGAGTCGTCGGCCGCAACGGTGCGGGAAAGACCACGTTTCTGCGTCTGCTCGCTGGGGCGCTGGTACCAGACTCGGGTCGGGTTACCCACAGCGGTCACCTTTCGATCGGCTTTCTACAGCAAGTTGATGAGATCGGGCCCGATGCCTCGGTACGGGATGTGATCGTCGGCGGCGAGCCGGACCACGTATGGGCCGCGAATCCCCGAACGCGATCGATCGTTCAGCACCTGCTGACCGATGTCGATCTCCAAGCGCAGGTCGCCACCTTGAGCGGCGGTGAGCGTCGCAGAGTCCAGCTGGTGACACTGTTGCTGGCCGATCATGACCTGTTGATTCTCGATGAGCCCACCAACCATCTCGATGTTGAGGCGGTGGACTGGTTGGCCAAGGAGCTGAGAGCTGTGCAGGCGGCCGATGTCGCGATGCTCGTGGTCAGCCATGATCGCTGGTTCCTGGACGCGATCTGCACGAGCATCTGGGAGGTGTACGACGGCTCCATCAACGCCTACGAGGGCGGTTACGCCGCTTATGTGCTGGCCAAGGCCGAGCGCGAACGCCAGGGCGCCACGGCGGCTGCCCGCCGCAACAATCTGCTCCGTAAGGAACTGGCCTGGCTGCGGCGGGGCGCACCGGCCAGAACCTCCAAGCCGAAGTTTCGTCTCGATGCGGCAGCAGCGCTGATCGTCGCAGAGCCCGAGCCGCGCGACCGAGTCCAACTGCAACAGTTCGCCACCGCCCGCCTGGGCAAGGACGTTTTCGATCTTGACAAGGTGAATGTTTCGCTGGGTAGTCGAATGTTGCTTCGCGATCTCTCCTGGTCAATTGGACCCGGCATGCGAATCGGCGTGGTCGGGGTGAACGGCTCCGGCAAGACCACGTTGCTGCGGCTGCTGGCCGGTGACCAGCCGCCGGACTCCGGGAGCGTCAAACGCGGCAAGACACTGCGAATCGGATACCTGGCCCAAGGCATGGAGGACGTCCGCGGAATCGACACGGTGCTGCAATCCGTCGATCGCGTCCGACGACGGACTCGACTTGCCACAGGAGCCGAAGCCAGCGCCACCGCCCTGCTTCAAGACTTCGGATTCACCGGAGACAGGCTGACCACCCGGCTTGACGAACTGTCAGGTGGCGAACGGCGGCGGCTTCAGATTCTCCGTACGCTGCTGGACGAGCCCAATGTCCTGCTGCTGGACGAGCCCACCAATGACCTCGACATTGACACGCTGACGGTGATCGAGGACTACCTCGACACCTGGCCCGGCTCACTGCTGGTGGTCACCCATGACCGCTACTTCCTGGAGCGAGTCTGCGACGTCTGCTATGCCTTGATGGGAGACGGCTCATGCGTTCTACTCCCCGGCGGAGTGGACCAATACTTGCAATCCCGCCGCGACCAACCGCTGGAGAGGCCGCGTGCCAAGACCTCGGCGGCGATTCAATCGACGACGAGTGCGGCGAGCCGCCGAGCCCGGAAGGACCTCGCCCGCCTGGAGCAGCAGATCGAGCGCCTCGACGAGCGGCTGAACGCGCTGCAGGCCGAGATGGCGGCCATAGCGAGTGACTACGAGCGACTGATCGAGCTGCAGCGGGACATTGAGGCCGTCCAAGCGAGCAAGAACCAGCTTGAGCTGGCTTGGCTCGAGGCGGCCGACATCGTCGGCTAGCTTGTGCTCAGCAACAAGTGTTGAGAGGCGGTCCTTCGAGACAATGCGCAGGCAGGGCTAGTTTGGGCCGCATGGAGACCGCGCTGGAGCAGCTTGCGTCGGCTCTGGGCGATGCGGTACGCACCGATCCGGTCAGCTGCGAGAACTACCGCTTCGATTGGTCCCGGGACCAGACCGCCGGACTCCCGATCGCAGTGGTACGCCCTCGAAACGCTGCCGAGGTGCAGGCCGCAATTCAATGGGCAGCCGAGCATCGTGTACCGGTCGTGCCGCGCGGGGCCGGCAGTGGCCTCTCCGGAGGCTCCTCGGCGGTTTCTGGCGGCATCGTTCTCAGTCTGGAGCGAATGCGCTCGATCGAGATCGATGTCGCGGCCAGGGTTGCCGTTGTCGAGCCAGGGGCCTTCAACTTCGAGGTCAAGGAGGCAGCAGCCGAGCACGGCCTGTGGTATCCGCCGGATCCGTCCTCGTACGAGATCTGTTCGATCGGCGGCAACATCGCAACCAACGCCGGCGGATTGTGCTGTGTGAAGTACGGGGTCACGACTGACTACGTACTGGGGCTCGACGTTGTCCTTGCTGATGCGACTTTGATCACGCTAGGCGGCAAGCGGATCAAGGACGTAGCCGGCCTCTCGCTGCTCAAGCTCTTTGTCGGCAGCGGCGGCACGCTCGGCATCATCACGCGCGCCATTCTCCGCCTGATACCGGCGCAAGGGCCGCGCTCGACTCTGGTGGCGTACTTTCCAACAGTCCAGGCGGCGGCCGATACGGTCGTCATGATCGGCCAGACATTGCGGGCCTCCATGATGGAGTTGATGGATCAGGCTTCCATCAACGCGGTCGAGGACTACCGGTCGATGGGACTCGATCGTTCGGCTGGTGCGATGCTGCTCGCCCAGTCCGACGCGCCAGGTGCCGCATGCGCTGAAGAGATCGAACTCATGGAGGCTGCCTGTGCGACAGGCGGCGCCAAAGAGGTCTTCGTCACCAATGACCCGGAGGAGGGCGAGCTCTTCGTGGCTGCACGCCGCGCCGCGTTTCCAGCGATCGAGGCTCGCGGCTCCATCCTGCTCGAAGACGTAGGCGCGCCTGTGCCGCAACTGCCTCAGCTGCTATCAGGCATTGCCGCCCTGGCGGAGCAGTACGCGGTCGAGATTCCCGTGGTCGCTCACGCTGGGGACGGAAATACTCATCCGATCATCGTCTTCGATCGCGGAAGTTCCGACGCGCAGCGCCGTGCCTATCTCGCCTTCGACGAGATCATGCACCTGGCAATCCAGCTGGGTGGCACCATCACCGGTGAGCATGGAGTCGGCCGGGCCAAGAAGGCCGCCCTGCCAAACCAGCTCGGCCCCGAAGTGATGGCTTTATCGCACAAGATCAAGAACGCCCTCGACCCGCTCGGCATCCTCAATCCGGGAGCCATCTTCTAGTTCTCACTCAGGGCAGTGGCTGAACATCCAGCAACGGGCCAGTGCGCGGAACATAGAGCAACGGGAGAAGCCCCTCAAATTGGCGTTGACGCGTCCTGCCACGAAGGGTTTCGAGGCCATGCGGGAATCAATTGCGGCCACGCCCGGAGGATGCGGACGTCCCACAGCATTTGGTCGCCCCCAACTGAATCTGTGGACACGGCTCGGACAGGGAGACCAAACTGTGGGCGACCGGCAACTTCCAACGCCGGAAACATGATGGGCCACACCTTCTTACGGAGTGACCAAGATGATCAACGTCGGTTGATCACGACAGTTCCGGCGGCAAGATCCTGAAGGCCACGGCGATCGGTCGAGATGATCAAAGCTGGCAGCGCGAGGGACACCAGGAATGCCCGGAGCACCGCCCGCGGTAGACCTAGCGGCTGTGGTTCAAGCCGTACGACAGCGATACGACTGAGCAGCTGGCCGAAGCTGCCGCCGGCGAGCCATGACAGCAGGCTGGACTCCACGAAGAAGACTGTCAAGATCATCCACGCCCGCCAGCCACCGCCGGTGAGAACGCCAGTGCCGAAGAAGCCGACGGCGACCAGCATGCACGCGGCCCAATCGATGATCAACGCGCCGATTCGGGCCCGCCAGCTCGCGAGCGAACCGCGGCCGTCCCGTGGCAAGCCCAGCCGCTGCCCGGGATAGGCTTCGCTCGCCGAGGCCGTATCTGGTGCTTTGTCCGCCACGTCGCCGAGGTTACCTGTTGCAACGCCAGGAGAGGCCGAGCCAGACCCGCCCCGTGTTACATGCGCGAAACATTTGTGCAACTGGACAGAAATCGCATCTCCATTAGGCTTCCCAAAAACCCGAGGGCGGAGCAGAGGTTCCGCATTCGTCCAGCTTGGCCGGCTCAGCGTCGAGTACGCTCAGGTGCTCAACTTGAGCAGGTTGTCCATTTGCGTGCCTTCAAGTGCGCAACCACAGCGCGTGCCTAGGCACGACTTACCTCACCGGAGGACAGATGTTCCAAGGAGCCGACGATCTGTTGGCCTATGTCGAGGATGAGGGCGTCGAGTTCATCGACATCCGCTTCTGTGATCTACCCGGGATCATGCAGCACTTCACCGTCCCGGTGGGCACGTTCGGCCCTGAGTACTTCGAAGACGGAGTCAATTTCGACGGTTCGTCGATCCGAGGCTTCCAGAAGATCCATGAGTCGGACATGGCCCTCTTGCCCGATCCCACGACGGCGTTCGTGGACCCGTTCCGGGCTGCGAAGACGCTGGCCATCAACTTCTTCGTCCACGACCCGTTGACCAAGGAGCCCTACAGCCGCGACCCGCGCAACATCGCTCGCAAGGCGGAGAGCTACCTGGCTTCGACTGGGATCGGCGACACCGCGTACTTCGCCCCTGAGGCGGAGTTCTACATGTTCGACGACGTACGGTTCGAAACCAAGCAGCAGACCGGCTACTACGCCATCGACTCCGTGGCGGGCGCATGGAATACCGGTCGCATCGAGGATGGCGGCAACCGCGGATACAAGGTTCGATACAAGGGCGGCTACTTCCCGGTGCCCCCGGTCGACCACTTCGCCGATCTGCGCGACGCCATCGTCAAGAACCTCGAGACCTCGGGCCTCAAGGTGGAGCGAGCTCATCACGAGGTCGGGACCGCCGGGCAGGCCGAAATCAACTACCAGTACGCCACGATGCTCAGGGCCGGCGACAACCTGCAGAAGTACAAGTACATCGTCAAGAACACCGCCTGGGCAGCCGGAAAGACGGCAACGTTCATGCCGAAGCCGATCTTCGGCGACAACGGCTCGGGCATGCACGTGCACTCCTCGATCTGGAACGAGGATGAGCCGCTGTTCTACGACGAGGCAGGCTACGGCGGTCTGTCCGACGTCGCACGCTGGTACATCGGCGGCATCCTCGAGCACGCCCCGTCGCTGCTGGCATTCACCAATCCGACGGTCAACTCCTACCACCGTTTGGTTCCTGGCTTCGAGGCGCCGGTCAACCTCGTGTACAGCTCCCGCAACCGCTCAGCGGCGATGCGCATCCCGATCACGGGCTCGAATCCCAAGGCCAAGCGCGTCGAGTTCCGCTGCCCGGACCCGTCTTCGAACCCCTACCTGGCCTTCGCGGCGATCCTACTGGCTGGGGTGGACGGCATCCTGAACAAGACCGAGCCTGCAGCCCCGATCGACAAGGACCTGTACGAGCTGCCGCCTGAGGAGCACGCTTCTGTACAAACCGTCCCCGACAGCCTGGACGGGGTGCTGGCCAACCTAGAGGCAGATCACGATTACCTGCTGGCCGGCGACGTCTTCACGCCCGACCTGATCGAAACCTGGATCGAGTTGAAGCGCGAAGACATCGATGCTGTGCGGCTGCGTCCGCACCCGCATGAGTTCGAGCTCTACTACGACGTCTGATCCTCATCGTTCGCCGAAACCCCTGGATTCACGCGTGGATTCGGGGGTTTTCGCGCTTCTCGGGGAGGCCTCCATCGAACCGGATTCCGCAGGGATTCCGCAGGAGATCCGCTCCAGATGCCCAGATCTCGCTGAGAGCTACGCCAATTTTGGCCGGGTCCCCTCACGCGCAGCGCCCGTCGAGTGACGAGAGCCGCGCCTCCGGGAGCGCTGCGTACCTCGATGCCCTTGCGAGAGAGCGGGGGCGTCGTCCGGCTATGCGGAATCACCCAGGTCTGCGCAGAAGTCGATCTCCATGCCGAGCAGGTCGTCGCTGGCGCACGCCAGCCCGGACGCACGTACGGCGTCTCGTCTGTTCGAACTCACCGCCGAGAGGGTTGGTTTTATCGGGCGCCATTACTCGGGCGGGGATGACTGCTGCGCGGTCGACGGCCTCGAAGTGTCAACCTAGCGGTCAGCCAGGGTGGGGTATGCACCGGTGATGCAAAAAGGTGTGTCGAATAGCGGATCTTGAAATCGGGTGGGGGTACGTGAAACAGCTTGAGATCGTCGGTGATGACGCTCCGACTCGTCGCAGGTGCTTACGGCTGAATGAAAGGCCAATGTCGATAAGGGACTGGCGTCGATAGGGGAGATGTGATGGGTCAGCAGTCTGTGAGGCAGGCGCCGCGCCGCTCTGCGTTAGACACCCGGTGTGGCGCAAAGAACGCGCTGACCGGGAACGCCGGCTTGCCACCAAGCCGCTGGTCCTCGGCGGCAAGCTGCTCAGCCCGTTGAGTGCTCGTCACGTACTCATGCCGCGCGTCGATGATCACCATCCCAGCAACGTCGTTCGGGTTGTCTGGCGTCGCCAGTCCGCATGATCGCCTCGTACGTCGCACGGCTCGCCGCGAGCAACCCGATCAGCGCCAATAGCCCGAGCAGAACATGCCCAGTCCGTAGCACCCAGCGGTGCCAGCGCCGCGGTGCTTGCGGCGGTCCGACTGTGCTCGGCGAGAGGTCACCGTCTCCTTAGGTCCACTCCTAAGTCGCGTCGTTCAGCCCTCACAGATGCTGTTCGCTTCGCTGCGACGCTCAATCAAGAACGCGTCCATGGCTGACTTGGCGCAGTCTGAGGTGAAGATCGACGTGTGACCGTCACCGGTGCGCGTCAACAGTGCGCTGCCATCGATCTGTGCTGCTAGGCCGTGGGCCCAGGTGTAGGAATCGGATGGATCGTGGGCGGCGTGGATCAGTAGCGCCGGCACTCCCCGGACATTCAGCGTCTTGGGCGGGTTAACCGGCTTGACAGGCCAGTCGATGCAGAAGAGGGCCTGCCAGGTTTCTGAGGCACCTTGCAAGTGAGGCGCAAGCTGGCGGCCTAGTTCCAGTCGCTGTTGCATCTCGGCATAGGTGTGCACCTGGGGCGCGTAGTCCAAGCAGGCGTTGGCGAGCAAGCCTTGGATAAAGTACTGCGGCTGCCCTGCTGGGCCGACGGCGAAAGCGGAGGCATCACCGTCGATCGCCTTCTGTAGCGCCCGGGACAGCCCAGCCCAGGACAGGTCAGGTCCATAGATCGACGGTTCCTTGAACCGCAGCAAACCCTTGGTGCCCATGCGGATGTCCTCGCCAGTGACTGGCCGCAACGCACCTTCAACCCGAATCGGATTCTGATCTGCCTGCTGAACTAGGTGATCGAAGACTGCCCGTACGTCTTGGCCGCGGAGCGCGCATGTTTCCTGGGTAGGACACCAGTCGGCGAAGCGATTGAAGGAGTCTTCGGCGGCAATGATCTCGGTGGCAAGCTGGTGCACCTCAGGCAGGCTGTGCTCCAGCGGCGCATCGAGGACCATTGCCCGAGTGCGGGTCGGATACAGCTGGGCGTAGTTCGCGGCCAGCTGAGTGCCATATGAGACGCCCAGCCAGTTGATCTTGTTCTCGCCCAGTGCTAGTCGCAGCGCCTCATGATCGCGTGCAACGCTCACCGTGTCCATGTGCCGGACCAGCTCGCCGGCCTTGTCGAGGCAATTGAGGCCGACCTCACGATTGTGCTTGAGCAACTGCTGGAATTGCTGCTCGGTTTTGGGGAACAGCGTGGTCTCGGGAGTGATCACAGGCACGGTGCAACGAACCTGAGAGCTGTTCTCCATGCCGCGCGGATCCATGCCGACAAGGTCGAATCGCTCAATCAAGGTGGGCGAGAAGAAGATCTCGGGATCGGCGACGTACTTCGCAGCACCATCTCCAGGGCCGCCGGGGTTGAAGAAAAGCGTGCCTACACGCTGCTGCGGGTTCTTGGCTGGTCGGCGCGCGATCGCCAGCGAAATGGTTGCTCCAGAGGGCTTGGACCAATCAATTGGCACCTTCAAGGTGCCGCATTGAGTTTGTGGGGATTTCTCGCATGCCGACCAGGCGATCTTGAAATCGCTCTGACTTGGCTCCGCGGAGGCTTGAGTGCCACCGATGGTCAGGAGCAGCGCGGCAAGCAATGCAACATGCAGGCTGCGTAGGCGGAGTGCTGACATCACGCGACCGGTCATAGCGAACTCCTTCGAGTGCGAATCACAGCACTCTCATCGTGATGTCGGTGCGCACATTTCGACAGGTGGCGGTCTGGCG
>Ga0081455_10007964_pt1 | contig 11080 bp, 10 predicted proteins | sample TabmetS3T2R1_FD_70207 | JGI IMG/M metagenome (GOLD analysis project Ga0081455, IMG submission 70207) | Tabebuia heterophylla rhizosphere microbial communities from the University of Puerto Rico - S3T2R1 | ecosystem: Host-associated > Plants > Roots > Rhizosphere ... | reverse complement strand
CGTTCCAGGCCTTTCAAAGGCGGGTTTCGGGCTTCGGAGAGGTGGCTGAGTGGTTGAAAGCACCGCACTCGAAATGCGGCATACTCGCAAGGGTATCGGGGGTTCGAATCCCTCCCTCTCCGCCACGCAATCTTTCGCCTCCATTCGCGGACGTTCGCAATCGCTCGATAAATAGCCCTCAAGGCCAATCTGAGTGCGTTGCTAGCCATCGCGGACATTCGCACAAATCAGTGAGGAAACGCACGATGAAGCTTTATATGCATCCAGTATCTATGACGTCCCGACCAGTGCGGCTGTTTGCAGCTGAAAACAACATCGTCATGGACGAGGAATTCATCGACTTGATGAGCGGCGCGCACATGCAGCCGCCATATTCGGCGATAAACCCGAATTGCCTAGTGCCGATGCTCGAAGATGGCGATCTAAGGCTCACCGAGAGCTCGGCCATTCTGAAATATCTCGCTGACAAGATTGGCTCTCCGGCCTACCCGAAAGATCTGAAACAGCGTGCCAAGGTCAATGAGGTGATGGACTGGATCAACACCAATTTCTACCGCGAGTGGGGCTATAACCTTTGTTACCCGCAGCTGTTTCCCCATCTGAAACGACGTAGCGAGGAGGCGCAGGCAGCAACGTTGGAATTTGGAAGGGAGAACGCCAAGCGTTGGCTGAAGCTGCTTAACGATTACTGGATCGGACCGAATAAGACCTATCTGGTCGGTGACGCGCTTACGATTGCGGATTATTTCGGCGCCGGGATCGTCACCCTTGGTGAGGTCATCGGGGTCGACTTTTCGCCTTATCCGAATGTGCAGCGCTGGCTCGCTGCTATGAAGAAACTTCCAAACTGGAACAAGATAAACGAGGCCTTCGAAGCCTTGCGCGAAGCCGTGAAGGCACAGAAGTTCGTTACCCTTGGTTGAATCCCACCTAGGCACGTTGTGGACATGCAGCGGGCGCATCGCACATGTCCGCTTTTGGCCCTTAGCAGACATGGTCTAGTGCGCCGCACATTTCCGCTTTCGGGGGTAAAGCGGACATTCTCTGAATTTGCCGGTCATATTATGATTGCTCTATGTCACGGCGCTTAATTTCTTCGGGATCACCATTCGAAAAGTTCGCCGGTTACAGCCGTGCGGTCATCGATGGTGATTTTGCATTCATCGCCGGAACAACGGGTTACGATTACCAATCCATGACTATGCCCGCCGAGGTGACCGCCCAAACGCGCAATTGTTTTGCGACCATTGAGAAAGTTTTGACCGATGCCGGCTTTGCAATGGCGGATATTGTTAGGACGGTCTACTACATAGCTGATCCTAAGAATGCCGATGCCGTTCTCGCGGTTTGCGGCGAAATGCTTGGCGATATTCGCCCCGCCGCGACGCTTTTGGTGGTGGCCGGACTCTACAAACCCGAAATGCTGGTTGAGATCGAGGTGACGGCGAAACGCCGGGACTGAGCCGCGCGATGCCAGACATGTCCGCTTTTGGCCCAAAGCAGACATGAGCTGGTGCACCGCACACCTCCGCTTTAGGGGGTAAAGCAGACTTGAATTCCCGGATAGCCCGTTTCGCGGTCGCTGTTGGGGTAAAGCGGACATGGGTTGTTGCGGCGCGATGGTACAGCGGACTACCTCGACGCAACGCCGGCAAGTGACAACACAGTATGCAGTAGTACGTTGGCCCCGGCCGTGCAGTGCACCTGGCTCGCTTCCTCAAGCTCGTTGTGACTGATCCCGTCCTTGCAAGGTACAAAGATCATTCCGGCGGGCATGACGAGTGCAAGATTGAACGCATCGTGCACGGCGCCGGACGTGATGCGGCGGCGCGAATAACCCAGCCGGGCGGCCGCCGCCTCGATCGTATCGACGATTCTCGGATCAAACGGTGTCGGATCCTTCCGCCAAATGGCTTCTAACTGGATTCCCACTCGTCGCCGTCCAGCGATATCCGCAGCGGACTTACGAATACGGCGATCGAGTTCATCGAGAACTTCGATCTCTGCGCTCCGGCACTCCATCGTGAACCTCACGTCGCCCGCAATAACATTGCGCGAAGGTTCCGCAATTCGGCATTCGCCGATCGTACCGACCGCGCGGGGACCGTACTCCAACGCGATGCGCTCGACGGAAAGCACCAGCTCGGACAGGGCCGCGAGTGCATCGCGTCTATGATTCATCGGGGTGGTACCAGTGTGGGCCGATGCTCCGACGATGCTGCCGTCGTACCAGATCACGCCCTGACCCCGGTCAACTACTCCAATCGTCTTGCTTTCTGCCTCAAGAAGCGGTCCTTGCTCAATGTGGACCTCGACGAAGGCGCCGAGCTTCAGCGCTCCTACCGGTTCGGATCCCCGGTAGCGTATGGCGTCGAGCGCATCTCCGACCGTAACGCCGTCGATATCCTGTCGCGCCAGGATATCTTGTGTGGAGTAGAGGCCTGCGTAAGCGGCGGACCCCATTACGGCGGGAGCGAAGCGCGACCCTTCTTCATTCGTCCAATTAACCAGACAGATGGGCGCCTCAGTCTCGATGTCGAGCCTGTTCAAAGTATGGATGACTTCGAGTGCGGCTAAAGTGCCGAGTACGCCATCGTATTTGCCGCCAGTGGGTTGCGTGTCCAGATGTGAGCCAATGCCTATTGGCAGCTTCGACCGGTCGCGGCCCGGGCGAACGGCGAAGATCGAACCCAAGGCATCAATATGTACCTCGCAACCGGCAGCGCGGCACGCGGTACAGAACCAATCGCGCACGTGCTTGTCTTCGGTTCCGAGCGTCAGCCGCTTCACCCCTCCCTTCGGAGTGGCGCCGAACTTCGCGGTCTCATGAATTGAAGCCCAAAGCCGCTCAGAGTCGATCTGCAAGTTGGTCTGGTATTCGGCCATTGTCTACTCAGGCAAAGTTCAGGTGTCGAAACGATCATCGTGCCACTAGTAATGGCATCGCTACCTTAGTCCAGCACCCGGCTACGGCGTAAGCGGCTGGCCCAATCTTCAGTTCAAATCAAATAGTGCGGTGGACCGCTTTCGGGGGAAAAGCGGACATGACCTTGTGGGGATTCTGCTTTCACGGTTGCTTTCGGGGGTAAAGCGGACATCGTCTAGTGCACTGCACATGTCTCTTAGGTTTGACGGGCATAGATACTGCGGGTTTAAGCAGATGAAGCCCTTTTGGTTGGGTTCGTTAGTGAACGGGTAACAACTATATCGGCCCGATTAATTCAGACCAAAACTGTATAAAACTCAGCAGCACCAAGCTCGGTCTAGTGGAAGTTTCGATATGCGTTCGTTGAGGGCTCAAAACTTTCCTTAAACCGTGCCGCGCTATCATTCTACGCATCACGAGTTAGGGAGCGCGTTCCATGTCGAAAGTTATGGCGTTTCTTAGAAACGAGTCAGGTGCGACTGCAATTGAATATGGACTGATCGCCGGCGGCATTTCGGTCGTGATCATCGTCACCGTCAATGCGATCGGCAGCACACTCAACGCGAAGTTCGACTACATTGCGCAGCAGCTCAAACCTTAGGATCGCATCTCACGCCGAATACGGGCCAGATCCGCCATCGAGTGAATCTTGATGTCCGCTTCTGGCCCAAAGCAGACATGAGCTGTTGCACCGCACGTGTTGCTTTCAGCGGCCAAGCGGACACCCGCCCCAAATTACTCAATGCAGACACACACACGTCTACTGCATGGATATCGTCATGCCGCTCAGACTGAGAGAAGGCTTCAAGACCAACGGCCGGTCCGCTTACCTTTATGATGACGCCGTTCGCGTTCTGTAGCGGCCAATCTTAGAGAGCGGAATTATGGCCCCGCCGCGCCATCCGATTGCCCATGTCTTCTCACCACGCGATTGACTTGCCCTCAAGAGCGGCAAGCAATTTGGCATCATGTCCGTAGATATCCTGTCGGAAATTCTCAACTCCATCATCGGCCCAGGCTGTCAAGTATGTGATGTGAACGGGTAAGGGTTCACGCAAATTGACTACAGCGGTTTTAGACGATGCAACTACGTTATCGATCCGATCCTTAGTCCACCCCTGTACACCGCCTACACGGAGCACCTGCTCGGCAAGTTCGAGCGGTCTGGATAAGCGAATGCAGCCGTGACTAAACGCGCGCACGCTGCGCCCAAACAGGCTTTGCGCCGGGCTATCGTGCAAATAGACATTGTGTGGATTTGGAAACATGAATTTCACACGACCGAGCGCGTTGTTAGGCCCTGGCCGCTGCCGCAGTTGATATGGAAAGTGCCCTGGTCCAACGCTGGACCAGTCAACTGAACTAGGGTCTGACACCTGATTGCCCCGGACCACTTCAAAACCTTGTGCGGATAGACCTGCCGGATTCCTTCGAAGTGCCGGCAATTCCTCTTTGACGGCAATGTCCGGCGGCACATTCCAATATGGGTTGAATTCAAGAAATCGGATGCGATCACTGAACACAGGCGTTCGGTGATAGGGCTTGCCGACAACGACTGCCATGCGTTCTTCGACTTTTCCTGCGTTTATCCGACGCAGCTCGAAGCCGGCTATGTTCACGATCAGGTATTGTTGCCCAAGGTCCTCGGGCATCCATCGCAGACGCTCCATAGCCAGAATGATGCTATTGACGCGTTCGTGCGCCGATACATTCATCCCCACGATCGTCGTGGACCCGATGACTCCATCGACATCGAGGCCTTGACGGCCCTGAAAACGTTTGACCGCTTCGACCAACGCATTGTCATAGACCTGCGCCTCGGTTGCGGCGACTTGGCTGCTGGCACCGTCGGTCAGCGAAAGTCTTGCACGAATGGCAGGCACGCGCGGGTCGGCCATTCCGGGCCGAATCGCGTCTCCTAGCGGGACCGCGGTCCAGCCACCTTTCGCGGCAAGCGCTCGATACTTCGCAAGAACCGTGCGAAGTGCAACGTAGCGGGGGCTTGCCGGCTGCCAGTCATCGAAAAAACGATCAATGGCTTCTGTTTGCGCGAGGTTCTTGAGCGCCAGCAGTTGGTCGATGGTGCGACCTTCGATGAAGAAATTGGGATCGACTTTGCTCGGCAGAAAGCGACCAACCTTGAGGTCCGAGGCATATTCAAGAAATGCTGCCGAAAAATGTAGTTCGATGATCGCGAGGTCGCGTTTATCGGTCGACGGGCCGGTCGTACTGAGAGTTGTAAGCTGCTTGCTTGGATAGTCGTTTGGATCGAGGCCATCCGCCTCAGCATTCTTTAATCGCGAAATAAACGCGTTCGTACGGCTGCTTGCCAACCATAGCAATTCGCCTCCGAAAATCTGGTAGTAGGCCTGCAATGCCTCGCGCCGCTGCCTTATTGGAAGCGGCAGACTTGGCTCATTCGCCAGCAAATCGAGCAGAATAATTCGGATGACAGCGAGTTCCCGCGGGGATTTGACAATCTGTGCCGGCGCATCTGAAACCTGCAAAGCCAGCGAGATACAAAGCGGAAGGATCAACGCGAAAATGCGACTGATCGCGTTTCGTCGCATCGCAATCCTCCACCTCGTAGTGAAATTTTTTTTAACCCCGTCACTGCATCGGCGGCGCATACAGCAACCCCCCTTGTGTCCACAGTGCATTCAGTCCACGGCTTAGATCCAGGGGCGTGTTCTGACCCAGATTGCGTTCAAATATCTCGGCGTAGTTGCCGACACCTTCAATCACTTTGACGAGCCAATCGTTTCCCAATCCGAGTGACCTTGTTGCGGGCGCGCCAAGGTCGATCGCCTGCTGTCGCCGGCCAGCCACAATCGATTTTGAGTCCAACCCGAGTTCTTCTGCGTTGATGAGTGCGAAAAGCGTCCAGCGTACGAGACCCGTCCATTTCGGATCATCTTTGCGTGTTACAGGGCCTAGAGGTTCCTTGGAAATTACATCACGCAGAATAACGTGATTTTGGGGTATTGGCAGTACCGATCGTGCTGCAGCCAAAGCAGAACGATCAGCGGTGAACACATCGCACTTTTCGGACGTGTAAGCTGCGCGCGCGTCTGACCCTTCTGTAAATCGTAGAAAAGAGACATTAAGTTTTTTGCTTTGAAAAAAATCTGCAGCATTCCGTTCTGATGTGGTGCCGCTACCGACGCAGATTTTAGCTCCATCGAGTTGAAGAGCGCTCGTGGCCCCGAGCAAAGTTGGAACAAGAAATCCTTGCCCGTCAAAATAGCTAATCCCAACGAATTCAATCCCAAGTTCTAGATCGCGTGACATAGTCCAGGTGCTATTGCGCGACAGAAGGTCGATACGGCGATCCGTCAGTGCATCGAAGCGAACGTCTGCCGACAGTGGCACGTATTCGATTTTGGTGGTGTCGCCAAGCACGGCTGCGGCGACAGCCTTACAAAAATCAACATCGAAGCCCCGCCAGACACCAGAGCCATCCTTCTCGGAGAAGCCTGGGAGTCCTTCGCTGACGCCGCAGATCAACTTATCCCTTGATCGAACATCGTCGAGTGTTCCCGCAGAAGCGCTGAACGTTACGACAAGGCTCTCGATAAGAAATGCTACGACCGCATAGATGACAAAAAAGTGGGTGAAGATTTGATTGCGATGGAACGCTGATCGAAAAAAGCCTGGAAATCGTGAATTGTGCATCTCAACATCGCGTCCTGACGGAAGCTCCCCCGCGTGCTCAGAGAAATATAGTAACCTTGGCCAAATAAGGGCTCGCGTTTTTTGATGTAGGTCAATGGAGAGGATATTTGCTACTTCACATTAGCTCTCCGGGCGGCTCTGAACACTTCCAGGAAGTCCACGACCAGCGCTAATGGCGTCGTCATATCGCTTCATCCGAACGCGAGTTACCGGCGCCCTGCTGATGGCGTTGGGGATCATCGCATTGTTGATGCCACAAGTTGCAGGCCGATGGTCGCTTGCGGTCCTCGGCGTTTTGTTGATTGCGGTGGGTATTGCTGAGACCTATGCCGCTTTTAGGTCAGTGCGCAGCGGTGAGGCAAGCTCGTACCTCGATGGAGTCTTTGCATCGCTCGCTGGGGCTGTACTGTTGCTGAGTTCGGCGCTTGTGCTCGACGGATTGCTGATCCTGCTGATCGGCATCCTGCTGGCTGATGGACTTGCGAAATTTTTCAACGCCTGGCGCAAGCCGGGGCCCGACCGTTTTCCGCTAATTCTCAATGGAATCCTCGATTGCGGATGTGCCGCGGCAATTTGGTATCTGAGCCGATTCGTTGGGGTCGCTTCGGCCATCGGCATCGCCATTGGCCTCTATATCGTGGCTGCCGGTTGGCGGATGTTTCTGGCGCCGGCAAAAACTGCGCAGGCCGATACAGCCGCTTTGGCGTTGGACCATCACCCTGACCCCGGGCTCCGCATGCCGGCGAACGAAATATTCGGTCAGCTTAGATCCAAGGCAGACATCGGCACGCAGTTCGCCCTCGCGGCTGATCTGTTTTGGATGTCAACGATCGGAATCGTATTTCTCGCCATCCATACCGGACGAATGCCGTTATCCGATGATCTGCTCGGCGTCGTTTCGCCGTTTGTCGCAACGGCTGGTGATTTGTTGATGACGCTCGTCTTCGCCATGGCGCTCATTTTACCGCTGCGGCTCATTTGGCGGCGTGCAACGAGACCGGTCGAACGTCTGGCTTGGACCCTTCGGTCCAAGGCAAAGGCCGCGCCTATGAATAAACCGGCAGAGTGGCTAATGAACCGATGGCTCGATAAACGCTTCAGCTTCAGTCTGCGCCTGAGTCAGAGCCGCATCTCACTGGCGGCGGGGCTCATGCTGCTGTTGCGACTAGGTCTGCCAATCACGGCGTTCTTCGTTGCGTTCAATCCGATCTGGGGCTTCAGCTGGTATTTCAACACAGAAAGCTGGGCGACGGGCATCTATCAAAAGCTGACAGCGCTGCGGGTGGACACGTGGCGTGCCGCTATGATCGATGCTGTAACACGAGTTTATGGGGGTGGTGATGAACTTTTTCGGATTGAACCAGCAGGCGTTTCAGGAAATGGCGACTTCAGCTTCCTCGTTATTGGCGATCCCGGCGAGGGTGACGCCTCCCAATATTCGCTCGCTTCGCGTTACCTCAGGTTGGGACAGAACGATGATGTGAAGTTCCTCGTGGTATCTTCAGATGTCATCTACCCAGCTGGAGCAATCGAAGATTATGAAGCCAAGTTCTACCTTCCGCTTCAAGGGGTTGGAAAACCTGTTTACGCGATACCCGGTAATCACGACTGGTTTGATGCGCTCGAAGGATTCAACGCCAACTTCCTCGAACCCAAGGCCGCACGCGCCGCCATCGAAGCGCGGGTCGACGCCGATCTGAAATTGACGAGCACAAATGCACGCCGCATCGACAAGCTTACGGCGCATGCCGAGCGCATGCGTGGCTTGTACTCCGTCAAAACCGGAAGTCAGCGGGCGCCTTTCTTTGAATTGCAGACCGATGACTTTGCATTGATTGCCGTCGATACCGGCATTTTGCGCACACTGGACGATCGACAACGCGCGTGGATCGAGCGCGCGCTCGAACGTAGCCGAGGCAAGTTCATTATGACGATCGTCGGTCATCCCCGCTTTGCGGGCGGCCATGATACCGCGGAAGCTGATGAAAAATTTGCAGCGCTCTACCAACTCCTGACAAACCACGGGGTCAGGATTGCTATGGCCGGCGACACCCACGACTTTGAATATTATCGGGAACACGGCGACCCAGGCAGCATGCATCATTTCGTCAATGGCGGGGGAGGCGCCTATCTCAGCGTCGGTACGGCACTCGATTTTCCTAACAAGCCTGCGGCCAGCTACTGGGCGTTCTATCCGCGCACGGATCAACTTCGCTCCAAAATGAATGACGAGATGCCACTATGGAAACAGCCTTTCTGGTATTGGATCAATTGGTTCAACGCTTGGCCGTTTAGTGTGGAAGCCTTGTCAGGCTTTTTTGATTTCAATCGGGCACCTTTCTTCCAAAGCTTCATGGAAGTGCGAGTCGAACGATCAAAAAAGCGCGTCGTGCTAATTCTCAACGGTGTGCATGGCCCGTTGCAGTGGCGCGACTTACAAATCGGAGGTGCAGTGATTCCGGCTGGCGCGGGAGGCGACGACCATGTCGAATTCCACGTCCCAATGGACAGGCAAAAATAAGCCGCCCTTAGCCGACATGAGCTGCTGCACCGCACATGTCCGCTTTTGGGGGTAAAGCAGACATGACCGTTTGCGAAAGTCCGCTTTCTCGGTCGCTATTGGGGGGTAAAGCGGACATGCGTTGCTGCACTGCATGAGTCCGCTTTTGACCCAAAGCGGACATCAGTTTGATATTCATTACCCCATAGTCCTGTACCAAAAAGTGAGCACAGACACTTTGAGCATCGGACTGATCGCTCTTCTTGACGATGTCGTGGCGCTCGCAAAGGTGGCAGCGGCCTCCCTTGACGATGTAGTGACCCAGGCTGCCAAAGCCGGCGCCAAGGCGGCAGGTGTCGTTGTCGATGACGCAGCAGTCACTCCGCGTTACGTGCTTGGCTTTGCTGCTCGGCGCGAATTGCCTATCGTGGGCAAGATCGCGGCGGGGTCGCTTCGCAACAAGCTTCTTCTCCTGCTTCCCGCTATCTTAGTCCTGAGTTATTTCCTCCCTTGGATGATCACGCCGCTTCTCATGTTTGGCGGCGCCTATCTCTGTTACGAAGGGACGGAAAAAGTCTTTGAAGCAATCATCCCACATCAAGCGCGCGCCCATGAAGCTCAGTTGGGCACGGTAGCGCTGAATCCACATACGCTCGAGGATGAAAAAGTCGCAAGCGCCATCAAGACCGACTTCATCCTCTCGGCAGAGATTATGGTGATTGCGCTGGCGACTGTTGCCAATGAAAGCATCTTGATGCAGGCGGTCGCGTTGGCGCTCGTCGGAATTGGAATCACCGTCGCGGTTTATGGGGTGGTCGCGTTGATCGTCAAAGCCGACGACGTCGGCGTGGCTCTTGCAAAAAACGACGGCGGTTCAATTGCTGATGGTATGAGCCGTGCATTCGGACGCGCCCTTGTTCTCGGGATGCCCAGCTTCCTGAAACTTCTCGGCACCGCTGGCACTGCCGCCATGATCTGGGTTGGTGGCGCCATTATCGTGCATGGTCTGGAGGCATACGGCGTGCATTCCGTTGGTCAAGCCCTCAACTCCACTGCCGAAGCAGCCGCTCACGCGCTGCCGTCGGCTGCCGGACCGGTCAAATGGATAGTTAGGGCCTTCCTATCGGGGGTCGTTGGATTGGCAATCGGCGCGGCGTCGATCCCAGTAATCGGATTTGCCGTCGCACCCACATGGAAACTGTTGAAGGGTATTTTGTCCAAGCGCCAAGAATGACTCGATATTTTCGCGCCCGACACGCTGCGGCACGAGTGTCCGCTATTGGCCCATAGCCGACATGAGCGAGTGCGCTGCACATGTCCGCTTTCGGGGGTAAAGCAGACATGGCAAGTTTGCGGATGTCCGCTTTCACGGTCGCTATTGGGGTAAAGCGGACATGGCCTATTGCGCTGCATATGTCTGCTTCTGACCCAAAGCGGACATCAGCGCGCGGACACCCGAATCTGACTGAGTCAAAATGGATAGTTGGCCCAAGGTCCAACTTCGAGCACGCCCCCATAAATCGGTAACCTCTTTCTCTTCGAGACTTGATTTTGAAAGATCGCCGCGCACTTGCGCGAATGGTGGAGTGAGTTTCCGCACCTTCGGGAGGAGAAGATGGACAGACTGCTGGACAAAAACATCGTGTCGAACGAAGAAGACCTACTCACTCACGAAGTTTCGGATGAGGCATTGGAAGCTGCGGGAGCGTATGAAGTAGCAGCCAATTTCACCCTCGCGGCCTGCACTAACAACTGGTATTGCGCGGCATGATACGGCAGGCCGCGCAGTCCCTCGATGAGGACGCGCAGATTATAGCGACCATCACGCCCGCAGCTCGGGCATGTCACGCTCAGCCGCAGCCACGATCAACATTTATCTTTTCATGGATCTGTTTTCCATAGTCCCTCTCAGGTTGCGATTGCTTAGGCTGCAAGTTGGCTGGCTTGTGCATCTTGAGAATGCGGCAAAGGCGAACGGC
>Ga0081455_10007963_pt1 | contig 11081 bp, 10 predicted proteins | sample TabmetS3T2R1_FD_70207 | JGI IMG/M metagenome (GOLD analysis project Ga0081455, IMG submission 70207) | Tabebuia heterophylla rhizosphere microbial communities from the University of Puerto Rico - S3T2R1 | ecosystem: Host-associated > Plants > Roots > Rhizosphere ... | reverse complement strand
ACGGTAAGATCCTCAGGTGGCCGGACGGAAAACGTTTGGCGGTCATTTTGACGAGCAACCTCGAATATTGGGATCCGCTCCAGAAGTCGGACAAGAAATACTATCCGGGTGGCCCGGGCATCGTCGGCGGCGATCTGCCGGGCAATGTCTACGACAATCCGAATTTCACCTGGCGCGAATACGGTCACCGCGTCGGCGTGTGGCGTCTGTTCGACGTTTTCGACGCCGAAGGCGTGCCCTCGAGCTGCACGTTGAACGCCAAGCTGGCGATCGAACGCAAGCCGATCGTCGATGCGGCGCTTGCCCGCGGCTGGGAGATCATCGCTCACAATTATGTGCAGGACGAGCTGCTGACCGACTACATGTTCGACGAGAAGGCCGAACGCGACGTCATCCGCCGCACCCTCGACGTGTACGAGAAAGCATGCGGGCGCAAGGCGAAGGGCTGGCTGTCGAGCTCGCTGCGTTCCACGCTGAAGACGATCGACATCCTCGCCGAGGAAGGGTTGATCTTCATCACCGACCTGCTCAACGACGATCAGCCTTATATTGTCAACACGCGCAGCGGGCGGCCGATGGTTTCCATCTCCTACACGTCCGAGGTCAACGACTTCAGCTTCCTGCGGCAGGGACTGACCGTCGAGACTGGCTTCCAGATGTTCAAGGAGCAATTCGATTGGCTCTATGCCGAGAGCGCTACCAGCGGACGCTTCATGAATGTCGGCCTGCATCCGCACGTGATCGGCCAGCCGTTTCGCATCCGCGCCTTGCGCGATTTCATTCGCTACGCCAAACAGTTCGACGACGTATGGTTCGCCACGCGCGAGCAGATTGCCGAGTGGTATCTCGAGAATCACGCCAGCCATATCGCTCCAGCCGCGTGATCGCGATCAGTCGCAGCGCGCCAGCTGGCGAGCGCCACTTATCCCGCCCGCGCGGAGCATATGAACGGCGTGTGCTCTCGACCAGCCTCCCTGCAAGGGGGCCGGAAAGGCAGGCTCGATCGCCGAACGGCCCAGAGGGCTCGTAAGATGCGATTTCGCTGGATAATGACGTGACGTGACGATGTACGATCTCGGACCCGCAACCATGCAGGGGATCGTCGACGTCGATCCGTTCGCGCTTCCGCTCGGCTTCCTCTTCCCTGGCGCGGACTTGGCGATGATCCGCCGTGCCGAGCCCATTCTCGCACCCCATCACGTCGACTACGCGCAGGGCCGGATCCTGCTCGTGATCCAGAGCCTGCTGCTGCGGACGCCGACGTTGAACATTTTGATCGATACCTGCGTCGGTGAGCACAAGTCGAGGCCGCGTCGTCCCGAGTGGCATCAGCGATCGGCCAGCGGATTCCTCGAGCGCCTGGCGGGCGCAGGCGTGATGCCGGAGCAGGTTGACATCGTTCTCTGCACCCATCTTCATGCCGATCACGTCGGCTGGAACAGTCGTCTATCTAATGGCCGATGGGTGCCGACCTTTCCCAAGGCTCGCTATCTGATCGGCCGCGGCGAACTCGCCTATTGGCAGGCCAGGGAGGCAGCCGAGCCCGGCAAGCACAACCATGGTTCCTATACGGACAGTGTCCTGCCGATCATCGAGGCGGGCCAGTGCGACATCGTCGATGACGGGTTCGATCTCATGCGCGGCATGACGCTATTGCCGCTGCCGGGTCACTCGCCGGGACAAATGGGCCTGTGCCTCGACTGCGGAGCTGGAAAACAGGCCTACTTCTGCGGCGATGCGATCCACTCACCGGCGCAGGTGTTCCAACCGGAATGGGCGAGCGCCTTCTGTTCCGATCGAGAGATGGCAATCCGCCAGCGTCGCATTCTGCTCGACCGCGCCGCAGATACAGACGCGCTCATCGTGCCCGCGCATCTGCGGAAAGCCCACGGAATGCGCATCGAACGGCGCGGCGGCGGCTATCATCCAGCCTTTGCGTGAGGAACACGTGGCCACTGGTTGTCTATACAAATTGTCCATTGACAATATCAGTTATTTGGACAATTGTGCCGACCAACGGTGGCGCGTGGTGGCAGTGGATCCGATGCGGCGGCACAGGCGTTACCTGACGCGTTCCTCTCTCATTCAATCGCTGCGCGAAGCGGCAACGACGCCGTAACACGATGCAGCCACAGACCATCACCGAAAAGATCGTAAGCGCGCACGCGGCCGAAGGCAGCGTATTTGCCGGCTCCATTGCGACGGTCGAGCCCGATGTGTTGATGCTGAACGACGTCTCTGGTCCGATCGCGTTCGAGCGCTTTGCCGAAACCGGCGCCATAGGACTCGCCGCACCGGACCGCGTGGTCCTGGTCGCCGATCATTTCGCTCCGGCGAGCGACATCGTCGGCGCCACTGGCATTCAAACTTTGCGAGCCTTCGCCAAGCATCACCGCGTCGCCCATTTCTATGAGCCCGGCCGCGGCGGCATCGAGCATACGCTGCTCGATGAGCTCGGGCTAATTGGTCACGGCACTATCGTGTTCGGCGCCGACAGCCATACCTGCACCGCCGGTGCCTTCAACGCGCTGGGCATGGGCTTTGGTTCGACCGATCTCGCCGCTGCCCTCGCTGTCGGGCGACTGTGGATGCGTGTTCCCGAGAGCATTCGTGTCGAGCTGACCGGCCGCCCGGGCCGCTACGTCACCGGCAAGGATGTCATCCTCGAGCTCATCCGCCGTGTCGGCGTCGACGGCGCCGCAGGCGCTGCGCTCGAATTCGGCGGCCCCGGTGTCGCGGAATTGAGCATGGACGAGCGCATGGCGGTCGCGAATATGGCCGTTGAGGGAGGGGCCGACACCTGTGTGTTCGAAGGCGATGGTATTTCGAGCGCGCACATGAAGACGCGCGGTCTGGCCGAGCGTGCGCCGGTGATGGCGGATGGCGGGGCGGCCTACCGCGAGAGCATCGAGATCGACCTGAGCCAGCTCTCACCGATGGTGGCCGCGCCGCCCTCACCGGGTGCGGCGCAGCCGGTTGAAACATTGGCCGGCCAGCCGGTCGATCAGGTCTATGTTGGAAACTGCGCGAACGGTACCCTCACCGATCTGCGGCAAGTTGCCGAGATCCTGCGCGGCCGGACCATAGCGCCAAGCGTGCGCATGATCGTCGTGCCCGCCACGCAGAAGATCTGGCGTACTGCTCTCGCCGAGGGCCTGTTGGACATCATGGCGGCGGCCGGTGCCGCTATCTCGCCGCCGACCTGCGGCGCCTGTTTCGGCGGTCATATGGGAATACTCGCCGCCGGAGAGACAGCCATTGCTACCATCAACCGCAATTTCCGCGGCCGAATGGGCCATCCGGACTCGCAAGTATTTTTGGCCAACGCTTGGGTCGCCGCCGCCTCTGCAGTGACGGGGAGAATCACTCCACCCCAGGCGCTTTCGCCTGCCTCGGAGCTGCGCCGGTGAGCGAGGCCATTGATCTGGTCAGCGGACGCGTGCACCGATTCGGTAATCACGTGAACACCGATGCGATCCTGCCGGGTCGTTATCTTGCGCTGCGAAATCCCGCCGAACTCGGCGCCCACTGCCTCGAGAACCTCGATCCCGGTTTCCGCGAGCGGGTCCGGCTCGGGGACATCCTTGTCGGTGGCCGCAATTTCGGTACGGGCTCCTCGCGCGAGCAGGCGGTGATCGCGCTCAAGGCGGTCGGCATTCGCGCGATCGTCGTCGCGAGCGCTGCCCGAATCTTTTTCCGCAATGCGATCAATCTGGGCCTGCCGGTGCTGACATGTCCGGATGCAGCGGCCGCGCTGCAAGCGGGAGACCCGGCGACGGTCAGCGTCACTGGCGGCTTCATTGAGCAAGGCGGAATGCGGTGGACGGCGCAGCCGCTCGATGGGGAAGTCTGCGCCATTCTCTCCTGCGGTGGTCTGATCGCGCGGACGCGGCAAATCCTTTCGCAGAGCCTTCCCGCTAACAACATGGTGAGAGCAGATGGCTAGTCCCGCGCTGAAGGCCGCGCTCCGGCAACGGGAACTCCTGGTCGCGCCGGGGGTGTTCGACCTGATCTCGGCGAAACTCGCCGATCGCTTGGGCTTCGGTGCACTATATGCAACCGGCTACGGCATGGTGGCTTCGCACCTCGGCTTGGCTGATGTGGGTCTCGCCACTTACAGCGACATGGTCGCCCGGGCTGGCCAGATCGCCCAGTCCTGTCGCACGCCTTTGATTGCCGACGCCGATACCGGCTACGGCGGATTGCTCAATGTGCGTCACAGCGTGCGCGGCTATGAAGCGGCAGGAATCGCCGCCATTCAGATCGAAGACCAGGAATTGCCGAAGAAATGCGGGCACACCCCTGGACGTCGCGTTATCCCCGCCGAGGAGATGGCGCTCAAGATCGAGGTCGCCGTACAGTCGCGGATCAGTAGCGATTTCTTGGTCATTGCGCGCACCGACGCGCGTACCTCCCTCGGCCTGCAAGAGGCCATACGGCGCGGCAAACTCTACGCCCGTGCCGGCGCCGATATCGTTTTCGTGGAGAGCCCGGAGAGCGAGGACGAGCTGGCGCGCATCGGGCAGGCGATCGATGCGCCGCTACTCGCCAACATGGTCGAAGGCGGCCGCACGCCCATTCTATCGGCGAAGCGGCTGGCCGAGCTCGGCTTCGCGATCGCGATCTATCCGGCGATTGGCTTTCTCGCCGCCGCCGCTGGGCTCGAGCGTGTCTATCGGCATCTACGCGACAACGGCGATAGCACGGCGCTGCCGAGCTCGGACAGTTACGGATTTCAACGCATGTGCGAGTTGCTCGGGTTCCCGCAAGTGTGGGATTTCGAGCGGCAATGGGCAGCACGCGAAGCGGCGATAAGCCCTGCCGGCGAGCGGTCGCGCGAGGCTGTGTCAGCCCCGGCCGGCAGCCTGTGAGCAAGACATAGACAACGGGAGACGGGTGATGGGTGGTGATGTTTTGGGATGGCGCAAGAAGTTCGCCGTGCTCGGACCTTCGACCAACACCATCGTACAGCCCGATTTCGACGACCTGCGGCCGGCCGGCGTCACCAATCATTACAGCCGTATTTTCACGCCCAATACCCAGGCCGTCAGCAACGACACATTCATGAGCGGGGCGCGGCTGATCGGCCAGAACACCCTCGAAGCGGTACGCAGCGTGATGACGTCCTCGCCGGATTACCTCGTGTTGGGCATGTCGGCGGTGACCTTCTTCGACGGGCTCGCCGGCTCGAATCGTTTCCGCGACACGGTCGAGGAGGCGAGCGGAGGCTTGAAGCTCAGCTGCGGATCGCATGCATGCACAGCAGCGCTGCGGGCCTACGGCGGAATCAGACGAATCGCGTTCTTCTCCCCGTATTTTCCGGCGGCCAACGCGGAGGTGCGTCGCTACTTCAGCGAGTGCGGCTTTGAGGTCGTGCGTGATCGCTGCCTGCAATGCCCGAGCTGGATTGCGATCGCCGAGGTCACTACCGAGACTTGCCGTAAGGTACTGCCCGAGCTCGACGGCGACGACGTCGATGCGATCCTGCAAGTCGGCACCAACCTCAGCATGATCCGCTTGGCTGCCGCGGCGGAACTCTGGCTCGGCAAGCCGGTTATCGCGATCAATACCGCGACCTATTGGCATGCGCTGCGTGCCTGCGGAATCAAAGATCGGATCGAGGGATTCGGCCGTCTGCTCGAGGAATTCTAACGAGCGACGAATTCGTGCGTCTGCAACGAGGACGACCCATGGACGAGCTCGAAATCTACAAGCGGCAGGGCTTTGCACAGAAACTGGGGCTCGGCAAAAGCCCGGCTCTGGTGATCGTCGATTTTGTCGTAGGCTTTACCGATCCCGCCCATTTTGGCGGCGGCAATATTGGACCCGCGATCGAGAAGACCGTTCCGCTCCTTGCGTTCGCCCGTGCGCGCAAATGGCCGGTCGCTCACACGCGCGTCGTCTATGCCGCCGATGGGTCGGACGCCGGGATGTTCGCGCGCAAGGCGCCTGGCCTGCTCAAGCTCACCGAAGACAGTCCGCTGAGCCAGATCGTGGCCGATCTTACGCCGAAACCCGGCGAGCTTGTCATTCGCAAGCGTCAGGCATCCGCCTTCTTCGGCACCGAGCTCAGCTCGTGGCTGATCGGCCGCGGCGTCGACACCATGATCGTTGCAGGCTGTACCACGTCCGGCTGCGTACGGGCGACGGTGGTTGACAGTATCGCGCACAATCTTTCGACCATCGTGGCGGTCGACTGCGTCGGAGACCGGGCGATCGGACCGCATACTGCAAACTTGTTCGACATGGGCCAAAAATACGCCGACCTGATGGATTCGGCGGAGGTGATCGGCGCGTACGAGAAGCCCGCTGCATCTTTGGTTCGCAGTGCATCGTGACCGTGTGCGCACTGTCGGTTCAAAAAAGCACTCTGCTGGTCGAAGGATGGGAACAGGATGGCACGGTGGCTGAAACGCGGACTTGATGCGCAGGCGGTAGTTGAAGAGGACGCGCGCGTCCGCACCACGGTCGAAGAGATTCTTGGTGACATTGCCGCGAGGGGCGACGAAGCCGTCCGAGAATTGTCGCGCAAGTTCGATCGGTGGGACCGCGAGGATTTCCGGCTGACCGAGGCCGAAATCGGGGATTGCCTCGCGCAACTATCCGCACGCGATCTCGCCGATATCCGGTTCGCACAGCAGCAGGTGCGAAATTTTGCCGAGAAGCAGCGCGCCGCGCTGCAAGACATCGAGGTCGAAACCCTGCCCGGCGTCGTGCTTGGTCACAAGAATATCCCGGTCGCCTCGGTCGGCTGTTATGTCCCCGGTGGAAAGTATCCGCTGCTCGCGTCGGCGCACATGTCGGTCATCACGGCGCGGGTGGCGGGTGTGCCGCGCGTGATTACCTGTGCGCCGCCGTTCAACGGCAGGCCTGCCGCGGCGATTGTCGCGGCTCAGCACCTGGCGGGGGCGGACGAGATCTATTGCCTGGGCGGCATTCAGGCAGTGGGGGCGATGGCGCTGGGGACCAAACGCATTCCGGCGGTGGACATGCTTGTCGGACCGGGCAACGCCTATGTTGCCGAGGCGAAGCGTCAGCTGTTCGGCCGCGTCGGCATCGACCTGTTTGCAGGCCCGACGGAGACGCTCATTCTCGCCGACGAGACCGCCGACGCGGAGATGTGCGCGACCGATCTGCTCGGGCAGGCGGAGCACGGGCCCAACTCGCCCGCGATCCTGCTCACCAATTCGGAGCGGCTGGCGCGCGAGACCATGGCCGAGATCGAGCGCCTGCTATCGATCCTGCCGACGGCGGAAATCGCCCGCCGCGCCTGGACTGATTACGGCGAGGTCATCGTCTGCGAGGACGAGGACGAGATGGTGCGCGAAGCGGACCGGATCGCCTCCGAGCACGTGCAGGTGCTAACGCGCGACCCCGACTATTTCCTCGAGCGCATGCGCAACTATGGTGCTCTGTTCCTGGGCCCGCGCACCAATGTGGCGTTCGGGGACAAGGTCATCGGCACCAACCACACTCTCCCGACCAAGAAGGCGGCGCGCTACACGGGCGGGCTTTGGGTGGGCAAGTTCCTCAAGACGGTCACCTATCAGCGCGTGCTCACCGACGAGGCGGCGGCAACGATCGGCGAATACTGCTCGCGCCTGTGCATGCTCGAGGGCTTCGCTGGACACGCCGAGCAGGCAAACGTGCGGGTTCGCCGCTATGGCGGCCGCAATGTGCCCTACGCAACGGCTGCTGAATGAAATGAATCGAGGAGCATCATGAAACTGAACAGACGTACCGCGATCGCGGCCTTGTTCGTGCTGGGGCTTGCTTCGGCGCAGGCACAGGCGACCGACTGGCCCACGAGGTCGGTGACGATCGTTGTGACAACCGCCGCCGGCGGCAACACGGATTTGATGGCTCGCATGGCCGCCGAGCATCTTTCGGCAAGGTTCGGAAAGACCTTCGTGGTCGAGAACCGCCCCGGGGCCGGAGGCGCGCCGGCCAGTACAATGGTCGCCAACGCCGCGCCGGATGGCTACACGGTGCTGTTCACGCCGAGTGCCGCGATTCTTCTGGCGCCGCTGGTGCAGAAGATGACGATCGACCCGGACAAAAATCTGACGCCGGTGACCAATGTCGGCACGGGCTCGCAGGTGATCGCGGTCAATCGAAGCCTTCCGGCCGACAATCTGGCCGAGTTCCTGGCCTACGCCAAGGCCAATCCGCAGAAGCTCAGTTTCGCCGCCGCCGGCACCAACAACATCAGCCACCTCGCGCCGCTTCTGCTGTTCAAGCGTGCCGGTGTCGAACTCGTCATGGTTCCTTCGCGCGGCGAGCCGCAGGCCATCTCCGATCTGATGGCGGGCAACGTCAATTTCTATTTCGGCAACGCCTCGATCCTGCTGCCGCAGAGAGATCATCCGGCGATCAAGCTACTGGCGGTGGGCACCGCGCAGCGGCTCCCGAGCGCGCCGGACCTGCCGACCGCCTCCGAAACCATGCCAGGCTTCGTCTTCGCCTCATGGAACGGTTTTCTGGTGCCGAACGGAACGCCTCCCGCCATTATCGAGAAGCTCCGCGCAGGCGTGACTGCCATGGTCAAGGAGCCGCAGGTCGCGGCGCGTCTGTCGGGGCTCGGCATTCTTCCCGGTGGGCAGACCGCCGAGGAGGTCGCGGCCGTCTTCCAGAAGGATCGCGTGAACTTCGCGGAGGCCGTAAAGGCAGCCGGTATTGAGACACCCTGAGCGGGTGTCGCCGCTTGGCGGGGAACCGATGGGAACCGAGATCAGACAACACGTCATCGTCGTCGGGGCGGGGCCGGTCGGCCTCGTCACCGCCAACCTTTTGGTCGATGCAGGCATCGCGGTTTCTCTGGTCGAAACTTGCGAGCATCTACCGCATGATCTGCGCGCGTCGACGTTCCATCCGCCCACGCTCGATATGCTGGAGCGGTTCGGTGTCGTCGAACGGATGATCGAGCAGGGCCTGATCTGCCCCACATGGCAATTCCGCGACCGCACCCAGGGCGTCGTCGCCACCTTCGAACTGGCGCGTCTGAGGCCGGACACCAACCACCCATACCGCCTGCAATGCGAACAATGGCGGCTTGGCGAGCTGCTCTACGCACGCCTCAAGGACAATCCGCTGGTGACCATTCGCCTCGGCACGAAAGCTGTCGGTGTACGGCAGAACGCGGACGGCGTGGAGCTTGACGTCAGGCTGCCGGACGGCAAAACCGAAACGATCAGCGGAACGTTCGTGGTTGGCGCCGACGGCATCGGCAGCGTCGTCCGCAATGCGATGGGAGCGGAGTTCGAAGGAATAACAATCCCCGAACTGTTCCTCGCCCTGTCGACGACTTACGACTTCCGCGAGACGATGCCTGATCTTGCCAACATTTCCTATCTGTCGGATCCGCGCGAGTGGTATGTGCTGATCCGAACGGTGCGCCTATGGCGCGTGCTGTTTCCGGTCGACGCGTCGCTCGACGACAAGGACGTCACCTCGCCCGACCGGGGGGAGCGGCTGTTGCAGGGCGCCGTTGCGCGCAATCAACCTTACGAAGTGAGCCATCGCACGGCCTATCGGGTGCATGAGCGCGTCGCATCGACCTACGTGAAAAACCGGCTGGTTATCGCGGGCGATGCGGCACACGTGAACAATCCGCTGGGTGGGATGGGGCTGAACGGTGGCATCCACGACGCATTCAACCTTGCGGGCAAACTGATCGAGGTTGCGCGCGGTGCGCCCCTCGATACGCTGGAACGATATGGCCGTCAGCGGCGCAAGGTCGCGCTGGATGTCGTTCAGCAGACGACGCTGCGCAACCGTTCGATCCTGAATACCCGCGAGCCTGAAGCACGCCGTGCGTATTTCGACCAGCTGCGCCGTATCGCCGAAGACCCTGACAAGCACCGCGACTATGTCATGCGGACCTCGATGATCCAGTCAATGCGCGACGTCGAACGGGTGCAGTAGGCGGGCGTGTCCGGCGCACGTGATCGTCCAAGACGCCTGCTACGCCGGCCGGTCGAGCTGCGCGGCGATCCAAGGTGTCCTAAGCAAGGAGGAGAGCGACGTTCCTCATCCCGGCCCTCGTCACTCAAGGCTAGTGTCGGGAAGCCGACATTATGAAGTCCGCAGCAAGTTGAGGGACGGGCTCTAACTGGAGACCGTGCATGCGCGGTTGCGCACCTTCAATTTCAAGAGTCACCGGAAGAACTTTATTGCGTCATCTTGGCGCCTGAAGGGGAGGTTTGACATGCTCGATTTCCCCATCGACCCTGAACTGCGTATCCGCGAACACCCGGAACTAGCGCTAAAACGCACAAATGAAGCGCTGAATTTTGTTCGGCAAACAGCCGCCAGCATGTCAAGCCGCGCGTGGCAAGATGTCTTAGCGCGGTTCGAGGAAATCCAGGACGAGTGGAGTGCAATTGAAGCGGTGGTCCATCTTGAGCTTCAGCTCGAGACCGAAGGCCGATTGATCGAAGAGAAGTGGCGTGAACATTTCCGTCCTGACAAAAAGCACCTTGCGATGTATCCCGCGGATAATGACGAAGCGTGGGACGGCTTCAGCAGTTAGTGAAGCGGCTTTGTTGATGGTGCTCGCGATTGTTGGGGGCGCCCAAGCCGCAGAACCCCAATGCACGTTTCCTACCGAGATCATCGACATGGGACATCCGTTGCATCGCACGTCGCGGCCTATCAGCACGGGCGGCCCGCTCACCATCGTAGCGCTCGGTTCCTCCTCAACCGCTGGGGCCGGCGCGAGCAAACCTGAGGCGAGCTATCCGACTCGCCTCCGCGAGCACTTGTCGGCGCTCCTCGGGCACCGAGTCATCGTCGTGAACCGCGGCAGAAACGGCGACCGCGTCGGCGATATGCTGTTCCGACTGCCGACGGAGGTGATTCCTGAGCAACCGGATGCAGTGATCTGGCAGCTCGGAACGAACGCTTTGTTGACCGACTTGGATCGAAAGGACTTCAGCTCTCTTTTTTCACGAGGGTTGCGGGAAATCACCGACACGGGAGCCGACTTGATCGTCATGGATCCGCAATTCGCACCCAAGGTCCTAGCGCATCGGCAGGCGGAGGATTTCGTCCGCCTAATCGACGACGCTGCCCTTCAGGCC
>Ga0081455_10007962_pt1 | contig 11081 bp, 13 predicted proteins | sample TabmetS3T2R1_FD_70207 | JGI IMG/M metagenome (GOLD analysis project Ga0081455, IMG submission 70207) | Tabebuia heterophylla rhizosphere microbial communities from the University of Puerto Rico - S3T2R1 | ecosystem: Host-associated > Plants > Roots > Rhizosphere ... | reverse complement strand
GGACGGCGTAGCCGGGGACGGTGGGCAGGCCGGGGCGACCGTCCTCGGGCTCGAACAGCGCCCGCGAGACCGCGGCGACGAGGTCGCAGCGCCAGGCGAGCCGGTGGGAGAGCGGCCCGACGAGGGGGTGACGGACGTCGGTGCCGTGGAAGGTGACGACCAGTGGCCGGGCGCCGGCCAGCAGCGCACACCAGCCGGCCAGGCCATAGTGGGCGTGGACGAGGTCGAACCGCTGCCGCTTCAGGAGGCCGCGCAGCCGCCTGGTCGCCGGCGCGTACTCGCTCCGTCCGCGGTGGAAGCTGAAGACGTCGATCTCGACCCCGAGCCTGCGCAGCTCGTCGATCTGGTCGCGGACCCAGCGCCCCCGCTGCGGGGCGCCCTCGTCGGGCTCGAAGTTGTGGACGACGAGGACGCGCACCCGCGTCAGGCTATCCGGGCAGCGGCCGGGTGATCTCGATTCCGTTGGCGGCAGCGAGCGACGCGACGCGCTCCGGCGTTGCCTCGGCTTCGAGCGCGGCGGCGGCGCGGGCGAAGTGCTCCATCCGATCGCCGGGCGAGAGGACCGCAAAGGCACGGGCTGCGGTGGCCGCTTCGTTGCGGACCGTGTGCTCGCGGTTGCCGGGGATCGCGACGATCTCGCCGGGGCCGGCGACGCGGCGGTCGACCTCGCCCTGCTCGTCGGCGAGGTAGAAGGTCAGCTCGCCCGCTTCGACCTTGAAGATCTCGACCGCCTCGTGGCGGTGCAGGTGCGGCGGGCCGCCCCCCGCGGCGAGGTTGACGTCGTAGGCGAAGAGGGCACCGTCGCTTTCGCCGCTGCTCATTCGTACCTCCAGCTGGTCGCCGCTGACCTGCAAGGTCTCGGCAGGGGCTTGGGACGAGTTCATCGGATCCTTCCTTCGTGAGGGATAGACAGGAGCCCTGTCTTGCGGTCTCGGCTAAGATAGACAGGAGTCCTGTCGAATGTCAAGAGCCCTGCCGAAAACCGCCGCCCGCACCCAGCCCGAGAACCTCGGTGTGCTGCTGCGCGAGCCGTTCATGGTCATGTCGGAGCGGCTGCACCGCTACTTCGCCGAGCACGGTCATCCCGAGGTTCGCCCGCCGCACGGCAACGTCCTCCAGTACCTCGACGACGAGGGGACCCGGGTCAGCGAGCTCGCCGCCCGCGCCCAGATCACCAAGCAGTCGATGGCCGAGCTGGTCGTCCACCTCGAACGCCACGGCTACGTCGAACGCGTCGCCGACCCCAGCGACCGCCGCGCCAAGCTGGTCCGGGCGACCGCCAAAGGCGGCGAGGTCTACGTCCTCGCCCACGAGTTCGTCGCCCGCAGCGAAGCGGAGTGGGAGCGCAAGCTCGGCAAGCGCAAGGTGGACCAGCTGCGCGAGCTGCTGGTCGAGCTGAATTCCACGCTCTGAGCGGCCTTCCCGCCCGCCCGTTGGAGAGCCGTCACAGAGCAGTGCCGAAGCCGGCGCTCCGACGTCTTGTTCGGTGTGCCCTCACGACCCAGCATCGATTGCCCAACGAAGAAGGGAGGCAGTCGATGCTCTACATGTGGTTCGGGTACGTGCACACCGCCGTGGTCGAGCGGGTGCGGCGGATCCAGCGGCTGGCCGGCGGCGAGGCGGGGCAGGGGACGGTCGAGTACGTCGGCCTGATCCTGCTGGTCTCGCTGCTGATGGTCGGGATGGTCGCGGCGATGAAAGGGTTCAACGGCAAACAGGGAACCGAGCTCGCCGACGTGATCGTCGACAAGATCAAGCAGGCGGTCGACAAGGTCGCGTTCAAATAGGCGATTGGCGCTTTCTTCTCGGATAGCGAGAAGAAAGCGCCAACTCCGCCCGCAGGACAACAAACGTCGAACGCAGCATCGAGCCGAAACAGCGCGGTTCTCGGTCTGGGTCAAACTGGCGAGAGGCAGGGATCAATTCGAGGGGGAGGATTCGATGCCGCCGAAAGATCTCGTCGCCAAAGGTCACGGGAAAAACGTGCCGCGTGGGCTCAAAGGGGTCACGCGTTCGAGTCTCAACGAGGGGAGGTTCGGTCGCCTGTTCAGGCGCCTGCCGCCGGCGCCCGAGCTGCCGGACAAACAGCTCCGCGACCTGGCTGAGAGCATGCGCGAGCCAAAAGGGGGCGGGGGCAAACTCGACAACCCGAAAATCCCCTCCGGCTACACCTATTTCGGCCAGTTCGTCGACCACGACCTCACCTTCGATCCGGTCTCGAGCCTGCAGCGCCGAAACGATCCGGACGCCCTGGTCGACTTCCGTTCGCCTCGCTTCGACCTCGACTCCGTCTACGGCTCCGGACCGGCGGACGAGCCGTTCCTCTACCAGCAGCCCGAGCGGCTGCGGCTGGTGATCGATCCGAAAAACAAAAACCGGGAACCGGATCTGCAGCGCAACGCCCAGGGAGTGGCGCTGATCGGCGACCCGCGGAACGACGAGAACATCATCGTCGGCCAGCTGCAGCTCGTCTTCCTCCGCTTCCACAACAAGGTGGCGGCGAAAGTCGCCGCTGACAAATCGGTGCCGGAGTCCGAGCGGTTCGAGCGGGCGCAGCGCTTGGTCCGCTGGCACTACCAGTGGGTGGTCCTCGAAGACTTCCTGCCGCGGATCGTCGGTCCGGACCCGCTCAAACGGCGGGTCAAACGGGAGAAAGGCGAGGTCAAAATCACCCCGCGCTGGTTCAAACCGCGGAACAACCCGTTCATGCCGGTCGAGTTCGCGGTCGCCGCCTACCGCTTCGGCCACAGCATGGTGCGGCCGGTCTACGACCTCAACGGCGTCGTCCGGGGCGTGCCGATCTTCATTCCCGGCGAAAAAGTCGGCGAACTCGAAGACCTGCGCGGCTTCCGACCGCTGCCCGGCTCGTGGACGGTCGACTGGTCGTTCTTCCTCGACGGAGCTCCCGGCAAAGCGAAAAAACCGCAGCTCTCGCGGCGGATCGACGCCCGGCTGGCGCGCGGCCTCTTCGACCTGCCGGGCTTCCCGCAAAAAGAATCATCGCTCGCCTTCCGCAACCTCAAGCGCGGCGAGGCGCTCGGCCTGCCCTCGGGGCAGGACGTCGCCCAGCTGGTCGGGGCGAAACCACTGAGCGGCAAAAAACTCGGGGCGCCGGAGCCGACCCCGCTCTGGTTCTACGTCCTCAAGGAGTCGGGCCTGGAAGGCGGCCAGCGACTCGGGCCGGTCGGCGGCGAAATCGTCGCCGACGTGCTGCTCGGCCTGCTGAACGAGGACAACCACTCGTTCGTCAACCAGAACCCCGGGTTCAAACCGAGCTTCGGGGCCAAAGCCGGGAAATTCACCCTGGCCGACCTGGTCAGGTTCGCCCTCAGCTGACCCCGTTGGCGCCTTTCTCCCTACGTCGGGGCGGAAGGCGCCAAGTGCGATGGATTTCGCCGCTCACCCGGCTCCCTACCTACGACAGGCCAATTCTGCGCTTCGGAAGGGAGCTGGCGATGAACTCGAAATCCACCGACTGGAAGGCACTTGCGGTGCTCTGCACTGGCTTTTTCATGCTGATGCTCGACTCCTCGATCGTGCTGATCGCACTGCCCTCGATCAGCGCCGACCTCGGCCAATCGGTCGCCGATCTGCAGTGGGTGATGAGCGCCTACATGCTCAGTTTTGGCGGCCTGCTGCTGCTCGGCGGGCGCGCCGCCGACCTGCTGGGGCGGCGAAGAGCGTTCATCGCCGGCCTCGGTCTTTTCGCCCTGGCGTCGCTTGCTGCCGGGATGGCGGGATCGGCGGCGACGCTGATCGCGGCCCGCGCCGCGCAGGGGACCGCCGCCGCGATCATGGCGCCGGCGGCGCTCTCGATCCTGACGACGATGTTTGCCGAGGGCCCCGAGCGCAACAAGGCGCTGGGCATCTGGACGTCGACGGGCGCGATCGGCGGCACCGCGGGATGGCTGATCGGCGGGCCGATCACCGACGGCCTCGGCTGGGAGTGGATTTTCCTGATCAACATCCCGGTCGCCGCCTGCGTGGCGGTGCTGGCTCCGATGGTCTTGCGCGAGAGTCGCGTCGAGGCGACGCGCCGCCGGTTCGACGTCGCCGGAGCGGCGACGATCACCGCCGCGCTGCTGGCCATCGTCTACGCGGCCGTCGAAGCCCCGAAGGTCGGTTGGCTCGACGGGCGGACGCTCGTCATGGCAGCGATCGCGGCGATGCTCGTCGCCGCCTTCGTCAGGATCGAGTCGCGCTCGGCCGCTCCGCTGGCACCGCTGCGGGTATTTCGCTCGCGCGCTCTGGTAGGCGGCAACCTGCTGCTGCTGATGCTCGGCATGATGGCTTTCGGGATGCCCTTCGTCCTCACCGAGTACGCGCAGGAAGTTCTGCACTGGTCGCCGGTCCATTTCGGCCTTGCCTTCGTCGTGATGCCGATCCTGGTCGCGGTCGGGTCGACGATCGGCCAGACGATCGCGACGAACGGGGGCTTGCGCACGGTTGCGCTCCTCGGGATGGCGTTCTCCGGACTGGGAGCGCTGCTGCTGACCCAGGTCTCGGTCGGCGGCACCTACCTCGGCGACCTCTTCTTCGGGATCGTCGTCTTCGGCCTCGGCGTCGGTGGCGTCTACGTCGCCGGCTCGATCGCATCGCTGACCGGGGTCGCGGAGAGAGATGCCGGGCTGGCTTCGGGCCTCAACAACGCCTCGTTCCAGATCGGCGGCGCCGTTGGCGTCGCGATCCTCTCCTCGGTCGCCGTCTCCAGTGCTCACGGATCCAATCAGCTCGCCGCGTTGACCGCCGGTTGTCAAACGGCGTTCGCCGTCGCGGTCGCCTTCGCCGCTGTCGGGATCGCGGTGGCGGTGCTGCTGCTTCGGCGACCGAGTGCCGCGCGCCTCACTGCCGCCGCCGACGCCGAGCCGAGTGGAGCGTGACGATGCCGGTCGGTGACGAGCAAGAGCTGCTGGCGGCCGCCAAGCGGGGCGACGAGGACGCCTTCGGGCACCTCGTCGCCCCCTACCGGCACGAGCTCCGCGCCCACGCCTACCGGATGCTCGGCTCGGTCGCCGACGCCGAAGACACGCTGCAGGAGGCGCTGCTCGGCGCCTGGCGCGGGCTCGACCGCTTCGAGGGCCGCAGCTCGCTGCGATCGTGGCTCTACACGATCACCACCAACGCGGCGCTGAAGACGATCCGTAAGCGCCCCCAGCGGGTGCTCCCGTACGACCAGGGTCCCGCCGCCGATCCCCTCCAGCCGCACGCCGAGCCGCTCGTCGAGTCGACCTGGATCGAGCCGATCCCCGACGAGCTGGTCTTCGCCGCCGACGAGGAGACCGGGCCGGAGACCCGCGCCGAGCGGCGCGAGGACGTCGAGCTCGCCTTCATCGCCGCGCTGCAGCACCTGCCGCCGCGCCAGCGGGCGGCGCTGATCCTCCGCGACGTGCTCGACTTCTCCGCCCGCGAAGCCGCCGAGGTGCTGGAGACGACGCCGGTCTCGATCGACAGCGCCCTGCAGCGCGCTCACAAGACCGTCGAGGAGCGCCTCCCGGATCGCAGTCAGCAAGCGGCCCATCGCTCGCTGGTCGACTCCGAGCTGCGGCGGATCGTCGACGAGTACATGCAGGCCTTCGAAGCCGCCGACGTGCCGGCGGTCGCGGCGCTGCTGGCCGACGACTGCGCCCTCTCGATGCCGCCGCTGCCCGAGTGGTACGCGGGCCGCGAGGCGGTTGCCGCCTACTACGGCAAACTCGGCCTCGACGAACGGCCGCGGCGCCTGCTGCCGACCCGCGCCAACGGCCGGCCCGCCGCCGCGCACTACATCTGGAACGAGGAGGCCGGGGTCTTCGTGCCGCACGCGATCCACGCGATCGGCGTGCGCGAGGGCAAGATCGACTCGATCACCGTCTTCACGATGCCCGCCGCCTTCGCCCGCTTCGGCCTGCCGGGCAGGATCGAGCCCTAGGAAGAGACTGCCGAGCGGGCGCGCCGCTGCCGCCCGCACATGACAAGATCGCGCGATGCCCGCCTCGCGCAGCTACGACCGTGCCCCGGCCGACATCCGGCCGGTGACGATCGACACCGGCTTCGTCGAAAGCGCCGACGGCTCGGCGCTGATCTCGGTCGGCCGCACCCGGGTGATCTGCACCGCCTCGGTCTCCGAGCAGGTGCCGCGCTGGATGCAGGGCCGCGGCAAAGGCTGGGTCACCGCCGAGTACGCGATGCTCCCCGCCTCGACCGGCGAGCGCAAGCAACGCGACATCTCGAAGGGCAAACAGGACGGCCGCGGGGTCGAGATCCAGCGCCTGATCGGCCGCTCATTGCGGGTGGTCGTCGACTTCCGCGCGCTCGGCGAACGCAGCGTCTACGTCGACTGCGACGTGCTCGAAGCGGACGGCGGCACCCGCTGCGCCGCGATCACCGGCGGCTACGTGGCGTTGCGCCAGGCGCTGCAACGGCTGGTCGACCGCAAAGCGCTCGACGCGATGCCGTTGACCGGGACGATCGCCGCGGTCAGCGTCGGCATCGTCAACGGCCGCGCCCTCTGCGACCTCGACTACGGCGAGGACTCGAACGCCGAGGTCGACGCCAACGTGGTGATGACCGGCGAGGGCGGCCTCGTCGAGGTCCAGGCGACCGCCGAGCGGACCCCGCTCTCGCGCGCCTCGCTGGACGAGCTGCTGGCGCTCGCCGAGGGTGGCATCGCGCGCCTGCGGGAGGTGCAGGAGCGGGTCGCGTGATCCTCGCCACCGGCAACCGCCACAAGCTCGCGGAGATGCGCGAACTGCTGCCGGAGGTCGAGCTCGAGCGCCTGCCGGAGGGGTTCGAGATGCCGCCCGAGGACGGCGACAGCTTCGAGGCCAACGCGCTGATCAAGGCGCGCGCCGTCCACGCGGCGACCGGTGTGGCGGTCGTCGCCGACGACTCCGGGATCGAGGCGGCGGACCTCGGCGGCGCGCCGGGGATCTACTCGGCCCGCTACGCCGGGGTCGGCGTCGGCGACCAGACCAACCTCGACAAGCTGCTGCGCGAAGTCAACGCCGCCGGCGGCGAGCGCCGCGCCGCCTACGTCTGCGCCCTGGCGCTGATCGACGCCGACGGCACCGAGCACGTCTTCGAAGCCCGCTGCGGTGGCCGCCTGCTCGAGGAGGAGCGGGGGACGGGCGGGTTCGGCTACGACCCGATCTTCGTCCCCGAGGAGACTGGCCCCGACGACGAGCGGACGATGGCCGAGATCTCGGCCGCCGAGAAGAACGCGATCAGCCACCGCGGCAAGGCGGCGCGGCTGCTCGCCGCCCACCTCGAGGTGGCCGCGGCCGGCGAGGCCGCCGCCGACTGACGATGTTCCGCACCAAGAGCGCCGCCGCCGGGCTCTCGATCGCCTCCAACGCGACGCTGATCGCGCTGAAGCTGGCGGCCGGGGCGCTGACCGGCTCGATCGCGATCCTGACCGAGGCGATCCACTCGCTGATCGACCTGGTCGCCTCGGTGATCGCCTTCATCTCGGTCCGCAAAGCCGACGAGCCGGCCGACGCCGAGCACCCCTACGGCCACGAGAAGGTCGAGAACCTGGCGGCCAACGTCGAGGGGATCCTGATCCTGGTCGGCGCCGGGATCATCATCTACGAGGCGACCCACCGGCTGGCGGTCGGCTCGGAGGTCGAATCGCTCGGCATCGGCATCGCGGTGATGGCCTTCTCGATGCTCGCCAACCTCGGTGTCTCGGGGATGCTCTCGCGGACCGCCAGACGCACCGACTCGCCGGCGCTCGAGGGCGACGCCGCGCACCTGCGCACCGACGCCCTCACCTCCGGCGGCGTCCTCGTCGGCCTCGCCCTGGTCGAGATCACCGGCGCGGTCGCCTTCGACTCGATCACCGCGCTGGTCGTCGCCGTGGCGATCGTCTGGGCGGGGATCCGGATCATCCGCCGCTCCTCCGGCGTGCTCGTCGACGAAGCGCTGCCCGAGCCGGAGATGGACCAGGTCGAGGCCGCGATCGCCGCCGCCCGCACCCCCGAGGTCGCCGGCTACCACAAGCTGCGCGGGCGCCGGGCGGGCAGCCGCCGCTGGGTCGACCTCCACGTCCAGTTCCGCTCCGGCACCAGCCTCGAGCGGGCCCACGAGATCGCCCACCAGATGCGCGACGAGGTCGAGGAGGAGGTCCCCGGCGCCGAGGTGCTGATCCACGTAGAGCCCGAGACCTCGGTGCACCAGCCCGAGGAGCCGGGCGAAGGCCCGTATCGATCCGGCTGATTTGGCGCTGTTTAGAGACTGAGTCTCGGGTACAGGACTGGGGCAAGCATCTGACCCCAGTCGACTCGGAGGAACCCAGCATGGGATTGAACGGCCAGGCAATCCGCATCCTGCTCGCGGCTGCCGCCGCGCTGGCGTTGGCAGTGGCGCTGCCGACGATCGCCGCAGCCAAGGGCACGACCATCTACGCAAAGCAGCTGACCCGGATCCTGCCCCAGGGCAAGGAACCGGTGCTGTTCGAGGGTGGCGCCTTTGGGCCCGACGGGAGGTTCTACTTCGCCAACGCGCTAGCCAAGCCGGGGCAGCCGAAAGTGCTGGCGCTCGACCTGAAGACGAAGCAGGCCGAGGGTGTCTACAGCGACAGGAAGAGCGTCCTCGTCTCGACCCAGTTCGACGCCGCCGGCCGGCTCTACGTGACCGACTTCGAAGGCGGCACCGTCGCCAGCATGAACCCCGACGGCTCCGATTACCGCGTCGACTTCAGCGGCAAGGTCGAGGGGCGCAAGCTGCACCCTGACGACATCTCCTTCGACCCGAGCGGCCACATGTACGTCTCCGACACCAGCGGCTCGCCCAAGAACCCGATCGGGATCGTCCTGCGGCTCGACGCCGACGGCACCAACCCGTTGGTCCTCGCCGACGGGATGGCGGGCCCCAACGGCGTCACCTTCACCCCCGACTACTCGGCCCTCTGGGTCAGCGAATACACCGGCAAGCGCGAGCTGCTGCTCACCCTGAACGACGACCGCAGCGCCGTCGCCGCCAAGAAGGTCGCGATGACCGCCGCGGTCGGCAAGGGGAAATTCGACTCGAACACGGTCGACGCGGCGGGCAACGTCTACCAGTGCATCAACGAACGCGGCGAGATCTTCGTCTGGAGCCCGGCCGGGAAGCTGCTGCGGACGATCAAGATCCGCCAGGACCTCGGTGCGCCCGAGCTCTCGGCGACGAACCTGGCGATCAAGCCGGGCACCCGCACCGCCTACGTGGTGGTCGGCGGCGAGGCCGGCGGCTTCGTCTACACCTTCAAGGCCCTCGCCAAGGGCATCCCGCAGTCGAACGGGGGCTCGGCAGAACTGGCGCACCTGGACGGCTGAGCCGACTACGGCGCGGGGAGGAGGTTGACCGCCGCCGCCGCGCCGACGGCGATCAGCACCCAGGTGTAGCCGGTGTAGCCGCTGATCGCGAAGAGGATCGCGGCGATCGCGCAGACGGCGACGACGATCATCCATGAGGCTCGGGCGAGGGTCACGGCTCGATATCTTCGCGGAGATGGCTGACGCCGCGACCGCTACCCCGACCGACGGCTCCGCCGCGGCCGCCCTGGCGTTCCTGACCGAGATGTCGCCGGACCTGCGCGGGGCGGCGATCCTCGACGGCGACGCGGCGGTGCTCGCCGCCAGCGGCGACGATCCCGAGGCGTGGGGGGAGGCGGCGCGGACGCTGCTGGCCGCCGCCGACGCCGCTGACCCCGAGCCGGCCGAGCAGGTCCACGTCGGCAGCGAGTCGGGCGAGGTCTTCGCGCTGCGCCACGAGGGGCTGGTCGCGGTCGCCGTAACCGAGCGCTTCGCGCTCGCCTCGCTGATGCTCTTCGACATGCGCCAGGCGCTGCGCGACCTGGCGATCGCCCGGCGTGGAGAAGGCGGGGGAGACGCCTGATGCCGCCGAAGCCGCACCGCGTCCTGCTCGACCGCGTCTCCGGCTACGCCGACGAGGCCGCCGCCTACATGCGGCGCCGCAAGATCGCCCGCCGCCCCTTCGCCCGCCTCTACTACGCCAACGGTCGCGCCGCCGACCAGGACATCGACAGCAAGGAGGGGATCGCCCTCTTCGCCGCCGCCGACCGCCTGGTCGAGGTCGCCGGCAACTTCCGCCGGAGGAGAACGTGAGCACAGCCGCGAACGGCAATGGTGCCGACCTGATCGCCCCCGAGGTCGCCGAGCGCGTCCTCTCCCGCGCACTCGCCAACGGCGGCCGCTTCGCCGAGGTCTTCGTCGAAAGCCGCCAGGGGCTGACGATGGCGATCGACGAGCAGCGCCTCGAGTCGGTCCAGGCGGCCGCCGAGGAGGGCGCCGGTGTGCGGGTGATCGACGGCGCCACCACCTACTTCGCCCACGTCGATGGGCTCGACCCCGCCGATCTCGAGCGCGCGGCCGACGAGGCCGCCGCCGCGCTGCGGGGGGCGCGCCGCGAGCCGCAGGCGCTGGGCGCGCGGTTCTCGCAGCCGATCCCGATCGAGCGCCGGCCCGAGGAGGTCGATGCCGCGACCAAGGCGGCTCTGCTGCGTGAGCTCGACGAGCGCGGCCGCGGGCAGGGCGGGGAGATCACCCAGTTCACCGCCTCCTACGCCGAGGCGCGCCGCCGGGTCGCCGTCGCCAACTCCGATGGCCTGTTCGCCGCCGACGACCGGACCCGCACCCGGATCGGCGCCCAGGCGGTGGCCCGCCGCGGCGAGGTGGTCGAGACCGGCGCCGAGACGCTCGGCGCCCACCGCGGCTTCGAGCTGCTCGAAGACGACCCAGGCCAGATCGCCGAGCAGGCGGCGCGCAAGGCGCTGACCCTGCTCGACGCCCGTCCCGCGCCCTCGGGTTCGATGCCGGTCGTGGTCGGCGGCGGCTTCGGCGGCGTCCTCTTCCACGAGATGACCGGCCACGGGCTCGAGGCCGACCACATCCAAAAGGGCGCCAGCGTCTACGCCGGCAAGCTCGGCGAGACCATCGCCCAGCCACTGCTGAACGCCTACGACGACGGCCGCCTGCCGGGCGAGTGGGGTTCAGACGGGATCGACGACGAGGGCGCGCCGACCAACAAAACGCTGGTGATCGAGGAGGGCCGCCTCGTCTCCTATCTCTACGACCACGTCACCGCCGAGCGCGACGGCCACC
>Ga0081455_10007961_pt1 | contig 11082 bp, 8 predicted proteins | sample TabmetS3T2R1_FD_70207 | JGI IMG/M metagenome (GOLD analysis project Ga0081455, IMG submission 70207) | Tabebuia heterophylla rhizosphere microbial communities from the University of Puerto Rico - S3T2R1 | ecosystem: Host-associated > Plants > Roots > Rhizosphere ... | reverse complement strand
CAGCTCAAGGAACACCCGCCACTCGGCCGAGTCCTCTGCCGCAGATTCCGGTACCTCACCGGCTTTCTCCGCCTCAGCACCCTTGTGTACGAGCATCGTGGCGTCCCCGCCGTCGTCGAGGATCATGTTCGCCAGCTGGTCATCGGGCCAGCGGAGTATCTGGCTCGTACACCACCAGTACTCTTCGAGCGTTTCGCCCTTCCAAGCAAAGACCGGTACGCCGCTGGGGTCGTCCGGCGTGCCGTCCGGCCCAACCACCACGGCGGCGGCGGCATGGTCCTGAGTCGAGAAGATGTTGCAGCTCGCCCACCGCACCTCGGCGCCCAAAGCCACCAGAGTCTCGATGAGCACCGCTGTCTGCACCGTCATGTGTAGCGATCCGGCGATCTTGGCACCCGCCAGCGGCTTGGAATCGCCGTACTGCGCCCGCATTGCCATCAGTCCCGGCATCTCGTGCTCGGCCAGGCTGATCTCCTTGCGGCCGAACTCGGCAAGGGTCAGATCCGCAACGCGAAAATCCATGAATGGAAGCCTAAGGGGAGGCTGGGGAGTTCCAAGAATTCAATGGCTGGGGGCGGTCGGGCGTTCCGGCCGCGGAGCGGGCACATGGTCCGGGTCGTAGATGTCCGGCTCGAGGTAGAGCGCGGTGACCATCGGCTCGGCTTCGCGAATGTTGACCTCGGCCAGATTGATCGTCGCGGTCACGTCGGAGGCACTTGCCTGCGGGCCGACTGCAATCTTGGCAGCGACCAGCACCTCCTCCGGACCAAGGTGCAGCGTCTTCATGTGAATGATTCGCTCGACGCCAGGCGTGTCGGTCAGCGCGCGCCCGATCCTGCTCACTGCCTCAGGGCTGGCCGCCTCACCGATCAGCAGACTCTTGGTTTCAATTGCCAGCGCGACCGCGACTGCGACGAGCAGTAAACCGATCATGACGGTACCGATCACATCGAAGATGCCGTTGTGAGTCAGCAGCGTCATCCCTACACCGAACAGCGCGAACACCAAGCCGAGCAGCGCGGCGAAATCCTCCAGCAAGATCACCGGGAGTTCCGGTGCCTTGGCAGCGCGAATGTACTTGCTCCAGTTTTGCTTGCCGCGTACCTTGTTGGACTCCCTGATGGCGGTCCGGAATGAGAGGCTCTCGGCCACAATCGCAGCGACCAGGATGACGACTGGAACCCACCACCATCGGCTTTCCAGCAACTCGTTCGGGTGGCCCTCCTGAATCTCGTGCCATTTGTGGTACGCCTCGTAGAGCGCGAACAGGCCACCAACGCTGAACAGCACGACGGAAACGATGAAGCCGAAGACGTAGCGCTCCCGACCGTAGCCGAACGGATGCTCCGCGGTCGCCCGTTTTTGGGAGCGCCGCCCACCGACCAGCAGCAGCACCTGGTTGCCAGAATCCGCGACAGAGTGGATCGCCTCCGCCAAAATCGACGAGGCCCCGGTGAGTAGCCAGGCGCCGAACTTGGTCAAAGCGATGAAGCAATTGGCAAGCAAGGCCGCGATGACCGCTTTGGTCCCACCTTCTGCACTCACAGGGGAAATCCTGCCCCAGAAATGAGTGACTGTCAGCGCTCCAGGCTGCGGCCCAGGCCGACAGCGAGATAGACCGCCGCGAACATCCCGGTTTGCAATAAGGTTGCGTACCGCTCCACGTCGGAACCCGACCAGTGGGCTATCGGACAGACGCGTACGTCGCTGCGTTCCGCCGCGGCGACCAGCCGTTGATGATCAGAACGGATCAGGCTCTCGGTGTTCCCATCGTCGAGCAGCATCAAGGTGGGCCGTCGATCGACCGACATCTGGTCCTCGAACGGATCAGCAAACGGATCCCGCGGCGGCGTGGAGTCGAGGATGGACAACAGTGCGTCAGCATCGGCTGCCAGCGCGGCTCGGCCGCTGGCCGCGCGGAGTGCCTCGGCGAGCCGCCGACTGGCACGAGCCGCGAGCACCGAACCACCCCAGACGAGTGGTTGCGCATCGGCCAGACCCATTGCGAGATCCTTGGCCGGGTTCTCCGAGACGTCGGAAAAGGGCGAACAGTCTTCGGCAACCTTGTCCATGGCGTCGGCGACCAGCTGTGGATAGACCTCTGGTCCGAGCTGCAAGCTGTGCAAGCCATGCAGCACCACGATCGCGGCCGCCAGCGGATCGGCTGTCGCAGTCGGCAGCACGATGGTGGCTCGGGACGCCGCGTGCTCGGAGATCGTGGAGGGTCGCGGGCACGCGATCAACAGCTGGCAACCGCGGCGTACGGCCTCATGCACCGTGGCGATGAGGCCAGCCGGGGCGCTCTCGCTCGCCATCACCACCACCAGATCGAGGGCACCAACCCAGCCAGGTAGGCCATGGGTGGGCCAGGCAACAAACGGAACCGGGCAGACCGGCTCCAGCATTGCCCGAATGAAGCGAGCCTCCGTACCAGCGGCGATCACCGCTCGAGGGCGGGGCAGCTCTTGCAGCCGACTGATCGGCTCCGCGGAATCGGCGGTCTCCCGGCGGACCCGGGCGCCCGCCTCGGCCAACCGGCGCAAGATCGAATCGGCTCCGACCAGCGCCTTCTGATCGTCCAGCCAGGAGTCGTTGAAGACTGACATCACCGACCGGGTGAGGTACCCGGACGATCGGTACCGGAGCCCGGGCGGCGGGCTTCGTCGATCAGCAGCACCGGAATCTGTTGCCGTACCGGATAGGCCAGGCCGCAGTCGGCCGCCAGACATACCAGCTCGTCGCGGTCATGATCAACAGCGAGTGCTCCATGACAGTTGGGACAGGCCAGAATCTCCAGCAACTCCGGCGCCAGATCGACCGGCATGCTCATCCCTCCTCGACTCGATTCCGTTAGGCGCGGATCAAACCTAACGTCTCATCCCGCAAAGCCTCCATCGTCTCTTGATTTGCAGCTTCGACATTCAGCCTGAGCAGCGGCTCGGTGTTGCTGGGTCGCACGTTCACCCACCAGTCCGGGGAGGAGATGGTCAGGCCGTCGATTCGATCTTGCTCGCCGCGGCCGGCGAAGGTGGTCGCAACTCGATCCATGATCAGCTGCTGATCGCTGACGATGCTATTGATCTCTCCAGAGGCCGTGTAGCGGTCGAAACGAGCCACCAGCTCTGACAGCGGCCGGTCGGAGTGGCCCGCAGCCGACAGTACGTGGAGTGCCGCGAGCATGCCTGTGTCAGCTCCCCAGAAGTCACGGAAGTAGTAGTGCGCCGAGTGCTCGCCGCCGAAGATCGCGTTGTGCTCGGCCATGGCGGCTTTCACGAACGTGTGACCCACTCGAGTGATGACGATCTTGCCGCCCTCGTCGAGCACGACCTCCGGGACGACCCGCGAGGTGATCTTGTTGCAGACGACGGTGGCACCCGGCTCACGTGCCAGCTCATGACTGGCGATCATCGCGGTGATCGCCGATGGGCTGATGACCTCTCCGCGCTCATCGATGATGAAACAGCGATCCGCGTCGCCGTCGAAGACCAGGGCAAGATCAGCTGACTGTGCGCGGACCGTCGCCCGTGCATCGAGGAGGTTCTCGGGCACCAGCGGATTCGGTGGGTGGTTGGGGAAGGTGCCATCGAGCTCCAGGAACAGCCCGATCAACTCAAGATCATCCCCTCCTAGCACGGCAGGCAGCGTGAGCCCAGCCATCCCGTTGCCGGCATCGGCCACCACCCGCAGCCGCCGAATGCCTGTCAGGTCGACCAAGGAGTGCAGATAGTCGGCGTATGCAGGCAGCAGGTCCTGTTCAGAGTGCTGCCCTGATGCCATCGGCGGCAGGGGTTCGGCCGCAATGGCGCGCTCGGCGATCTCGGCCAGGGCGGCTGGAGTGATCGGCTTGGCACCTGCCAGGCAGAACTTGATCCCGTTGTACTCGCTTGGATTGTGACTGGCGGTGAACATGGCCCCAGGCAAGTCCAGCCGGCCCGAGGCGAACCACAACTGGTCGGTACTGGAGAGGCCGATGTCGATCACATCGACACCACGGCTCAACACTCCATCGATGAAGGCAGCTGCCATCTCTGGTCCGCTGGTCCGCATGTCGCGACCCACTACGAGCGCTCCAGTATCTGCCTTCAGATTCAGTACCGCAACCAGAGCGGCACCGATGGCATAGGACCCGGCGGCGTCCCACTCCGGCTCAGTGCCCTCAGTGATTCCCCGAATGTCGTTGGCTTTAAAGATCCCCGGCTTGATCATCGCGTGAGAATCCTAGACGGTTCGGCGTCCCGCAGTGGCGACACGTGCTCTAAGCCTCTCGAAGCGCAGGAAATGCGGCGCCTCTTACTGGTGCAGATGAGGACTCAGCTGGCTCCGGGATCAGCAAGCACGGTGAGATGTCCTCGGCGCGCCAACTCGACCAGTCCGCTACGCCGGGCCGGCGGCTCAGTGGTCGGCGGATCGTAGGACAGGCCGACGTCGCGCACCGCGTCGGCAAGGGCCAGCAGATCATCGGCTGTTGGTTTGGGTTGCTCCTCAACGACGAGCCTGATCACTTCCCAGCCTCGTGGCGCCGAGAGCGTCTGCGCGTGCTGCTGGCACAAGTCATAACAGTGCGGTTCCGCCTGACTCGCCAGCGGACCCAGGACTGCGGTGGAGTCCCGATAGGCGTAGGTCAGAGTCGACGTGGCCGGACGCTGGCAGCCTGCTCGTGAACAGCGGCGCGTCCTCACCTGCCCGACGGTACTCCGGACGCGGTTCCGATCGTGGGAAGCGCTGCCGTGTCCACTACAGTGCACACGTGTCCAGCCGACGTCGGGACCGGCACGGCCGCGGGCTTCGTGGACCGCTGGCACTGCCGAACGCCTTGACCAGGCGGCGTGCTCAGCCACCGCATCCAGCCAACAAGGCCGACTTCTTCAGTGACGCGGTAAGTGATGCGGTCGACCGAGTGGGACTGCAGTGTCCAGACGTCCTGGTCGGAATCACCTTTGGCATCGAGGACGTGCCGCATCCATGGTCTGGTGATCAGGTGCCGCTCGCGGCTGCGGTTGAGGGTACGGCAGATCAGCCGGGCCAGGTTGTGATCTACCGCAGGCCGCTGGAGCATCGCGCGATGAGCCGTCGCGGCCTCCGCATTCTGGTTTACCGCACAATCGTTGAACAGCTTTCGGCGCTCACCGGCCGCAGCGTCGATGAGATCGACCCCGATGGCGCCGGCGCCGAGGACGACTGAGCCGCCCTGATTTTGCATCACTGACGCACGACCAATCCATAAGATGGGGAGCTTTTGGATCAGCCGTGATGTGTTTTCAGTGAAGCGCGTCAAGAATGGCGGAGATGAAGACATCGGGGTGATCGCGCAACATAGCTACGGTGAAACGGAGGACTCGCCAGCCGTCGGCTACGAGTGCGTTCTGCCGCCAGCGGTCCGACTCGAAGAGATCCTCATCCGTCTCATGCAGCCGTCCGTCGATCTCGATCGCCAACTTCTGCCGCCTGAAGGCGATGTCGACATAGAACAATTGACCACCTACCAGCACTGGCAGGTTGGTCTCCCAGCCCTTGATGTGCGCCGCCCGCAGCAGTCGGTGGCTCAGGCGCTCTGCAGCCGACCACGGCTCACCCCGCGAGTCGATCAAGAGTTGTAGCGTTTCCCGATTCCCCGCGCGGTGAGGGGTCATGCGCAGGGCCTCATACATGCCGGCCAGGGTCGTTGCTCGGGTCCGTAAGGCGACATCAATCGCATCGCTGCACGCGAAGGTGGCCAGGTCGATGGCAGTGAGGGCAGGGACCGAGTAGCGCAGGCTCGCGCGCTCAATGATCAGTTCTGCGGGGATGTGGCGCCGATTGAAGAAGAAGCCTGGCTGTGGCTTCAGCGCACTGGGTACCGCCGCCTCAATGCGATCCAGAGGCGCGTCGGGCCAGAACGACACTCGTGCGGCACCAGCACCAAGCAATACTGCATCGCGGTGGCGAAGCCCCAGCGCTCGCACTCGTGTCTGCCAGGTGTGCGCAATCTCCGACGCAGCGTAGACGCCAGGCAGCACTGCAGTCAGCCTGCCCTCACGCACCAACCAGTCGAAGGATCCAGCAAGGTCCGGATGGTCCCGCCGTGAAACGAGCCCACCCGCAGCCTGAAGCAGGGCATTGATCTCTGCGCGTGCATTCACGCCGAGAGCATGCGGACGAGCGGCACCAATCATGCGGCCACAGCCAAATCTGTGAACAGCGGCGCCCCGCTACAGCCAACCTGTGGACCATGAGTCCCTGGAAACGCATCACCAGCCGCGACAAATCCCGCGTTAAGACGTCGCGGGAATCAACCGTGATCCGTTTTCAGGGAGCGGCTCAGCGGCCCACTGAATAGTCCGGCCTGGTCACCGGCGCCCGGCTAGCCAGGTCAGGTGAGCCGAGCGGAATCGTGGCCAGTCCCGCAACGTCTCGATCTGGCTGGGTGAGCACCACGCCTCCCACTACCGAGGCACCGGCCGGCACCTTGACCACCACATAGGACGGCGCAGGCGAGTTCAACCGCCTCGTGGCGGTGCTGTTCGATCCCAGGACCAGGTTTGCGGTCCGCAGCATGACGCCGTCATAGCTGAAGACCTCGAAGGAGATCTGTGCGTCGCCGTCTCCGGTATTGCTGACGATCAGCTCGCTATCGGCGATGTTGGTGGTGGCGAGCGCGCTGACGCCGGTCCCGATCAACGGGACGGCTGCAGGCTGGACGGCCAGATCGATACCGCCGCCGCCGCGCCGGCTGGTGGAGATGACCGAGCCGGTCACAGGCGAATTGCTCGTCAGTTTGACGCTGCCTGCCCCGCCAGCCAAGCCTGCCTGGAGGTCCACCATCGCGGTGCTTTCGGGCGGGACGTCAAGAGAGCCGGCTCCTTCCGGCTCGTACGGTCCCTGAAACCCCAGAACCTGAACGGCGACGCTGGCCCGGGTGCGGCCGGGATTGGTGACGACCAGCTTGCGGCCGCCGTCATCCTCCGGGATGCCCGGGATGAGGACCACTGTGCTCGGCGATGCCGAAGGAATCTGCCAGTCGACTCCGGCGGGCTTGAGTTGAGTGGTCTGCGTTCGTTTGGCCACTGCGGTGACCCGACCCTGACTCGCCTGCACCGCCACGCTGAGCGCGCCCTCGGCATCGACCAGGCTGTTCAGCGACACCGTCCGCGACTCATGCCCCCTGATCACAACCGCCGGGCTCCCCGGCACCACAACCCGACCGCTCTGCCCATAGAACCGAAGATCGACCTGCGCCTGAGCGTCGTCCGGATTGCTCAAGATCAAGTCCGTGCGATCGGCATCGGTGGCACCGAGACCGGAGAACCAGTGTGAGGTTCCCGGTGCCAGGCACGGCGCCGCCTTGAGCCCGACATCCGGGCCTTTCAGAACGTCGCCAACGATTGCCGCGCTGCTGGCGCTCGCCATGCTTCCGTCAGCGGAGATCACCACCGGTGAGGTGACTCCAGACAGTTGCGCACCCTTTCCAGGCTCGGTAAGCCTCAGCTCCGATGGCTTCGATGTGAGTGTCGATGCCGTCAGCAAACCTGTGCGACCAGGCGCGTCGCGGATCGAGACCGCGGAGACCTGAGTCTTCCCCGCCGGCTCGCCGCTCGGCGGGGCTGAGGTGGTGCATATCGTCGTGGTGCGGCCGACCAGCGGGATACGACTGGCATGCGACGGTGACCCACCCTGGCCGAGCAGCATCCCTCCCCCGAGGATCAACAGCAGACCCACCAGGACTGCGACCAGCGCCGTGGCGCGGCGGCGCGGCGAGGAGAGTCCGCCTAGTCGACTATCAGACATCAGGCAAGCTCCGAGAGGGTAGCAGCACGCCGCGCTGTCTTGGCCGGATCACGTACCTCAGGTCGTCGGATCGCCGGAGCGGCGAGGACTCCCGCCACCACGAGAACCAGGACCTGGGCTCCCAACAGCCATGGCATCAGGGACGGCAACGCGAATGTGACGGTCCCGCCGCCTGCGGGAACTGCAAACACCTGCTGCCACCCGTCCGCGGCCGGGACAAGGGTTCGGCCGTCCAGTTCGGCCCGCCAGCGCACGTCGGCCGACTCCCCGGTGTGGAGCTGCCGTTCCTGGCCACCCGCGGGCACCGGCGCCGGCGGTCGACCGACGGGCAACACGGACGATCCATCTACGAGTACGGTGCGCGCCACCGCCGGTTCCAGCTTCCAGACGATCCCGCGCTCGTTCCCGCTGGCCGTACCCAACCCTGGTGTGTTGTCGATCCTGGCCTTGATGTCCTCGTTCGCACCAGTCACCCAGACATAGCCGATCCCCAGGTTGGTGAGCTGAGGATTGATGTCGGAGTCCGCAGTTCCGGCTACCAGCCGGACGACCAAGTCATCGACCTGCTCGCGGGCCGACACCGAGCCGCCGTAGCTGAAGCCGCGATCGGCGTCGCCCAGCCGGGGGTGATCATCAGCCAGTACGGCGTAGCGAGCGGTGCCGTCAGAAAGGTCGATGGCGAGCAGCCGAGGTCGCGCGTCTGATTTCAGGGCGTTCATGACGTAGGGAGGAATTGCGTTGAGTCGAGAACGCTCGATCGGGCCGTGCGCGCCAGCCAGCACCCACCACGCCGCACCGCCGACGCTCACCAGGCAGATCGCAATGCCAGCAAGAACCGAGGCGGGCTGCAGCCAGCTGAAGCTGCGCTCCTTCATGTCCAACGAGAATCCGTCGAGTCCCATGCCACCGCTGATAAGCAAGGCAGCGAAGCCGAGCAGCAGATAGCTGCCAACCCATGGCCGAACCTCGGTGCCCGCAGGAGGCACTGCAACCACGAATCGGGACAAGACGACGGCCATCCCGAGCGCCACTAGCGCCGCCGCCCAGCCAGCCAGCACCGACCGCCGAGCAGGTCGGCGAGCAAGTCCGAGAAGAGCGATGAGCCAGATGACGCCGAAGACGACGGCGCCGACCCAGATCGGTGGGAGGCCCGGACCAACGTCACGGCCCAGTAAGAGCTGCCACGCCGGGGCTGCGGGTGCTACCCCGGCAAGCGCCGCATCGGGGCCTACGAATAGCCGTCCCGGCGCTGAGATCAGGGTCGGCCACCATGGCAGCAGTACGACCAGCGGTACCCCGAGCGCAATGCCGATACGGCCGATCTTTCGAGGGCTGCGACGCAGCACGATGGCGCCGAGTATCCCGACCAGCACGGCAAAAATGATCATGGACGGTTCGAAGGCAACCAGAGCGACCAGTACCACTCCTGCACCCCAGCCGCCGCGCCACGCCTCGGGCGTATGGGTTCTGCGCAGCACCAGCGCCCGCGCCGCCATTACCAGCAGCGGCAGGCTGATGGCTACCACAGACAGGGCGAGTCGCCCCTGGTTCGTGCCGCCGAGCAGCACTGGAAGCAGTGCGTACGTGCCACATACCCAGAGCCGTACTCTGCGGTCGTTGATCAGTCGCCGTCCGAGTGGGTACGCCGCCAGCAGCGTGAGTGGCACGATCCCGCACAACAGCAGTGTGGTCAGCCATTCGGGCTGACCGAACGTGGCCGTTGAACCGAGGGCGACGAGCGCTTCCCAGGGCGGCGTCACTTGTGCAGGGGCGCCAGGTATTGCGCTGACCACAGTGCGCCACAGCGTGATGAGGTTGTCGTGCGCAGGAAGCAGCGCCGGGGCCACCAGAGAGCCGCTGCCGAAAAGGCTACGAGCGGCGACGAAGCTTGCGACGACTGCGATGGCGGTGGTGATCGCTGCCGGACTTAGCCAAAGATTCCTGGGCCGGTCATCGGTCGCAGAGCTGAAGTCGTCACCGGTGAGCTCATCGATCGTGGCCACATCAGAGTCGCCCGCTACCCGCCGATAGCGCTCGGACGCGGCACCGGTGAGGGCGTCGAGTCCTGCCCGCAGGCCGCTCCACCAGGGGGGTCGCAGGGCCTCAACGACCCCGCTGGTCCCTGGCGCGGGGTCAATGGCGGCCGTCCGCCTGCGTAGCGCACGTAGTCGACCTGGATGTGTGACGAACGAGCCCAATGCCTGCATCTCATCGAGTGCCCGACCCGGCACCTTGCCGATCAAATAACCCACGGCACGGACCAGGCAGCTCCAGACCAAGCGGAGCCAAACCAGAGCCAGCGTCTTCCGTCGGGCATGACCGGCCACCACCAGCATGCCGAGCAGTCGGTCAAGCTTGCCCGGCCGACGCCCAGTCAGACCGTGTGGACGGAGCCCGGCGCGGCCGACCTGGCGGTGGGTGAGCTGCGCACTCGGCGTCGTGACCACGCGGTATCCGTTGAGATGAGCGCGCCAGCCGAACTCGACACCATCTCGGAATACCGGTAGGGCCGGGTCCAGACCATCGAGCCGCTCCCAGACCGCGGTCCGGACGAGCATTCCGCACGTCGAGACGCCGAGCCACTCCTGAGGCACGTCACGCTGACCTTGGTCGATTTCGTCCACGTCGAGGTCGAGCTCGCGACGCCCGGTGCCGGAGATGCTGACTCCCACCTCGCTGATCGGTTGGCCGCCGTGGCGGTGTCGAGGCAGCAGTAGCTTGGGGCCCGTCACATCGATGCTCTGGTCGATAGTCACGTGGGCCAGCAGCTGATAGAGCGCATCAGGTGCGGGCACGGCATCGTCGTGCAGCAGCCACAGCCAGTGGGTGTCGTCCGCTGACACCGCGCGGAAGCCGATGGTGTCTGCGTCGTCCTGCAAATTGGCAGCGTCGGCCTGCAATGCCGCCCTCACCGCAGTCCCGAACCCGAAGTCCCGCTGCCCTTGATAGACGGCGTCCAGCACGCCGTCGTCATGCGCGCTGTCCAACAGTGTTGTCGTCGCATCGGTGCTCGCATTGTCGATCGCGATCAAGCGAGTTGGACGCGTATCGAGCTCGGCCAGTGCCTCCAGGGTCGCCGGCAGCCACCGTGCCGCGTCGAGTGTGACGAGCACAGCTACGACATGGGCGCCGGCAATGTCGACCCTTTGAATCTCCTCGTCGGCATGGTCCGCCCAGGCCCAGGGATTCTCGTCGAATCCGAAATCCTCGACATCGACCGGCATCAGCTCAGGCCAGGCGCCAGAGCCTCCTGGTCGGTCCTCGAAAGAACCGGTCAGGGTGATGTGGCTATCCATCAGATCCTGTGCAACCCCCGAT
>Ga0081455_10007960_pt1 | contig 11083 bp, 4 predicted proteins | sample TabmetS3T2R1_FD_70207 | JGI IMG/M metagenome (GOLD analysis project Ga0081455, IMG submission 70207) | Tabebuia heterophylla rhizosphere microbial communities from the University of Puerto Rico - S3T2R1 | ecosystem: Host-associated > Plants > Roots > Rhizosphere ... | reverse complement strand
GCGCCCTGACCGGTCACGATCGGGGACGGCTGATGATCACCGAGGAAGATCACCACGAGATTGTCGTCGCCGTAGGTCTCGATATAGGAGATCAGGCTGCTCAGGGAGTACTCGATCGAGGCTCGGTAGTCGGTGCGTACCCGCCCCGGATTTCTGGTCAGGATGGCTTCCGGCGGATCGTTTGCCGCCGACATCGTGTCGAACACCGAGCCGTCTCCAATGTCTTTCCAGTCAACGAGTCGGGGGATGGGCTCCCAGGGCGCATGACTTGAGACCAGTGTTATCTCTGCCATGACAGGTCGGCGGTCTGGCGCCATGTGTTCGGTGCGTTTGAACCTTGCCAGGGTGTATTGGTCGGGCATCGTTGCCCAGCTGAACCGCGGCCCCTTGTATCCCATCTCATTCGCGTCATAGATGCGGTCATAGCCCAAAGACTCGCTTTCCGGCCAGGCCGAGTCATTTCCTGGCATGACGCCGACAGTCCGCCAGTTCGCTCGACGGAACGCGCCGGTAAGCGTCATGCGGTGGCTGGAAGGGAGGGCGTTGTACCGCTGCTGATTGTCTATCCATAAGCCCGAAAGCAAAGTGGCATGGGCTAGCCAGCTACTGCCGCCGGCGGTCGGTGAAGTGAGAAAGGCACTCCGGGAAGCGAAGCCGGCCGCGCTGAGCCGGTGATCGCCGGCTTCAAGGACGGCTCCGACCTGAGGCGCGAATTCGGGATTCTCGACAGCGTCGCGCCCATAGCTCTCAACAAAGGCAACGATGACGTCCTTGCCGCGCAGTGCTGTCAGTAATTCTTCTCCCGGTGTGCTGCCAAAGGGATCCGCGCTCGCCGCTGCGGCGATTTCCTGCTGATCCTGCAGAGCTGTGGCTGTCGTTCCGTGACGATGCCGGAAATAGAACGCCGCGCCGTCGGCCGCGACGGGAACGCCTGGAACGACCTGAATGCCGAGCATGGCGCAGGTGAGCCAGAGGGCAGTGAGTACGACGAGTGTCCGAGCGGCGGCTCCCTGATGACGCACCACAAGCCGGGCCAGGTGTTGCACGCATCGGGTCAGGAGGATGATCAGCGCGGTAGTCAGGATCACAGCCGCAGCTAGAGAACCGATTGCAGGCGCCGATCCGATGGCTCCTGCGAGGAACCTCATGCCATCGTCGAGCAGCATCCCATCGAGCATCGGGTGGAACGGTCGGCCGAGGACTGCCTGAAACCCCATGTCGAGCAGCTTGATCATCGCCAATAGGCCGAGCGCCACTCCGAAAAGCGTGGCAGCTACAGGCATCGCCCGCGTCGGAAGAGAGAGCAGGAGCGCGAGACCGAGCAGTCCCTCCAGTGGAATGCTGACCAGCCCGGCAAGAGCAATACCGCCCAGCTCATCCGGAGTAACCAGCGCGAGCAGGACCAGCAAGGCAGCCAGCGTGATAGTCACCCACGTCGCGCTCCGGTGGCCGCGATACCGGTCGGCGGGGGATAGCGCGTCGTGAGCACGTGACACGGCTGCACCTGCCTTCCGGTCGAGTGCAGGGTCGCGGCGATCCGTCCTCTACACCACAGAGTTCATTAGTAAGACGTTGTCTACCGGTGAAAGGCTCTCCTCAGCTGGGCTCGCTGATTATCGCAGTCCCAATGGTCGGGCCGAAGCGAAACCCCCGTGATTTGCCGGATGTTTGCGTACCGCAGAACGCCTAACCTGCGCAGCAGAGCCATGGGCAGTAGGCCCATCTGATGGAGAAGACGATGACCTGGGTTCCAGCATTTCGTCGCGCGGGCGAGACGCCGTTCAATTTACGCTGCGGCCCAGTGCTACGCCCTAGATCAAGGGCCATACCCTGAAGGAGAGTTGGTGTGATGAGTGCCGATCTTGATCGACCGGATTGGAAGGCCCCGCTCGGCGAGACCTTCGACCGTGCACGGGCGCACACCGCGGGCTGACGGCCAATGGCGGACGATGAGTTCATCGGTCGAGAACGGGAGTGCGCGCAGCTGGCCTCCCCGATAGCCGAGGCACTGGCCGGTCACGGATCGCTGATCTTGGTCGCCGGTGAGGCTGGCGTCGGCAAGACCACCCTGGTACGGGGAGCGCTCTCCGGCTCCGGCCTCGCCGTGCTGGAAGGCTTCGCCACACCAGGCGGCGCTTCAGCGTTCGCACCGCTGGTGGAGGTGCTGCGTGCCCACCTTCGTTCCACGGCTGGCGCGCCACTTATCGAGGGGCCCCTTGCTGATCACTTGGCATTGCTGTTGCCCGAGCTCGGCCCAGCGCCCCGCGAGGGCGACCCCGCCACATTATTCGAGGCGATTCGTCTGGCTCTGGCGACGATTGCGGCACGGCAGCCGACTGCGATGTTCCTCGATGACATGCATTGGGCCGACGACGCGACGCTGGAACTGCTACCGGCACTGGCACGAACGCTCCCTGACGAGCCGCTGCTGATCTTGGCTGCGTATCGCAGTGACGAGCTGCCCAGGGCGCGTCCGATCCGGCGAATGCGTAGCGAGCTGCGCCGTTCTGGCCGGCTGCAGCAGGTGGTGGTCGAACCGTTGGACGCCGCGGCCACCGCAGCCCTGGTGGACCAGACTCTGGGGCCCGCCACGCCCACTCTGCGCAGCCTTGTGTTCGATCGCACGGACGGCATTCCGCTGTACGTAACCGAGCTCGCGGCCGCGCTTGCCGCCAGTGGGCGCCTGCAGCAGGGGCCGTCCGGCCTGGAGCTTCTCGACGGCGCGGAGGTTCCGCTGCCGGACAGTGTGCGTGATGCCGTACTTGTGCGGGCGACCGGGCTTCCCCACGATGCTCGTGCCGCGGCTGCGGCAGCGGCTGTGGCGGGGCCGGTCTTCGATCCTGAGCTCGTACGGGCAGTTGCCGGACTGGACGCGTGGCCCGATGAACTGCTCCGCCGCGGCCTGATCACCGAGGAACCGGCTGGCCGGATGGCGTTTCGGCATGCGCTCGTACGCGACGCGTTCTATAGCGACATCCCCTGGACGACGCGCATCAAGCTTCACAGGTCAGTTGCACAACGGTTAGCCCGCGGTCGGGCCGCTCCCGCTGTGGTCGCCGAGCACTGGTTGCTCGGCAGGGAGCCCGACCGGGCACGGGAGGCATTGCTTGCGGCTGCCGACGGGTTCTGTGCGGTGCACGCTTATCGTGACGGGGCTCGCGCCTTCCGCCGGGCCCTGGAACTGTGGCCCGACGGTGAGGACGAGCGGTCGCGCCTGGACGTTCTGCAGCGCCTGGGTAGCTGCGCGGAGCTCGCCGGTGATCTTGGCGATGCTGCCACCGTGTGGCGCGAGGTTGCCGACGGGCGCCAGCGTGACGGCGATCTACTTGGCCTCGGCGACGCGCAGCGCCGGCTGGCCGCCGTATTGGAACTGCAGGGCCGTTGGCAAGAGGCGCTGGCCAGCCGAGAACGTGCCGCTACGGCATTTACGGCAGCCAATGCACTCGCCGACGCGGCCACCGAACGCCTCGCGGCGGCGGCCCATCTGCGCTCGGCTGGAAGCTTCCGGGCGGCGCTGAGCCTGTTGGAGATCGCGGCTCAGCAGGCCCGCGCCGCGCAGCGGGTGGATCTGCAAGCCCGAATTCTCGGGCACGAGGGGAACGCCCGGGCTCGCATGGGTGACGGCCAACAGGGCGTAGAGCAGGTTCGCGCGGGCTTGGCGATGGCGCTGGAGCACGGCCTCGTCGGAGCGGCCGCCGAAATCTACCAGCGGCTCGCCGATGCGCTGGAGCATGCTGGAGACTACGTGGCAGCAAGCGCGACTTACGACGATGCGTACAGCTTCTGCTCTGCCAATGGCCTCGAGCCGACCGCCCAGCTTTGCCTGGCCTGCCTGACGGCTGTGCTGCGGCAATCCGGCGACTGGGACCGTGCAGTAAAGCTGTGCCGGCAGGTCATTGCGTCCGCTGACGCGACGGTTCATGCCCGCGCGGTCGCTACCGGCCAACTCGGATCAATACTTGGAGTGCGCGGGCAGACCAGACAGGCGCGGCCGCTCTTGCTTGAGGGCGCGACCATCGCCCGCGGCATCGAACTTGCGGCGATGGAGCTGCACACCAGCTGGGGGCTGGCCATTGTCGACAGCGTGGACGGCGCCACCCCGTCGGCGTCGGGTCACTGCTGGGCCCTGCTGGAGCGGTGGAAGCAGACAGAAGATCGGCACTATGTGATCTCACCTCTCCGCTGGGCTACGACGTTTTTCGCTGAAGCCGGCGACGCTGCCGGGGTTCGCGCCTGTGCTGCAGCGCTGGCTCAGATCGCGGCCGACGTTGGTCAGGATGAGGCGATGTCGGCGCTCTCACATGCTCTCGGCGAGACGGCGCTTACCGACGGGAGCGCAGAGCAGGCCGCTGACCAGTTCGCACAAGCGCTGGTACTGCTCAAGGGAAATGACGCACCGTTCGAACGCGCCGAGTCGCAGCGCCGCGCGGCAGCCGCGCTCGCTGCCGCTGGTCGGCGCGAGGAGGCCGTGGAACACCTCGTGGCGGCTTATCGAACGGCGCAACGGCTGGGCGCGAAGCCACTCGCCAAGCAGGTGGCCGGCGCGCTCAACGCACAGGGCGAGCGGCCGGTACGGCGACTCGGCAAGCGAACGGCGGCGCAGCTCGAGAACGGCGGCCTGACCCGCCGCGAGGTGGAGATCGTCCGGCTGGTTGCCACAGGACGGACTAATAGGGAGATCGCGCGTGAGCTGTTCCTGAGCCCACGTACGGTCGAGATGCATGTCGGTAGCATCTTGACGAAGCTGAACGGTCGCTCTCGGGCGGATGCGGCCCGACGCGCTAGCGAGCTGGGGCTACTCACCCAGCAGCCTTGAAGCAGACCACCCGGAACCCAAGGTGCACGTAGGCTGCATCGAGGTGCCGATCGGGCGACCGAGACGATGCGGGCTTCCGAGTCGGTTCTTGATAAAGTCGGTCGGTCCTGTTCGCGTGAGCTGCGTACGCGGCAACGCGCAAGCAGTTCAGTGACGCGTCCAGGATTGTCGCGAGAAAGGGAGGCACGGGTGCTCGCCGCGTTCGCCAACGCGTTCCGGACTCCGGACCTACGCAAGAAGATCTTCTTCACACTCGCGATCCTTGCGATCTTCCGCTTCGGTTCCATCATGCCGACGCCGAACGTCAACGTGGAGCAGGTTAACTTCTGCCTCAAGCAGGCAACCACCGGCGAACAGCAAGGCTTGTACTCCCTGATCAACCTGTTCTCCGGCGGTGCACTTCTCCAGCTGGCGGTTTTTGCGCTGGGCATCATGCCCTACATCACTGCCAGCATCATCCTGCAGCTGCTGACCGTGGTCATACCTCGTCTCGAAGCCCTGAAGAAAGAGGGTCAGTCAGGGCAGGCGAAGATCACCCAGTACACCCGCTACCTGACTCTGGTACTGGCCGTCCTCAACTCCACCGCCTTCGTCACGGTAGCGGTGAACGATCGGCTCTTCACCGGATGCCCCGGGCTGGTCTACGACAAGAGCATCTTCCCGGTAGTCGTCATGATTCTGACGATGACGGCGGGCACCGGTGTGATCATGTGGCTAGGTGAGCTCATCACCGAACGCGGCGTCGGCAACGGCATGTCGGTGCTGATCTTCACGCAGATCGCCGCCACTTTCCCAAGTGCGCTGTGGAGTCTCAAGGTTGCTCGGCCGGGCTCTCAGGGATGGGTCATTTTCCTGCTTGTGATCGCCCTAGGCCTGCTTGTGATGGCCGGCGTCATCTTCGTCGAACTGTCACAGCGCCGCATCCCCGTGCAGTACGCCAAGCGAATGGTGGGACGCCGGATGTTCGGTGGCACCAGCACCTACATCCCGATCAAGGTTAACCAGGCCGGCGTCATCCCCGTCATCTTCGCTTCGTCGCTGCTCTATCTACCGGCTCTGTATGCCCAGTTCCGGCCAGATGACAAGTTCTCGTCATGGATCAGCGCGAACTTCGTCAAGGGCGATCATCCGATCTACATCATCAGCTTCTTCCTGCTGATCGTGTTCTTCGCCTACTTCTACGTCGCGATCACGTTCAACCCGACCGAGGTAGCTGACAACATGAAGAAGTACGGCGGCTTCATTCCAGGCATCCGTGCCGGAAAGCCGACCGAGGACTACCTCGGCTTCGTGCTGTCACGCCTGACGTTCCCAGGCTCGCTCTACCTCGGACTTATCGCCCTGCTGCCATCGATTGCGTTCATCCTCTTGAACGCCAATCAGAACTTCCCCTTCGGCGGCACCTCGATTCTCATCATCGTGGGTGTTGGGCTCGATACTGTGAAACAGATCGAGAGCCAGCTCCAGCAGCGCAACTACGAAGGGTTCCTCCGCTAATGCGACTACTCATCATGGGCCCTCCTGGGGCGGGCAAGGGCACGCAGGCAAAGCTGATCGCCGAGCACTATCGGATACCCGCTATCTCGACTGGTGACATCTTCCGCGCCATGAAGAGCGCAGATACGCCGCTGGCCCGGCAGGTGCGGGAGATCATGGAATCCGGCGGCTACGTGAGCGATGAGATCACCAACGAGATTGTGAAGGACCGGCTGGCGCAGCCTGACTGTCAGGAGGGCTTCCTGCTGGACGGTTACCCACGTACGTTGCAGCAAGTACAGACCCTCGACGACTATCTCGCCGAGGCCAACCGTCCGCTCGATGCAGTCATCTCGCTGCTGGCCGACACCGACGAAGTTGTGGCACGGCTACTGAAGAGGGCGGCGATCGACGGCCGATCCGACGACAATGAGGAAACCATCCGAGTGCGCCTCCGGGTCTACGCCGAGCAAACCGAGCCATTGCTCGATGTCTACCGCTCACGCGACCTGCTCGTTGAGGTCAACGGCCTCGGTGAGATCGACGAGGTGTCCGAGCGGGTCTTTGCCGCCTTGGATGCTCACCATCAGCGCCAAACCTCGGGAGGTTGATGCTGGCTGAGCCCCCTCGACGGGCCCAGGGCACATCACTAAGCTGCGAGGGTCACCAGCCCAGCAGCGCCATCTACGGTGATCAACTGGCCGGTCTCGATCTTGTGCGTTGCCTCGGGTACGCCGACAACGGCCGGAATGCCGTACTCGCGCGCCACAACTGCGCCATGCGAGTTCGAGCCGCCCATCTCCATCACCAGGCCGCCAGCCGTCAAAAACAACGGAGTCCAGCCTGGATCGGTCGAAGGCGCAACCAAGATCTCGCCGGGCTCTAGGTGTGCCCCGACGGGGTCGAGGACCACTCGTGCCCGGGCAGTGACTGTGCCAGTCGAGGCCGGGCTGCCTGCCAGGGCGCCATCCGTCCGGGCAGCCTCACCTGCCAGGGCCTCTGGCTCCGTCCCATCGGACAGCAGCAGACGGGGGATGTGTCGCCGCATTAGCTCCTGCTGGTATGCCTCACGTCGTTCAACTACCAGCGCCCGCAGGTCCTCGCCGGCCAGGCCTCGGCGGGCGTCGCCAATGTCAAGGAAGAAGACGTCATCAACTTGATCAATCCTTGCCTCGGCGGCAAGTTGCCGCCCGACCTCCTTCAGCTGTTCACGCATCACACCGAGCGCCACGATGAGCAGGAACTTCGGCGACTCCCGCAACCCCACTAGCCCACGCACCCGCCCCAGTGTCCAGCCGGCCAGCCGCGCCCGGAGCCGACTACGCTCGGCGAGTCGCGTGGTCAAGCTGGTGATCATGGACTCCGCTTTTGCCTCGCCGGCTCGAAACTGCGAGACCGGGTCAAGATCTTCAGTATCGAGGCGCAGGTAGTTACTGATCACTCCAAGTAGATGGCTCGGGTCATCTGACCAGCGCGGCATGCCGAGGTCGATCTCGGCGATCGCGCGATGGCCGTAGCGCCGCAGGAATCCCTGAAGGCCACGCTGCGCCACTGCTGGCAACGCCCGGTCGCGGTAGCGCTGCAGCAGTTCAGGCACCGCCAGGCCGGTGAAGACGGCACGAGAAGGCTCGTCGTCACGAATCTCCTCGGTCAGCTCCCAGAGTTCGAGGTCCATCTCGGTGGTGATGTTGTGCGGCAGCCCGCGCAGGACTTCTTGCAGTTCGCCCGGCTGGGCCACGTCGCGCAATAGCCGGCGAGAGGCAGCCAGCGCCAGCAATCCACCCACCGCGTACGCAAAAGTTCGCGGCATCAGCAAGAAGAGCACGCCGAGTCGTCGCTCGACGAAGTCCAGACGCTGGTCCGTCGTCGCGTTCGCCGGAAGAGTCAGCGTTTGCCTCAGCCGTCGCTCGGTGGCAGCGATCCCGCGGTAGGCCGACTGGGGGTTGGTCAACCCTATGGCTACTCGCACTGGCACCTTGTTGCGGATCAGAGCGCCGAGAATGTGCCGTAAGACAGTGTGGTCATGCGAGTCGATGATCGAGAACTCGGGCCGCACGGCGAGCATCTTCAAAACTGCCGAGGCCCGGGCTTCCATTACCCCGAAGACTGCGATCACTGCGCGGCGCCCGATGCGGTTGCGAAGCACGCTTGTGATGTCCACAAAGAGTCGCTGACCGGGCGCGTGCATTGCGGGCGGGCCGGCCAATGGCTGATCGGGCGGCATTTTGATCGCGGTTGCCACCGATGTGCCAATCAATCGAATGGCCGCAATTCCCATCGGAGTGATCGGCCTGGTCAAGCCTTGAGCCAAGCTCAGACACATCAGCACTCGCAGGCCCGGCTGGTGCATCCGCGGCAGGGGATACAGGGTAGTGATCGGGCGCGCCTGCGTCAGCCAGAACCGGCCCGCTTTGTCGAGCGCCCATTCAGTGTCCTGTGGCGCCCCATAGTACCGCTGTACCTGCTGGCCAAGATCAGCAAGCTGCAGCACCTGCTCGTCGTCCAGGCAGGCCAGCGAGGACTGGTCGGCCAGCTCTTGATGCACGGTGCCACCGCCGGGAACACCGGTGATCATCACACGCTTGTCACCGAGTCGGCGTGACACAACCTTGCGGTCGATCGAGTCCACGACGAAATGATCGGGATTGACGGCCCCTGACACCACGGCCTCCCCGAGCCCCGGACTGGCATCGATCACGGTTTCGTTCCGGTTGCCGGTGACCGGGTTCGCAGTGAACATCACGCCGGCCGCAGTGGAGTCGATCATGCGCTGCACCACTACAGCCAATGCCACGCTACGGTGATCAATTCCGTTGGCATTGCGGTAGCTGACGGCTCGATCAGTCCACAAGGAGGCCCAGCAGCGGCGAACCGCATCAAGCAACGCCGCAGAACCAACCACGTTGAGGTAGGTGTCCTGTTGCCCGGCAAAGCTGGCGTAAGCCAGGTCCTCTGCGGTCGCGGAGGATCGGACGGCGACCGGCTCGTCGTCGCCGAGTGCGCGGTAATGATCGGCGATCGCGATTCGCAGCTCCTCCGGGGGCTGTAGCGCCAGCACCCGCCGACGGGCCTCCTCCGCAGTGGTAGCCACCCCGCCCAGGTCGGCGGCCGCTGCGAGCTTGTCCATCAAGTCATCCAGCCGCTCCCGCACCACCAGGCGATACGCGCCAGTGGTGACACAGAAGCCGCCCGGCACCGGCAGGTCCCCCGAACTCATGATTCCGAGATTGAGCCCCTTGCCTCCGACTTCATTGATCATGCTCGAGTCGATAGCTGAAAGGTCCACGAGCAGCGTCATGAACAGACGATAGAACCAGGTAACGAACAATTCAACAATTGATGAATTATTGGTGAACGAAGGTCAGGGCAGTGACCGCGGTAACCTTCTCGAGCGTGACTCGCTTTCCGGAAACACGTCGAGATGACATCGTCGAGGTGCTTCACGGTACGACCGTCGCGGACCCGTACCGCTGGCTAGAGGATCCCGACTCCGCCGACACCGCCGACTGGGTCAAGCGGCAGAACGAGTTCACTGCGGCCTACCTGGAGTCACTGCCGGATCGGCCGTGGTTTCTCGAGACTATGCAGCAGGTTATGAGGCGGCCGCGGGCAGGCGTGCCGTTCAAGCGTGCTGGGCACTACTTCGTGTCAAGGAATGATGGCCGCCAGAACCAGGACGTCATCTTCGTCGCCTCGTCGTTGGAGGAGTTGCTGGCCGGCGGGCGAGTCCTGATCGACCCCAACAGCTTCTCGCCAGACGGGACCATTTCGCTGACCACAGTCAATGTGAGCGGCGATGGTCAGCTCGTGGCGTACGGAGCTAGCGAAGCGGGCAGCGACTGGACGATCTTTCGGCTGCTGAGCCTGGCGAGCGGCGACCAGGCGGACGACGCGCCGGTCCAGACCAAGTTCTCCGAAGCGGTATGGCTGCCAGACCATCGCTCTTATGTCTACACTCACTTTGATCATGAAGGGCCGGCGGCCGGCACCGAGACCGGCGCGCTCTCAGGGCCGAGGTTGCGGGTGCATCGGATTGGTGAGCCTCAAGATCATGACGAACTGATCTTGGAGTTCCCAGAGAACGATCAGCTGATGTTTTGGGCAGAGCTGACCGACGACGACCGCTACCTCGTGGTCAGCATCGTGGAAGGAACCGAGAACAAGAACCGACTCTGGATCTATCCGATCATTTCAGGCGAGGGCACCAAGCTCAGCGCCCCGATCAAGATCATCGATGAAGCGGTGGCCGAATTCGTCCTTGCCGGTTCCGACGGCGCCACGCTCTATCTTCGAACGGATCTGGAAGCCGCGGCCGGGCGGCTGGTCGCTGTCGATCTTGATTCATTCGTGGACAGTCAACAGATCCGCTGGCGAGACGTGGTCCCAGAGTCCGAACACACCCTCCTGGATGCGAGGGCAGCCGACGACGGGTTCATCCTGGTCTACGTTGCCGACGCGCAGCCTCGCATCATCCGCGTCAGCCTGGATGGCTTGTCAGCTCAGCAGCTGGATGTGGCCGGAGGTGCAGTGGTTGGGCTGAACGCCAAACGGGACGACCCTGAGGCGTTCGTTGGCCTCTCGTCGGTTACGTCGCCCACTCAGAGCTACCTGATTGAGGCCAGCTCAGCCGCTCCGACTTCGCTCGCAGGGCTGGTGCAGCCTGCCGATGACGCCTTTTCTGCCCCGCCGGTGGTGGTGGAACGCCGAACGGCGATCAGCAAGGACGGTACGCCGGTGCCGTACTCCCTGATCGCTCCAGCCGCTGTCGACCGGTCCCGGCCGCAGCCAACC
>Ga0081455_10007959_pt1 | contig 11084 bp, 8 predicted proteins | sample TabmetS3T2R1_FD_70207 | JGI IMG/M metagenome (GOLD analysis project Ga0081455, IMG submission 70207) | Tabebuia heterophylla rhizosphere microbial communities from the University of Puerto Rico - S3T2R1 | ecosystem: Host-associated > Plants > Roots > Rhizosphere ... | reverse complement strand
CGCCAGGCGCAGCATGCGGTCGAGCTTCTTGTGGTTCATGTAGCCCTGCGTGCCCGCGAGGACCATGTAGTCGTAAGCGCAGACCATGCAGCGCCCGCCGGCGCCGAACAGCTCGCCGTTGACCGTGCCGATGCCGGTGACCAGGCCATCGGCCGGGGTCGACTCGATGAGGTCGGCCACGCCCCGCCGCCGGCGCTGGGCGGCGAGGGCGAGCGCACCGTACTCGGTGAAGCTGCCCGGATCGACCAGCGCCTCGATGTTCTCGCGCGCGGTGCGATGACCGGTGTCGTGGCGGCGCGCGACCGCGACGGGGCGGCCAGCATCGAGGCCGACCGCGTGGCGCGCGCGGACCTCGGCGAGATCGGGGCGGATCGCGTCGAGATCGGCGGCGGCCTCGGCGCGTGCCTCGTCGGCGGCGAGCGCGACCGGCGCGAGGAACACGATCGGCTCGCCGGGCATCACGATGTCGCCGGGCTGGACTGCGATCGCGCGCACGATGCCGCCCTCGTCGGCGGTGACCACGACCTCCATCTTCATCGCCTCGACGATCGCGACCGGCTGGCCCGGGCGCACCGGGTCGCCCTCGGCGACCGAGATGGTCACGAGCTTGCTCTGCATCGGCGCGACCACGGCCACGGTGTCGGGCGGCGCGGGCCTCACGAGGCGCGGCCCGGGCGCGACGGGGAGCGAGACCAGGGTCGCTGCCTGCGCGGCGGCGAACGGACCGGCCGGGCGGGCCGCGCCGGACGTCGGCGGGGTGGCACGGGCGGCGTCGCGCACCAGCTCGGCGGCGTGGTCCTCGACGAAGCGCGTGGTGATCCGGTTGGCGACCACGTCGGCGTGGCCGAGCAGGGCGCCCAGGAACGCCGCGTTGGTCGCCACGCCCTCGATGCGAAACTGGCCGAGCGCGCGCTGGGCCTTGCGCAGCACGTCGGCGTAGGTGCCGCGCGCCGTGTGAACGATCAGCTTGGCGAGCAGCGAATCGAACGCCGTCGTCGTCTGGTAGCCGACGTAGCCGAAGGTATCGACGCGGACCCCGGCGCCAAACGGCAGATCGAACGCGGTGAGCGTGCCGGCGGCTGGCGCCACGGCGCCCTGCGCATCCATGGTCTCCATGTTGATGCGCAGCTGAAGCGCGAAGCCGCTCGGCGCCGGGAGGCTCTCGGCGAGCCCGAGGTCGGCCAGCGAGCGGCCGCGGGCCAGCCCGAGCTGGATCTGCACCAGATCGAGCCCGAGCACCTCCTCGGTCACCGTGTGCTCGACCTGCAGCCGCGGGTTGGCCTCGAGGAAGAAGAACCCGATCGGCGCGCCGGCGGTGTCGAGCTCGATCAGGAACTCGATCGTGCCCAGGCTCTGGTACGCCGATTTCTCGGCGAGCCGGCACGCCGCGGCGATCAGCGCGCCGCGCAGCCCCATGTCGGAAGGCCGCACCAGGCCGGTGACCGCCGCGAGCAGGCAGATCAGCAGCGGCGAGAGCGCGCCGGCGAAGGCGAGCACCGTCAAGGTGGCGGCGACCGACGCGTAGACGGCGCGCATGCCGGCAAGCAGGGTGCGGTGGCCGATGCGGTCGCTGGCCACGCCCAGCATCGGCGCGATCAGCGTGCCGCCATATTGCATGGCGCCGAACACCGTGAGCAGCAGCACCGAGCCGGTCTCGACCAGCACGTACCAGCCGAGAATGAGCGTCTCCATCTCGAACGCCCACGAGGTGAGCAGATCGGCGGGCCACTGAAATCGGTAGTTCCTGACACGAAATGGTGCGAGCGCCGAAGGCCGCGCTGGCTCGCTCAAGATGCGTTGTCGCGATTCATCGCGGTTCACCCTGCCCTGTTTCTTATTATGCAGAACTGGATAGCAAGCCGGGGACGGCGTTTCAAGCAGCCGACATCGCTCGTCCGCTATGCGTCAGCAACAGCCGCCTCACCTCCACGGCGGGTATCGCGGGGCTGAACAGATAGCCCTGCATCTCGTTGCAGCCGAGGATGTACAGCAGGTTCCTCTGCTGCTCGGTTTCGACGCCCTCCGCCGTCGTCATCATGTCGCTGGCGGCCGCGATGTTCACCACCGCCTGGACAATCGACGAGGATGCGCCGGGGCCGGCGATATCCCGGATGAAGGAGCGGTCGATCTTGATCTTGTCGAACGGGAATCGCTGCAGATAGCTGAGCGACGAATAGCCGGTGCCGAAATCGTCCAGCGCGATCCGCACGCCAAGCTTGCGCAACTGATGCAGCGCGTCCAGCGCCGCGTCGTCGCGAATGAGTACGGCTTCCGTGATTTCGAGTTCGAGCCTGCTGGCAGGCAGGCCGGAGGCCGCCAGCGCTGCCGCCACGTTCAATGCCAGCGACTGGCTCCTGAACTGCACCGGCGAAACGTTGACAGCGACGCGGACATGGTCCGGCCATGTGGCGGCCTCGGCGCAGGCCGCGTTGAGTACCCATTGTCCGAGTTCATTGATGAGGCCGCTCTCTTCCGCGATCGGAATGAATTCCGCCGGCGAGATCATGCCGCGTTCAGGATGGCGCCAGCGCAGCAGCGCCTCGCAGGATGAGATCTTGCCGTCCTCGATATTAACGACCGGCTGATAATGAGTCTCGAGGCTCCCGTCACTGATCGCCTGGCGCAGCTCGCGCTCCAGGCTGCGCCGCGCCTTGGCGCGCTGATCCATGCCGGCCTCGAAGAAGCGATAGGTCCGCCGTCCGTCGCCCTTGGCGCCGTAGAGCGCGAGGTCCGCATTCCTCAACAACTGGTCGAGCTCCACCCCGTCGCCGGGGGCAAGCGCGATACCGATACTGGCATCGGTGGTGATCAGATGCCCCGTGCAATCAAGCGGCCGCCTGATCGCCGAATAGATTTCGTCAACGAGCCGCGTGGTTTCCGACCGATCCTTGATGGCGGTTTGAATGACGGCGAACTCGTCGCCGCCGAGCCGGGCCGCCACATCACTTTCCTTCAGGCAAGTGCACAGGCGCTCCGCGACGCCCTTGAGCAACTCGTCGCCAACCGCGTGGCCTAGCGCGTCATTGACGCTCTTGAACTCGTCGATGTCGATATAGAGCACTGCCAGTTGCTCGCCCGGCTGGATCGCCTTGAGCGATTGTTCCAGCCGCTCGCGGAACAGAAGCCGGTTCGGCAGCTCGGTCAGCCCGTCATAATGCGCCAGATGCGCGATCTTCTCCTCGGCGCGCGTGCGCTCGGTGATGTCTTCGATGGTAGCGACCCAGCCGCCGGCCTTCAGCGGCCGGTTGATGATTTCGATCGCCCGGCCGCCCGGAGCCTGCGTGAGCTGGCGCGTGGCCCTGCCGAGCCTCACCGTCTTGATGATCGCGTTGCAGAATTCATCGACATCGCCGTCGAACGATCCGGTTTCCTTCCGGTGCGCGATCAGCCGCTGCATGGTGCAGCCGGGCTTGGCCACGTCAGGCGACAAACCGAACATCTCGAGATAGGGCTCGTTGCAAATGATGATCCGCGCGGATGCATCATAGAGAACAAGGCCTTGCGGGATGTTGTTCACGGCAATCGAGAGCTGGCGCCGCTCGGCCGCCAGCCACTGATCGGTCAGGCGATCACGCCTCACCAAGAGCCCGGCGATCACGGACAGAACCGCGACGAGCGCAAGCAGCGCCCGTTCGCGAAGACTCCATGCCGCCGGATCGGCCGCAATCACCGCCGCAAGCAGGATTCCGCACACCACGAGAAGTTTGACCGTTCCGCTTCCCAGCGCGAAACCGGCCGAACCGCCTGATATTTGATGACCGCCCTGGTTGCTCACCCGACATGCCTTTGGAATGCGACAGAGGTCCGTGCATGGAACTCCGACCGCAAAATCGCGTGCCCCGCGGCATTGTTGCGTAGTACTAATGGAAGTCGCGTTACAACTTGCAGTTAGCAATCGGTTACCGCCCACACCCGCCGGCTCCGATCCGCAATCCCAAATCAAGAGGTTATCGGGACATGACTCACGGGCCGCGGCTCTCGTCCGAAGTGGTAAATGAACGATTAATTCGCGAGCGGCGTTGTGCGCAGCGAGAAATGCAAGAAAGCCCTTATTTTCCAGCGCAACTTGCATTCGAGAGCGCTGACGGAGTTTGGCTGCGAAAACGAATCCTGACCGAGATGCCGCGGATTTAGCTGATACGGAATCGCGCCGGTTTAACCGTTTCGCTAGTTGGCGCCGCCCATAATGGAAATCAGACCCCAATTCTAGAGATCCAGGTTCAACACCGTGACATCCTTCGGACGTGTCATTTCCGTGCGCGGCTCGCTCGCCCGGGTCGGACTTCTGGCGACGAGCCAGATGCCCGTCTCCGAAGTCCGCGCCACCGTCGGCCGCTTCGTCAGCATCCGCTGCAACCAGTCCACGATCGTCGCGATGCTCACCGAGGTATCCTGCGAGGATCTGCCGAGCTCCGACAACTATATCGCCAGTGCCTCGGTCGACCTGCTCGGCGAGATTTCCGGCGGCGAGCGTCCCAAGTTCCAGCGCGGCGTCACCAATTATCCGACGATCGGCGATGCCGTCGATCTCATCACGGCCCAGGACCTTCGCACCGTCTATGCGCCGAGCGGTTCGGACCAGATCAATGTCGGCACCCTGCAGCAGGACCGCTCGGTGATCGCCTATGTCGACGTCGAGGAAATGCTCTCCAAGCACTTCGCCGTGCTCGGCTCCACCGGCGTCGGTAAATCGACCAGCGTGTCGCTGCTGCTCAACGAGATCCTGCAAGCGCGGCCGAACCTGCGGGTCTTCCTGCTCGACGTGCACAACGAATATGGCCGCTGCTTCGGCGACCGCGCGCTGGTGCTCAACCCGCGCAATCTGAAACTGCCGTTCTGGCTGTTCAACTTCGAAGAGATCGTCGACGTGCTGTTCGGCGGCCGGCCCGGCGTGCCCGAAGAGCTCGACGTTCTCGCCGAAGTCATCCCGATGGCGAAGGGCCTCTACACCCAGTATCAGAACTCCGACCGGCTCGGGCTGAAGCGCGTCGACCCGAGATCGGGCGGCTTCACGGTGGATACGCCGGTGCCGTACCGGCTGGTCGACCTGATCTCGCTGATCGACGAGCGGATGGGCAAGCTTGAGAACCGCTCCTCGCGCATCATCTATCACAAGCTGATTTCGCGCATCGAAACCGTGCGCAACGATCCGCGCTACGCCTTCATGTTCGACAACGCCAATGTCGGCGGCGACACCATGGCGGAGGTGATCAGCCATCTGTTCCGCCTGCCGGCTAATGGCCGGCCGATGACCATCATGCAGCTCGCCGGCTTCCCCGCCGAAGTCGTCGATTCCGTGGTGTCGGTGCTGTGCCGCATGGCGTTCGATTTCGGCCTGTGGAGCGACGGCGTGTCGCCGCTGTTGTTCGTCTGCGAAGAGGCGCACCGCTATGCCTCCGCCGACCGCAACATCGGTTTCGGCCCGACCCGGAAAGCCGTCTCGCGCATCGCCAAGGAGGGCCGCAAATACGGCGTCTTTCTCGGCCTCGTCACCCAGCGTCCGGCAGAACTCGACGCCACCATCATCTCCCAGTGCAACACGCTGTTTGCGATGCGCCTTGCCAACGACCGCGACCAGGCGCTGTTGCGCTCGGCGGTCTCCGACGCCGCCGCGAACCTGCTGTCCTTCGTGCCTTCGCTCGGCACCCGCGAGGTGCTGGCCTTCGGCGAAGGCGTGGCGCTGCCGACGCGCCTGCGCTTCAAGGAGGTGCCGGTCCACCAGTTGCCGCGCAGCGAAGCCACCATCGCTTCCGTGCCGTCAGTCGCCGCCGGCCATGACATGCACTTCGTCTCCGCCGTGCTGGACCGCTGGCGCGGCGCCACCTCCAACCGCGACGTGCCGAACGATCCCTCGGTCAACGGCGAGCGGCCCGCCGCCCGCATCATGACGCCGGTGGAAGCGCCGATGCTGCAGCCCTCGATGGGGCTCGATCCCGACCGCTTCTCGCTCTTGAAAAAGCCGCTACGCTGAGGCGCCATAGCCTCGCGCGATTGTTGCGCGCGGGGCGGTATCCACCCGGCCGCAAAACGCGATATGGTTCCGATAGCGCCGCATCCCGCGGCCCTGAGCCGGAACCCTTGCATGACCAAGCCTGCCGCCCCGCGATTTCAGCCGCCCGCCATCGACAAGCTGCCGGAGGATATCCGCACCCGGATTCTTGCCGTGCAGGAGAAGTCCGGCTTCGTGCCGAACGTCTTCCTGACGCTGGCCTACCGTCCGGACGAATTTCGCGCCTTCTTTGCCTATCATGACGCGCTGATGGAGAAGGACGGCGGGCTGACCAAGGCCGAGCGCGAGATGATCGTGGTGGCGACGAGCAGCGCCAACCAGTGTCACTACTGCGTGATCGCGCATGGCGCGATCCTGCGCATCCGGGCCAAGAACCCGCAGATTGCCGACCAGATCGCGGTCAACTATCGCAAGGCCGACATCACGCCGCGCCAGCGCGCCATGCTCGACTTCGCCATGAAGGTGAGCCGGGCGGCCAACGAGGTGTCGGAGGCCGATTTTGCCGAGATCGCCGGCCACGGCTTTTCCGAAGACGACATCTGGGACATCGCGGCGATTTCGGCCTTCTTCGCGCTGTCGAACCGGCTGGCCAACGTCACCGCCATGCGCCCGAACGACGAGTTCTACATGATGGGCCGGCTGCCGAAGCAGGGTTGAGCCCGGAGGTTGCCCGCGTTGCTGGACTGGACCGAAATCATATTGCGTCTCGGCGTCGCCGCGCTCGCCGGCAGCCTGATCGGCCTCAACCGCGATCTGCACGGCAAGCCGATCGGGTTGAAGACGCTGGGGCTGGTCAGTCTGGCGACCGCCATGCTGCTGGTGATGGTCCATTCGGACGACGTCAAGATCGTCTCGGACGCCGGCAGCCGGGTGATCCAGGGAATTTTGACCGGGATCGGTTTTCTCGGCGCCGGGGTCATTGTCCACGCCGGACGTCATTTCAGGGTTCGCGGGCTCACCAGCGCCGCCTGCACCTGGCTCGCGGCCTGCATCGGAATTGTCTGCGGCCTCGGACAATGGCGACTGGTCACCGTCGCATTGGTCATCACCTTCGCGATCCTGACCATTGGCGGCCGGATGGAACGCTGGCTGCACCAGAAGCTTGGCGGCGAGGACGTAGCTGCACAGCAACCTCCTTCCGCCGCTTCGTCGGACAAGCAGCCGACGTAGCGCCGCCACCTAGTCCGGTCCGGACCAGCCCGGCAGATAGACCGCATCCTTGCTCTTCGCACAGTCGAGCGCATTCTCCATCGCCTTGGAGAAATCCTCCTCCACGCTTTTGCGGGAGATTTTCCGGCGCAGGAAATCCGCCCACAGGAATTCGCTGAACGGGGTGACGTCCTTTGCAAAACCGCCGACACGGCGCAATTCCCCGGCGAGGCTGCGGAACGGATCGTCCTTGAGCCCGGACACCGATTTCGGAAGATCCTTGTAGTGCCGGCGTTCGCCCTTGGCGTCGTAGGGATAGGCCCATCGCTTGTGATCCATCACGGTCCAGAACGCGTCGCGTTCGACCATGGTGAGATCGCCGATGACCGTCACCAGGACATGCTCGACGCCCTCATCATGCAGTGCACGCGCCAGATGATGATGGTCGACGACGTAATGGTGCTCATCCGGCCCAAGCACGACGGGGATCATGTGCTTGCCGAGCAGCTCGGCGCGTTTCTTGTCGGACTTGTGCTCCCGCCAGCGCTTGCGCTTTTCCTTCACCTCCCGCATGCCGACCGTCATCTGGGTCGGACGCAATGACAGGATCGGGATCGGCTTGAGGATCGGGTCGCGCGTATTGGCCATGGCTAGCCCCTCTGCGTCAATCTTCTTGCTCTAACCGGCAAAACAGCCCCGCTGATTCACTATGCCGTGATGGCACGCCCGCAAACGGGCCCAGGCGTCCCAATTTTGCGGAAGCCACGGTCGCCCGGAATGCCCGAAAGACCGCCGGGGGGCACCCGATCAAGAGCGGCAGGTTCCATCAAACGTTGCGCGGACGGATGGCTGCCACGCCGAAACATTTCATGTTGGAAGCGCAGCCGTCGTGCTAGAAGGACAGTCTGATTTCTCGCGGATCGACGGCAGTGAAAACCCAGCGGCCCATTAGCTCGGACGAAGAGCATGTCGTGCTCAAGTTCCGGCCGCGCACCTCCGCCCATCCGCCCGGCCGCCGGGATGAACCCGAGCCGGCGAAGGCGCAACCGGCGGCGAATGACCTTTCCCGCTATGAGCGGTTGCGCGATGAGGGCGACGATTTCCGTCACCGCATGCTCGCCAATGTCGCCGCCCTCGCCTTCACCGTGGCGCTGACCGCGATCGGCATCTGGCTCGCCGTGAGCATCGCCGATCTCCGCAAGACCCAGGATTGCGTGTTGATGGGCCGGCGCGATTGCGCAGGGATTTCGGTGACGCCGCAGGGGTAGCGGGCGGATTTCCTGTTCGGCGGCTTTCAAACAGCCTGGATCGCTTGCACCGTCATTGCTAGCGACAAACGCGAAGCGTTTGCGCAAGGGAGCGAAGCGACGACGCAATCCATGTCACCGCGCGCGGATACAGTTTCCCTTTGAAACAAGAGGAGCTGCCCAAGTGGTTTCATGGCGACTGGTGCTGTGGTCACGTCGAAATGTCGGCAGCGCCGTCTGGCGCAAATTGACGAAAGCATGACCCCTTATCTCACTGCAGGTCTGGATTGGCGCCGCATAATGCCTCGCTGAACCAGGCCTGCATGGAGCCGGTAGCGGCCTGAGCAAATCGCAGTTTGTCCACCTCCACGATGGAGGGGTCGGCGAACGCCTTTTCATCGCCGGCCGACTGCACAGTTTGATTCTGATCTCCTACCCTTGCGAATGCTCGCTCGTAGGCCACCGCGCCGAGCTTGCGCTCGCAATCGATGACCCACACCGCGTCGCGCGCATCGATGTGCCGGCCATCCGGCAACTGCGCGCCTCCCAATTCATAGAGGCGCACCGACGCCGCCCGATACTGGCCGATTGTTCTGGCGCGGCCGCTGGCGAAATAGAGCGCGCGCTGCCGCCCCTCGATAAAATGCTTCCATCCGCTCTTGGCCGGCAAGAGCTGCACGCCCGGCAACTCGCCGTCACACAAGGCCACGACAAATCGTTGATACATGCCCGCGGGGGGCGGTTTCAGGTCGGCCACCTTGAACGCCCCGACCGCCACGGCAGGACGGCCGTCTTTCGCGGCCGTGGTCGCCCGCGACGGAGCCAGTTGGAGCGATTGACAATCCACGACGATTTCAAGGTCCATGGGGCCCAGCGGATCGTTTGCGGCAGGTGTCTCCTTTACCTTGAAGCGCACCAGATCGCGCCCCTCGGCGCTGAACTTCGCCGCCGTCTCAGGATAGAATTCCAGCACCGACCTGCCCGCCTCATCATAGGCAAAGGGCGACAGCGATGCCGCAACGGACGGCCCGCCAGGGGCAGCGAACGCCAACACGACGATCAGGCGTTTGATCCTGCCACCGCGCCCGCGAGAAACGCATCCTCGGGCTCGATGCTCTAAAACCATTGGGCTTTTACTCCGTCGCTGGTTCCACGGGTGCGCCGAGCCATGGGCGATTTAGCGGTGCGAACGCCTATCCGGCGATAAAGTTTCCGGTGTCACCCGAGCGCGAAATAGCGATGATGCGTTGGGGCATGCCGCCACCGCCGCGTGCCGGGCGGTCCACCGGTCACGAACATCCGGAACGGAATGGCCGGATTTGTACGCGTGATTTGGGTTGGCCGCGAAGCGGTATATTTTTGCGCGCGGGACTGGGCCGGGCAAAATCAGCTTGAAGTCGTTGAAGAAAATCGCGCGAACGCGCGGCGCACCTTAGGCTCCGATCGACCGCCGTCAGGCCCACCCGGGCAAGAAATAGATGCACCGCCATCGCAATTGCCGTTACGTTAGCAAGGCCGAAACAAGGAAAACACGAGGGAGGCTATGGTGAGATTTTCAATCGCTGCCGCAGGCTTTTTTCTCGCAACGCTGCTTTCCATTCCGGCGCTGGCACAGACGAGGCCCCTGGTGACTGAAGAGATGATGGTCAAGACTGCCGATCCCGGCATCGAGATCTACGTCCGCAACAAGCGGCCGGCTGACATGATCACGTTCCGGCCCGAGCAGACCGTACTTTACGTGCACGGCGCGACCTATCCTGCCGAGACCGCATTCGACCTCAAGCTCGATGGCCTGTCCTGGATGGAATACATCGCCTCACGAGGTTACGACGTGTGGCTTCTCGACCTGCGCGGCTACGGCAAGTCCACACGGCCGAAGGAAATGGCCGACAAGCCCGACGCCAATCCGCCGATCGTGACTGGCCAGACCGCGGTCAAGGACATCGGCAGTGCCGTCGATTTCATCCTGCGGCACCGCAACATTCCGCGCCTCAACCTGCTCGGCTGGTCGTGGGGCACCACGTTGATGGCGACCTACACCACTGAGAACGCCGCGAAGGTCGAGCGCCTCGTGCTCTACGCACCGAGCTGGATCCGGCAAACGCCCTCGCTGGTTCAGGCCGGCGCCGGCAAGCTCGGCGCCTACCGCATGGTCAATCGCGATCAGGCTCAGGAGCGCTGGTACACCGGCGTGCCCGAGGACAAGAAAGCCAGCCTCATTCCCGCCGGCTGGTTCGATGCCTGGGCCGATGCGACCTTCGCCACCGACCCGGATGGCGCAACGATGAATCCGCCGGTGCTTCGCGCGCCCAACGGCGTCGTGCAGGACGGCGCCGAGTTCTTCGGCGCCGGCAAGCCCTATTACGATCCCTCGAAGATCACGGTCCCGACCTTATTGGTCGGCGCCGAATGGGATCGCGACACGCCGCCCTACATGGCGCAGACGCTGTTCCCGCTGCTGGTGAACTCGCCGGGCAAGCGCTACGTGGCGCTCGCCGAAGGAACGCACACCATCATCATGGAGCGCAACCGGCTGAAACTGTTCGAGGCCGTGCAGGCGTTTCTCGACGAGGCGAAGCGGTCGTGAGAAGTGCGCAGCCCGCATGAGCGCTAGCGATATGCGGGACCGTTGAACATAAGGACCCGGATGTCGCTTTGCTCATCCGGGCTACGCTTGC
>Ga0081455_10007957_pt1 | contig 11086 bp, 5 predicted proteins | sample TabmetS3T2R1_FD_70207 | JGI IMG/M metagenome (GOLD analysis project Ga0081455, IMG submission 70207) | Tabebuia heterophylla rhizosphere microbial communities from the University of Puerto Rico - S3T2R1 | ecosystem: Host-associated > Plants > Roots > Rhizosphere ... | reverse complement strand
ACGTATATTGCCGTTTTTGCGTCTTTCGAGTCTTTCTCGATGAGATAAAATTGGCTATTTCCAGGATTATAGCCTTTTCCTATAGAAATAGGGTTTCTCCAGGGCTCTTAAATCGCTAGAAAGTCGAATTTATCGACTTTTTTATCGTTTAGGAGCCCTATTAGGACTTTATCTCTCGATTTATTCACGTTATATTGAAGTAACAAAGGCATTAAAAATTTTTAGGTTAAGGGTGGCCGCACTCCAGGACCTCGCGCGCGCGCTGCGCGAGAAATTCGCTCAGGGTGCACCTACTCAACAAGTACAGGAGATTCTGATCTTCATTCAACAGTTTGCAAACTCACCAAAAGAAGGCGCGAAAGAGAACGCGCACCCAAAAACCAGAAAACGCTCAACGCCAGAGCCAAACCGCGCGCAGGAGACTCTCCAAAACGCGTCCAGTCCCCCGCACGGGGGCAAAACGCGTCACGCGCAACAACAGGCGCGAGAGGCACGTGACTACGCACATAATGCGCCGCAAAGGGAAAGTCAAGCGGCCGACAAGGCTGAGAAACTCCCTAAAAACGCCTATACAAATGGAAAATCTCCAATATCTCCGCAACCAGGGGGGCTATTAAAGCCTACCTATGCTCAAATCGCGCGCAAAGGAGAGGAAAATCCGAAGAACCAAATATCGAAGCGAAAAAACGAAAATTCGCTTCCACAGAGCCTGAAAATGGCTCTAAAAGGCCCAAAACCAATTAAAATAGGCTTTCAAAAGCCTAATAAAGCCTCCTCTATAGAGCTAATAGCTCATATAAAGGAGAAGGCCGTTAACGGCGAAAGTCTTATAAAGTCTATAAAGGCTTTTAAGGCAATTTCGCCTAAAACAACCCTCGTTTACTCTAATAGAGAGAGCGAAAAAGCTCTTCTATTAGAGAATACGACATGGCTAGACGCGATTCACGCGTCTATCTACTCTAGGAACTATTCTATAGTAATCCACGGAGTTAAGAGATCTCTTACAGAGGAAGAGATTCTAAAAAGGATTAGAGAACAAAACCCAATCCTTGAAAACGAGCGAGACTTAGCTATTAAATGGCTAAATCGAGGCGACGAAAGGCTATTTAGCCCTATTAGGATCGATATTAAAGATCCTATAGTCGCAAACAGAGCTATTCAGCAAGGAATAACTCTCGATTATGAACTAAAGAGAGTATTTCAATATATTCCGCGCCGAAAACAGGCAAAAAGCCCTCAAAAAAAGAGTTTCTATAAGGAAAAGAGGGTTAAAATACCCGGAAAAGCTATTTTTAGTGCCTCACAAGAAATAGCCAGCCTCCCAGACCAAGAAGAAGACTGGATACTCGTCGAGGGCACTCAAAAAAGGCGTATTCTAACGCCTAAACAACGAGGAAGGCCAAAAACCTTTGAGAAAGTCAATAATTCACACGGAAATATCACTAAATTCCTGGCTCTAAGCCAAGAACAGCCAGGTCTCGATATAAATGTCGACTAAAATCACGTTACTTCAATATAACGTGAATAAATCGAGAGATAAAGTCCTAATAGGGCTCCTAAACGATAAAAAAGTCGATAAATTCGACTTTCTAGCGATTCAAGAGCCCTGGAGAAACCCTATTTCTATAGGAAAAGGCTATAATCCTGGAAATAGCCAATTTTATCTCATCGAGAAAGACTCGAAAGACGCAAAAACGGCAATATACGTTAATAAACGCATACCTCGAAGCTATATAAGCGAAATCTATAAGGAAAAAGACCTTATTTTGCTTAAATACCAATCAAAAAACGCAAAATCGGTATATATCTACAATATCTACAATCCACCGATAAGTCACTCGGCTAGAGAAGCGCCAGTACTCTTTAAAACGCTCGAAAGACTACTAAAAAGCCATAAAGGAGAACATCAAATAGTCTTAGGGGACTTTAACCTACACCATTCACTGTGGAATAGCCCTAATTATAGACTTTCTCACTATATTGCTGAAGATCTTATCGATATAATGAGTCAAATAGGCGCTACTCTATATACCCCTAAAGGCCTAGCAACTAGGGACTGCCAAAGAGGGCTATTTCACGAACAAACGACAATAGATCTAATTTTCTCTACGAATTTAATAGAGAAATGCGCGCCAAGATACGATCTAGACCAGAGCTCCGACCATATACCGATAGCCACGACCCTCTATATAGAGAGACCTCAAAATACTCCTCAAACCAAGCAATTATGGGCAAAAATCGATCTAGAAGCCTTTTTAAAGGCTATAGATAACGATACACAACTACAAGGACTTCTATCTACTACTCTAGCAAATAGAGAAAGTATAGACCTCTATATAGCCGCCCTTCAGAGCGCTATAAATAGAGCAATAAGTCTCTCAGTACCTATTAAAAGAGGAAGTAAATACGATAAAGGCTTTTGGAACCAGGATTGTGAGGCAGCCGTACGGGAAACGCGCAAATTAAGACGCGTCTATAGCAGCCGACCCACAGCACAAAACTGGGAAAACTTTAAAAATCAAAGAAACGCGAAAGGAAAGACTCTAAATAAGGCTAAAAGAGCCTTTTATAGAGAAAAAGTAAAAGAAATCGCGCAAAAATCGCCCTGGAGTCTCTATAAATGGGCTAAAAAACAAGAAAAAGGCAATATTCAGAGTTTTATACCGACTCTAAAGGCCCCCGAAGGCTATTTAGCGATATCTATCGAAGATAAAGCTACTTTACTACGGAAAACGGCCTTTCCTAAGCCTCTCGAAGCTAATCTAGAGGATATAAAGGATTATCAATATCCTAAACCTCTAGATATAGAGCTAAAACTCACTCAGGAAGAGATATATAGAGCCTGCCTACGCTCTAAGCCCGATAAAGCCCCAGGACCTGACGAAATACCTAATAGAATACTCCATATTCTAGCGAAAAAGAGGCTAAACCTACTAGAACCTCTATATCAGGCCTGCTGGAATCTCTCCTACCATCCTAAGGAGTTTCATAAGGCTAAAACAGTCTTTATACCTAAAGAGGGAAAGAGCGACTATACGAATCCTACGGCCTATAGGCCTATTGCTCTTTTAAATACCCTCGGAAAGGTTTTAGAGAGTATTATAGCTAAAAAACTCACTAAAATAGCCGAAGAAAATAAGCTATTTCCGAACTCTCAATACGGGGTAAGATCACAGAGATCTACAGAAACGGCACTATTCGCTTTGATAGAGAGGATAAAGGCTATTCAAAGAAAAGGCCTAAAACCCTCTATTTTAGCTGTCGACGTTCAAAAGGCATTCGATAATGTAGCCCATAAAAGGCTAATTTACGACCTAAGAAAGAGAGGAGTACCTAATAGAATAATAGGATGGATCATTAGCTTTTTAAGCGAAAGATACTCTTCTATTAAACTATTAGACTTCGAAAACGAGCAAGAATTAGTAGAATTAGGTATTCCACAAGGATCTCCTATTTCTCCTATTCTATATCTCTTCTATAATGCCGACTTACTAGAGAGTTGCGACGATATTACTCTCCATTTAAGCCCAATAGGCTTCGCGGACGATATAACTCTATTAGTCTATAGCAAGACTATAAAGAGGAATTGCCAATTACTCGAAAAAGCCTATCAGAAGTGCCAAAAATGGGCTAAAACGCACGGATCTCGCTTTAACCCCGAGAAATCAGAGCTACTACACTTTTATAGTGATAGAAAGACTCCCAAAAACGCTCAAATTACCTTAGAAGGCCAAATTATAGAGCCCTCGAAGACTATAAGACTTTTAGGAGTCTTTATGAATCGAAAACTCGACTATAAAGCCCAGTATAGGGTTATAAAGAGCAAAAACGCGCTACTTCAAGGGGCCTTTAAAAGGCTAATTCAATCAACATGGGGATACTCACTAAACGCGGCTAGAACGCTCTATTTAAGCGCAATTAGACCAGTTCTAACGTACGGAGCACTAGCTTGGTTCCCATACCAAAGAGAAAAGGAGCTAAAAACGCTAAAAGAGGCTTTAAATAACCTCCAAGGCTGCTTCTTAAGAGCTATAGCGGGCGCCTATAAAGCGACCGCTAAAGAAGCTCTCGAAATAGAGCTCTATATCGAACCATTAGACCTCTATATCGAAAAAACCGCGATAAAAAGCCTTTCTAGGCTAACTTCCCAAGGCTATTTACAAGATATTCAACAATTTAGCCAAAAAATCCGAAATTCTAAGGCTAAACGAAGGCCTAGAATACGAAAAAAGATAAGAATACCCTCTAGAACCTCTATATCTCTTAAAAATAAAGAGCTCTATAGAATTATAAAGGATATAGAGAGTAGAGGAACCCCAATCCTTCTAAAACCTCTAGAAATAGAGAGCTATAAGAAGGAATGGAGACTTTATAAGGAGAGACTCGATCTCTATTACCTCTCGAAATGGAAAGAAAAATGGGAAAATATCGCTAAGGGGAGAGAAATCGCTAAATACTACCCCGAACCAACCGAAAAAGCCTTAGAACTCTATATAAACCGGCCTAGGATTGCTAGTACGGCTATTATACAGCTTCGAACGGCTAAAATAGGCCTAAAACTCTTCTTATATAAGAGAAAAGTGCCTAATATAGACCCACTTTGCGAGTGTGGCCTAGAGAATGAGTCCGTAGAGCACTTTTTATTAAAGTGCTCTAAATGGGCTAAATATAGAGAGGATATCCTAGAGGATTATAGCCAAAAATCTACTAAAGATATTCTCTCTAATAGACAAGGAAGCTATAGAGCCGCAAGGTTTCTAATAGCAACAAAAAGGCTAGAGCAATTTAGCCAAACAAAGGACTTAGAGGCTGAAGAAGAGCCTAAAAAGACCTAATTTTCATAGAGTTATATAGATAGATAGGAGAGGAGTAGGAAAAAACCTAAAAAATCTAGTAGGAATAGCCTACTAGACCCGCATAGACCTTAAAAGGGCCTGCATCGGGATAAGAATCAATATATATATTTCTCTCCTTCTTCCTCCGTCTCTTCTTCTTCTTCTTCTTCCGTACACCACTTTATAGCACTGAGCTCAGTAGTTTATAAAAGACGCGGCATCCTCACGTACTAGGCCCCAGTCGACGGGACCTCCTGCTTCGTACGTATCGAGTGCTGCGGTGTCTTGTAGTGCGGAAGCTGGCTCCCAGGTTGGTTCTACATATCCCGTCCATTTTACGAGGAACTGCTTCTGAGAACCACGGCCCCGTCGTACGGACCTATGTTGGAGAATCTTCTCGATTTGATATTCCTCCTCGTTGTTCACTAGTACAGGGTTTGGCTGTACATCGTCCGTTACCTGGGACGGTAACGGATCCGAGCTTGCCGTACGAAGTAGGTCTGAGTGGAAGACGTTATGGATTCCTGGTGGTATGTTGAGTCGGTAACTGTGAGAGCCTACTACTTCAATCACAGTATATTTCGCGTTCTTCCAATCGAGTTTCTTACTTTGGCGGGTCGTACGGACATTCCGAAGGTTTAACCAGACCTTATCTCCTACTTGGAATTGCGGTGCTTGTTGCCTCGTACGGTTAGTATTCTCTTCCTGTTCTTGCTGTGCCACTGCCATTGAGGTTTGTGCCCATTCCCTAGCTTTCTGGAGCTGCTGTACGATCTCCTCTCCTTGCTGAATTGGACTCACTCTTTTCCTTATAGTTTGAAGTTCTTCTGTGAGCTGTACGGGCTCTACGTGATACCCATGGGATAAGAAGAATGGGCTAACACCTATAGACTGGGCATCTCGGTTATTGATTGAGAGCTCAGCCACTGGCATCCAACGCACCCAATCATCCTGCGCATCGTTCACGAATGTCCGTACGTATGTTTCCACGGTTTGGTTCATTCTCTCTGTAGATCCATCGGTCTCAGGGTGATATGCTGTAGATAGTCGCCGTACGATGCCTAGTAGTTGGCATACCCTCTTCCATAAAGCGCTAATAAACTGCGTACCACGGTCTGAAACAATCGCTGCTGGAAGGCCATGATGCCGATAAAACGTACGGATAAAAAGAGCTGCTACATTCTCGGAGGAGATCGTACGCATTGGTTCCAAGATAACACCTTTTCCTAAGCGATCAGTAATAACAGCGAGGTTCGTACAGCCTTCACTTATTGGTAGGTCCGTAATGAAATCGATAGAGATCTCTCTCCATAGTCGATCCGGTACGGGCAGTGGTTTTAAGAATCCCTGTCTCCTCTCTCTCCATGCTTTCATTCGTCCACATACATCGCAGTTCCGTACAAACCGCCTAATGTCCTGGAGCATATTAGGCCAGAAGAACTGTCTCGACATTAATGCGGATGTAGCTTCTCGTCCGGGATGTCCCCCGATCACAGAATCGTGGGTTTCTTGAATTAAGGCCGTACGGAGCGGCTCGGAATCTGGTACCCAGCGTCTTCCTCGGAAAAGGAGATCTCCATTCTCGTTTATCGTACATTCGGAAATTGAAACTTTGATATTTAAGAAGGTCGGGAACTTCTGGGCTCTTTGGAGGACCGCATCTTTTACCTGTCCGTACGTGGCGTCCTCTTGAACTGCTATATTCCAAGATTCCTCGTACATCGATGGTTCTCCTGGTATATTAGTTTCCTCGTTTACAACCTGTACGGGGGCGGCAAATACTGTCTGAGCTCGTGATTCGATATATTCTGGCTTAAGAAGCGTCATCGTACGGTGCTGCAGGCGGTCATCGTCTTCTCCTTGAGGAGTATCTTGTTCTCGTCGCGAGAGCGCGTCGGCTCGTACGTTATCTTTTCCCTTTAGGTAAGTAATCGTAAAATTATACCTAGAGAGAATAAGAGACCAACGCATCTGCCGCTCCGTAAGCTTCCGTACAGACATAAAATATTCGAGATTCTTATGATCCGAACGGATCTCGAACTTCTCTACACTTCGTAGCTCGGCGTCCCATTCTTCTAAGCACCGTACGATCGCCAGCATCTCTTTATCGTAGATCTCGTAGTTGCATTCGGCAGGAGAGTTCTTCTTCGAGAAGAATGCGCAGGGCCGTACGATACTGTCTTCTCCCACTTGAAAGAGAGTCCCCCCTATACACCATTTCGATGCGTCCACTTCAAGAATTGTCTCCCGCTCGTGGTTAAACATAGCTAGTACGGGTGCCGTTGTGAAGATTGTTTTTAAGCGTATAAAGGCGAGCTCCGCTTCCTCGTTCCACTTAAAAGGAGTATCCTTCCGTACGAGTTTCATAATAGGTAGTGTTATATCCGAGAAGTTCTTAATAAATCGTCGGTAAAAGTTAGCGAAACCAATAAAGCTCTGTACGCCCTTAATCGACGAAGGAGACTGCCATTCTAAGATAGCGGAGACTTTCGTAGGATCCATTCGTACGCCTTGTTCGGCGTCGATAATAAATCCGAGATATTTGACTGATTTTACTTCAAACTCGCATTTATCGATATCCACTTGTAGGCCTGCTTCCCGTAGCCGTACGAGGACTTTTCGAACGTGATCTTGGTGCTCTTCCTTAGATCCAGAAGAGTAGATTAAGATATCATCCACGTACGCTGAGCAAAAGATGTCTAAGTAGTCGCGGAGAGCCCAGTTGATGTATTTCTGAAACGTACTAGGGGCGTTCGCCAGGCCAAAGGGAGTAACTAACCATTCAAAGAGACCGTACCTCGTACGGAACGCCGTCATCCATTCATCGCCTTCAGCAATACGAATTTTATGGAACGCTGCGATGATATCGAGTTTCGTATACCATTTAGCTCGTCCGATATTCCGTAGGGTTTCGTAAATAAGGGGGAGGGGGTATCGATCCTTCCTTGTTAACTTATTAAGCCCACGGTAGTCAACACAGAACCGTAACCCTCCTCCTGGTTTCCGTACAAAGAGGACGGGCGCAGCAGCAGAGGAGTTGCTCACACGAATAAAGCCTTTATCGAGGTATTCAGTTAACGTACGACGGAGGACCAGTAGTTCGTCTCGGGACATATTATACAGTGGTCCCCAGGGTACCTCCGGGCGTACGCCATTCTGTAACTCTAACTCGATTGAATGATCGATTCCTTTTCCACGGAAGGGAGGTAGTTTCTCTGCCTCCGTACGGCTGAAGACATCGAGGAAGTCATGGTAGTGTTGTGGGAGCTTCGTACGCGGGTCTGTTAGTGTCTTAATCCTTAAGGCCTTTTCGATATCCGCCATCGTTGCTGAGAACACCTGTATCCCTTTTCGTTTCGTACGTCGATGGGCCAAGAGAGAGAAAGCGGCGGCGGAAACCATGTTGCAATCTAACGTCGTACGAGTTTCTCGTAGGGCGTTCTTAACTATTAGCTTCCGCGGGCCGATGGAAAGGGCGTCGTATTTCGCGCTCAATCGTACGTTATTCTTCTTCATCCAAGGAAGCCCTAGGATTACGTCGTACGAGAGGTTAGGGACAATATAGAAGAAGGCTTCTTCTTTATATCCATCAGTATCGACCTCAACCTTTACGACTTCTGTGATTTCCGAGTGTACGGACGCACTAAAGCCGGAGATCGGGCGGGGAGTGATAGAGATACGCTCAAATGACTGTTGAGAGACGAAGCGAGAGTTAATTAGACCGTACGATGAGCAACCAGAATCAATCAGGGCTAATGCGTAACATTGTTTATTTAGAAGCAATGAAACCGTAAAAGGTTGGTCGTCCATTGTAGGCTGAAAAGCCTCCCACTTCTCCTCTGTCTCTTTCGTACGCTTCTGTCGGCGATTTTTAACAGAAGCTATTCTTTTAACGATTCCTCGTCGTCCTCCACGTTAGCCACGAGGGCTCTCCTCTCCGCCTTAGGTCGTACGGCGCGTAGGAGGTTGCATCTCTTAATGAAATGGCCCTTCTGGCCACAGCGGAGACAGCAACCGGCTTCCTTCCTCTGGTCCAGTATGGGCTGGGATACCCATAAGGCACGTTGAGACTGAGTAGTCGCTGGGGCTGCTTGTACGGTTGGCGCCCAATCCATTTTATCTTCTATGCGGCTAGAGTAGCCGTACGAAGTGCCAGGGTCGTGTCTATTCTCCGCTCTTCGCCGTTTAAGGCTTCCTAGATTCGTACTGACGGTGTGCAGGAGTGTACAATACTCCTTATATGTCGGCGGGACAGGGGTGGCGACGAGGGCACTACGTAACTCGTACGATAGGCAGTTTGATAGGAACGTCTTCTTAACAGGATCGGCCCAGCTTAGACCTCCCGCTTCCAGTAGCGTACGATCAAATTCGGCTATAAAGGAGCTAAAAGGCTTCCCTTCTTGTTTCAGTTGAGAGAGCTTCTTAGAAGCTCTTTCGGCGGTATCGACATCGTCGTACGCCGCAACTAATTGACCTATTAGGCCTTCCGTCGTCATGTCTGAGGTCTCTAGTACGGAGTCTACCCAGGGACTAACTTGCGAGAGGGCGTATCCTCTCAATCTGCTATGGACGTACCAGAACCGTACGGATTCTGATTCCCCAGATTTATCGACGACGAGTTTAGCTCGTGCTTGTGTTAACCATGGGCGAAACTCGGCCCTCTTTCCGTTAAACTCAGCCAACTCAGGGAGTTTAGCTTTTCGTCGTACGGGATCGGCGTCCCGTGTGGCATTCACCGTTGGAGAGGTCGACCTCTCAGGCGTACGATTGTTCCGTTCGTTCTGTTGTCCCAGTTGTATTTCGAGTGCTACCATCCTCTCGTTCTGAACCTGTAGCATTCGAAATAATTCTGCTGCCCACTGGGGAGGGCTATTTCCCGTCGTCGCTTGTCCGTTGTCCATTTCGTACGGGGAATACCTTCTCATTCCCTGTAATTGAAAGGGGAGCTTAGAATAATGTAAGGGTTTAGTCAGAAATCGTACGATTAATCTAACTACCGTGTAACTAGGATTCTAAGCTAAAGAGAGAGAGAAAGAAAGACTACCTCGTACGCTCGGAAGGATAGGAGTAATTACTCTTATTCCTTAGCGCCGCTTAGGTTACCAGAGTAACCAGTCGTACGAATCACGTGGGTTACTAGTCCTAGGCGTAGCTAGGACCCTCATGGGTTCAACCCATTACAGCACCCTCCCCTCGGCCTGTACGGTGGACCGGGGCTGTTCAAAACGCCTCGCTCCGCAGTACCAGCCACGTGCCGGGCTGCCGAGCTTTTGTCGTACGTAATTGGTCGAAAAAATTTTCCGTCCTGATCTGGACTAGCCCGTCAGTCGTCCGCCACACAAAACAAAAATCCCTCCTCTCTCGCCTCGTCCCACTTTTCCTCTCCCCATACCAATCAAAAATCAATTTTTGTGAGTGCACTGTCCACCCCTGCTCTGTACGTCAAATGGAGAATGCTGACTGACTCTCGTACTAGTCGGTATGGCCAACAAGTAAGCGAACCAATCCCCTTTCCATCCGCTCGTCCCCTGCGCTGTACGATATCTGATAAGATGTGAAGTAACAACAACCAAGCCCTTGTGCCTTGGGACGCCGCTGTCGCCGTTGCGGCACTCAACAATGCTGCTCTACAGCAGCAAGCCATCCTCCTGATTGGCGGCCAGGAGTTGGCACGATTTTGCCACAATGATCTCCAGCGGGCCGTACTGGCCTTGCCGGGGCAAAACGTCCGGTACACCCCCGGACGGATCTCTCCCCAGCAGGTCGGTACGCACCGACCGTCGTACATAAATGCTCTGTTGATTCAGAGCCGTGGTGTTGTGTCTGTCCCTGCGTGTGACCGTTGTCGAGACGGTCATGGTCCCTTCCCTGAGTGTCGTCGTGTCCAAGGACGCTTCGGGGGGGCCTGTGGGAACTGCAAGTGGCCGGATCTGGCTGCTCGCTGTTCCGTACGCGACAATGAAGACGATGATGACGACAGTTCGTCATCCAGCGACGACGATGTTGTGGTGATATCCGATGATTCGTCATCGGACGGCGGTGCCCCCCCCCCCCCTCCCCCTCCGGGAACCGCTCTCGCTAAGCGGTTCCCAGGTCCTTTAAAGAAGAAGGCCCCTTTATATTAAGTATATACGGTACGCTTTTATATATCTTTAAGTATTTATATAGTTATTCTCCCCTTATACTATATAGTATAATATTTTTATATATACCTTAATAAATAAAGGATATTCTTTATACTTAACTAAAGC
>Ga0081455_10007956_pt1 | contig 11088 bp, 10 predicted proteins | sample TabmetS3T2R1_FD_70207 | JGI IMG/M metagenome (GOLD analysis project Ga0081455, IMG submission 70207) | Tabebuia heterophylla rhizosphere microbial communities from the University of Puerto Rico - S3T2R1 | ecosystem: Host-associated > Plants > Roots > Rhizosphere ... | reverse complement strand
TAGACGATGTCGCGCGCTTCCTTCCAAGTGCGCAGCAGCGCGTTGTAGTCCTTCATGTTGTTTTCGATGAGGTCGAAGTCGCCGCCGGCCGAGAACACCTTGCCGCCCGCGCCCTGGATGATGACGCAGTTCACCGTGTCGTCGCCGTCGATGTCGCGCCAGACGTTGACCAGCTCGCGATGCATCAAGGCATCGGTGGCGTTGTACTTCTCGGGCCGGTTCATCGTGACGCGCAGCACCTTCGGGTGCGGGCGATCGAACAGAAGGCGTTGATAGCGCTTTTGCCAGTCAGACATGCCGTCCTCCTCCATTTGTGGAGAAGCCTAGCGCGTGCAGTGCTGTCTCGCTAACGCTTGTTGCCGGCGCTCCAATTGCCAGCCGAAGCAAAACGCACAGCCTCTTCCGCGGCGCGAACGAGGGCGCGCGCCTTCAGGACGCTCTCCTGGTATTCGGCCTCAAGGTCGGAATCGGCGACGACACCGACGCCCGCCTGCACATAGAGCGTGTTGTCCTTCACCAAGCCCGTGCGCAAGAGAATGCAAGTATCCATCGAGCCGTTCGCCGCGAAATAGCCCGCGCAGCCGGCATACATGCCCCGGCGAACCGGCTCGACCTCGTCGATGATCTCCATGGCGCGAACCTTGGGCGCTCCCGAGAGCGTCCCGGCGGGGAAACCCGCCTTGAGGGCGTCGATCGCTTCCAATCCGTCTTCGAGCGTGCCTTCGACGTGGCTGCTGATGTGCTGCAGGTGGCTGTATTTTTCGATCGTAAACTGCTCGATCACTTTCACCGAGCCGATCTTGGAAACGCGGCCCACGTCGTTGCGGGCGAGGTCGAGCAGCATCAAGTGCTCAGCGTGTTCCTTGGGATCGGCGAGGAGCTTGTCAGCCAGCCGCTTGTCCTCTTCCGGCGTCGCACCACGCGCGATGGTGCCGGCGAGGGGCCGGATGGTAACGGTGTTGTCGCGCAACCGGACCAGGATTTCCGGGCTGGATCCCACGATCGAGAAGTCGCCGTAGTCGAAGAAGATCAGAAAGGGCGATGGGTTGATCCGCCGAAGCGACCGATAGAGCGCGAGCGGTGGCAGCTTGAAGGGCAGCGAGAAACGCTGCGACGGCACGATCTGGAAGGCGTCGCCGGCAAGGATGTACTCCTTGCAGATATCGACCATCTTCTTGAACTCGTCCTTCGACATGTTGGCCTGCGGCTCGGGCAGGTGATCGAGCGCCTCCGCGTTCTCGCGGCGATAGGGCAGAGAGCGTTCGAAGTCGGAGACAGCGTCGGCCAGCCGCTCCTCCGCCGCTTCGTACGCCGCTCGCGCCCCAACGCCAGCCTGCGGCCAGACCGGCGTCACCATCGTTACATTGTCTTCAAGCCGGTCGAAGATGCAGATCAGGGTTGGTCGCACCATGATCGCATCGGGCAGTCCGATCGGGTCAGGGTTCTTGTCCGGCAACCGCTCCATATCGCGGACCATGTCGTAGCCCAGGAAGCCGAACAGGCCCGATGCCATCGGCGGCAATCCCTGCGGCAGCTCCATCTGGCATTCGCGGATGAGGGCTCGCAGCGTCTCGAGCGGACGACCCTCGACCGGCTCGAAGGTGTGCGCATCGGTGCGGGCGCGGCGGTTGATCTCGGCCTGGCCTTTCCGGCAGCGCCAAATGACATCGGGTTTGAAGCCGATGATCGAGTAACGGCCGCGCACCGAGCCGCCCTCGACCGATTCGAGCAGGAAGGAATTGGCGCGGCCGTCGGCCAGCTTCAGGTAGGCCGAGACCGGCGTCTCGAGATCCGCGACAGCCTTGGTCCAGACGAGCTGAGGTTTGCCCGAGTCGTAGATCTTGGCGAAGGCATCGTAGTCGGGCGAAAGGGCCATGGCGCGTTACTGAGGCGGCTGCTGGGCTTGGAAAGCGGCCTGGAAGACCTGCTCGTTTACCGACACCCCGTACTTGGCGCGCAGCGCCGACAGAAGCTGGGCGACGAGATCGTTGCCGATCATGCTGTCAAGCTGGGTACCAAAGCGAGCGAGTTGGTCCTTCTCCTTGGCAAGGTCGGCCGGCTGAATCTCTTTCGTCCGCACGAGGACGTTACCCTCCGTCGTCCGCACCGCCTGCGCTTTGCCGACCGGCAACTTGAATAGCGCCTGCGCGACTGGCTGGCTGAGATAGTTGGGGCTGTCGGTATCGAAGCGCGTGACCGGTTTGGTGGTGCGCAGTTCGAGGCCGAATTCCTTGGCAATCGCACCGAGGTCGCCGCCTGCATTGATCTTGTCGAGCGCTTCCTTGACCTTCTGGTCAGCGAGCTTGTGGCGCTGCTCGGCTTCCCAGGCCTCGGTCACCTTCCCTTCGACCTCCGAGAGGACCGGTGCACGCGACGGCGTGATCCGATCGGTGTGGACGATCACATATTCTCCCTTCCCGGTTTCGAGCAGATCGCTGTCGCTGCCTTCGCGAGTCGAGAAGGCGGCCTTGATCAGCTCGGTAGCGGCCGCGCCGATGATGACTTGCTTGCCCGACGGATCCTGGCCGCGCGCGTCGACATTATCGGCTACCTGAATCTTGAGGCCGAGCGCCTTGGCGGCATCGGCCATCGAGGTGCCTTTGCTCAGCTCTCGATCGAGATCGTTCACGAGTTTGATCAACAAATCAGGGGCGAGCTGATTCTTGAGGTCCGTCTCGATCTTGCCTTTCACTTCATCAAGCGGCGTCACCTTGCCGGGCTCGATCTTGTTGATGCGCACCACATGCCAGCCGAGAGGTGACTTGATCGGCGTAGCAGCCACGCCTTCCGGTAGCTTGAAGATCTCGTCGGCTAGTTCGCCGGCCGGCAAATCCTTCTTCTGGATCGAGCCCAGCTTGATCACCCCATTGGCGCTGCCGGTCACTTGCTTGGTCGCGTCCTCCAGCGACTTGCCTTCCTTGACCGCGGCAATGATCGCCTTGGCCTTGTCCTCGCTGTCGGCCATCGCCTGATCGACATCGCGTTTTTCCGGCGCACCGAACTCCGCCGCGCGCGAATCGTATTCCTGTTTCACCTGGTCCGGTGTGACCGTGACCTGGTCCATCACGTCGGCATTGCTCAAAAGGATGTAGGAGAAGGAACGGTACTCGGGAATCTGGAAGCGCGCCTTGTTGGCGTCGAAGTACTTGCCGAGCTCGTCGGCCGAAGGTTTCGGCAGGTTCGTCACAATCGAATCGGGGACATAGACCGTTTCCGCGACGCGTTTCTCGCTCTCCATCTTGAAGATGTCGTCCCGCAGGCTTGTCGGGGCGAGACCTTCGGTGCGCACGATGCCGAACAGCTCCGACGAGCCGATCTCGCGCCGCACATCGGCCAGATAAGAGGCTTCGCTGATGCGCGCCTGCTGCAGCAGGTTACGGAATTTGAGGATATCGAACTTGCCGCTCGAGCCATGGAAGGTCGGATTCTGGGCAATGTTCTCCTGGACCTGGCTGTCGCTGACGACGATGCCGTAGTCGTTCATGGCCGTGTCGATCAGCGCCTGCTGCACCACATCCTGAAGCGCCCGGATATTGAGGCCGTATCGCATGGCCTGTTCGGAGTCGAGGCGCTGGCCGGTCTGGCGCTGGAGCTGGTCGAGTTGGCGGTTGAAGCGATCCCGTACCGCTTCGATCGGAACCGACGTGCCACCCACCCAACCATAGAGCGGGACGTGCGTGCCGCCGACATGTGCCACTTCGTTGCTGCGGCCGCCTGCGCGTAGCATGTCGCCGATGCCCCACAGCGCGAAGCTGATGATCAGCGTGCCCATTAACAGGGCCATGATGACGTAGCCGGCGTATTTTCTGAATTTGTTCACGGGGCGAGCTTCGTGGAGATTAAAGACAGCCAAGGGTCGTGACGACGGGGCGCATGCCTACCACCCGCCCTCCGGACAGGCAACCAAGCGGCCTTTACCGCAGTTGTCGTGGCCGCTAGACACGCCGGAGCGAAAAAAGAGGAAATTCCATGGCGCGTACGAGACGACCCCTGATCGCAGGGAACTGGAAGATGAATGGGCTCAAGGCTGATGCCCTGACCCTGGCGAAAGGAGTCGTCGGCGGCGCCAAAGGAACAAGCAACTGCGATCTCTTGATTTGCCCGCCGGCAACGCTTGTCATGACCGTGGCGGACGCGGTGAGGGGAAGCAATGTGCTGGTCGGTGGCCAGGACTGCCATCCCAAGGCGAATGGGGCGCATACAGGCGACATCGCCGCCGAAATGCTGCGCGACGCAGGTGCCGCATACGTCATCGTTGGCCACTCTGAACGCCGCACCGACCATGGAGAGACCGACGCGATCGTCCGCGCCAAGGCGGAGGCCGCTTGGCGCGCTGGGCTCGTTCCCATCGTGTGCATCGGCGAGACGCTGGCGGAGCGCGAGGCAGGAAGCACTTTTTCGGTGCTTGCCCGGCAGATCAAAGGCAGCGTTCCATCCGCCGCCACCGCGGCGCGCCTCGTGGTGGCCTATGAGCCAGTTTGGGCGATCGGGACCGGCAAGACGCCGACGACGGCCGAAGTGGCCGCCGCCCACGCCCATATCCGCAAGGAGCTGGGTGGCACGATGTCCGAGGCTGCGGCGGTGCGTCTTCTTTATGGCGGTTCGGTGAAGGGCAGCAACGCCGCCGAATTGCTTGCTGCCGGGGATGTCGATGGCGCCCTGGTGGGCGGCGCGAGCCTCAAGGCCGACGAATTTTTGGCTATCGCCAAGGCGGTCTAAAGAGGCTAGAAGCGCCGGCTTGATCCAAGCCCCCATCCAACGCTGGACGAAATGGAAGCGGTACGCGGCTTTTTGCACGATTGGCGAGTAGTTCTGCTGATCATCCATATCGGCGTCACAGCCGCGATGATTGTCGTCATTCTGCTTCAGCGCAGTGAAGGCGGCGGGCTGGGCATGGGGCGAACCGATGCGCTCTTCTCGGTGCGCGGCCAGGCCAATGTCCTTTCGCGCATGACGGCCATCTTTGCCGGCATCTTCTTCTTCCTGAGCCTGGTCATGGCCTGGAGCGCCGGCGGTCCGCCGCGGTCGTCGACGTCGATCATGGACAAGCTGCCGGCGGGTACCGCAGCGCCACCAAGCTCGGCTCCCAGCGCCCCTGCGCCTGGTGCGACACCGGGTCCGCCGACGGCACCCGTACCGCCAAACCGCTAGGAACAATGATGTCGGCCAGCCGTTCCCTCGTCGAAGTTGATCAGACGGGGGCGATATCCCCATGGCCGCATCGAACCAGATTTAGTAGTTTGTAGGCCCATGACGCGCTTTATTTTCATAACGGGCGGCGTGGTTTCCTCGCTTGGTAAGGGTCTTTCTTCAGCAGCGCTGGGGGCGCTTTTGCAGGCGCGCGGCTATCGCGTGCGGCTGCGCAAGCTCGATCCCTACCTCAATGTCGACCCCGGCACGATGAGTCCCTATCAGCACGGCGAGGTCTTCGTCACCGACGACGGGGCGGAGACAGACCTCGACCTCGGCCATTACGAGCGCTTTACCGGCGTCGACGCGCGGCAAAGCGACAATGTCACGACGGGCCGCATTTATTCGACGGTGATCGCCAAGGAGCGTCGGGGCGAATACCTCGGCGCTACGGTGCAGGTGATCCCGCACGTCACGGACGCCATCAGGGAGTTCATCGTCGCCGATACCAAGAACGAAGATTTCGTCCTGGTCGAGATCGGCGGTACGGTGGGCGACATCGAGGGGTTGCCCTTCCTCGAGGCCATCCGCCAGCTCGGCAACGAGCTTGGGCGCGAGCGCACCATGTTCGTTCATCTGACGCTCCTGCCTTGGGTACCGACGGCAGGGGAGCTCAAGACCAAGCCCACCCAGCACTCGGTCAAGGAGCTGCTGAGCGTGGGGATCCAGCCCGACTTGCTGGTCTGCCGTTCCGGCGACAAGGAAATTCCAGCCAACGAGCGACGCAAGATCGCGCTGTTCTGCAACGTCAAGCCCGAGCGGGTGATCGAGGCGCGCGACGTCGACACCATCTACCAGGTGCCGATCGCCTATCACGACCAGGGATTCGACCGCGAGGTCTGTCGATATTTCAACCTCGATGTCGATGAGGAGCCAAACCTCGAACGTTGGCGCGGCGTGGTACGCGGGGTGCGGGAGCCCGAAGGCAAGGTGACGATCGCGGTCGTCGGCAAGTACACGGTGCTGCTCGACGCCTACAAATCGTTGAGCGAGGCGCTGACGCACGGCGGCTTCGGCAGCAACGTCAAGGTTGCCCTGGAGTGGATGGACTCCGAAATCTTCGAGCGCGACGACGCCGTCAGCCATCTGGAGAACGTGCACGGCATCCTCGTGCCCGGCGGTTTCGGCGAACGCGGTACGGAGGGCAAGATCCATGCCGTGAAGTTCGCGCGTGAACGCAAGGTGCCATTCTTCGGCATCTGCTTCGGCATGCAGATGGCCGTGATCGAGGCTGCACGCAATCTGCTGGGGATCGAGGCCGCCTCGTCGAGCGAGTTTGGCCCGACCGACCATGCGGTGGTCGGATTGATGACGGAGTGGCTGCGCGGCAATCAGCTCGAGAAGCGTGCGGTCAATGGCGACCTCGGCGGCACGATGCGACTCGGCGCCTATCCGGCCCACCTTCGGCCAGGGACCAAGGTACACGAGATCTATGGCCAGGACGTGATCAGCGAACGGCACCGCCATCGCTACGAGGTCAACGTCAATTACAAGGACCGGCTGGAGCAGGTCGGTCTGCGCTTTTCCGGCATGTCGCCGGATGGCATCCTGCCGGAGATCGTGGAGATTCCCGACCATCCTTGGTTCATCGGCGTCCAGTATCATCCTGAGCTGAAATCACGGCCGTTTGCGCCCCATCCGCTGTTCACGTCCTTCATCAGTGCGGCCAAGAACCAGAGCCGCCTGGTCTAGGAGGAGGAGAGGACGGGCAATCGGGGTCGCATTTCGGTCACGTTTCCCACTGAAGCTGGAGCCATGATCCGCGCCTTTTTTCTCGCATTCCTTGCCCTGGTCATTGCAGCGGGCAGCGCCTCGGCGCAGCAGCGACTGGGCTATGGCAAGCCGGAACGGCGCGACCCCATTTTCCTACGCTTTCCGGAAATGGCGCAGCGCTATTGGGGCAATTCGGCGAGCCATAGGGTGGTCGCGATTCCCTTGCCGCGACAATGCTCCTTCGTCTACGCCGACAGCTATACCCATGGACAGATGAGCGAGGGCGAGTTGCAGGAGGTTGCGGTCTCCGCCTGTAACCGCAAGCTCGCTGAGTTGGGCTCGCTGGGCGAGAACTACACCGTTGCCTGCCGGTGCCAGGTGGCGATCACCGATGACACCTATGTCGTGCCGCGTGATGCGATGCCTGATCAGGCCTACGGTCCAGCGTCGATCTTCTACCGCGACAATCAAGGCAAGGTCGCACGTTTGAACGGCCTGGCGCGCTATGGCGCCCTGATCGGCCACGACCGGTCCGTCACCTTCAATGTCGACAACGTCAACGGTCAGCCGGGTTGCGAGGGCACCTTCACGAATGAGTCAGTGGGTGCAGGGCGATTCTCACTCTCCTGCTTCAGCGGCAAATTCGGCGGGAGGGGCAACTTCGACAGCAGGGTTGGGGCGCCCAACGATCACATCGTCGCGCGCGGCCAGACCGCGAGCGGGCAGCCGATCGTGATGGTCATCGGCTTGCCGGCGCAACTTGCCGCCCGCATGTACGGCGGCATCTGATATGCGATTGGCACTTGGCACCTTGTTGCTGCTCTGGGCGGCTCCTATGGCCTTCGCCCAGAGCGCGGGCGAGGTCGAGCGCTGCTTCCAGAACCCCGCCAATTGCCCTTCAGGCGCGCCAGCGCCGGCCCCAGCACCAGCTCCGGCTGCGACAGCACCGGCACCGTCGCGGCCCGCGGCATCGCCCGACTACACCAGCGTTTTGAAGAGTTCGGAAGCCGAGCGACGCAAGCTGCAGGAGTCCCTGCATACGCTCGACAAGTACAACGGGCCGATCGACGGCAATCTCCAGTCCGAGGCTTCGGAGAAAGCGATTGCCGACTGGCAGAGAGGGCATGGCCTTGCGGCCGTCGGGAAGTTGACGCCGACCGAAGCCGTCACGCTGAACAACGAAGCTGCGCGCGTGCCGATCAAGCGCATCAATCCCACGACCGCCACCAATCCGCCAACGCCAGCGGCAGCGCCGTCCAATGCAGAGGCGCTCAAGGCCCTGCAAGCACGCCTTGCGGAGCGTCGTCGGGCGGCTGAGCCCAAGGCCCAAGCTGCCGTGCAGGCGCTGGTGCGAGACCTCACGGCTTACATGGCGGCTAGCGGCAAGGGTGTGGTAGGCGAGCAGTTTCCTGGCTTCGCCAAATGGTATGCCGACACCACGGCAGCTGGCCGTGGCTTCGGTGATATCAAGCCCGCGGTCGAAGACTATGGCGACGCCAAATCAGGCGAAGCGGTAACCGCCGAAGTCAGCCTCCAGAGCCTGCAAGGCGACACCGCCTCGTCGCAATGCATGATGTTCGCCTGGATCGAAGGTAGTCCGCGCAAGGGAACACAGACTTTCTCTTGCGACGACATCGCTGGCATCGAGAAGTGGAAGACCGACCAGTCGCTCAAGAGCGCCTGGCGTTGATCCCTAAAGCGTCGTCACGCCGATCATCGAATCGCGTGTAACAAGCTCCGCGAGGCGGGCTTCGTCGAAGCCCTCCGTACCTTTGGGTCGCATTGGCAGCACGAGGTACCGCATGTCGGCGGTCGAATCATGCACCCGCACCGCCACGTCGTCGGGAAGGTGAGTGCCGAACTCGGCAAGTACGGTGCGCGGTTCATGCACGGCACGGCTGCGATAGGCGCGGCTCTTGTACCAGTCGGGCGGAATGCCCAGCACCATGCGCGGATAGCAGGAGCAAAGGGTGCAGACGACGAGATTGTGCACTTGCGGCGTGTTCTCGACCACGATCAGTCGCGTCGGCTGGTCCATTTGCACGCCCGCTTCGTCGGCGGCGGTGCTGCCGTCCTTGAGGAGGCGGGTCTTGAAGGCCGGATCGACCCAGGCACGAGCCACCAGCTTCGCACCGAGATGCGGCCCGCGCGCGTCCATGCGCTCGATCGCCTCGCGGATCTCGTCGGCGGTCAGGATGCCTTTTTCGATCAGAAGCTCGCGAACGGCGATTTCCAACCGCTTGTGATGGGTGAGGGTATCGTCATGGTCCGGACGCGGCGCGTGCGGATTGGGGCCTTCGTGGGTATGGGTGATGTTGTCCATCATGGCTTGATCCTCAATGCGCCGGCTCGAGCCAGTGCTCATAGAGTTCGACGTCGATCGTGTCCTTTGCCGGCCCCTTGTAGTCGGGCCAGATGTCCTTCTGATTGAAGCGCACGCGGTAGAGCACTTGCTTGGGCTCGCCGCTGCGTCCGTAGGCGAGCTCCTCGGGGTTGCGAAATTCGCCGCAGATGCGTTCGACCGTGCCTGATTTGCCGCGAATGTAGTAGGGCGTACGAATGTGGCCAGGCGGGTTGCCTCGCCGCACGTTCACCGATGTCCCGACCGAGAAACGGGGCATCATGGCTTGCCGACCTGGGGGCCGTCCGGCCTCCGCTCGATATCGGCGAGCTTGGCGCGCAGTTCCTCGATGCTGATCGTGCCGCGATGGATCAGTGCCGAGGTGATCGAGCTGATCCATCGCTCGTAGTAGGTCAGCCGGTCGTAGGCGTCGCCCGGCAGCGATTCAATTCCCTTGCGCAGTTCGTCGACGGTGAAGCGCCGCTTACGCGACAGCAGAACCATCAGCGCATCCACGCGTTTTTCCCAGAGCTGGTAGTCGTGTTCCACCCGCTCCACCGGTCCGGCCTGAAGGCCGCCCATGTCATGAACGCCTCGCATGGCAGGACTATAGGAAAACTGCGCCGCCCCGTCACTTGCCGCAGAGAAAGCACGCGGCTAGACAGGCCGCGCCCCAACAGGAGTTATGCCCCCATGAGCGCCATTGTCGATATCCGAGCCCGGGAAATCCTGGACAGCCGTGGCAATCCCACGGTCGAGGTCGAGGTCGAGCTGGAAACCGGAGCAATGGGCCGGGCAGCGGTTCCGTCGGGTGCGTCGACCGGAGCCCACGAGGCTGTCGAGCTGCGGGACGGCGACAAGAAGCGCTACGGCGGCAAGGGCGTGCTGAAGGCGGTCGGCGCGGTGAACGGCGAGATCATGGATCTCCTGTCTGGCCTCGACGCACTGGACCAGATCAAGATCGACCGGGCGCTGATCGACCTCGACGGTACGCCCAACAAGGGTCGGCTGGGTGCCAACGCGATCCTGGGCGTCTCGCTTGCTGTCGCCAAGGCCGCGGCCATGGACAGCGGCCTGCCGCTCTTCCGCTATGTGGGCGGCAGCCAGGCCTCCGTGCTGCCGGTACCGATGATGAACATCATCAATGGCGGCGCCCATGCCGACAATCCGATCGACATCCAGGAATTCATGATCATGCCGGTGAAGGCGGACCGTTTCGCCGATGCGCTGCGCATGGGCTCGGAAGTCTTCCATGCGCTGCGCAATCAGCTGAAGGATGCCGGCCACAACACCAACGTCGGCGACGAAGGCGGTTTCGCGCCCAACCTCGCGACCGCGGACGAGGCGCTCGGCTTCATCATGAAGGCGATCGAGAAGGCGGGCTACAAGCCGGGTGACGACGTGATGCTGGCGCTCGATCCGGCATCGACGGAGTTCTTCAAGAAGGGCAAGTACGAGCTCGAAGGCGAGGGCAAGTCGCTCGATGCCGGCGGCATGGTGGATTACTACGCGGGCCTCGTGAGCCGCTACCCGATCGTGTCGATCGAGGACGGCATGGCCGAGGACGACATGAAGGGCTGGAAGGCGATCACCGACAAGCTCGGCAAGAAGATCCAGCTCGTGGGCGACGATCTCTTCGTCACCAATCCCAAGCGTCTGGCCGACGGCATCAAGAACGGCCTCGCCAACGCGATCCTGGTGAAGGTGAACCAGATCGGCACGCTTACGGAGACCATGGACGCTGTGTCGATGGCACGGAACGCCAGCTACGGCGCCGTGATGTCCCACCGCTCGGGCGAGACCGAGGATTCGACCATCGCCGACCTCGCGGTGGCCACCAATTG
>Ga0081455_10007955_pt1 | contig 11088 bp, 11 predicted proteins | sample TabmetS3T2R1_FD_70207 | JGI IMG/M metagenome (GOLD analysis project Ga0081455, IMG submission 70207) | Tabebuia heterophylla rhizosphere microbial communities from the University of Puerto Rico - S3T2R1 | ecosystem: Host-associated > Plants > Roots > Rhizosphere ... | reverse complement strand
CGAAGCCGCAGAAGGCGCAGCCGACGACGCAGACGTTGGTGAAGTTGATGTTCCGATTGACGACGAACGTCGCCGTCTCCCCCGCGATCTCCGCGCGCAGCTCGTCCGCCGCTGCTCGCATCTCCTCGATCACCTCGGGCCGGGTCTCCGAGAAGAGGGCGGTGAGCTCCTCCTCTTCGAGCTCCTCGCCGCGCCGGCCCTTCTCGATCGCGCGGGGGGCGATCTCCGGCGCCGGGGGCGCCTCCTGGCGGCGCCCGGAGCCTCGGCGCGGGATGAAGCTCCAGTACTTGAGCTTCACCACGTCGAGGACGCCCTGCTCCATCCACTCCGGGTCGAGGTACTGCGGGTAGGCGCAGAGCCGCTCCGTCAGCGCGTAACCGCGGGGACCGAGCTCCTTGCGGACCTGGTGCGGACTGGGAAAGGGTTCCTCGGGGCTGATGTGATCGCCGTTCGCGGACAGGCCGCCGAGGTCGGTGGCCCCCGCCTCGACCAGCTCCGGCCACCAGTCGGCGAGGTTCGGCGGCACCTGGACCCCGACGTCCGGCATGAGCCGCTTGGACTCCGCAATCAGCTGCTTCATCTCCTCCACGGAGACCGGGTTCGCCCAGTCGGGCAGCGGGAGCTCAGAGCCGGCGGTCCTGCCGTTGGTCCAGCGCTCGCGGGACGCCTCGTCGGCGATCTCGGCGACCTCCGCCCCGTAGTAGCGCGGATGCGGGACGAAGTTCTGAAGGATGACCTCCTGGATGTGACCGTACTCGGCGTGGATGGCGGCGATCGCCTCGAGGGCGCTCACCCTCTCGTCCTCCGTCTCCCCGATGCCGACCAGGATCCCGGTCGTGAAGGGGATGCGCAGCTCTCCGGCGAGCCGAATCGTCTTCAGCCGCCGAGCCGGATGCTTGGTCGGCGAGCCCTGATGGACGACGAGATCCGGGTTGATCGACTCGAGCATCAGGCCCTGTGACGCTGTCACCTCCCGCAGCCGCCCCAGATCCTCGCGCGACAGCACCCCAAGGTTCGTGTGAGGCAGAAGCCCGCGCTCGATCCCCCGCTGGCAGGCCCAGACGACGTAGGAGGTGAAGTCGTCGTGGCCCCACCCGCTAAGGCGCTCCGCGACCTCGGGGTTCACCTCCGGTCGCTCGCCGGTGAGGACGAGCAGCTCCTTGGCGTTTCGCCGGACCGCCTCGTCGAGGCGGCGCTCGACCTCACCGGGATCGTGGATGTGCGCGCGGTGCGTGGCGAAGGCGCAGTACTTGCAGTAGCACTGACACGTCCGCGAGAGCGAGACCGTGTAGTTGCGCGAAAAGGTCACCCTGCGCATCGCAGGATCAACCTAGCGCAGTGTGTTGCTCCGGCCCTAGTTTCCGGCGATACCGCCGGGCGGCGGCGACGGCGGGCGCTCCTGCCGGAGCGGCGGTGCCTCCCCGGCGGGCGGTGCCGGACCACGCGGGGCAACCGTGTCCGCGGCCTCCTGCACGGGCCCGCTGGCGGGCTCGATGACGAACCTGTAGACCGCGACGGCGAGCAGCCCGCCCACGAGCGGGCCGAGGACGTAGGCCCACCAGTCGGTGAAGTGGTTGCCGACCAGCGCCGGACCGAACCAGCGAGCGGGGTTGAACGAGCCGCCGGTCAGGGGACCGAGCACCATCACTCCCAGTCCGAGGGCGCCACCCGCGGCAAGCGCCGCCCAGCGGCGAATGTCCGGGTTGAGAGCAACCGCCACCACCGCGAGCACCAGGACGAAAGCGCCGATGCCCTCCACCAGGAAGCCTTGGAAGGCTCCCCCGAGAAGGGGGCTGATCTTGGGTGTCCCATAATCCGAGGCTCGGCCCTCGTCGAGCAGGAAGGCCTTGGTGAGCAGGGCACCGAGGACGCCGCCCGAGAGCTGGGCGAGGATGTAGACGAGGCCGTCAACCGGATCGATCCGGCGCAGTGCGATGAAGCCCGCGGTGACCGCCGGATTGAAGTGCCCGCCGCTCGCCACGCCGATGCTGACGATCAGCGCGAAGAGCACGAGGAAGTGGACCAGACCCACGACCGCGTAGTCGGATCCGAACTGAGAGCTCTGACCGGTCGCGACGTAGAGCGCGACGACGCTGGTGATGAAGAAGACCAGGAGCAACGTGCCGATCAGCTCGGCGATGTACGCGGCGAGACCTCGATCTTGCACTTGAAGCGACCTCCTCGTTGCGGTCCAAAAAAATTGCCGACCGGACGTCGGCGGCGCGCAGTCTAACTGGAATTTCGGCGCGGCCGAGACCGACGCGCCAAGCTTTTAGCCCGTCCTTAGGGATAGGGTCAGCACCGGATGAGACGGGTCGCCGCGCTGCTGGCGGCCGCCCTCCTCGGAGCAGCCCTGGCCGGCTGCGGAGGGGGCGGCGCTGAACCGGGCGCGCCGAAGGGCGCGACCCTGGTCCTCGACTTCCAGCCCAATGCGGTCCACTCGGGGATCTACGCGGCGCAGGCGAACGGCTACTTCAAGGACGCGGGCATCGACCTGAAGATCCAGGAGCCCTCCAGCACCGCGGACAGCGCGAAGCTGCTCGAGACCGGTCGGGCCGACTTCGCGGTGATGGACATCAACGACTTCGGCATCGCTCGCGAGCGAGGCCTCGACCTGGTGGCGATCGCCGCGATCGTCCAGCGTCCGCTCGCCTCGGTGATCGCCCGGGACCCCGACCAGATCCGCACCCCGGCTGATCTCGCAGGCAAGACGATCGGCGTGACCGGCGTTCCCTCCGACGATGCCGTCCTCGACACCGTGCTGCGCTCAGGCGGCGTGGATCCCTCCGACGTCCATCCGGTGACGATCGGCTTCAACGCGGTCGCCAGCCTGGCGGCCGGCAAGGTCGATGCGGCCACCGCCTTCTGGAACGCTGAGGGGGTCGAGCTCCTCTACAGGGGCATCCCAATACGCGAGTTCCGAGTGGACCGGTTTGGCGCCCCGCGGTATCCCGAGTTGATCGTGGCCACCACGCCGAACGATTGCGCGGAAGCGTCGAGGTTTGTCGCCGGCCTGCGACGGGGCTACAGCGTCATCGGCCAGCATCACCAGCAGGCGCTCAACGATCTACTCACACAGGTCGATGGCCTCGACAGTCGCTCTCAGAACGAGCAGTACCAAGCGCTGCTGGGAGCCAACGCGTTCTCCGCCAGATTCGGCCGCGATCCCACCGTACGGGTGTCCGGGCAGACAACGAGTGCCTGGGTTCATTGGGCCGGCGAGCACCGGGTTATCAGCGCGTCGGCGGAGGCCAAGGTCACGGCGGGCTTCGCCGGCTGCGATTAGGCATCGCAATTGGCGGGTTACTCACCCTGTGGGTGAGTAAGGAGCCAGCTTCAGCCGAGCGCGCGCTCGACCAGCTCCGGCAGCTCCCTGACCATCCGGCTCCGGGGGATCGCAATCGCCAGGCCAGCGGCGTCGGCGCGGCCCTTCGTCTCGGTGTCGGTGTGCTGGTAGAAGCCGATGACGGGGATCTCCAGGTCGCCGAGCACCTCGGGCGCGACCGCGTCGAGGTCCGCGACCAGGAGGTCGATGCCGTCCAGCTCGTCGGGGAGCTCGGTGTCCTGCTCGACCTCATGACCGCTCGCCTCCAGGGAGGTGCGCACCCGGCTCGCCAGCATCAGATCGGCCACCACGGCGGCGATCCGGGCCATCTGCGTCGCTACAGGCTTCGCCGGCGAAGGAAGTCGCGGCGCGCGCTGTCCGGCCGCCCCCACCACTGGACCACCTCGGCCCGTCCCTCCTGGGCGTCTCGGACCCGCAGCTCTCCCCCGATCTCCTCGCGGTCGAGCTTGGCGAGGATTCCCTTCACCGTCTCGGGCGCGGCGGCGTGCCCGAAGCGGTGCGCGACGTTGATCCGCCAGTGCCACTCGGCCCTCGAATAGGGCTGGGCGTTCACCTGGGAGAGCATCACCGCGGCGTCGACGTAGCGCGACTCGTCGTCGATCCGCAGATCCAGAGCGAGGTCGGTCCAGTCATCGGAGAGCGAGTCGACGAACTCCTGGAAATCCCTGGCGAGAGCCACACACGAAGCCTACGGCTTCGCCGGTACCGCACTGCCGCCGAATCGCCGTCTCAGCCGGCGGTGGCGGTGGCGGAAGATCGCTCCGAAGAGCGGGCGCAGGGCCCGCGCGGGAATCGGGAGGCGCGGCTCCCACGCGACCCGGTCGGTGATCAGCGAGCCGTCCGGGACGGGCTCGATCGTCCGCGCGTGCTCCCAGGCGCGCTGCGAGAGCATCCTGGAGCGCTCGACGAACCCGCACCCGCGATCGAGCTCCACAACGTTGATCTCGTCGTAGTCGATCGGGATCAGGCCGAGCAACAGGACCCAGCTGCGCCCGATCGGCTTGCCGACCTCGATCGAGTCCAGGTCGATGTCGCCACCTCCGGGCACGGTCATTCGCATCCAGGGACGGAGCTCGTCGTTGATTCCGTCGGCCGTCGCGATCCAGTTCCAGACCTGCTCGGGAGGAGCGTCGAGGCGCGAGGAGACCTCGATGCGAGCGGGCTCGCTCACCCCTAGCCGAAGAACAGCTGCTGGAGCAGGAAGACGTTCAGGGCGATGATCAGCGACGAGAGGACCCCCACCAGGGCAGTGAGCCAGGGTGGGTTGGTGAGCGCACCCATCAGCTCGCGACGCCTGCCCAGCAGGACGAGCGGGACGAGAGCGAACGGAATCCCGAAGGAGAGCACCACCTGGCTGCCCACGAGGGCATCGGTCGGATCGAGTCCGATGGCGAGGACGATCAACGCCGGCGCGAGCGTGATCGCCCGTCGCAGGAAGAGCGGGATTCTCCGGCGGATGAAGCCCTGCATGACCACCTGGCCGGACATCGTGCCGACAGAGGAGGAGGCATAGCCGGAGGCCAGCAGCGCGATCCCGAAGACGGTTGCCGCCCCGGGCGACACAAGCTGCTTCAGGCCGTCGAACGCCCCGTCGATGCTGTCGATCCCGACCAGGCCGCTCGAATGGAACAGGGCCGCGGCCATCACCATCATCGAGATGTTGACCGCCCCCGCGAGGGCCATCGCGATGACCACGTCGATCTTCTCGAAGCGCAGGATCTGACGTCGCTCCTTCGCGTCCCGGCCCACGATGCGTCGCTGGGTGAGTGCCGAGTGCAGGTAGATGACGTGGGGCATCACCGTCGCGCCCATAATTCCGGTGGCGAGCAGGACGCTCTCGGTGTCCGCGAACCCCGGCGTGAAGAGGTGCTTTGCGACCTCGCTCCCATCGGGGTTCGAGTTGAAGATCTCGAAGGCGAACGCTGCGACGACGACCCCGACCATGCCGACGATCACCGCCTCGAGACGGCGGAAACCCTTCCGCTGCAGCGCCAGAATCGCGAACGCACCGGCGCCCGCCAGCAGGCCTGCCGGGAAGAGCGGGATGCCGAACAGCAGGTTGAGACCGAGGGCCGCCCCGACGACTTCCGCGACATCACAGGCAGCCGCCACGATCTCGGCCTGAATCCAGAGCCCGATCGAGGTTCGTCGGGAGAACGAGTCCCTGCAGGCCTCCGCCAGGTTCCGGCCCGTCGCGATCCCGAGCTTTGCCGACTGGGTCTGGACCACCATCGCGATCAGGTTCGCTGCGAGCACCACCCAGAGCAGCAGGTAGCCGAACTTCGCGCCGCCGGCGATGTTCGTCGCGAAGTTGCCGGGATCGATGTACGCGACCGCGGCGATGAAGGCCGGGCCCAGGAACGGCCAGATCCGGGGCAGCCCACGGGTGCGGCCATCGAGCGATGCCCGCGCGGCGCGGGCGACGGCGGCCTCACCGGGGAGCGCGGACTCGATGGTCCCGTTCGGCTGACCGGAGGCCGAGGAGCGTCCGGGAACGCGCTCAACGAGGGCGGTGTCCTCCTCGGTGACCCGCAGCTCGGGATTGCTCATCTGCCGTTCTCCCGGCGGACCCGGATGCTCTCGGCGAGCTGAGGCCCGAGCGGATGTGTCCGGCCCGCGATCTCGACCATCACCGGGCCGCCATAGGGCTCGCGACCCGTGACGAGCAATCCGGCGCCGGGATGGATCTCGCGGTCCGCGAGGTAGCGCAGCATCGACGCGTCGCTGTCCGAGACCCGCGCGAAGGTTCCCCGCTCCCCCGGCTCGAGCTCGGTGAGCGGAACCGAGTCATCCTTGCTGATCGCCAGATCGCGGTCGGGGATCGGGTCTCCGTGGGGGTCGAGCTCGGGCTGGCCCAGCTTTGCCGCGATCAACTCCTCGAGCTCCTCTGAGATGTGGTGCTCCAGGACTTCCGCCTCCTCGTGGACCCGATCCCACGGCATGCCCAGCACCTCGGCGAGGAAGAGCTCGATCAGCCGGTGATGGCGGATCGTCTCGAGGGCGACCAGCTCGCCCTTCGTGGTGAGCCGGGCGCCGTGGTAGGGCTCGTAGTCGACGAGTCCCTCATCGGAAAGCCGCTTCAGCATCGCGGAGGCCGAGGCGGGGGTCACACCGAGACGTTCGGCGACAGCGGACGTGTGCACGGGATCCTTGCTCCGGCCCTGCAGGTGGTAGATCGCCTTCGCGTAGTTCTCCGCGCCCTCGTTCGTGCTGCGCTCCCGGTGTGCGTGGTGGCCGCGCATCAGACGCTCACCATCAGGCTCGTCACATAGAGGATTCCGGCCCCGGCGATCAGTCCGGCGATGCTGAGCGGCTGCAGCGCCTGACCCTGGCGATCCCGGACAGAGGGCAGCAGCTGCCCGATCACCTGGATGATCGCCCCGACCCCCACGCCGATCAGGAAGGTCGCGAGCTCCTGGTTGTAGGCGGCTGCGCCAAGCACCGCGCCGACGATCGCCGGACCTCCGGCGATAAGCCCGAGGCCCAGCAGGCGCGCAATCCCCGGCCGCTCCGCCCGTGCCAGCGGGGCGACGATCGCCAGCCCCTCCGTGGTGTTGTGGATCGCGAAGCCGATGACGAGGAACGCGCCGAGCGCCAGCGATCCGACCGCATACGCAGACCCGATCGCCAGCCCTTCACCGAGGTTGTGCAGCCCGATCCCAATCGCGACCATCAGGGAGAGCCGGAAGGCGCCCGTGCCCGCGGCTCGCTCCCGCTCGATTCCGGCCTTCAGGCGCCGGTCCACCGCCGTCAGCGCCAGATACGCGAGCGCCGCCCCCAGGAAGAGCAACTCGACCCCGCCGAAGGCGCCACTCGACCCCTGTCCGATCTCGATGCCCTCCAGGGCGCCGTCGATCACGAGGAAGCCGAGTAGCCCGACCGTGACCGCCATGAAGAGGCGCACCCAGTCGTCGGAGACACGGCGGAGGGCCGGCATGAAGAGCATCCCGAGCAGCACTGGCACCACCCCGACGTAGACCCCGAGCAGGCTCATCAGGCCGTAGAAGCCGCCCCCCGCGTCCGGCGTCTCGACCGCGACGTCGATGGTGTGCTCGATCGTCGCGCCGGTGGAAGTCAGCATCGAGATCGTGTAGGCGCCGCCCTCCTGCCACGGATAGTCGAGCGTGAGCTTCTGCTCCCCCAGGTGGCCGACCTTTCCCTCGGGCTCGGCGGCGAAGGCAACGTACGCGTCGTTGACGGCCACCTGGGCGACTTGGACGTCATCGGGCCCCGTGTTGCGGACGGTGAGCCCGATCTCGCCGGAGTGCAGGACGGTGCGCTCGACCGCCAGCTCCTCGACCGGGGGCCCGCGGCGCTCCTCGAGCCCGGGGCCTCCCAGTACCGCGAAGCCCGCGATCGCGGCGCCGATCAGCGCGATGGGCGCGCCGATCAGGGCCCAGAGAGGCGCGCGCTTCTGCGTGGGAGCCGTCTCGGTCGCCGCTTCCATCAGGCGCTCACTCCCTGCCGCTGTCCGGCGTCATGGAAGGCAGCGGGCTGGCGGGTGCGGTCCCGGCCCCCACCGACGCGGAAGAACCCCATCCAGCCGAGCTCGGCGAACTCGGTCTTGTGGGCGTGGAACATGTAGTCACCTACGTAGGGGAACTCGAGCTCGAGGATGCCCCGCTGGCCCTGGGCCTGCACGATGGTGTCGGTGTACTCGGCGGGCTCGAACGAGGTGCCCGTCGGGAAGTAGTGGAAGAAGTTGGCATGTACGTGGAACGAGTTGATCGGGTCGAACTCCAGTGCGTTCACCAGGTAGATCCGCACCGGCTCTCCTCGCCGCACCTCGACCGGCTCGTTGACGTAATGGAAGGCGACGGTGTTGATGCCGTACACCTGGTTGCCCTCCGCGTCGAAGTTGGTGTTGAAACCGTTCATCACCATCGCCAGCTCGTCCGCGTCGGGGCGGCCATTCCTGGGATCGACGATGAAGGCCCCGTAGAGGCCGCGGGCGATGTGCTCGGCGAGCGGGCCCGCGTGGCAGTGGTAGAGATGAAGCCCGAAGGGTTCCGCGTTGAACTCGTAGGTGGTCTCCCCGCCGGTCGGGACGAGCCCGGCGCCGATGCCCGGGACGCCGTCCATCTGCGATGGATGGAGGCCGTGGAAGTGGATCGTGTGCGGATGCTCCGAGCCGTTGACGAAGCGGACCCGGAGCAGGTCACCCTCCCGGCAGCGCAAGGTGGGACCGGGCACTCGGCCGTTGTAGGTCCACGCCGGATAGTGGACGCCGGGAGCGACCTCGATCTCCTTGTCGCCGGCGACCAGCGTCCACTCGCGGAGCAGTCGGCCATTCGCGAGCCTCCGCGTCTTGCCCCAGTCGAAGTCCCGGAGCAGCTCGGTGGGGTGGAAGCCGTTGGCGGCGTGGTTGACCGGGGCCCCCGACGCGAAGGTGGGTCCGGCGGCCCCTCCCCCGTGCAGCGCCGAGGCTCCGCCTTGCGCGCTTCCTCCATGCGCCCCTCCGTGCTCGGCGGCCTGAGCGCCCTCGAGGGCCTCGTGCAGGCCCTGGTGCGGGACAAGCTGGTGGAGGAGCGGCATGCTGGCCCCCGCCGCGGCGCCCCCGATCAAGAGGTTTCGCCTGCTGAGCTTCGCCATACGCATAATTCAAGCACACACGAAACCTGAATTTAGTTATGCCTAACTTTTGGCTCTGCCTAAAATCGGCCCGTGGCCGAAATCGCGACACCGGTGGAGCTCGACGGGCAGTACAGGGCCCTGCGCGAGGAGGCTGGATTTCTTCCCAGGGAGCGCGCGGCGCTGACCGTCGCGGGGCCCGACGCGGCCGACTACCTGCAGGGCCAGTTGACGAACGACATCGAGTCACTCGCGCCCGAGGGGGGCTGCTACGCGGCCCTGCTCGACCGCAAGGGCCATCTCCAGTCGGACATGCGGGTGCTCCGTCTCGAGAACGAGAAAATCTGGCTCGACCTCGAGCCCGGCCCCGCCCCTGGCGTGCTCAAGCACCTGCGGACCTACAGCATCGGCCGGGAGGTCGAGATCGAGGACGTCAGCGAGGAGTGGGCGATCACCTCGCTGATCGGCCCGCGAGCCGGTGAGCTCGGCGGATTCGACGCCCTGGGCCCCGAACACGCTCAGCGCTGGCGCACCTGGGACGGCACCGAAGTGCTGGCGGTCGCCACGGACCTTGGCGTCGACCTGATCACGAGGGCTGGGGATTCCGCCCGCCTGGTGGAGCTGCTCGCGGCGGCCGGCGGTGTCCCGGTGAGCGAGGCGGCCGCCGAGATCGTCCGGGTCGAAACGGGACGGCCGCGCTTCGGCCTCGACATGGGCCCCGAGGCGATGCCGGCGGAGGCCGGGATCACCGAGCGCGCCGTGGACTTCGAGAAGGGCTGCTACATCGGCCAGGAGCCGGTGGCCCGGCTGCACTATCGCGGCAGGCCGAACCGCACACTGCGGGGGCTGCGACTCAGCGAGCCCGCTGAGCACGGCGCTCCGCTGGTACTCGGCGAGAAGGAAGTCGGCACGATTGGCACCGCGGCCCTCTCCCCCGGGCTCGGCCCGATCGCGCTCGCGATCGTCAGGCGCGAGGCCGAGGAGGGCGACCAGCTCGCAGTCGGCGACGCGGGCGTCACCGCCGAGGTCGTCGGACTCCCCTTCACTGGCTGACGAGTAGCGCTGCACATCGCTCGGTTCGGCTAGATTCTCCGCGCATGCTGCGGGAGAGGGGCAGAGTGCTGTTCATCGCCGTCGCCCTCGTCACGGCGCTGGCGGTGGCGGGCTGCGGCCGCAGCGACTTCAAGAACGACCCGCGGCCCGCGGTCCCCGCCGAGGTCTCGGTGAAGATCGCCAAGGACGGCGTCGCAGTGTCACCCAGGGAGTTCGGCGCCGGCCTGGTCAACTTCACGATCGCCAACCTGACCACCGATCCCGGAACGCTCGCGATCCACGGCCCGGTCACCGCCGACAGCAGTGAGATTCCGCCTGCCGGCACGGACACGGTCAAGGTCGAGATGAAGACCGGCAGCTACGAGGCGAGCGTCAGCGGGATCGCGGCGCGCCCGTTCAGCTTCACCGTCGGGCCGGAACGCCCCTCGGGACAGAACGACCTGCTTCTCCCCTAAGGGCTCAGGGAGAAGTTCCCGGGCTTGATCGTCTGTTCCGGGCCGTCGTCGACTGAGATCGTGACGTCATTGCTCGACTTGAAGGTCGCCGTCCCCGTGACGGGTCCCGTCCCGCCCTGCACCTGGAATTCCAGGCTACCCGGGCCGCCCATGGTCACGTTCGACGCCTCCACCGCGCCGCCAGTCGGCTTCGGGCCGACCAGATACGAGATCTCCTGATCGTTGGAGGCGAGGAATACCTCCCAGGGTGGGTCGAAGGTGAACCTCACCTGGCCGCCGTTGCCTTCGTTGTTGAGAACCGAGATGCCGAGGTCGTGCTGATCGCCGCCCCCGGAGGGGTCGATGAAGAGGTGGGCGTCGCCGAAGCTCGGTGGCGGGTCGATGTCCTCGTCCGAGGGAAGACTCGTGCTGCCGGCGTTGACGTGCGTCGCCGTGTAGGTGACGGCGCCGCTCGCTTGGTCATAGGTGGGGTCGGCCAGCGTGAAGACCGCGGTGTCGGCGTCGTCCGGCTCCTGATCCAGGACCAGGGCGGCGTTGGGCGGATCCTGGCCGAACCCTCGCTGGTCCCAGCTTCCGACGAAATCGGTGAGCGCCTCGGTGGACGCGCTGCGCACCGGCCGATCGGTGAACACCGTGACGTCCGGTGACGGCTCCGCGAAGGTC
>Ga0081455_10007954_pt1 | contig 11089 bp, 17 predicted proteins | sample TabmetS3T2R1_FD_70207 | JGI IMG/M metagenome (GOLD analysis project Ga0081455, IMG submission 70207) | Tabebuia heterophylla rhizosphere microbial communities from the University of Puerto Rico - S3T2R1 | ecosystem: Host-associated > Plants > Roots > Rhizosphere ... | reverse complement strand
GGGAGTGCTCCCGATACTGTAAGCATCACCGCAAATCTGCTTTCCCCGCGTTTTGCCTATGTAGCCAATCAAGATGACGAGACCGTATCTATATATATCGTGGATGCGACTACAGGCCAACTGCGGCACAATGGGTATGTAGCGGCAGGGTTTTTCCCTATATCGGTGGCAGTGGACCCGGCCGGGCGCTTCGCCTATGTGGCCAATGCAGGCGGTGAGTCCTCGGGCAACATCTCGGGCTACACGATCACGGCCACCACTGGGGCGTTGACGCCGATCCCTGGCTCCCCCTTCGCTGCCGAGACAAATCCCTTCTCGGTGACGGTGGATCCCTCCGGGCGCTTCGCCTATGTCGCTAATGCCAATTCGGACAATGTCTCGGGCTACACGATCACGGCCACCACTGGGGCGTTGATGCCGATCCCTGGCTCCCCCTTCGCCGCTGGGGGGAGTCCTCAGTCCGTGACGGTGGACCCCTCTGGGCGCTTCGCCTATGTCGCTAATGCCAATTCGGACAATGTCTCGGGCTACACGATCACAGCCACCACTGGGGCGTTGACGCCGATCCCTGGCTCCTCCTTCGCCTCTGCGGTGCCTCTCTCAGTGACGGTGGACCCCTCTGGGCGCTTCGCTTATGTCGCTAATGGAGGCTTCGAGGTGTTTCCGGGTAACATCTCGGGCTACACGATCAATGCCACCACTGGTGGGGGGCTGACACCGATCCCTGGCTCCCCCTTCGCCGGTGGACCGCCTATCTCAAATACGGTGGCAGTAACGGTGGACCCCTCTGGGCGCTTCGCCTATGTCGCTTTTAACGTGGGCAGTATCTTGGGCTACACGATCGATGCCACTGATGGGGTGCTGACGCCGATCCCCGGCCTCCCCATCGCCGCTGGGACGAGTCCCCAGTCAGTGACGGTGGCCCCCTCTGGGCGCTTCGCCTATGTCGCTAATGCTAATTCGAACGATGTCTCAGTATACACGATCAATCCCGCCACTGGGGGGCTGACCCCCATTGCGGGGTCCCCCTTCCCCGCCGGGGTGGGACCTGCCTCAGTAACGGTGGACCCCTCTGGGCGCTTCGCCTACACGGCGAATTCCACCTCCGCCAATATCTCGGGCTACACGATCAATGCCACTACTGGGGCGTTGACGCCGATCCCTGGCCTCCCCATCGCCGCTGGGGTAGGGCCAACTTCAGTGATTACAAGTGGGGTAACGCAATAGCTGGGTTGTTATTCCGTCAGTCTCATCTTCTATAGTGGGGTTCTCGGGCCGCCTAATCTTTTCTCTCACGGTGCGTGGCGTAACGGTCTCGGTGGTCGCGGAGGCGGATAGTTGTAGTGGCGATGAGTTCATGCCAGACTATTGCCGTGTTTCCGAGGCGAGAGAAAACAACAATGAATCCATTCCCATTAGAGTGACGCGGCCATAGAGCGCGTGTGAGGAATCGTCATTTGTTCGTGATCCATCGGGGACTCCTTGCGTTGTTTTCAAAACAATACGCACAAGAGAAGTTTCTGAGGGACACAATAAAAATCTACAAAAAATCAATTACTTAAAAGCGCCTACCTATGACAGAGCATTGCTTCTACAAGTGTCGGAGTAGATAAACTTGCTGCGTCTCTTCAGGACCCACAAGGCGTGGACAGCCCATTTTTTGATGACTCCAACATTACTGGGCGTTACCGATTGTTGTTGGATTGCGTTGATGCACCCCATACGAGCAGGGCGCAGCTCCGCGTTCAATCTCTTGACGCAGTGGGGGTTGGAAGTGAACGGTCATGAAATAGTAGGCCTCGATCACGGCGTCGGCCACCTTGCATACATTCCGACCAAAAACGGCGTGACTCGGGATGTTAAGCCCATGCTGGGGGGCTATGGTGTGCAATAAAGGTTACAGGTTCTCTGTGACCTTGCTTATACCACAGGGCTCCCCGCGACAGGTATCATTTCACTCCGAATGCCATGCTCCGCCATGCGGACATCACAGGCCGCAATCCCGAGTACCGGGGAAAAGGTGCATGAGGACCCTGGCGTCTTTCTGACTGGTTCACATGGCCAAAGTGGTGATCCACACCGCGGATTGTACGGCAAATTTGCAGGTATTTTGCAGGTAGAAATTAGGCAACGGGTGTCGAGTATCCGTATGCTTATGAGCGTGTGAGGGGGACATTCGGTCACGCTTGTCGCGCGCTCCATGGCACAAGCGGCATGCCAAGAAACACTGAAGGCTCTCCCTCAAATACCGTAGTGATCTGAGGGTTACGTATTATGGCATGACAAAGAGGCCCCTGGGGTGGTCGACACCATGATCGAGGCCAAATAGTACACCTTTCAATTGACGAGATCAGCCTTTAATAGACTAAGGCCATTGTTTCTAGTAGTTATCTTTTAAGTATCTTTGCGCTTGCACCTACAATAACCTGTGCTATGATGGGCAGCACATTGTAGCAATGTTGTGGAGAGCAGTTCTTCATATCCCGCTGGTGGTCAGAAAGCTGTCCGCTGTCGAGGGGGTGTCATGGAGCCACTTCGCCCAATTTTCTGGGGACAGGGCATGTTCCTGCAGCCGCAGCATTTTCAGCAGCAGGACTGTTATCATGAAGCGCGCGTGCGCCGCTATCTGCACTGGCTGGCCCCGTTTGCGTGGGGCATCAAGTCCCTGGTAATCCGTGAGGCCGCGCTGCAAAACTTCATGTGTGACATCGAGCGGTGTGAATTGGTCACCTGGGACGGGACACTGGTGTGTTTCCAGGGGGAAACCGGCCCCAGCAATGCGACGCTCAGGCCGCGTTCTTTTGAAGATGTACTGGATGCCGGCGGCAGGCCCTTAGGGGTGTATCTCGGGCTCAAGCGGCTGCAATGGGAAGAGCTGAATCTCTCGGAGCCGGATGGGTATTCCCCGAGGGGCGAGGGGGGGCGGCGGTTCCGTTTGCAAGAAGAAGAAGTGCCGGACCTCTTGGGCGCGGAGAGCCAGCGTCGCTCGGTGCACTACCTCCTCTATGAACTCCGGTTGTTATTCGACTCTGATGCGGCCGTGCACACACACGACTACGAACTGATCAAGATCGCTGAACTCCTGCGGGCCACGGAAGGCCAGGGGGTGGTACTCTCAAAACGCTACATTCCGCCATGCCTCTCTATCTATGCCTCGCCGGTGCTGGCTGGGCTCCTCAGGGAGATGCGCGATCTGTTGACCGCAAAAGGCCGTGAGCTGACGGAATACAAGCGCCAGCAACGGGTCCACACCATCGAGATGGGCTCACGGGATACGGTCTATTTACTGATGATGCAGATGGTCAATCGGTACATCCCCCTGTTCCATCACTACCTGGAAGTGGAAGAGACCCACCCCTGCACCATGTATGCACTGTTACGGCAGATGATCGGAGAGTTTTCGACCTTTTCTGAGGCAGTGTCGGTGCTAGGGGGGCCCTTACCAGCGTATCGCCATGATCAGCTCTGGGAGTGCTTTGACGCCGCGGTACGCGTCGCGAAGGAGCTGCTCAGCGAGTTCACGAAGGGACCGGAGTATGTGGTGCCCCTCGTGTTTGATGGGGCATACTTCGCGGCTAGTCTCGACAAGCGCTTTTTGGAAGGCAAGAACCATTACTATCTGTCGATCAAAGTCGACCTGCCCCCGCGCGAGATTGAGCGCCTGCTCACCGATACAGGGAAGGTCTGCTCGCGGGAGGAAATTGAGGTATTACGGCAGCGTGCCCTGCCAGGCTTGGACGTGCACTATCTCGAAGCGCCCCCGGCAGAGTTGCCGCGACGCACCCATTGCAATTACTTTGAGATCGATCATCACGGGCCGCGCTGGCGTGGTATTGAGCAGCGCCAAAATATCGCCATCGCGTGTCAACTCCCGCCAGACAAGACAGAAATGCAATTGCTGGTCCTGTACGAGACCTAAAGCAGCTCTCTCGCGGAGAGGGACCACGGTGGTAAGAGAGCCTGAAGGGAGGCAAGATGAGGCAGCGTAGTCAGACCATAGTAGCTCTGGCAATCGGGGGGATACTGGCGGCTTTAGTGTTTCCCTGGACACTGGCAGCCCAAGAGGACAAATTTATTGATTGCCGCGAGCGTCCATGTGATGTGGAGGACATTGTCCAAGCTCTACAGCCGCCACCAGGGCAGACTCCAGAGTCGCCAACAGTACGATATCGAGGGATCCCCACGACGGCTGTGCCGGCGGCAGTGATCCCAACGGCACCGCTGCCTAAGGCGGCGGTCGCCCTGAACGTCTATTTTGCTACCAATTCGGATCGGATTGCCCCTAAATATTACCCCGACTTAGATAAACTCGGCGCGGCGCTCACGCGGTTGTCATCCACGGTCGAGATCGCGGGGTATACGGATAGCCTTGGCTCTGACCAGCTCAACCAGGTCCTCTCGGAACGGCGGGCGCGTAGTGTCAAGCAGTATCTGGAGCAGCATTTTACCCTGCCGGCCGAGCGCTTGATCGCCAAGGGCTATGGCAAGAGTCGGCCCCGAGCCTCGAATGAGACGGAGAGCGGGCGGCGCCAGAACCGCCGTATTGAAGTGGCCCTACCTCAGTCCTGAGCTGAGTCTGGGTGGGAGTGTTCGGGCCGATGTGATGTAGTGCAGCCTCTCCAGGTGCTCGACGGCATAGGCATCCCGAGGTCAGGTCCTGGGGTGATGCAGCGGCATATGGGGTCGCACTGGTGCCAGATAGTCGTAGGACCATCGCAGCTAGAGGGTTGACGTCGGGCCATACCCGTCGCCACACCTGAGGCGCACATGGCGTTAACTGATCCGGGGGCGGTGCTGACGGCAAGCATCACTGCCGGACATAGTCGTGGGAGCATGTTATGGCCTGGTTACGAACTCTACTTGGTCTCATGGCTCTGGTGACCCTGGCAATGGTGGTACATCCTCCCTCTGTGGTAGCCATTGACGTGCGATCCGGCCCAGGGTCAACATACGAGGTGATAGCCAAGGTTGCGTCTGGAGGAAGCTACGTAGTAGTGGCACAGGAGCAGGATTGGTACAAGATTCAGCTCCCTGATGGACGTGCGGGGTGGATACACAGATTGTACACGGAGCAGGAACAGCCACCCTCACGGACTATCCCCATAGTTGTCCCACCGCCAGCCACCCCATCCCCGATTGTGACCACACCACCGGCTACCCCGTCCCCCGTGGTGACCACACCGCCCATCACTCCGTCCTACACGGCTCCTCCGGCAGCCTCTGCCATGCCCTCCAATGCTCAGCCACCCACGTTCACACCCAGTCGCCCGGTCGAGACGCGCACTGTCCCACCTATGTCACGCCGCACAGCCCTGGTCATTGGCAATGCGGCGTATGCGATGGGTCCATTACAGAATGCGGTCAAGGATGCGACGGATATCGCGGCGATGTTACGCCGCCTGAGCTTTGAGGTCACCACCTTGCAGAATGCATCCCTGCAGGAGATGGAAGATGCCGTGAATGCGTTCAACCTGCGGCTGCGCGAGGGTGGGATGGGCCTGTTTTATTTTGCCGGGCATGGAGTCCAAGCAGACGGGGAGAACTATCTCATTCCTATCAAAGCCCGGATTGACCGTCAACAGGATGTGCGCTATCAAGCGCTACCCATGGGCCGGGTCATAGGGGCGATGGAGGATGCGAATAATGGGCTGAACATCCTCATTCTGGATGCCTGCCGCAATATGCCCTTCTCGCGGAGTTTTCGCTCCAGTCAGGGAGGCCTGGCGCCACCACCCACGTCGCCGCGCGGGATGCTGATCGCCTATGCGACGTCGCCTGGGGGCATGGCAGCGGACGGTGCCGGGGAAAACGGCGTCTATACTAAATATCTCCTGCAGGCGATGTCAGTCCCGGGCCTCAGTATTGAACAGGTCTTCAAGCAAGTGCGCTACGGGGTCGTGGCGGAGACCCAGGGGAAGCAGACACCATGGGAATCCTCTTCTCTGCTGGGGGATTTTGCGTTCATGCCGACGCAGGCCGACGTCGTGCCCACTGGTGTGCCCCCTTACCCCTCCTCTGCCTCCGATCCGGAGACGGTGCTGTGGAGCATGAGCGAGCGGTCGTCGCATCCGGAGGACGTGCTAGCCTTCCTCCAGGCCTATCCGGAGAGTCGCTTTGCCCCTGCCGCCCGCCTCCGCCTGCAGCAGTTACAGCAGCAGAGCGCCACTGCTTCTAATATACCCTCCGCGCCCTTGCCGGGACCAGCGACAGCGCCGAGAGCGGATGGGCTCTCTCCGTCGCCCTCCACCAGTGCTCATCCCCAACAGTCCACCGAACGAGCTGTCCTCCCCAACGTCTCATCAGACAAGGCGCCTCGCGAGGAGGCAGGACGGAACAATCCCATGTACAGTCCATCGCCTGCCCCGTCTTCTGAGGGCTATACGCTGATTCGACGCATTTATTGTGAGAACACAGAGCATGGGACAATTCAGGGAAAAACGGAATTGAAGGTCACGTCCCCTCTCTCGTGTGAGGAGGCAAGAGATTTGCTGCTGGTCTGGGAACGGGAGAAAGACCACTGTCGCTTTCCTAAAGAGGACCGTAATTTTGTCGATCCCACCGCACGAGAAAGTCAAAGCAAGGCGAAAGAATGGATCGGTACGCCCAGTTGCCGCATTCCATCGTAAGCGCCCGGGCCCCACGTGCAAGGGGCTATGACGCCAAATAGGCTATTTTGGTGGGTGATGTGTGACATCCCAATGCTCATGGGTCTTTTAGCCTTGGAGTTGTCGACAAGCGTCGCGGTATAAGTTCGCACTGATATAGGCAGTGCCTGCGTATAATTGGTCGAGAATAACCTGTGCCTGTGGCGTGGTGACACGTCGGAGACGGTGCGCCAGCAGCACCACACCAACCGTTCCGATCACTGCTAACCCCTCAGCTTGGGCGACCTGACGCGCTCGTTTGTCATCCATAATAATCCGGTTGGCACCCAATTCTTGTGCCAGTACGATGGCAGCAGCCTCACCTGCATCAATGGAAGAATAACGGCTGAGCATCTCCTGGATTTTATCGGGGGTGACAGAGCGCATGTATCTCAATTGTAAACACACTGCAAAAGCTCCAATTGCCCGATCTTGTAGAGTTCACTGATAGGGGTAGTGTTCGAGACAATCTGCATCAGCCTTTATCGGTCTCTCCTGCGATAAAATCCTGGGCAGCGTCCTCGATTTCCTGGTGCAAACCTTGTGCTGGATAGTCGGCCAGAGGAATACCGTGTTGCCGCATGCACTCAACGAAATCGACACGATTCATGCCTAAGAGCTTTGCGCCATATGCCGAAGAAAGCTCTCCCCGGCGTACCAGGTCCAGGACGGCCTTGGTATATGCTTTATCAGACGCCTCCTGGCGCACTGTCTCCAGATCCGCTATTGTGCGCGGTCGAGGGACCTCAATGGTGAAAGTCTCTTGCATCTGTCCATCTCCTGCTTTCTGTTGTGAGGGACTGATCCTTATTGTACACCTTACGTTTTTGAGCCGCACGCGTGAGCCCCATGAGAGTGCATCCATGGTAGGACACAGTACCCGGCACCTAGGTTTGACCCGGTTCTCGGATCTCTACTTCGTTCATATCTGGCTACTTGCAGGTTAGTGCATGAGGGGGAGACTGAACAGATCACGGCCAGGACCGCAAACACGGATCTCAGAAAGAGGGAAGTCTGCAAGGGCATTCTCACACAGTAGTTTTGATGACAGTGCGTTCCAAGGTGCAGGAGTCAAGAAGAGGCATTCCCCAAGTCTTACACGCTGCAGTGCTCTCGCTTTGTACCGACGAAACGCGTTGATGAAGGAGCTGCTGCTGCCGAAAGCCTGGGGCACGGACTTCAAAGAGTGGTTGCCCTGGGTGTCGTATGGCCAATTCCAGGGCTGCCGCGGTACGCTGACGTTGGCGGCCGTTCCGCAAGACTCCCGGAGTCAGTCTAGGCTCATGGGCTTGCCAAGCAGGTAGCGGGTGCCTGGTTGAAACTCACTGCGATGGGCATGCCACCACTTATTGATCAGCTCCAGATTCGGCCAGGGCAAGTTTTCATCCGGGCCCATGTCTACATTCTCATCTTCAGGGTTCTCACAAGGTCCGGCTGCGAAGCCTTCAGGCCATGCGCCCTCGTGAGGCAGGATAGAGGGCTCAGTCTGGGAAATAATATCGAGATCGGGCAGACGATACACTGCTTGCCCAGCATACGATCAGCAACGAAAGGCGTGGGGCCCCATGCCTTTCACAATCAAGCCGTTTCTGCTTTTCCACCCCCACTAGCACACAGCAACCAGTGACGTAGTTCGTCTCCCGTTAGTTTGACAACCTTTCTTTCGACATCGGCATCGACCCCTTGTGCCCAGACCGACTCGAGGCCCGTTGCCCCGCAAAGGACGGTGCCTATAAGACGCACGTGTTTCAGATACACTCCTTCAAGACGAGCACTACATAAGACAGCACCTTCGAGGTTTGCGTCTTCAAAGTGGGCATAGCGGAGATCAGCGCCCGTCAAGTCGGCGCTGCGCATATCCACATACATGAAGCTGGCCCGGAAGGCTTTGGTCTCTCGTAAGAGCGCATTGACCAGAGAGGCGTGGTCGAGCGTTGCTTTGGTCAAATCCCCCTGGTCAGATTGACGCCGCATAGCGAAGCAGAAGCGAGGTTAGCGCTATACAGATTTGTCTGGCAAAGACAGACACTATCGAGCCTGGCTCCTGCAAGGTGTGCTTGTGACAGATCCCTGTCAGACAGATCGAGCCCTGTCAAATCGGCATCTTCCAGCCAGAGCTGACGACCCGCTTGGCCAAAAGACGCTAGCCACTCCTGGCGCAGCTTCAGCCGTTCTAACAGCGCAGCATCGGCCTGTTTGTTCATAGTCCTCTCCTGGCCCCCTGACCGGATCGCTTGCCAACAATACCTGTGCCTTTCAGTTTATCCTATAGTCAGCGAGAGCAAGGAGCCACCAGGTGTGGATTGCTTCAGGCTTGGGCTACGGGAGGTCTTCATCTTGGTCCGTGTCGACATTTTCATCCTCCGGGTCGTCGGTAGGCAGGGCTGCGAACTCGCAGGCCATTCGACCTCAAGATCTTCGTAGGCGATGTCCACTCCGGTAATCATTGAGAAGGCTTCCCCGGCAACACGCGCGAGATCGGGAATGGTCATCTGTTCGATGAGCTAGGAGATTAACGTGAGTCACTAATCACCCCTGCGCCCATGACCGCAAAAACACCGAAGCCACCTCGTCTTCCTCGAGGTTTTCAGCCTGCCCGAGTCTGGCCTCGATGAGCTCCAACGGTTTTCCCCAGGCAAGAACTGTCTCCATGTTCAAGAAGAGCTCACGGGACTTACCATTTGGGTGGTACCTCTCCAGGCTGCTTCAACAATTTTCTGCGCCAGGAGCGAGTACACAGACGGATCAGGGGTATCAGTCACTACATACTGCAACTTTGTAATATAGAAATGTGTCCCAAACTTCTGATTCGCTTCCGTAACGCCTCGCCGAACCGCTTCGACGAGCTGTTGCTCATCGAGCGTGCCAGCATACACACCACCATCGTCAACCTGGAGACGTTTGACGGTTAGCGATGGCACTTCTGCCCCGGATAATGTCAGCCCCAGGAAATTATGTTTTGGCCCAGTTATACGAGCCACTTTGTATACATTCCCGTCTTTCGTAACCTTCATAGCTATTCCTCCAGATATGGAGCCGGAAATCGCTTCTGGGTACGGATATGGGCTCTATTGTAGCTTGGAGCCTGCCATTTCCGCATGAGATACGCTTCGGCAGCTTCGTGACGCAACAGTTGCCGGTCAGCTTCCGTAAAGGTCCGCTGCTCTAAGCGTTTCCAGGCGTTGGCGATACCTAGTTCGCTGTCAAAACGTCGCATTTCAGCGGAAACTCCAACATCAACATAGCGATCAAGCAAGTGTTCTTCATGGAAAATGTGGTCCTTCACTTTCTGGATATTTTCAGGCTTGATGCCAGTGTTTCTCGCAATGGTTTTCAACATCGGTAGTACTCTGTCGTATTGCCTCGTAGGCTTCGTCTGCCGCCCCCGTATAGTAGCTACCTCCGGTCTGCGGAAATCCGCTTGGGTTTGACCTCCCCACAGTCACTCCATATAGTCCCGTTTGGCAGCTTCGCTAGCCTTACCAGCACATTTGATGGGGAGTATGCATATGCATCAAGCGTCTAAAATACAGGTTCATCATCAAGGACAAAGCTGACAAAGTCAGCACCATCTGGCAGGTTCTCTGCAATGAGCTTCTTGGCACTCATGACTGCCTGATGCACTGCATCAGGCTTTCCTTTTAACTCCGAGAAGTCAGCAGAACTCAATAATTCCTTATAATCGTGTCCATCACGAACGTAGAAATCCATGCCGAGAATGAGGATACCCTCCTTAGCACACGCTTCTATGACCTCAAGGGCTATGTCTCGAGTGAATAAAAGTTCTGACGTGTCACTAAAACTGGCTTTAGATGCAAATGCCGCTTCCAGCTCATCAACTTTACTCATAGACTACTTTCCCGACTCAAACGGAGATTTCCAATTCGGCTTATGACGATTACTTATCTGCACAATAGTGCCATCAACTTCATTTCGCACGATATAGTGGCCGTCTTTACGAATATAGGCTTTTGCAGGGTCATTTCGCTTAGAGCCATCGGCCCGCCAGCGCATATCCGTAGTGTCGACTATTCTGTATGGATTGGCAAGAGTACTTTCGATCTCGCTGCGAGTCCAACCTCTTCTCGACATTTGTCTTGCTATCTTTGACTCTATAATAATCTGTCCCGGCATGCGGAGACATTACCAGCTCATGTTCATATACTCAAGCGCGAGGCCGGAATCTGCCCCTCTGCTGCGGGATTACTACTCCAGCGCCAGTGCTCCAGGTTCTTGCCCAGTCCGACTCGTACAGGGTTGAGGGTGACATACGGCGCGAGTGCTATCTGAAGACTTAATAGAAAGCTCACTCTCAGGGATCAAGACCGAGAGTCAAACACCGCGGGCACGGCCTCTTCGATAGTGAGTACGTCCTCAATGGAGACTTCGCGATCCTCCTCAGTGTACTGCTCGGTCTATGTCTTTGGTTGGACAGCCTGTTTGCC
>Ga0081455_10007953_pt1 | contig 11090 bp, 9 predicted proteins | sample TabmetS3T2R1_FD_70207 | JGI IMG/M metagenome (GOLD analysis project Ga0081455, IMG submission 70207) | Tabebuia heterophylla rhizosphere microbial communities from the University of Puerto Rico - S3T2R1 | ecosystem: Host-associated > Plants > Roots > Rhizosphere ... | reverse complement strand
CGGGTTGAACTTGGCGACCAGGCCTTCGTAGGGCTTGAAGGTCTGCTTGGCGAGATCGGTGTAGAGGCCCGCGATCTTCTGCGTTTCCGCGACGAAGGTCTCGTAGGACGAGCGCGCGTATTCGGTCTGCGCTTCGAGCGCCTTGTCCAGCGACTTCACGCCGGAAAGCTTTTCGACGAACGACTTGGTGTCTTCGAACGACTTCTTGGCGTAGTCGCCATAGGCGGTCGCGATCGCCTGAACGCCGCTCTGCAGGTTGCTCGCGGAAGCGGCAACCGATTCGAGATGCTCTTTGCCGTAGTTCTGAATGTCTTCAACCTTGACCATCATGGAGTCCTTTCCCAGACTGCAGGTGCAAACCGATTGCCGGGAGGCCCGGCTCCCTGACACCTCTCATATATGTGCACTGCACAATAAAGTCAAGGAATATTGTGCGTCGCACAAATGCGGCAGATTGGAGGAAAATCCCGGGGTGTTACGCAACGCTTAATTAATCTTTTGGAAACCCGCCCGGCCTAACCTGATTCCTGGACTTGTTCGTCTTCCGACAAACAGCCTGAAAGCTGTTTGCGAACAGCATCTTAGCTAGAACAGCGACCTGATCGACCGCGCCAGCCGCACGTAACGGCCGGATCGGTACTTCGAACGGGGGAGCGTCAGCGGTTGTTGGGCACAATTTCGCCTCACGAGCCGGTGATCAAGACAGAAATTGGGACGGGGAAGTAAATGCTTCGTACAACCTTGGCTTCCTCGCGCGCTTTGCGCGTGTGCGCCCTCGGGCTCATTACCTTCACGACAGCAATACTGATCTCGAGCGAGAGCGCCGAAGCGCGCCGCTACAAGCACCGCCGTCACCACCACGTCGTACGGGAAAGCTACAGCCCGCAATTCTCCTCGATCATCGTCGACGGCAATTCCGGTGCGGTGCTCTCCTCCAACAATCCCGACGGTATCCGGCGCCCGGCCTCGCTGACCAAGATCATGACGCTCTATCTGCTGTTCGAGCGTCTGGAATCCGGCAAGATGAAGCTCGACACCGAAATGGACGTGTCCGAGCACGCCTCCGACCAGGCTCCAACCAAGCTCGGCCTGAAACCCGGCCAGACGCTGAAGGTCGAGGACGCCATCAAGGGCCTCGTGACACGTTCCGCCAACGACGCCGCGGTCGTGATCGCCGAGGCCATTGCCGGCGATGAGGACGAATTCGCCAAGCTGATGACGCGCAAGGCGCGCTCGCTCGGCATGAGCAAGACCACCTATCGCAACGCCTCCGGCCTGCCCAACGACGAGCAACTGACCACCGCGCGCGATCAGGCCACCCTCGGCCGCGCCATCCAGGATCGCTTCCCGCGCTACTACCGCTACTTCGCGACCACCGTGTTCAATTATCGCGGTCAGTCGATCCGCAACCACAATCGCCTGCTCGGCAATGTCGAGGGCGTCGACGGCATCAAGACCGGCTACACCCGCGCTTCCGGCTTCAACCTCGTCAGCTCGATGCGCCGTGGCAACCGCCACCTGATCGGCGTGGTGCTGGGCGGCCGCAGCGGCGGCTCGCGCGACGCCACCATGCGCAATCTGCTGGCCGAGAACCTGGAGAAAGGCGCGACCAAGCGTACCGTCGCCGCGATCAGCGAGCGCAATCCCGCCGACGGCACCGTCGACGTAGCCGAGGCCGACACCACCTCGCGTCCGGCCGAAGCGGCTCAGCCCGCCGGCGCCGAGCTCGCAGCCATGCCGGTGACCCGCTCGATCGCGCCGGCCAAGCCGTCGCTGATGGCGGCGGCCGCCGCGGCCCTGCCTCCGCCGGCCGCCAAGGCCGAAGCGAACAAATTCGAGCAGCAAGCCAGGCCCGAGCCCGCACCGTTGACCAGCGGCGTGATCCAGACCCAGCAGATATCGGCGATCCCCGGCTCGGCCGAACCGATGAAGCCGGTCAAGGTCAAGACCGTTCAGGTCAAGGCCGGACCGATGAAGCTGGCATCCGCCGGCCCCTCGCAGCCTGCGGCGTCGCCGGTCACCAACGCCATCCCGGCCCGCCCCGAAGTCGCCGAGACCTCCAGCGCCGTTGTCGCAAACGCCGCCGAGGCCAAGGCCGAAGCCGCCAGGGAGGCCCTCAGGGCAGCCATGCCGCAGCAGCCGGCCGGGCACGGCACCGGTAACGGCGTGCTCGGCGTGCTGCCCGCTTCCAGCCTGACGCAAGCCCCCTCGTCAGCCCCGCACGCGCAGACGATGGCCTATGCCGATCCGGCGCCGGGCGCGAAGCCGCAGCAGGCCGCCGTGCAACAGAACGACGCCGTCAAGCCGGCCGCGCCTGCGGTGGTCCGCACCGGCTGGATCGTCCAGGTCGGCGCACTCGACAGCGAAAGCGAAGCCAAGCAGCGGATCGATCTCGCCCGCACCAAGGCCAGCGCGCTCCTCAGCAAGGCCGATCCCTTCACCGAAACCGTCGTCGCCAAGGACAACCGCACGCTATACCGCGCCCGCTTCGCCGGTCTCGACCGCGATCAGGCCGAGGCCGTGTGCAAGGCGCTCAAGCGCGCCGACATTTCCTGCATGACCGTTCGCAACTGAACGGGACGTTTCATTGAAGTTGGCCAAGCCGGCGCCGCAAGCGCCGGCTTTGTTGTTTTCGCAGCACAGTCACGCGGGCTCTCACAGGATTAGGCCCGACACCTTCCGCGAAAACTTCTCGTCAAGAATTTACGGTTAAGTTTCCCTGCAAGGAACGATCGACCACGCCGGACAACGGCGGGCGATGTGGGGCGTCAGTCAGAGAATGGCAGGCAGGCAACTCTCGGTTTGTAGCGTCGGTGGCGTGAGCCGGAGTTAGCTAGAGATGCGTGCGAAGAAGAGTATCCTTGGCCTCGTTTACGCGGGCAGCGAGGTACGTCGAGCCCCCCTGATCGGGATGCAGTTTCTTCATAAGGGTGCGGTGCGCCCGGCTGATGTCGTCACGCCCCGCCCCCGGCTGCAGGCCAAGGATCTGATAGGCTTCCTCGTCCGTCATTTTTCCGCTCGCCGCCGCGCGGCGCTGCCCCCCTGCCGTATCGCCCTGCGCGTTCTGACGCCAAGCGGGAAACCGGCGGTCAAGATAGCTTTCAAGTAAGGCGACGCTCTCGGCGTCGAACGCCGCCATCATCGCCATCAACTGCGGCAGGTCGAATTCGCCGAGCGAGCGGCCGGCATTCGGCCCGTCCACGATCTGCCCCGACAACTCACCGCTGTCGTGATCGAGCGTCATCTCGATGAACTGCGAGCGGACGCGCGAGGCCTGTCCCGACGAACGTTGCCCGCCACCGCCGAAGATCCCGCCGATATTGCTGAAACCACCGGGGCCGAACGGCGACCACCCGAGCAGCCCGGCGCCGAAGATGCCGAGCGGAATGGCAACCGCCAGTTCGCCACGCAGACCGGTGAAGGCTGCGACCGCCAGCGCCACCACGCCGCCCACGATCTTGATCGTGCGCGCAAGCACGACCGGGTTCGCTGCACGAAACATCTGCAGCAGCAAATACAGAACGACAACGGCGACGACACCGGCAATCAGGGTTGGCATGGCTCTAATATAGCGGCACCGGCGCTGAAAAGCATGCGCCCGGCGCCAACCAAAGTCCTAATCACTTGATCTGGCCGATCAGCGCGGCGGCGCCGCCGGTGGTCTTCGACAGCCGCAGCAGCGCCTCGCGGCCGCCGGCCGCGTAGGCCGCGGCGGCGCGCAGGAGCTCGCGCAATTGCGCCGCGGCGCCGGGGTCGAACTTGCACCATGCCCCGCCGGTGAGCCGCGCAATCTCGCGGAACGCCTGCTCGGCAGTGGCGTCGTGGCCTTCCTGGAACATGAACACGGGCACCTTGAGCAGCCCGAGCTCGCCGGCCTTGGCGCAGAGATCGTCGACCTGCTCCTCCATGGCGTCACCGACGAACACCACCGCGCGCACGGCGGACGCCACCGCCTCGCGCCGCGCCTCCGAGAGCACCTTGCCGATCTGGGTATTGCCGCCCTGGCAATCGATCTTGCTCATCAGCTTCGCCAATTGCGCGGAGTCGGAGATCCATCCCGTGGCGCGGCATTCGTTGAAGCCGCGGTAATAGACCAGCCTGATATCGAGGCTGCCGAGCGAAGCCGCCTCGCGAAACATGTCGGCCTGCAGCGCGCAGGCCATGTCCCAGGTCGGCTGCCGGCTCATGGTGGCGTCGAGCGCAAATACCAGCCTTCCCCTGGCGCCGGCGCGGTGCGGCGACATCGCGCGCGCCTTGGCCACGAAGGCTGCGATATCTTCCGATGCCGATGGCTTCTCCGGTAACGGGCCGCCCTTGCGCGCCTCGGCCTTTGCCGAAGCGACCTCGCCCGCCGATTTCGGTTTGATCGGTTCGCCGGCCATGAGCGCTCGCGAGTAAGCAGCAAGCTCTATGTGGGACGGCGCCTGAGGCGGGTCAATGCACAGGGCGGTGACGCAGCCGGAATCGCAGGACGGCTTGCGGCGGCCTAGTTCGCAATCGGCTTGTTCGTGGGCGGCGGGTTGCTGGCCAGCGGGGTTGAGAGCGGCACCGGTCCGGGGCTGCTGCTGAGGATGTCCGGCACCTTGGTCGGCACGGGCTTCAACGCGGCACTCTTGTCGGACTCGTCCAGGAACTTGTCGAGCATCTTCTCGATCGAAGACTTGGCGGCTTCGGGCCCGGTGTCGCGCATGTCGTTATGCTGGAAGCCGGTGTTCACCACCGTGATACCGGCCTGCTCGCACTGTTCGTCATCAGGCACGACGCCGGGGTCCGCCTTGAAATGCGTATCCTGGGAGCGGAACGACAGGATCTTGAACTTGCCGTCGGTCAGGAACGGCACGCGCAGATTGTCCAGCGTCACGACCTTCTTGATCTCGTCGGGAAACTCCTTGGCGAAATACATCGAGATGTCGCCGCCCATGGAGTGGCCGACCATCGTCACCTTTTCATAGTCGGCGTTGGGCTGGACCTTCTTCATTTCGTGAATGGCGAAATGGATGTTGGCCACGCCGCGCTGAATCTGCGGAAGGCGGCCGACATAGGGTTCACCGACCTTGGTCACCATCGGCGGATCGGTCGGCAGATCGTGCTGCGGGCTGACCGCAAGATAGCCGCGCCAGGCGAACACGTTCGACAGGAACGAATACTCGGTGTGCTTGACGGTATTGCCGTGATTGAGGATCGCCACCGGCAGTTTGATCAAGCCGGCATTGGCCTGCATTTCCTTGTCGCGGCGAATGGCGATGTTGACCGCCACCAGGCGGTTGTCGCGGTCGGGATCGTGGAATGCGATCGTCTCATGCCGGATCGCCCACTTGCTCGCGGTGAAATACGCGACAGCGAACAGCACGGAGAGTGAAAGCAGAACGAGAATTCCACGTTTCATATTCGTCCTCGCGCCCTGCTAAGGGCCAACCCTGTTTGAGACTCTTTCGGTCCCTTGTTGATGATATATGTCACGATGGCGTGACATAAAGGCCAAATGTTGTGTACCGAGCGCCTGATCGTTGTGCGATGCACCTATCCATTGTGCAGCCGCTCAATTCCCACAAATTTGACCCCGCTTTTCCTTACGTTGCCTCCCATCAAGCTTTGGTTCGAGGGTTGGGTAAAAGTCTAGTGAAAACGCGGAAAGGCAGGTTTGGTTCCTCGAACGGAACCCGTTACCTCCGCAGGTGCGAAAGTACCGGCAAGAGCGAAGGGTTAGGCCGTCGTGTAGATAACGAGTTTGAGGGCCGGATCGTCATTGGCCTGAAAGCTCGCATACTCCAGCTTGAGCCGGCCTTTCTTGGGATGGGTCAAGGATTTTTGTCCTGCCGCGACGCCGCTGACGTCATGGGCTTCCCACCAGCCGGCAAATTCCGGACAGCCTTCCCGCAGGCGCGACAACAGGTCGCGAAAGGCGGGATCGCCGGCCCACAGATCATGCGTCGCCCGGAACTGGGCGACCATGCGTTGGGCCTCGTCCGCCCATGACGCGCCGAACAATCGCCGCGTTGCAGGGTTGGTCAGCACCGACAACAGGCTGTTGCGGTCGGACTCTGCGAGCCGGCTGAACGCGAAGATTTCGTCCGCCGCGGCATTCCAGAAGAGAACGTCCCAGCGCCTGCCGGTGACATAGGCCGGCAGGTTGAGCTGCTCGACCGTGCGGCGGATCGCCGGGGGTACGGTCTCGCGGACGAAGGCACGCCGGTCGGCATTTTGCGTGAGCTCCTTCAGATGCCGGTACTCAGCCTTGGTCAGCCGCAACGCGCGCGCCAGCGCGTCGATCGTCGCAACCGAAGGGCTGACGGATCTTCCCTGCTCGAGACGGATGTACCAGTCGACGCCGATGCCGGCGAGTTCGGCCACCTCCTCACGCCGCAGGCCGGGCGTGCGCCGCCGCCGACCGCCGGCCAGGCCCACGGCCTTTGGCGTCAGCTTCTGCCGCCGCGAGCGCAGGAAATCGCCGAGTTCGCTCTGCCTGGAATTTGTACCTGTTTCCGCCATGCGCCGCGCCTTTGAGGAGGGTTCTACAATCCTAGGATAATACCAGGTCTTGTTGGAACTTGGAGGCCTGCGAGAATGCGCCTTCAACGAAACGAGGACATCTCATGAAGGCTGCCGTCCTGAATGCGCTCGGATCGCCGCTTGCGATCGAAACCCTCCCCGACCCAGTGCTCGGCACCGGCGAGGTCATCGTCGACGTCATGGCAAGCCGCGTGCTGGCCTATGCCAACGAGGTCCTCAGCGGCGAACGAAAGTACCTGATGGAATTGCCCATGGTGCCCGGCCCCGGCGCGATCGGCCGTGTCCGTACCATCGGCCCCGATGCGACCCGTCTTCGTCCCGGCGATTGGGTCTATTGCGATCCGACCGTCCGTTCGCGCGACGATGCGCTGTCGCCCGACATTGCCCTGCAGGGGCTCACTGCCGGCAGCGAGGGCGGGCTGCACCTGCAACGGTACTTCCACGACGGCGCCTGGGCCGAACAGATGCGGGTGCCGACGGAAAACGCGGTTCCGATCGGCGACATCGATGAAAAGGATGCCGCGCGCTGGTGCGCGCTTGGCACCCTGCTCGTGCCCTATGGCGGCTTCCTCGCCGCGCAATTCCAGGCCGGAGAGATCGCGCTGGTCAACGGCGCCACCGGCAGCTTTGGCAGCGCCGCCGTCGCCGTGGCGTTGGGGATGGGCGCAAGTTGCGTGGTGGCGACCGGGCGCAACGAGCAGGCGCTGGCCGATCTGAGGCGGCGGTTCGGGACCCGGGTCCGGACCGTGCCAATGCGCGGCCAGGAGGCTGACGATCGTGCGCGCATCCTGCAGGCGGCGCCCGGACCGATCGACTGCGTGCTCGACATCCTGCCGCCCGCGGCCAATGCCGTGCAGGTGCGGACCGCGATCATGGCGGTGCGGCCTTACGGGCGCGTGGTGTTGATGGGCGGCGTCGGCGGCGCCGGCCTCGACCTGCCCTACTCCTGGATGATGCGAAATTGCATCACCCTGCGTGGGCAATGGATGTACCCGCCGCATGCGGCGATCCTGATGACCGGCCTGATCCGTTCAGGCCTGATCAATCTGGATCATTTCGAGGTCACCGCGTTCGGCCTCGACCGCGCCAACGAGGCGGTCGCGCATGCCGCCGCGAACAGCGGTCCGTTCAAAATGACGGTGATCCAGCCGCGATAGCCCAGGCCGGCCGCCGATGACGGTCAGGCGCTGAGGATGTCGCCAATGATGTCGTGGACTTCGAGCGGCTTGTCGACCTGGGTGAACCATTCGGCGCGGTTGGCGGCGCGGCGGCGGCCGCGCTCGTCGAGCGGCAGCTTGAGCTGGCGCAACAGGCTGGTCACCTCCTCGCGCGCCGTGACATGGCCCATGCTGGGCCGGGTGCCGAGCGTGGCCTCGTCGATGTCGTCGAGGGCCGTCAGTCCGCGCGGGAAGAATTCGCGGTAGACCACCCGCTCGGCAAACCCGTCGATGGAACGGAAGCCGAGCCGCATCGAGAGGTCCTTCAGGCTGTCGGCGACGAGCTGCTTGTTGCGGGAGCCGATCATCGACAGGCGGTTGCGCACCACGATCCAGTCGGTGCTGGCGCCGTCGAGTTGCCGGCGCTTGCGCCTGACGTCGCGGACCATCTCGGCGTAGTGGCTTTCGCCGGTCACCGAATAGGTCGCGGGATCGACGGTGCCGAGCACGTCGAAATCGAGGAAGCTGTCGTTGATCGGGGTCACCAGCGTGTCGGCCATCGAATGCGCCAGCCGCATCAGATAGGAGTCCGAACCCGGCGTATCGATGACGATGAAATCGAAGGCACGTTCGACCGTGCCGACGGCCTCGGCGAACTGCTGGAACTCGGAGTTTTCATTGTCGGCGATCTGCATCGTCTCGCCGAGCTTGATGCAATAATGCACCGGGATTTCGAGATCGAGACCGGTGCGGCGCGCCCACGCGCTCCGGTTGGCGATGTAGCGGGTGAAACTCTTCTGGCGACAGTCGAGGTCGATGGTGGCGACGCGTTGCCCGGCCTTCATCAGGGCGACAGCGATGTGCAGGGCGGTGGTGGATTTTCCGGAACCGCCCTTCTCGTTGCCGAGCACGACGACATGCGCCGACCCGAACTGACCTTGGCTCGCCTGAAGCAACATGACTCAACCCCCGCACGATATCTTCAAATCACGCGCGACTGCCCGTCAAGTGAAATGCGTGACGACGCATTTAATTCGCTCGCGGTGTGTCTTAATCATGAATCCCGATGGTGCGGATTTCGTTCCGGCGCCGCGATCAGCCCATGAAATTTTCAACCGACGGGCGCGCGTCGGACGTTGGCGTTGTGCTGCCGCAGCCTTGCCATTCCCGAGTAACCTTGGCGGCAAAGCTCTGGCCTTATAAGGTCGGCGCGCCCGCCAAACGGCGTGGAGCCGCCAGCCCCCGCACCCCGTCACAAGCAGCAAGAGATCGAGGCCCGATGTCGCGAAGTCCCATCGTCGTCCGTACCGTTCCCGCATTACGCCGCGCCGTCGAGGCGTTGCGCGCCCGCAAGGCCGCCGTCGCGCTGGTGCCGACCATGGGTGCGCTCCATGACGGGCATGTGTCGCTGGTGCGGGCTGCCAGGCAACGCGCCCAGAAAGTCGTGGTCTCGATCTTCGTCAACCCGACGCAGTTCGCACCTTCCGAGGATTTCGGCTCATATCCGCGTACCTGGAAGGCCGACCTCGCCAGGCTTACCGCCGAGAAGGTCGACCTGATCTGGAATCCGGACGTCAAGGCGATGTACCCGGAGGGCTTCGCCACCAGGATCGTGCCGGAAGGGCCGGCTACCGCGGGCCTCGAGGATCGTTTCCGGCCGCATTTCTTCGGCGGCGTCGCCACCGTGGTCGGCAAGCTGTTCACCCAATGCCGGCCGGACGTCGCGATCTTCGGCGAGAAGGATTTTCAGCAATTGCGGGTGGTGACCCAGATGGCCGCCGATCTCGACCTCGGCGTCAAGGTGATCGGCTCGCGCACCGTGCGCGAGGGCGACGGGCTCGCGATGTCCTCGCGCAACGTCTACCTGTCGGCCGAGGAACGGCAGATCGCGCCGACGCTCTACCGGACCATGAAGGAAACCGCCAAACGGCTGAAGGCCGGCGGCGCGTTCGAGGCCGCGATGGCGGCCGGGCGCGAGCAGATCGCCTCCGCCGGCTTCGCGCTGGACTATTTCGAAGCCCGCCACGCCGCGACGCTGGCCCCGGTCGCGTCGATGAAGGACGGACCGGTGCGGCTCCTCGTTGCCGCGAAACTCGGCAGCACCCGCCTGATCGATAACATCGGCGTGTAAGCCGGCGCGGCTGCTTGCGCGGTGCCGCCGCGGGATTGAAAATCCCGCCGCAAGGGATTTGTCCGCTGCAGGAACGGCCCATGTTGCGACGCGCTGCAATCCTCGGAAGCCTGATCGGCTTGATCGCGGCCGGCGCCGCGCAGGCCCAGGACCCGCAACGGCCGACGGTCGGCGGCATCGGTTCGCCGGTCAATGCCATGATCTTCTATGTCGCGCACGGTGCAGAGGGCGCCTGCGGCGAAGGCTGTTCCGAATGGATCGCCGCCGAAGGCACCGTGCAATGGGACACCCACAAGCGGCTGATCGCGATCCTCGACCGCCAGGCCGGGCGCAAGCTTCCCGTGATCATCCATGCCTGGGGTGCCTCCAACCTCAACGTCGCGGCAAGCCTCGGCCGTATCCTGCGCGACCACGGCATCGACACGACGGCGGGCACGACCGACGTCGAGGCCTGCCATGGAAAGAGCGAAGCCGAGTGCTTCGCGCTCAAGCGCCCGGGCGGGCCGCTTGAGGCCAAGCTGACGCTGACGGACACGCGCTGCGACCTCGCTTGCGTGCTGACGCTGGCCGGCGGCGTGCATCGCACCCTGCCCGCCGGCACCCGGATGATCCTCGGCAGCATGTCGATCCATAATCGCCTCGCACCCAACGTCTCCGAAGAACGGCGCCAGGGCCTGACCGCGCTTTTCGGCGATCAGTTCCGGCGCTACCTCAAAGACATGGGGGTCGAGCCCGAGTTGCTCGACATCATCGACCGGAATTCGGAAACGAACCGGGCGACCGAGATGCCTCCGGCCGAATGGCTCCGGCTGCACATCGTCACGTCGGCGGCGCTGTAAGCGCTAAAGCAGCCCGAGATCGCGCAGTTCGCGCCGCATCGGCTCCGGCATCGCCGCCACGCTCGCGGCGGAGGATTTGGTGAGGTCCGGCGGGGCGGCATCCTCGGTCAGATAGCGCCAGCCCTGGAACGGGCGCATCGGCCGCGGCGAGACCGCGAAGACCTTGGGCTGCATCACCAGGCGGCAACGTCCGATGCCGTCCTTGTCGCGGAACGGCTCGATCGCGATGATCTTTTCACGAGCGGCGATTTCGCCCTTGATCACCCAGTAGAGCGAACCGCCGGCAAGGATTTCCGCGTCGCGCTTCGGCGTCATCCGGGTGACGTGGACGTGACGGATCGGCAGGCCCTTTTTCTTGGCGGTTGCCATGCGTTCGGCAACCCAGCCCTTGAGTTCCTTGACTGACTCGCAGCCGACGGCAAGCTTGATGAGATGAAGCGGCATGATCACGCC
>Ga0081455_10007952_pt1 | contig 11090 bp, 9 predicted proteins | sample TabmetS3T2R1_FD_70207 | JGI IMG/M metagenome (GOLD analysis project Ga0081455, IMG submission 70207) | Tabebuia heterophylla rhizosphere microbial communities from the University of Puerto Rico - S3T2R1 | ecosystem: Host-associated > Plants > Roots > Rhizosphere ... | reverse complement strand
GAGCAGCAAGCGGCGACCCGGCGGCGCATCGTTGAAGCCGCAGTCGAATTGCACAGCAGCATCGGCCCGGCGCTCACCACGATCAGCATGGTGGCCGAGCGGGCCGGTGTTCAGCGGCACACCCTCTATGCGCATTTTCCCGACGAGCGGAGCCTTAGCCTCGCCTGTTCCGGTCTGACGATGGAGCGCGATCCTCCCCCCGATGCGGAACCTTGGCGCGCAATCAAGGACCGGCGTGAGCGGCTGCGCGTCGGCCTTCGCGCGCTCTATGCTTGGTATGAGCGCAATGCCGAACTGGCCGCGTGCGTGCTCCGCGACGCCGAACATCATGCGCTCACACGAGAAATTGCCGAAATGCGCTTCGGGCCGTATATGGCGGCCTATGGGGATGTGCTCGGCGCCAAGCTCACCGCGAAGCAGCGTGCGCTGTTGCATGTGGCGTTGAGCTTCTTCACCTGGCGGACGCTCGTACGGGAAAGCGGCCTGAAGGCAGGCGCGGCCGCCGACGCCATGGTCCAAGCCATCGACGGCGCAAAATGAAGCTTTGATTTGCCGCACTAGCGGCAAACGATCGGACCGGCAATGCCCGATTGTCACGCGCGCCCGGGTCGGGCAATCTCCAGGCTTCGGCACAACACAACGGCCCGCAACGGCCCTATCAACAGGGAGGACGCACATGAGAACCTTGATCGCCGGACTATTCCTCGCTTCCACCATGGCCGCCGGCCCCGCCGTCGCGCAATATGCCCCGTTCAACGAGGCCGGCGTGACCATGGGTCACTGGCATCTCGTGTCGCATAACGTGGAGGTCAACAAGAAGCTGTTCGTGGGCATGGGCGGCCGTGACATTTCACGCGGCGCTGCCGCATCTGTGCAATTCCCGGGCGCCCGCATCAACCTGAACCTGGGCAACGAGCCGCCAGGAAAGGGCGGGTCGGTCGGCTCGGTGGTCAATCATGTCGGCTTCATCGTCAACAACGTACAGGCACGGGTGGCGGAGTGGAAGGCCGCCGGCGTTCCTGTGCTGCCCGGCAACAACAACAGGCTCGATCAGGCCTTCGTCGAGACGCCGGATGGCCTGCGCATCGAGATCCTGGAGGACAAGGCGCAAGCGAACCCGGTCCAGCACGAGCACGTGCACTTCTTCCTGACGGAGGCCGAGATCCCCAAGGCGGTCGCCTGGTACGCGAAGACGTTCGGCGGCAAGGCTGGCACCCGCAACAACCAGCCGGTCGTGGACGTCCCGGGCGTGCAGCTCCGCTTCGCCAAGGCCGATACGCCGCAGGCCAAGACCCGCGGGCGTGTGCTCGACCACATCGGCTTCGACGTCAAGGACCACCCTGCCTTCGTCAAGAAGATCGAGGCGGAAGGCATCAAGCTCGATGAGCCGCCGCGCACCAACCAGGCGAGTGGCGCGACGATCACCTACATCACCGATCCGTGGGGCACCCGCATCGAAATCGTGCAGCGCGGCCAATAGGCTTTGCGTCTCGTTTGGCCATCCCGGCGCCCTGCTGGGGCCCCGGGATGGCGTTACTTCTGTCCGCTATACTCTCGACCTAGCGGCGAGTCAGAGTCGTTGCGCTTCACCGCGCGACCGCACAGCTTGCATGAACGAGCCCGTCGTCTACGCCATGGTGGCGATGATCTCTTATGGTCTCGCCGACTTCATCTACAAGCAGGCCGCCGCTGCCGGCATCCGGGCCGATCATTTCCTGATGGCACAGGGGTGGCTGTTCTGTCCCCTTGTCATCGTCTATGCGCTCGCGACCCACACGCTGGTGCTCGATCCGGCGGCGTTGTGGGGCTCGCTTGCCGGCGCCTTCGTCTTCCTTGGCTTTTATTATTTCGTCGGCAGCCTGGCCGCCGGCTCGATCAGCATCAACGCATCGATCTTCCGGCTGAATTTCGTCGTTACCGTCTTCCTCGTGGTTGTCTTGCTCGGCGAGCCGCTGACGCCCAGCAAGATCGCCGGGCTCGCGCTCGCATTGCTTGCGACATGGCTCCTCCTCGGCGCCGAATCCAGCCGTCATCGCCCGACCGACGACACAACACGCCGCTCGCTTGTGCTGGTCGCAGTCGCGACGCTCGCCTTCGGCACGTCGAATTTCTTCCATACCATGGGGCTGCGCCACGGTGCCCTGCCCGAAACGCTCGCGGTTGCACAGGCCGTTCTGTTCATGCCGCTGGCGACCGTCGTGGTCTATGTCGCTGACCGCAAGCTTCGACCGCCGCCGATGACGTTCAAGTACAGCGTCCCGGCCGCCATTGTGCTGCTCGGCGCCACGATTTGCCTCCTGCACAGCGTGGCCGGCGGCCAGGCGAGCGTGCTGGTGCCAATCGCGCAGATGGGGTTCGTCGTCGCCGCACTGCTTGGGATATTCGTTCTTCGTGAGCGCATCACGGTCCGGAAGGTGATCGGTCTCATTGTGGGATTAGCTGCTTTGGCAGCGCTGGCAGGAAGCTGAGGTTCGCTCGACTGCCAGGTCTTTACTCGATCACCTCGTTGGCACGGGCGAGAAGAATTCGTGGCACGTTAAGGCGTAGCGTGTCCGCGGTCTTCATGTTGATGACGAGCTCGAACTTATCCGGATGTAGCACTGGAAGACTGCTCGGCATGGCACCGCGAAGGACTTTGTCGACATAGCCAGCGGTACGCCGGAAGATATCGGACACATCGACTCCGTAGGAGATCAGGCCGCCACCTTCCGCAAAATATCTGAATGGATAGATCGCGGGCAGCGCATGCCTGATTACCAGCGCAGCGATCAAGTCGCGGTGATTGGTCATGAAGATATCGGGCACAACGATGAGGCCGCTGTCGGGACGACGGGAAAGCGTCGCGATCGCATCTTCGATCTGAGCCGCATTGCTGACCGCCGCTTGTATTGGCTCGATCCCAAACGACCGCGCGGCGGCTTCAACAATTGGGAGATAGGTTGATCCACGTCCCGGGGCCGTTGCCAGATTGACCAGCAGGCCCACGCTTGCGAGCCGCGGTAAAAGCTCCTTGAGAAATTCGACCCACTTGGCTCCCAGCGAGGGCTCGAAAATGGTGAACCCGGTCGCATTTCTGCCTGGCTCTGACAGCGACGCGACCAGGCCGCTCCCGACCGGATCGGCCACCGCTGCGAATATGATGGGTATTGTGCGGGTCGCGCGCGCGAGCGCCTCGGCACTGGGAGTCGCGTGCGCCACCAGGACGTCTGGCCTTGTCGCTACCAGCTCAGCTGCCAGGACCCGGAAGCGCTCAGCGTCACCACTCGCCCAGCGATAGTCGATCTGAATATTGCGGCCTTCCGTCCAGCCCAGGTTTTCCAGTTCCCGCTGAAGTGCAGCGATGCGCGGCTGACCTTCCGGGTCGGTATCGACCAGCGCCAGCAGCACGCCGACTCGTCGCACCCGGCCGGGCTCTTGCGCCCGCACCGCGAGCGGCCACGCGGCCGCCGCACCCCCAATAAGCGAGATGAATTCGCGCCGCTTCATATGATCGTCCAACGCAATACGACTAAGCTCTACACGACTAAGCTCTACGCAATGCCAAGAAGACTAGCATAACCTTACGCTGCAATGGTGCGATTTTTCTCCTTTCTCGGTCAAGGCTCGGGAAGTGAGACTTTGGTCCATGAACACCGCCGGAATTAAAGCCCAGCCGCTACCGGCTTGGAAACGCGAGTGCGCCCGGGTGACGGATGATCACCCTGCGCGCCTCGGCCGGCGAATGCGCCCCGATCTGGCCGAGCGCGGCGCGAGTCTCATCCCGCAAGAGATCGATGACGTGACCGGGCCCATTGGCACCGAGTGCGCCCAGACCCCAGAGGAAGGCCTTGCCGGCGAAAGCCGCCTTGGCGCCCAGCGCAAGCGCGCGCACCACGTCAGTGCCGCTGCGCACGCCGCTGTCGAGGAGAGTGGTGGCGCGCGAGCCGACCTCGGCTGCAATCGCGGGCAGGACATCGATCGAGGCCGGCAGCGCCTCGATCTGCCGGCCGCCGTGGTTCGACACCCAGACGCCGTCGACCCCGAGCGACAATGCACGCGCGGCATCGGCCGGGTGCATGATGCCCTTGAGCACCAGCGGACCTTTCCAGCGCTCGCGGAAGCGCGCGATCTCGTCCCAGGTGAAAGCACCGCCGATCTCGTCGCGCGCAAACGCGATCACATCATTGAGGCTCGCGTTCTCGCCGGCATAGGGCTTCAGGTTGGCGAAGCGCGGATGGCCTTCGCGCGCGAGCGCGGCGAGCCAGCCCGGCGCGCGCAGCATGTCGAGGATCATGCGCAGGTCGGGGCTGAACTTGCCGCCGCCGAGCCCAACCACCACCTCGCGCGGGCGCGTGGTGCGCACCGGCACATCGACGGTCATGACGAAGACATGCACGCCCGCAGCCTCGGCGCGGCGCATGAGGTCGAAGCCGAGCGCATGGTCGTTGCGCGCCAGGCGATAGAGCTGGAACCAAAGCACATCGGGCGCGATCTGCGCGGCCTGCTCGATCGTAAGCCCGCCGACAGTGCCGAGCACGTAGGGCACGCGCAGCCTTTGTGCCGCCTGCGCCATGAAGCGGTCGGCACCGGGCCAAACCAGCGCCGGCCCACCCATCGGCGCGATCCCGAGCGGCGCCGCATAGCGGCGGCCGAACAGCTCGACCTCGCAGGCGGGCAGCGAGGGCATCACGCCATAGCGCGGCACAAGCTCGACCGCGTCGAGCGCCGCCCAATTGCGCGCGATGCCTTTGTCGGAGCCGGCACCGCCGTCGCAATATTCGAAGGCGAAGTTTGGGATATGGTGGCGCGCATGCTCGCGCAGATAGGCGATGGTGGGAAAGCGACGCCGCAGCGGGCTGCCGCCACGGTAGGCGGACTGCTCTGACGAGGTCACGGTCAGCTTGCCGGTGCTGGTGCGGTCATCCATGCGATCTCTCCCCTGCCCTCATCAGAAATGGCTGAACGAGAGCTGTTTGAATGTAAGCGGCTTGCCGCTGCCATCGAGGAAGCGCGGCCGCGCAGAGCCTTTGGTGACGACGCCGATCTCGACAAGCGGCACGTCCACCTTCGTCGCAGCCGCTTGAAACGAGGCCACCTTCTTCGGCGGCACGGTGCATATGATCTCGTAGTCGTCGCCGCCGGTGAGCGCGCGCTGGCGCAGCGCAGGCTCTGCGGCAATGGCTCGGCGCGCGCCATCTGACAGCGGCACGCGCATCGCATCGATTTCGGCCGACACCCCAGACGCCGCGCAGAGCTTGGTGAAGTCGCCGACCAGTCCGTCGGAAACATCCATCGCTGCCGATGCATGCTGCCGCAGCGCTTCGGCGATCACGTTGCGCGGCTGCGGCACGAGATAGCGCTCGGCAAGATGCGCGGCCTCGCGCCGCGACAGGTTCCATCGCGCCGCCGTCGCAGCGTCCTGCCGCAACACCAGACCGAGCGCCGCATCTCCGATCGTGCCGGTGACCATGACCCGATCCCCGGGCTTGGCGCCGCTGCGCAGCACCATGCTGCCGCGCGGCAGCGTGCCGAAGGCGGTGATCGCGATGGTGACCGGCCCAGGCGTACGATCGGTGTCGCCACCGAGCAGCGGACAGCGATAAGCCTCGGCATCCTTGCCGAGGCCGCGCGCGAAGGCCTTGAGCCAGTCCGCCTCGATCTCCTTGGGGAGCGCAAGCGCCAGCAGAAAGCCTTCGGGCTTGGCGCCCTTCGCGGCCAGGTCAGAGAGGTTCACCCGCAACGCCTTCTGGGCGACCTTGTCGGCGGGATCGTCGGGAAAGAAATGCACGCCGCCCACGATCGCGTCAGTCTTGAGCACCAGGTCGCTGCCGGCCGGAACCGGCAGCGCCGCGCAGTCGTCGATCAGCCCCAAGGCCGCCGGATGCTTCGCCAGCGGCCGGAAATAGCGGGCGATGATCTCGTCCTCGCCGGTCTGGTTAACCGCACGCTTGCTCATCCTTTCCTCGCCTTCCGGCACAACCTAGCATCGGGCTCGACCCAATGGCACGTTGAAGCCCGCGATGGAAGTCGTAGCGGGCCGGCCTCACAGCGTGTCGACTCCGGTCCCGCATTCCGCTCACGCTCCATGCGGGCTCGAGGGCTGGGCAGATTGACCCTCTGAATTCAGGCCCCTAAGCTTCCGCCCAACAAACCCGCCCTGCGGGCACGATCGGGAGGACACCCAAGATGCCGCAATCGCGCAAAGACAACCCTGGATCGCTCGACCGCCGCAGCTTTCTGACCTCGGGCGCCGCGGTCGGCGCCACCGCTGCTGCCGCCATCTCGGCCACGCCGGCGCAGGCGCAGGAGCCGATCCGTTGGGACCGCGAGGCCGACGTCGTCATCATCGGCGCCGGCGCCAGCGGCCTCCCGGCCGCGATCGCGGCGCGCGAGAAGGGTGCCTCCGTCATCATCGTGGAGATGAACTTCGACATCGGCGGCCGCGCCATGATGAGCTTCGGCGGCCTCTATATCGGCGGCGGCAATCGGCTGCAGAAGGAAGCCGGCCGCAACGACACGCCCGATCTCGTGTTTGCGGACTGGTCGCGGCCGGAAAAGCCGATGGGCCGGTTCAGCGACCGCGCGTTGGTGCGCACCTACGCCGACAACAATCTCGACCTGTTCGATTGGCTGGAGAAGCACGGCATCAAATGGGAAGGCTATCGCGGCGTCCCGGACCGTCTCGACCGCGCCCGCACGCGGCTCAACGTCGTGCCGTGGCCGAACGAGGTGACCAGCCCAAGCCGCGGGTCGGGCTTCGTGCGACCATTGGCGGCGACCGCTCGCAAGATGGGCGTCGAGATTCTGCTGCAGCACCGGATGACCAAGATCCACCGCGAGCAGCCGCTGTCGGGCCGCGTCACCGGTATCACCGCGATCGAGGTCGACGACAATTTCCAGAACAAGGAAAAGACGATCAACATCCGGGCGCGCAAGGGCGTCATCGTCGCGTCCGGCGGCTGCGCCGACAACGTCCAGTTCCGTACCATGTTCGATGTTCGGCTGACCGAGGAATATCACGCCGAGAACAGCGGCTGGTCGAAACGCAATGCCGACGGCGAGATCGCCGCCATGGAGATCGGCGCGTCACTCGGCGCCACCGCCTGCCAGACCACGCAAGACGACAACATGCTCAACAAGGGCCGCATGGGCGCGTGGTCGAACGGCTCGGCGACCGTCATCCACCCGACCAGCCCGCATTTCTTCCGCGCCAAAGCCGTCGGCATCCCGGTGCGCGATTATCAGGATGTGATCCTGGTCAAGGAGAACGGCCTTCGCTTCTTCACCGAGACCGCCGACCAGCGCGACTACGAATATTTTGCCGCGGCGCTCGCCTGGACCGGCGATCCGAAGAAAATGAATGGCGGCGGCCCGATCTGGGCGATCTTCGATGCCGACGCGGTGACGCGTGAGCGCTGGACGGTGAAGCCGCCGCACGTCGATCCGGACGGTTATTTCTTCTCGGCCGACACCATCGAGGAGCTGGCCAAGAAGATCGTCAATCCGCATCAATGGCGGCCGATGCCGCCAGCGGCGCTGCGCAAGACCGTCGATCGCTACAACGCCTTCGTCGACAATGCGGTCGACGAGGACTTCAAGAAGCCGACGCCCATGTACAAGATCGCGAAGCCGCCATTCTACGCGGCCTGGCACACACCGGCGATCCACGACAGCTATACCGGCATCCGGATCAACACGAGCGCGCAGGTGATCGACCTGCGCGGCCGGCCCATTCCGGGGCTCTATGCGTGCGGCGATTCAGCCGGCGGCTTCGGACAGCACGGCATCTGCCGCGCCGCGACCTATGGGCGAATTGCCGGGCATCACGTCGCGCAGCTTGCGGGATAGGCCAGTCGTTTCAAGCGGCGTCGCTGCGCATTACGGGGCTGAACTTGCAGCACTGCCGACGCCGCCTACCGCGCCGACGCCGTCCGGGATGGCAAGAGCACGCCGCCGCTCTCGCGAATGAGCTTCTCAGCCTGCGGGGAGCGCAGGAACGCCGCAAAGCGCTGCGCCACCGGCAACGGATCGGACTTCATCACGGCGTCCAATCGCATCTTGAGCCGGTAGGAGCCTTGCTGCATCGCCTCGACCGAGGGGTCGACACCGTCGAGCGTGATCATCCGCAGCCGCGGGTTTTCGGTCACGACTTGCACCAAGGTCGCGCCCGCGAGCGAGTTTGGGATCCTGACGGCAGCCTCGATGTTGTCCTGATCGGTCGCGGCAACCGGAACATCAACGCGCTGCCGCAGCTTGTCCATTGCCGCTTGCATGCCGTCGAAATTGGCAATCAGGAAGGACGTCGCGCTGTCGCTCTTCGGCCGCAGGATGGGCTTGATCTCCTTGCCGTCCGGCCACTTGGCGAGCGTACCGTTGTAGATGGCCACTACCTCGGTCTTGCTCAGCTTCTGAGGATTGGAGTGCGAGGTGACAAGGGCAAACGGCGTGTCGAAGAACGGCACGCTCGCCAGTCCTCTGGCCCTCTCCTCGGCTTTCAGCTCGCGGCTACTGACCGCCAGCTGCAGCACGCCTTCGGCAACGGCCGCGATGCTGCCGCTGCTGCCTAGTCCCGGCACGACCTCGACACGATCGCCGGGGTGTGCAGCATGGAATGCTTCGCTCAGCCGAAGCAGAACGCCGTGAGCCGCCCCCGTTCCGCCGACCTTCATGTCGTCGGCGAGTGCCATGCCGGTGCACAGGAAGGTCGCTACAGCGACAGGGACGATTCGTCCGGTCATGGGTAGCCTCCACTTTCTGCAGACCATGCATTCTGGAAGCAAAACACGAACGAGCCGTTATCAAGCCGGCCCGAAATTGCTGCGGGGCGTCCCGCCAGGCCCGGTCGCTCTGCCGTCCTTAGGGAACGGTTAAGCCATTCGCCCATATTTTACGATTGGTCGATGCGTCATTCGCTGGTCCTCATGCATAGTCGCTCCATTCGAACATGGATCACGGCCATTGGCGCGTGCGTGGCCGTGATGACGGCTGTGAGCGTGCCGCTCGGCTATGCTGTCATGTTCTACTTGGCGGAGGCCGATCGCCTCTCCTTCCTGGCCGATATGAACGCGCAGCGGGTGTCCCGTTACGTTTACCAGCATGGGGCGATGTGGACGTTCCACCGCGTCCGCCTTGCCGAGCTGATCGAATTCACGAGTGGTACGTCCTCGCCGGTCCGACAGCGGATACTCACTACCCAAGACAAGCCGGTACTGAGTGAAGACGCTGTGCTGCCAACTCCCATCGTCACGAGATCGGCGCCCATCATCGCCGACGGCGCTGTCGTCGGGCGCCTGGAGGTCGAGGCCAGCGCGCGTCCACTCATTATCAACACCCTCGGCGTCGCACTGCTCGGCGCCCTGCTGGGGACGATTGCCTATTTCTCCATCCGCATATTCCCGCTCCGCGGCCTTGACCGCACGCTTGTTGAGCTCGACAACAAGGCCGGCGAGATCGAGCGGCTGCGGGTCGAGCAGGAGCAGGGCCATGCGCGGGCGGAAGCCGCCCGCCGCGAGGAGTTGCTCGATCTCGCGGACCAGCTGGAACGGGACGTCAAGCAAGTTGCGAGCGCGGTGTCCGAGGCCGCAGCCGCCACCGAGAGCGTGTCAGAGGCCGTGGCTTCGTCGGTCAGCTCGGTCGACGATCATACCCGGCAATTGACCGAGGCGGCCGGGCAAGCCGCCGCGGGCGTCAGAGCGGCTGAGATTGCAACCGAGTCGATCACGGTTTCGTTCGCCCAAGTTGTTGAAAGAATTTCGGATGCCTCTGCCGTCGCCAGCAAGGCGACCGCGGCGGTCGAGCACGCCAACGCGATGGTTGAGAAATTGTCGGTCGCGGCTCGCCGCGTGGACGAGATCGTCAAGATAATCAATGCCATTGCGGCCCAGACCAATCTGCTGGCGCTCAATGCCACGATTGAGGCCGCCCGCGCCGGGGAGGCGGGGCGGGGGTTTGCCGTTGTGGCTCATGAGGTCAAGGGACTCGCAAGTCAGACTGCCAAGGCGACCGACACAATTGCGATTCAGATCGCCGACATTCAGGCGACCACGATGCAGGCCGTCTCCGCGATTCGCGACATCAGCCAGATCGTAACGGAGATCGAAAGTCTCTCGGGTGCCGTGATGGAGGTGGTCCGGCAGCAGCAGCAGGCAACCAGCGAGATTTCCGATAGCGCGCATCGCGCCGCTAACAGTACTGATGAGGTATCGGCCAAGATCGATGTCGTAAAACGCACTGTGATCAGTACAACATCGGCTGCGCAGGCCTCTCTGGGCGCGGCCAACGAGCTGCGCACGCAGGCATATACTCTCATGCATTCGCTCGATCAATTTCTCATGAGAGTACGGGCGGCATAGCTGGTGCTGGTTACTGCTTCTCGCGTCACAATTCTTAAATGGAGACAGACCCCTATTTCCAACTTACCCCGCCGCGCGGTCGAACTCCTCGGCGCGCAGCTTGCGCGCGATGCGGTCGAGCACGGCGTTGACCATGCCGACCTCATCGCGCTCGACGAAGGCGTGCGCGACGTCGACATACTCGGAGACGACGACACGCGCCGGCACGTCGCGGCGATGATCGAGCTCGTAGGCGCCGGCGCGCAGCACCGCGCGCAAAATTGCCTCGATGCGCTTGAGCGGCCAGCCCTGCGAGAGCACATCGTCGATCAGCGGGTCGAGCGCACGCTGCTCGCGCACCACGCCGCCGACCACGTCGCGGAAGAACGCCGCCTCCGCCGGCAGATACTGATTGCCTTCGACCTCGCGCCCGATCCAATGGCTCTCGAACTGCGCCAGGATGTCGTTCACGCCGGTGCCGGCGATGTCCATCTGGTAGAGCGCCTGCACCGCAGCGAGCCGCGCCGCCCCGCGTCTGTTGGCCTTGCGTTCATCGCCCGGGGCAGCGGCCATGGCGATCAACCTGCGGCCAGGCGGCGTTTGAGGCGGACGAGCGCGAGCGCGGCGCGCGCGGCCTCGCCGCCCTTGTCCGCCTCGCCGACCTTGGCGCGCATCCAGGCCTGCGCGTCAGTGTCGACGGTGAGAATGCCGTTGCCGATCGGCACCCCGCGGGTGCGCGAGATTTCCATCAGCCCGCGCGAGGATTCAAACGACACGATC
>Ga0081455_10007951_pt1 | contig 11091 bp, 11 predicted proteins | sample TabmetS3T2R1_FD_70207 | JGI IMG/M metagenome (GOLD analysis project Ga0081455, IMG submission 70207) | Tabebuia heterophylla rhizosphere microbial communities from the University of Puerto Rico - S3T2R1 | ecosystem: Host-associated > Plants > Roots > Rhizosphere ... | reverse complement strand
CGACCGGCGCCTTCCGCAGCGTCTCGGACGCTACGCAGATTCCTCTCATGGTCGGCATAGTCACCATGACTCATGTTGAGCCGGGCGACATCCATTCCTGCGGCGACCATCTCCGCTAGACGCTCGGGACTCGAGGAGGCAGGTCCCAGCGTGCACACAATCTTGGCTCTTCGCACGGAGTTGACCCTAGCGAAGTTGTGCCTGCGGCGGGAGACCAATCAAGCGCTGGTCCTACCAGGCGCTGACCACATCCAAGGCGTGCTGAAGATCGGGCGGGTACGGGGATTCGAACTGCATCTCCTCACCCGATGTCGGGTGCGCGAAACCAAGGCGGACGGCGTGCAACCACTGCCGCTCCAGACCGAGCTTGACAGCCAGCACTGGATCGGCTCCGTACATCGGATCGCCGACGCAGGGATGCCGGATTGCCGCCATGTGTACCCGGATCTGATGCGTACGGCCGGTTTCCAACTTGATCTCGAGCAAAGTCGCTGCAACGAAAGCTTCTAGAGTCGAGTAGTGGGTCACGCTGTGCCGGCCCTTCTCCATCACCGCCATCTTGTAGTCCGCGCCAGGGTGCCGTCCGATAGGAGCCTCGATGGTGCCGGTAAATGGATCCGGATGGCCTTGCACCAGCGCGTGATAGATCTTGTCGACGCTCCGCGACCGGAAGGCCCGTTTCAAGATCGTGTACGCATGCTCGCTCTTGGCCACCACCATCAACCCGGAAGTCCCAACGTCCAAGCGCTGCACGATGCCCCGCCGCTCAGGAACCCCGGAGGTTGAGATCCGGAAGCCGGCGCCGGCAAGGTGGCTGAGAACATCAGGTCCGCTCCAGCCCAGGCTGGGATGGGCGGCAAGCCCAACCGGCTTGTCGATCACCACGATGTCGTCATCGTCGTACACGATGACAACGCCTTCGACCTGCTCTGGCCGCACGGACGCAACCTGCGGCTGATCGGCGAGCTCTACCTCCAGCATCGATCCGACATTGACCCGGTCCGATTTGCTGACCGTGCCACCGTCGAGCAGCACTCGACCTGCCCCGATCAACTCCACAACTTGGCTCCGCGAAAGTCCCAGCATGCGTGCCACGGCAGCGTCGACCCGCTCGCCGTCCAATCCATCGGGGACCAGCAGCACTTTTCGCTCAGCCACGAGCGATCGGGCTCCGATCATGATCATCGTCATCACCGGCATCGCGCCGTCCCGTCCGGACATGGCGCTCACCGGTGATGGCAATGCCTTTCACGATTGACAGAAAGATGATCAAGATCGCGGCCGCTGTGATGCACATGTCGGCGACATTGAAAACCGGCCAGTACGGCAACTCGAGAAAGTCGATGACGTGTCCGCGGAGCACCCCTGGGGGCCGGAACAACCGGTCGGTGAGATTTCCTGCGACACCAGCGCAGAGCAGCCCGATGGCCACCGCCCAGGCGGGATGGCCTATTCGCGGCACCAACTTGATGATCACGAAGAGCAGGACGGCGATCGCCGCGATTGCGAAGACGTAGGTGAAGCGCTGGCCTTGACTGAAAGCAGCGCCAGGGTTCCGAATCAGCCGCAGCGTGAGCAACCCGCCGAGCAGCCGTACCGGAGTCAGAGGCTCGAGATGAGCTACCGCAATGATCTTGGTGACAACATCAGCCGTCAGCCCCGCAACAGCGATGACAGCGACCAGAAGGCGCCATCGCCGTCGCTCAACCGGGCGAGCGCTGCTGATTGGGCTTATCGCCGTTCCTCGCGCTGCTTGCACGTGACACACAAGGTGGCGCGCGGAAAGGCCTGCAACCGGCCCTTACCGATGGGCTGCCCGCAGTTGTCGCAGCTGCCATAGGTGCCGAGTTCGATGTGCCGGAGCGCGAGACGGGACTGCTCCAACATCTCGCGCGCATTGTTAGCGAGCGACATTTCGGCATCGCGCTCGAAATTGGCAGAACCGACGTCAGCCGGATCCCGTCCGGCGCCCTCACTGCCGTCACGGAGCAACCCCACCAGCTCGGCGGTGGAAATCTCGATCTGGCTCTCGAAGCGGGCGATGTCATCGGTCAGCGCCTGCTTGACCTCATTGAGCTCAGCCTTGGTCCAGGGATCCTCGCCAGGGCGGACTGGCAGCGACTTGGGATTCATCGGTTTCCCAGGCTTGTCTTGATGTTCGACCGGTACCGCGTGCACCGTTGGCGCGGCCTTGGAGGTCTTCCGATTCGCGGCGGTGCGACCGCCATTCTCGGCTGCAGAGGTAGCCGCAGCACTGGATTTAGCGGTAGCCATGGGTTCCCCATTTCTTCGTGCACGGCTGGAAGGTGAAGTTGACGCAGAGACAGTAGGCCGCAAAAGCACTTTCTTCAACGACCCGCGCTGATTTCTCGCTGAATTTCCAACGAGGCGCTATACATTCGAGCGGCTCGCCCATCGCGCTATGGTTGATCGCTCACTCCGCTCACTGCGGATCGCGCCGCGAGAGCCGCCGACTTAGTCGTCGCTCGCCGCTAGGCACGCCACAGGGCCCGCCGAAGCGGGCCCTGTGGCTTGATCATTGCTGGGTCAGCTAGCGCTGGTCTCCCAGAAGCGCGTCCAGACGGGGAGTGTTAGAGCCACCTCCGCTGTAGCTTGGAGCATCCTCACGCTGAGGTTGATCGATCGCACCGTGCTCACCGGCAACAGTCCCGTTGGAGCTGCTCTCGGCCGGCTTGGTGTCACGGACCGCGTCAGGAACCTCGCCGGGCTCGGCTCGGCCGGACTCCAGCGTCTCGATCTGCCTGCGCAGGTGGCTGGCGAGATTGGTCCGGTACGCCGTCTCGAAGTTGCGTAGCGCTGCGACGGCTGCTGTGAGATCGTCGCGCTGCCTCTCCAGGTCGCCGAACATCTCCCCGCGCCGACTCTCGATCTCCCGATCGAGCTTCTCCGCACGTCCGAGCGCATCAGCCTGAAGCCGCTCTGCATTGACCCGCGCCTCGGACTCCACCCGCTCGGCTCGAGTGCGGGCATCCGTAGTGAGCTGGTGTGCAGTCCGGTTGGCCTCTTCACGGATCCGGTTGGCGTCTTCAGTGGCCTCTTCCACCAAGCGCTCGGCCTGCTCGGTAGACATCTCCACGAGGCGAACGACGGCGGCGCTGGCTTCTTTGCCCGTGGTGACGACAATCGTGCCGGACTGAGACGGCGACGGCGACGGCGACGGCGCTGGCTGCCGGGGCGGAGGTGCCTGGACGGTGGGAGCCGCAGGCGCAATGGGCTGTGGAGCCGGCGGTGCGGCCTTCAACGCCTCAATTTGCTTCTTGAGGTTCTGGTTTTCCTCCATGAGTTGCGCGAAGCTCTCCTCGACCTCGTCGACGAACTCGTCAACCTCCAACACTTCATAGCCGGACTTGCGGGCCATCCGGAACCGCTTGTTCCGAATGTCGTCGAGCGTCAGCGTCATCGTGCACCTCGGTATCTAGGTGGAACTTTTGGTGGGGGCCGTCGCCTCACCGGCCCTACCGTACCCAATTTGGTCGGGGCGTACAGCCGAGCCAAAGAAGTCTCTAGCTCTGGCCTCCGGACGAATTCACAAGAACACGCTGCGGTTGACCTGCATCAAGATGCTGACCAGGATCGCGAGGCCGATGAAGGCCAAATCCAGCATCATGTTGCCAACCCGGACCGGCTTGAGCACCTTGCGGAGCAGCCGGAGCGGGGGGTCGGTAATGGAGTAGATGATCTCAGCGAAGACCAGCATCGGTCCCCTTGGCTCCCAGTCGCGGACGAGTACCGGAACCCAGGACAGAATCATGCGCGCGAACAGGATCAGCAGAAAGATCCACAAGATCCAATTGATGATGAGTCCCACGACGAACACAGTTGAGGCCTGTCTGTTTGCTTGTGTACTAGGCGCGACACCAGCCTAGGCGCACAGACCAGTCCAGCGGGGTCCTCGGCTAGCTCTGGTTGAAGAACCCGCCCGCAATCCGCTCCTTGTCTTCCGCTGCCACGCTGACGTCGTGTGGGGAGAGCAAGAACACCTTGCTGGTGACGCGTTCGATACTGCCACGCAGGCCAAAGATGAGACCAGCGGCGAAGTCGACCAGCCGCTTGGCGTCGACGTCCTCCATATCAGACAGGTTCATGATGACGGGTACGCCATCGCGGAAGTGCTCACCTACTACGCGAGCTTCGTTGTAAGTGCGCGGATGAACAGTCATGATCCGGGACATATCGGCCGTCCGTGGGTGAGGTGCGAGAGTCGTAGCGGCGGCGACTGCAACCGGGGTCGGACGCCGGCTTTCCAGAGGAGTCACCGTGGCAGGTTTCTCTGTGGTTCCGAACGGCTCGTTTGCGGTGTCGTCGTCAGTTAGATCCTCGAAGTCAGTGGCATCGTCATATTCCGCGTACCGATCGTCGGTGACGAGGCCCAGCCAAGCTGCTGCGCGCTTCAGTCGTTCCGCCATCTCATCCGCCTCGAATCTGTGACACGTCTGCGCCGCAGTCAGCGCGTTGCTTGCTGCCGAGATTACCGTCCGGCCACTTGATGATCAGGCCCGACACGCGTTACTTGAGGAAGTCAGGGATGTCGAGATCATCGTCGAATACCGGTCCCCTTGCCGGCACCGTTACCGGGGTCGGAATGGGTGGTGCTGGAGCAGGGGCGGGGGCTGGCGGAGGGCTCTCGACCGGCGTCACATGATTGATCGAGTTGCTGGGGGCTACCGTCACCAGCGGCGGTTCGGGTGATGTCGGAGTGGGCCGCGGGTGGTGATTGCGTAGGTCGGCAGCTCGACTGATTCCGGGTTGGCGGCGCGGCGGCTGTCCGCCCTCGAAGCCCGCGGCAATCACGGTTACCTTGACCTCGTCGCCGAGCGCGTCGTCGATGACCGTACCGAAGATGATGTTCGCCTCTTCGTGCGCCGCGCCCTGGATCAGGTTGGCGGCCGACGAGACCTCGAAGAGACCGAGGTCCGAGCCACCGGCAATGGACAGGAGAACACCGTGGGCGCCCTCGATGCTGGCTTCGAGCAGCGGTGACGACACCGCCATCTCCGCGGCCGAGCGAGCACGGTCCTCGCCGCGCGCCGAACCGATGCCCATCAGCGCCGAGCCGGCGTTCGACATGATGGACTTCACGTCGGCGAAGTCGAGATTGATCAGCCCAGGAGTAGTGATCAGATCGGTGATGCCGGAGACGCCCTGCATCAGCACCTGGTCGGCCTGCTTGAAGGCGTCCAAGATCGCGATCTGGTGATCGATCATCTGCAAGAGCTTGTCGTTCGGAATCACGATCAAGGTGTCGACCTCTTCGCGGAGGTTGACGATTCCCTGCTCGGCCTGAATTGCGCGACGCTTCCCCTCGAACGAGAACGGTCGGGTCACCACGCCGATCGTGAGGGCGCCGAGCGCACGGGCGATCCGAGCAACCACTGGCGCTCCGCCTGTGCCCGTACCGCCACCCTCACCCGCCGTCACGAACACCATGTCGGCGCCCTTGAGCGCGTCCTCGATATCCTGCGCGTGATCTTCAGCCGCCTGGCGGCCTTTGTCAGGATCCGCGCCGGCGCCAAGACCACGTGTGAGATCGCGACCGATGTCGAGCTTGACGTCCGCATCGCTCATCAGTAACGCCTGAGCGTCAGTGTTCACTGCGATGAACTCGACCCCGCGAAGTCCGGCTTCGATCATCCGGTTGACGGCGTTGACGCCGCCGCCGCCAACACCGACGACCTTGATGATCGCCAAGTAGTTCTGTGATGCAGAAACCACGATTCCGCCTCTTCTTTCATCTCTGCGGACAGGTGGTCGCACCAAGTCTCAACCTGAAGCCAACACTTAAGTTGCCACGGTGGGAAGCGGCGCGGTTTCAATGAACGCTACGAGATGCCTTCGGGGGATTGCGTCGTGACACGCCAAGATCAGCAATTCATTTGAATTGCTATAGGTCAAGTAGAGGTTGATACTCCAGGTGAGCGTTCCGGACAGGCGCCAGACTCGTGATCGAAGAAGTAGCCAACCGAACATGTTTGGCGTCTCGCGGAGCACGACTCTCGAGGCCCATCATCCGACCGTTTACTCGACCTCGGTGCATCGGAAGATGAGGCGCAATCCAAGTGAATATCCCACGCGAAGGAGAGCGACCGGATGACGACCGGACCTAGCGGATCGTCGGATTGTGCGGGCTCGATACGTCGATGGAGGACTCTGGCTTCTGCTTGAGCAGCGCGCCCATCACCTGGGCCTTCAGCTCAGAGTCAGACGAGTCGCCCCAGGTCACCAGCCGGCCGGAGTTCAGGACCAGAGCAATGCTGTCACGGCTGCCGGCGGTGACCCGATCGACCTTTCCGCGCAGCTTGTGCGGCAGCGCAGCGGCGACGATGGCCGTCTCCCTGAGCAGCTGCGCATCCCCGGGGTTGACTTCAGCGAGCAGGACCTCGGGCGGCAACACAGGCTGCGTCTGGTACGCGACGCCGTACTTATCGACCACCACGTAGCTGCCCGACTGGCGCAGGCCGAGGACCGGCCTGCGCTCGACGACGGTAACGGTGATAGTGCTCGGCCAGTCGCGTGTGACAGCCGCCGACTCGATCGCTGGCAGAGTGGTGGTCCGCGCGGCGATCACGTCCAGATCCTGACGAGCCAACGGCACGCCGAGAGGAACTTGTGCGGCCAGGCTGACCTGGGTCCGCGTCAGGTTGTGAGTGCCAACCACGGTCACTTTCTTGGTGACCAGCGCTGTAGAGAAGTAGACCGCCCATAAGCCTGCCCCGACGAGCACGAGCACCAGCGCCATGACAGTGAAGGCCAAAGCCTTGCGGCGGCGGGTGCCGCGAGCGGCCTGTTTGCCCCGACGAGTGGTGGACCGATGCGACTTTCGATTGCTGCCGCGGTGGGACTTCCGATTGCTGCTGCGGTTCGGCTTCCGACTGCTGCGGCGTGCCGTCGCGGTGGCGGTCATCGCACCGCCTCGGTGAGCCGCTGAATCTCGTCCACGATCTTTGGTGCCACCTTGGTGACGTCGCCGCAGCCGACGGTGATCACCAGGTCTCCGGGCCGAGCGATCCTGGCCACCGTCGGCGCCGCCTCATCCCAGTCCGGCTGGTAGGTCACGTGCGCGGTGCCCGGAGTGACGGCATTCGCAACCATCGACCCGTCGATTCCGGGAATGGGATCCTCGCGGTCGCCGCAGACATCCATCACGATCGCCTCGTCTGCCTGTTCCAGAGCGTGGGCGAGCTCGCGCCAGAAGTCTCGAGTGCGGGTGTAAAGGTGCGGTTGGAAGCAGACCACAACACGGCCGACGCCGACACCGGTGCGCGCCGCGATCAGCGTGTTCAAGACTTCCGTGGGGTGATGGGCGTAGTCGTCGTAAACCCGAATGTTGTTGGGTCGCCCGATCAGCTGGAACCGTCGGTACGTGCCCTGGTATCTGTTCAGCTCGCGCCGCACCTCAGCCTCGTTGGCACCGAACCAGGTGGCCACCGCATACGCCGCCGCGGCGTTCAGCACGTTGTAACGTCCGGGCACGGACAGCTCCACCGCGCCGCGGTGTTCAGCCCGGCTCAGCTGAAAGCTCGAGCCGGTGCCAGCAAGGCGGATTCCCCCGATGTGCACGTCGGCCTTCTCCGAACTGCCGAAGGTAATGATCTCCGGCCCGGGCGACCCGGCGGCGACCCGCTGCCGTATCCGTTCTGTCAATGCGACGGCTCCGGGGTCGTCGGCGCTGGTCACCAGCAAACGCACCGAAGCGGCCGTCGCGAAGCGCAGGAACCCATCGGCGTAGTTTTCCGCACTCCCCCAGTTGCTGAGATGATCAGGATCGATGTTGGTGACCACGGCGACCTCGCGGGGATATTGCAGGAAGGAGCCGTCGCTCTCGTCGGCTTCGACGACCATGACGTCACCGCCGCCGAGATGCCCGCCCGTGGCGGTACCGGTAAGTGCGCCGCCGATCACGAAGGACGGATCGAATCCACAGCCATCCAGTACGTGCGCGATCATCGCCGTCGTGGTGGTCTTGCCATGGGTTCCTGCAACTGCGACGCCGCGGCGGGCCAGCATCAGCGAGCCCAAAGCTGCACTGCGGTGAAACACGCGGAGCCCGCGGCGCCGGGCTTCGGCCAGCTCTGGGTTGTCCTCCCGGATGGCCGAGGAGATGACGACGGTGGAGGCATCGCCGAGCTGTTCGGCGCGGTGCCCGACGTAGACACGAGCACCTTGGGCTTCCAGTGACCGCAGGTATTTGGAGTCCTGTCGATCGGAGCCGCTGACCCGAATGCCATGCGCCAGCATCATCGAGGCGATCCCGTTCATGCCGGAACCGCCGATGGCGATGAAATGCACCGCTCCCAGCTCGTCCAGACTCGGCAGTTCGACGGGAGTGAGCAGATCCATTAGCGGATCACCTCCAGAACTCGCGACGCCAACACGGTAGCCGCATCGAGCCGCGCGACACCGGCAAGCACGTTTCTCATTCCGGCCAACCGGTCTGGATGCGCGAAAAGGGCGGGAATCTCCTCGGCAACCCAGACCGACGTACAGTCGGCGTCGCCGAGCATGATGCCGCCGCCTGCTGTCACAACGAGTTCGGCATTGAGGGCTTGCTCACCGTTTCCATGGGGGAATGGCACGAACACAGCCGGGAGTCCGACGGCAGCTGTCTCCAGGACGGTGTTCGCGCCGCTGCGGCCCAACATCAGATCGGCGGCGGCGTACGCCCGCTCCATCTGTGCCACGTACGCGACCGGCTGGTAGACGGCTTCAGTCCGCTCATCGACGGTCCGCACGATGCCAGCACCGAGGTTCTTGGGGCCGAGTACGTGCAGTACCTGGATCCCATGGGCCAACAAGTCCGGCCAGGCGCCTGCCACAGCGGTGTTGATCCGCAATGCACCTTGTGATCCGCCGCTGACCAGCAGCGTCGGGAGCTCAGGATGCAGCTCGAAGCCAATCCGGGCTTCACGCTGTAGCGCACCTCGGTCGAGGTCGGTGATGGCCCGCCGCATCGGCAACCCGATGCAGTATGCATGCGGCAGCTCGGTCTGAGGGAAGGAGGTATAGACGTGGCTGGTGAGTCGGGCCGCGAGCCGGTTGGCAAGACCGGGCAGCACGTTTTGCTCATGGATCACGATCGGGAGCCCCAGCCGCCTGGCGGCGAGGTAGGCCGGAGTGGAGACATATCCGCCGAAGCCGAGCACTACGTCAGCCTGGGTGCGGCGCAGCAGTCCGACGGTCCCCTTCACCGCCTCGATCAGCCGCGGTCCTACCAGCGCCAGATCCTTTCCGACTCGGCGTGGCATCGGTACCGGCGGGATCAGCTCGAGTTTCAGGCCAGCCGCCGGCACGACCGTAGTCTCCAGGCCTCGAGCGGTGCCGACTGCCGTAAGGATCAGCTCAGGCGCGAGTCGGCGGAGCTCGAGGCCGGTTGCGATCAACGGCGAGGTATGCCCGGCCGTCCCACCGCCGACGAGCACTACAGAGCCCGGACCTCCAGACGAGTCGTTCATGCGCGTGTCCGGGAGCCAACCACCGTCGTCATCCGAGGCCGGGGCCGCATGGCCTTCCTGGCCAGCAGTTTGCGAGCCTCAGGTTCCCGGCGAGCACAGGCAAGTAGTACGCCGACCGCAAGCAAGTTGGCGATCAAAGCCGAACCGCCGTAGGACACCAGCGGCAACGGAACCCCTGCGATCGGGAGCATCCGCAACACGACCGCCAGATTGATCAAGGCCTGGACCATGAACCAGGCGGTGATACCACCTGCGGTATAGCGGATGAAGAGATCGTCGGCATGCATCGCGATCCGGATGCCGGCATATCCGAGGATGCCGATCATGGCGAGCACGACCAGACTGCCGAACAGCCCGAACTCCTCGCCGAGCACAGCGAAGATGAAGTCGGTATGTGCCTCCGGGAGACTGCCCCACTTCTGCCGGCTGGCGCCTAACCCGACACCCCACCAGCCGCCAGACGCGATCGCGAACATGCCGGCATTGGCCTGATCATTGGCACCGTTGAGATCAAGAGTCGGGTCGAGGAAGGCAGCAAGCCGGCGCATCCGCACCGGTGAGGTGATGAAGATGGCGATCACACCCACCACACCGGCTGTCCCCAACGCCATGAGCAGGCGCAGCGGAGCACCGACGATCCATAGCATGCCTGCGGCGATGACCGCCATCACGACCGCCGTCCCCGCATCGCCCTGGAAGAGCACGAGCAAGATCAATATCGCACTCACCGGCAGGAAGGGCACCAGCAGATGTTTCGGCTGGTCGAGCAGCCGGTACTTGCGGGCCAGTACGTCAGCGCCCCAAACGATCATGGCTAGCTTGGCAAACTCGGCCGGCTGTATCGAGAACAGCGAGGAGCCGAGGTAGAGCCAGTTGCGGTTCCCGTTCACCGAGATGCCGAGCGGCGTATAGGTCAAGATCAGCAAAATGGTGGCGAGAGCGACGCCGAACCAACTCAGTAGCCGCAGTGTGGACTGCGGCAACTTCATGATCGTGAATGCGCCGATCATGCCGACCCCGAGGAAGAGCAGCTGCCGTTTGACATAGAAGTATGAGTCGCGGAACGTGAGATAGGCATTCACGCTGGACGCTGACAGCACCATCATCACCCCGACGATGACCAGCAGCGACACAGAGCCGAGCACCAGGTGATAGCTGGTCAGTGGCCGGTCCAGCATGGAGCGAAGCCAGTGCAGTACCTCGATAGCTGCCATTGGGCGCCGGTTGTCCTCGGCCGGGGTATCACGAATCGATCCAGCTCGTTCGCTGGACGCGGTCGAGCCCTGCGGGGTCAGGGTCAGTGTCGTGTCGCCCAAGTCCCGTTGCGTTTGGCGTCGTTCACGTGCGTGCATCGCAAGGCCGACGAGAGAGGGATACCGAGTCGTATCTCGACCGAGGAGAACGCCGCGAGGTGCGTGCGTGGGCGGCGGGAAACGTAACGAGACTTGGGCGGCGCGACACTAGCGTCTACTCCTCTGCAAACGCACGCACCGCGGCAGCGAAGGCATCTCCGCGAGCGGCGTAGTCGGTGAACATGTCCTTGCTGGCGCACCCCGGCGCGAGCAGGACAGCATCACCAGGTCTGGCCAGGGAAGCGGCCGCCGCAACGGCTTGTGCCATT